>Ga0335078_10016243_pt1 | contig 11046 bp, 11 predicted proteins | sample Lox_Sample_32_FD_206711 | JGI IMG/M metagenome (GOLD analysis project Ga0335078, IMG submission 206711) | Soil microbial communities from Loxahatchee National Wildlife Refuge, Florida, United States - Lox_Sample_3.2 | ecosystem: Environmental > Terrestrial > Soil > Wetlands | place: USA...
GACTAGCCCGCCCGTGGTGGCGTCGGCAGAAGCAGTGCCGGTCAAGACTCCGGTTCGCGACTAAGGCCCCCCGCCCCTAACCAATGAATGTGGCGCTCTACCCGATAGAGCGATCTTTGATAAATCAACGAACCCGATCGCAGGCCCGGACAAGGCCTCGATGACAGGCCGTTGTTCTTGCCGGTCAGCTGATGGTCGTCCGCGACAACCTACCTGCCTGGCGAACTTATCATCGACGCAGCTCACGGGCATCGTTTCTGGCCACGATCTTAGGCGTCACGCAACCGGCGACCAAGGTCCCTAGGTCAACTGACCTTCGCCTAGCTGAACTAGGCGCACCATGGATTACCCTGGTGGTGAGACAAGAGAACAGTCGGCATCATCCAGGTCCAAGCGGGCGCTGGTCATGCTCACCGGCACCTACGGGCCCGGCGACAGCGTGGCCTGGGCCGTGACCCAGCCACGTGGCATTCCTGGCCGGCGGGAGGCGTTCTGCCAGCCGCCGGGCAGCATCCCCACTGCGTCCGTCACCGCCTAAAGGAGGTGAGACCGATGGAGCCCATCGAGCTGAGGAGCCCCTGGCCGGCCGCCACCGTGCTCGGCGCGCCGCCGCCTGTCCGATTCGGCTGCCCGCTGCACGCAGGCGAGCTGCTGCCGTGCCGCCGCTGCGCGGCCTGGCTGGCCACCCGCCGCCTGGAGCTCGTGGTCACCCCGCGAGGCGTCCCAGTCGCGCTGATCGACCACGGCCCGCGCTGCCCCCCGTCCGCCCGCGATCCGTAGCAGGTCATTACGTTGTGTGACATCTCATCGTTGCGGGTGGCCGGGCGCGGCCCCCGCGCGGACCCGCCGGTCCGCGCGGGGACCGGACCCGGTCAACCCCGGGGACCCAGGCCGCGGGGAGCAACCCGGCCCCTCGGACCTGTGACTGTAGGAGGTGCTCGGCGATGAGCATCAAATCCATCCTGTTCAAGAGCGCCGTGCTCGCCGGCGCGGCCGCAACGCTGGCCGCGGGCACCACGACAGCAACGGCGGGTGCGGCGGCCGTGACGACGGCGCCTGCCGTACCCACCCTCACTCAGGTCAGCGCGGCGCAGCATTACGGCCATGACCAGCTGGTGTTCCAGTTCCGCGGCGGCGTGCCGGCCAAGTACAGCGCCCGCTACGTGTCCCAGGTGATCCGGGATGCGTCCGGCTTGCCGGTGAACGTGGTCGGCAGCGCCCTGCTGCAGGTCAGGTTCACCCCGGCCGCCGGGCACAACCAGAAGGGCATCGTCACCTACGGCGCCATGCAGCGTACCTACGCGCTGCCCGAGGTCATCCAGGTGGTCAACTCCGGTGACTTCGAGTCGGTGCTCAGCTTCGGCGTCGGGCTGGCGCAGGGGGCGCCGTTCCGCATGTACGCCCAGCCCGGGCTGGGCCGGGTGATCCTCGATGTCCGGGCGCCGTACCGGACCGTCCCGGTCCGGGACTATTTCCTGAACGCGCACCAGTTCGCGACCGGCCAGGCTCCGTACACCGCGGCGGTGTACCGGCCGGTGACCGGGCCGGCCACCGCGTTCGGCGCGATGCAGCGGCTGTTCGCCGGGCCGACCCAGGCCGAGCTGGCCCGCGGGCTGAAGTTCGTCAGCTCGGGCGCGACCGGATTCAAGATCCTGGGCATCCGTGACGGTGTGGCCAGGGTGCAGCTGCTCGGCAAGATCAGCAGCGGCGGGTCCACGTTCACCATCGCCAACGAGATCATGCCCACGCTGAAGCAGTTCCCGTCGGTGCGCTGGGTGAAGATTTATGACGCCAGCGGCCACACCGAGCGGCCGTTCGGTCACAGCGACTCCATCCCGTTCAGCCTGGAGCCGTAGATCCGAGGTGAGATGAGGCACGTGAGCGCCGCCCGCTTCTGGCGGGCGGCGCTCACGCCCGGGCGGCCGCGCCCTCGAAGGCGAACGACGCGCCAGCGCCGGCCATGACCCGGACCCTCTCCGCATCCGCACCGACCAGACCCACGCCGACCTGCGGGCTCACACGTCCGGCAGGGCCGGCGACACATTCCCGCTCAACCAGGCCGGACCATATCGGGCAGAAGGTGCATTTCGGGCGAGGGCTGGGGAGCAGGGTGCGCTGATCCCGGACGAAAGCTGGGGGAAGCGGAGCGCGGGGCGCCCCCGATAGGATCCTTGCTGTCTGAGGGGAGCCGCCATGTCCATGACGAACCACCAAGTCCGGCTGGCCGCCCGGCCGTCCGGGCTGCCCCGGCCGGCCGACTGGTCGCTGACCACCGAGGACGTGCCGGATCCCGGTCCGGGCGAGTTCGTCGTGGCGATCTCGCACCTGTCCATCGACCCGGCCATGCGCGGGTGGATGGACGCGCGTCCTTCCTACATCCCGCCGGTCGAGATCGGCGCGGTGATGCGGGCCGTCGGGGTCGGCCGCGTCACGGCCTCCGGGCACCCGGGCTTCGCCGTGGGCGACGAGGTGACCGGCGTGTTCGGCGTGCAGGAGTACGCGGTATCGGACGGCCGGGGCGTGATGAAGATCGACACCTCGCTGGCGCCGCCGGTGACGTACCTGGGCGCGCTGGGCATGACCGGGTTCACGGCGTATTTCGGCCTGCTGGACACCGGGAAGCTGAAGGCCGGCGACACCGTGGTCGTGTCCGGCGCGGCCGGCGCGGTGGGCAGCGTGGCCGGCCAGATCGCCAAGATCAAGGGATGCCGGGTCATCGGCATCGCGGGCGGGCCGGAGAAGTGCCGTTGGCTGACCGACGAGCTCGGCTTCGACGCGGCGATCGACTACCGGGCCGGGAACGTGCGCAAGGCGCTGCGCGAGAACGCGCCGGGCGGCATCGACGTCTACTTCGACAACGTCGGCGGCGAGATCCTGGACGACGTGCTGACCTGCCTGGCCCGCGGGGCCAGGATCGTGATCTGCGGCGCGATCTCGCAGTACAACGAGACCCAGGTCCGGGGCCCGGCGAACTACCTCATGCTGCTGGTGGCGCGGGCCTCCATGACCGGCATGCTGGTGTTCGACTACGCCGACCGGTACCCGGAGGCGATGGCCGAGATGGCCGGCTGGTACAAGGCAGGCCGGCTGGTCGCGCGCGAACAGGTCGTGCACGGCGGCGTCGGCGCCTTCCCGGCCACGCTGCTGATGCTGTTCGACGGGGTGAACACCGGCAAGCTCGTGCTAGCCCTGGACCAGGGCTGAGTGCCGGTCAAGGCCGTTGAGCAGGGCTCTGATCAGGGTGACGGCGCGGTCGGTGTCGGGCGCGCGGTCGGCGATCACGTCGGCGTAGAGGAAGCTCTCGCTGATCCGCAGGATCGCGTAGGCCAGCGTCGGGGTGTCCAGGCTGGCCTCGAAGCCGCCGCGGCGGCGCTCGAGATCGATGAGCTGCTCCAGCGTGCGGGCCATGCCGAGGTGCACGGTGCTGCGGGTGCCGGTCAGCAGGCGCAGCGCGGTCTCGGGGTCCGATTCGAGGAACGCCCGCAGCGGGCGGTCCCTGGCGATGGCGCGGAGCACGCCGCCGATCACCTCGACCAGCCGCTCGGTGCCGGTCAGCGACGCGGTGGCCTGCACCTGGTCGACGAGCAGGCGGCGGGCCCGCCACCAGAGCAGCTCGTCCAGCAGCCGCTCCCGGTTGCCGGCCCGCCGGTACAGCGTGGCCCGGGCCACGCCGAGGCGCCGGGCCAGCGACCGCATGTCCAGCCGCTGCCCGGCGGCGAAGGTGTCCACGGCTGCCGCGAAGATCTCGGCCGGGATCCCGGCGGGGACCGCCGCGCCCGCGGGCAGCACCTCGCGGACGTCGTCAAGGCCCGGCATTGGCGGTGCGCTTCTCGGCCGCCTCGACCAGCAGCGCGAGCTCGTCGATCAGGTGGCCGGCCAGGGTGTCGATGTCGGGGACCAGCTCACGGCAGCTGACCAGGCCGAAGTGCAGCTGGCCGAGGTAGCCGATCAGGGTGATGTTCAGGCCCTGGCCGTCGGTGACCACCGACACCGGGTAGTGCGCGAGGAGCCTGGCCCCGCAGAGGTAGACGGGGACGTTCGGGCCGGGGACGTTGGAGATGGTGAGGTTGAACGGCGGCAGCCGGTGCAGCAGCCCGGTGGCGAACACCACCCGGGCCGCCCGCGCGGTCAGCGCCGGCACCGCGAAGTCGCTGATCTGGTCGACCAGGCCCTGCGGGATCGCCGCCTGCTGGGCCTTGGCCACCTGCGTCGCGGCGTGGACCAGCTCCAGCCGCAGGCCGGGGTCGGTGACGCTGGTGGGCAGCGAGGCCAGCATGGCGGACACCCGGTTGCCCAGCGCTCCCTGGCTGTCCGGGTCCCGCACCGACACCGGGATCATCGCGACCAGCGGCTGGCTGGGCAGCGCGTCGTGGTCGATGAGCCAGCGCCGCAGCGCCCCCGTGCACATGGCCATCACGACGTCGTTGACCGACACGCCGAAGGCGTTCTTCACCGCCTTGACGGTGGCCAGGTCCACGCTGCGGAACGCGAACCTGCGGTGCGGCGTGATCGGCCGGTTGAACGGCGTCGCGGGCGCCCGGCCGGGGCGGGTGGCGATCACCGCGCCGTCACCGCGGTTCAGCCCGAGCATGCCGCCGACCACCGCGTTCACCACCGGGGCCAGGGTCGGGAGCAGCTTCACCAGCTCGTTGCTGACCCGGACGGTCTGCACCGGGCGCCAGGCCAGCCGCGCGAGGGCCCTGGCCGCCAGGACCGGCTGGGCGGGCGGGCTGGCGGGCCGGAACGGCGGAGCCGGGGGCAGCTCACGCCCCTGCGGCGTCAGGTCGAACAGGACGGTCAGCAGCTCGGCACCGGAGGCCCCGTCGATCGCGGCGTGGTGGATCTTGGTGTAGACGGCGGCGCGCTTCCTGGCCAGCCCGGTGATCAGGTAGATCTCCCACAGCGGGCGGCTGTGATCGAGCGGGCGGGCGTGCAGCCGGCTGACCTGTTCGTCCAGCTGGGCGTCGGAGCCCGGGCGCGGCAGCGCGATCTCGCGGACGTGGTACTCGATGTCGAAGTCCGCGTCGTCGGTCCAGTAGGGCTGGTCCAGGCCGAGCGGCACGTTGAGCAGCTTGCGCCGGAGGACGGGCACGAGCGGCACCCGTTCGGCCATCACCTCGGTGAGCCGGGCCAGGGTCAGCGGCGCGGGCGCGTCGCTGGGATCGAGCACGCTCAGCCCTCCGACGTGGCCGGTGGTGGTGGCGGTCTCGAGGGCGAGGAAAGACGCATCCAGCCCGGTGAGTTGCTGCATCCCATTGCTCCTCAGCGTGTGCTTGCTGCGAACTGCCTGGCCAGCCAGTCCCTCAGCGTGCCGATGACATTATCCGGAACCTCCAGCTGCGGCGTGTGCCCGACTCCGGGCAGGATAACCGTCTCCCAGCTCGGATTGCGGGCAGCCGCCTGGCGCAGGCTGCCCACCGGCACCAGCCGGTCGGCCTCGCCGCCGATGAGCAGGACCGGGGCCTGCACCGAGGCCATCATCTCCCAGTAGCGGCGGCGCTGGCCAACCATCCGCATCAGCGACCGCGAAGCCGCCAGGAACGCGGCGGCGTAGGCGTGGTCCTGGTTCTGGCGTTCCGCGGCCAGCGCGATCGACGCGGTGAGCATGGCCGGGTCGGCCCGTGACGGGTCGGCGAAGCAGAGCTCGATGACGCGCTGGACGGCCAGCTGCGGCGCCCGGCGGGACATCACCGACCTGACGTAGAGCTCGCCGAGGCCGGGTAGCGCGAACGTCAGGAACTGGCTGGCCACCTGCCGGTCCGGGGCTCCCCGGGCCGGCGGCAGCGCGGGGGCGATGAGCACGAGGCCCCGGACCGTGTCCGGCGCGGCGCTGGCGTGCATGATGGAGATCAGCCCGCCCATGGAGTTCCCGGCGAGGATCACCGGCGTGCCGGTGACCTCGCGCACGAACCGGTCGAGCAGCCTTGTGTTGCGCTGGACGGTGGAGGTACCGCGGGTGCCAGGGGTCAGGCCGAAGCCGTGCAGGTCCAGCGCGACCGCGCGGCGCCCGGCCGCAAGCTGGGGGCCGATCAGGCACCAGTTGAGGTGGGATCCGCCCAGGCCGTGCACGAACACGATCGGCGTCTGTTCCTGACTGGCCTGGGAGCCGAACTCGATCCAGTGCACCGGGCCGTCGAGGTCGCTGACGTAGCCGCGCGCGCCCCACGGCGCGGCGAACGCCCACGGGGCCGGCTTCACCGGGGAGCTCATCCGGGGTAGAGGGGCCGCAGCGCCAGCGGCGGCCGGAACGGGACCCGCTGGCCCGCCGGGACGGCCAGCCGGTCGGCGATCAGCCAGAATGTCGCCGGGTCGGCGCCGAAGCCGAGGTGACTGCAGCGGACCTCGACGTTCTGGTGCAACGGCGTCTCCGGCTCGATGCACGCCTGCCAGGCCACCACGCCGTCCAGGCGGGAATAGACCGATGTGGACGGCACGTCGATGGGCCGGGAGCGCTGCTCACGGCTGGGCAGCCTGACGCCGGGGGCGTGCCTGAAACTGAGGCGCCGGTAAGGACCATGGGCGTGGCTCTGCCGCGGGTCGGTCAGGGCATAGGGACTGCCCAGGGTAATGACCTGGCGGACCTGGCGCGGATGGCTGCGGGCCATCTCCCTGGCGTACACGCCGCCCAGGCTCCAGCCGATCAGGGAAACGGGACGCCTGGTCCTCATCGCGTGATTGAGCACAGCCCGGGGCAGGCCGGCCAGCACCGCCTCGGTCGGTCCGTGGTTACGGCCGAGGTCCCAGCCGCGCACGTCGTATCCGAGCCAGCGCAGGAATCCCCGCAGCGGGGCGGTGCTCGCGTCCCCGGCCAGCAGGCCGGGAAAGATCAGCACCCCGTGGCCGTCGCCGCGCGGGGCGGCGGCCAGCACGGGCGCGGCCAGCAGCAGGGCCGCCACGTCGGCCAGCCCGCGGACTGGCTCGGTCAGCAGCAGCCTGGCCGATGGTCCCGCGGCCGGCTGCCCGCCACCGGAGTCCGCGGACGTGTCACGAGACCCCTTGGACCCTCCCCGAACGAGGTACATCGCTGTCCCCTCCGCTCACGCCGCCCGCTTCGGCGGCCTAGGCAAGGTAGTGATACACACTTAATATATGTCTCACTGACCAGAATTGCCTTTCGCTGGCACTGGGGGCAGGGATGAGCTTCAACCTGGCAACGATCCTGACCGAGACGACCCTGGCCGCGCCGGACGCCCCGGCCTGCCATTTCGCCGGCACCACGACCACCTACCGCGAGCTGGACGAGTTGTCGGGCCGGGCCGCGGCCGGGCTGAAGGAGGCCGGCCTCGCTCCCGGCCAGGTGGTGGCGCTGCAACTGCCGAACCTCCCGCATTTCCTGATCGCCTACTTCGGCGCGCTCAAGGCCGGGCTGGCAGTGCTGCCGCTGAACCCGCTGCTGATGGCGCCCGAGATCGAATACCACCTGACCGACTCGGGAGCTGCGCTGCTGGTCGGGTTCGAGGGCATCCACGCCGAGGCGACCAAGGCCTGCGAGACGACCGGGATCCCGCTGTACCTGGTCAGCATGGGATCCGGCCCGCTGCCCGACGGCACCCGGTCGGTCACCGAGCTGATCAGCACCGCGCCGCTGGACGAGCCGGGCGGGGACGTCATGGCCCGCAGCCCCGAGGACACCGCCGTGCTCGTCTACACCAGCGGCACCACGGGCAAGCCAAAGGGGGCCGAGCTCACCCACTTCCAGATGTACATGAACAGCACGATCGCGGGCGGGCTGTTCGGCGTGCGCAGTGACGACGTGGTGCTCGCGGTGCTGCCGTTCTTCCACGTGTTCGGGCTGTCGTCGGTGGTCAACGTGTTCATCAGGCACGGCGGCTGCCTGTCGATCCTGCCGCGCTTCCAGCCCGGCGCGGTGCTCGACGCCATCGAGGCCGACCGGTGCACGGTGATCGGCGGCGTGCCGACCATGCTGCACGCCCTGGCCCAGCAGGACATCACCGGCCGCGACCTGTCGGCGCTGCGCGTCGCGGTGTCCGGCGGCGCGTCGCTGCCCGAAGACATCATGCGCACCTTCGAGGAGAAATACGGCATCGAGGTGCTCGAGGGCTACGGCATGACCGAGACCGCGAGCTCGTGCTCGTTCAACCGGCCGGGTGACCGGAAGGTGCTGTCCATCGGCAAGCCGCTGTGGGGCGTCCAGATGCGCGTCTGCGACCGGGCGGGCCAGCCGCTGCCTGCCGGACCTGAGCACGTCGGGGAGATCCTGATCCGCGGGCACAACGTGATGAAGGGCTACCTGGGGCGGCCCGAGGCCACCGCAGAGGCGCTGCGCGGCGGCTGGCTGCACAGCGGCGACCTGGGCTACATGGACTCCGACGGCTTCTACTTCATCGTCGACCGGGCCAAGGACCTGGTGATCCGCGGCGGGTACAACGTCTACCCCCGGGAGATCGAGGAGGTGCTGTACGCCCACCCGGCGATACTCGAGGCGGCCGTGATCGGCAAGCCGGACGAGCGGCTCGGCGAGGAGGTCGTGGCCATGGTGGCCCTCCGGCCCGGCCACGAGGCGACCGCCGAGGAGATCATCGCCTACACCCGGGAGCGGCTGGCCGCGTACAAGTACCCGCGGGAGATCCAGTTCATGGACGAGTTGCCGAAGGGCCCCTCCGGCAAGATCCTCAAGACCGCCCTGCGCGACTAGCCCGGACCGGCCAAGACCCGGGGCCGTTGCATCGCGCCGCGAAGCGCCTAGGCTGGTATCGCCAGCCCACGGGCACAGCTCTCCGGGCAAGGAGGTCCTGACATGCAGGCGACCATCGGCGACCGCATCTGCATTCACGGCAGCGTTGTCGGGCATCCGGACAAGAACGGCGAGATCGTCGAGGTGCACGGCAGCGAGGGAACGCCTCCCTACCTCGTGAGATTCGACGACGGCCACACCCGGCTCATCTACCCAGGCCCCGACGCGGTGATCGAGCGTCCGGCGTCGGGCTAGACGGGGCTCGTCGAGGGCGGGAACAGCTCGTCCATCCTGGCCCTGGTGGTGGTGACCCGGTTGCCGGGGCCGGACGACCGGACGTAGACCGGCGCGCCGACGGGTTCCCTGGCCTCGGTGAGCAGGGCGAGGAGGTCCGGGTCGTCGCCCCTGGCGACAAAGCGGCGGCCGTCACCGTCCAGGCGGCCGATCACGATGCCGGTCCGGGCGCCGCCGCGGGCGTGCTTGACGGTGTACGTCTCGATGACAGCCGGGCCGTCGGCATAGCGGGCCTGCTCCGGCGCGGCCCAGCTGTCGATCTCGGCCTGCAGTTCGGCGCTGCGGTCGGGGACCCAGGCGGCCGGGGTGGTGGAGTACACGCCGGCCGAGTACTTGCTCATGATGCCGCCGTTGGCGCCGACCAGGCCGTAGCGGCCGGGGGCGCGCCTGGCCCGCTGGACGGTCTCGGCGATGGCGTGCATGGAGTAGTTGTTGCCCGCGCCGCCGAAGAACGGCAGGCCGCCGGTCACCGTCAGCCCCCGCGGATCCGCGGGATCAAGGCCGAGCCCGTCGCAGATGTTGAAGACCGGCGCGGGGAAGCAGCTGTACAGGTCGATGGTGGCCAGGTCTTCGGCATCAACGCCGGCCACGTCGAGCGCGTGCCGCACGGCCAGCACCGAGGCCGGGCCGGCGGACAGGTCGCCGCGCTCCATCAGGTCCCGTTCGCGCAGGTCGGCGTGGCCGTGCAGGAACACCCACCGGTCGGCAGGCACGCCGAGCCGCCGCGCCGCGGCCACCGACATCAGCAGCACGGCGGCGCCCTGGTTGACCTTCTCCCTGGCCACGATGTAGCGGGTGTACGGGTCGGCGATGGGCCGGTTGGCTTCGGTCGGCGTGACCAGTTCGGCCGCGGTGCGCTCGACCGGCGCGGCGGCGTGCGGGTTGGCCGCCGCGACCCGGGTGAACGGCGCGAACAGCGCGCCCATGGCGGCGGCGTACTCCTCCCGGCTCTGCCCGAGGCGGGCCCGGCGGGCGTTGTCGATCAGCGCGTACTGGCTGGGCGCGCCGGTGAGCCCGTGCGCGGCCTGGTGCCGGGACATCAGGCCGGCCAGCCCGTACCCGCGGTCTTCCAGGCTGCCCTCGGCGTGCTCGGTGAAGTCGGGCCCGTCGCCCTGGCCCTCGTTCTGGCCTTCGCTCTGGCGCGCGAGATGGCTGATGGTCGAGATGGCCTCGGACCCGAAGATCAGCGTCACCTCGCTGCCGCCGCCGGCGATCACCGCGGCGAACTCGTTGACCAGGTGCTGGGGCGCCTGGCCGCCGGAGGGCTCCAGGACGGCGCGGGCCGGCCTGGCGGCAATGCGGCCGGTCACCGACCGGGGGTAATTATCCGAACGGCCCAGGGGAGCACGGGCGCCCGGAAAGGAATTCTCGAACTGGCGGACGCCGGCCACGGTATCGATCGCCGCCGCTACCGCGGCCGGGTCCGCCCCGGTGTCGGCCAGCGCGCCGGCGGCCGCGTCGGCGGCCAGGTCCACGGGCGAGCGCATCCGGTAGTCCGGGGCGCCGAGGCGCTCGGAAGCCTGTCCCACCCCGGCGATGACGGGAGTGCGGGGACCGGCGACAGAAGTGCGGGGACCGGGGCTCACGAGGCGGCTCCCTCGATCAGGCTGGCCAGGCTGCGGATCTGCCGCTCGCAGCCGGCGACGATCTGGCGGGTGATCTCCCCGGCCGGCCTGATCTGCTCGAAGGAGCCGACGACCTGGCCGACGAAGAACGACTCGAGGCGCAGCGCGCCCTCGTGGCCTGCCCGCGCGGCGGCGTCGATCCGCTGCCACGCCTCGTTGACCAGCATGGGCTGTAGCGGCATGGGCAGCGGCGCGGGGCTGCCCGCCCGTTCCCACTCGTCGTGCCAGGCGCTGCGCAGCTGCCGGGCGGGCTTGCCGGTCCTGGTCGGCGAGCGCAGCGTATCCGAGCTCGTGGCGCGCAGGAACTTGTCCTTGATGGCCTGGTTGGCGACGTCCTCCTCGCTGCTCAGCCAGACCGACCCGCACCACACGCCCGCCGCGCCGAGCGCCAGCGCGGCGGCCATCTGGCGGCCTGAGGCGATGCCGCCGGCG
>Ga0335078_10016244_pt1 | contig 11046 bp, 9 predicted proteins | sample Lox_Sample_32_FD_206711 | JGI IMG/M metagenome (GOLD analysis project Ga0335078, IMG submission 206711) | Soil microbial communities from Loxahatchee National Wildlife Refuge, Florida, United States - Lox_Sample_3.2 | ecosystem: Environmental > Terrestrial > Soil > Wetlands | place: USA: Florida...
TGTCCCGCCAGGGGCACCGCTGGGTAGCGAAGTTCGGTCAGGATAAACGCTGAATGCATATAAGCGTGAAACCTTCCCCAAGATGAGATCTCCCAAGCTTAATTGCTAAGAAGGGCACTGGTAGACGACCAGTTTGATAGGATGGGTGTGTAAGCTGAGTAATCAGTTGAGCTGACCATTACTAATTGCCCATTCGGCTTGACCATAAAATTTACTGCGCATACGACATGCGCTGCACAAGTTCTTCGTGGCCCGTCAATATTCAATAGCTTTCAGCTATCAGCCGTCAGCTATCAGCTTAAGGACGTTTTCTATAAGCTGGCAGCTGATCGCTGAATGCTGATCACGATTTCTGGGTGACCTTAGCGAGAGGGACCCACCCGTTCCCATCCCGAACACGGAAGTTAAGCCTCTCAGCCCCGATGGTACTGCACGGGCAACTGTGTGGGAGAGTAGGAAGTTGCCCGGTTTAAAATAAAGGCCTCGATCTTCGGATCGGGGCTTTTCGTTTTTCTGACGAGCCCGGCCATCGATTTTGGGCCAGCGGACGGCGCTCACCGATTCCTAAATGGCCGCCTTCAGGAGTCGGTACGGTCGCTCCGGGATCTGGATCGAGGGATCGAGGAACCGAGGGACCGCCGCAGCCGCAGCCGAATCGCTGAAAGCTGACCGCTGAGAGCTGGTAGCTCATTAACATGAGAACTTAACGTGAATTACGGAGTTTTAGCGTTGACACTACTGGTGCCGCGAAATACTATTCGGTAATGTCTCGCCGCAATACCTTCATTCTATTGGGGATTTCCGTCCTCGGCCTGCTACCAGGCTATCTGAGCGCCCAGGACACCCGAGCCACCATGGGCGGCCGCGTCATGGACTCGCAAGGCGGACTAATAGCCAACGCCGCCGTGGCCGTCCTCAACATCGACACCAACGTCAAGCTTGACGTAAAGACGAATTCCAAAGGAGTCTGGATTGTCGAGTTCCTACTCCCCGGTAACTACGAATTCACGATCTCCGCGGACGGATTTAGAACTGAAACGCGGAAAGGCATTGCTCTCCAGACCGCCGACGATAAACAGTTCGATACCCACCTGCAGGTAGGCGCCTCCACCCAGACCATTGAAGTGGTGGCCGAGACGCCCCTCGTCGATACCACCTCCGCAGTCTCCGGCACCGTCATCACGCAGCAGGAAATTAACGAGATGCCGAGCTCGTCACACGTCATCACTCTGCTTGCCGTTCTGTCCCCCGGCGTCGTGGCCCAGGACCAGAACAACAACGTCGCCCATCTCTGGTCGTACAATGCCGCGTCCCAATTCACGGCCGACGGAGGCCGCAATAACATTTACTCGAACAACTACCAAATCGACGGCATGCAGGACATGAAGAGCGGCGGTGACGTGGCGTTCATTCCGCCGATGGATTCCGTGCAGGAATTCCGCGTCCAAACCAACGCCTATGATGCGTCCATCGGCCGCCAGGCCGGCGCCACGATTAATATGCAGACCAAGAGCGGTACCAAGCAGTATCACGGGACTCTCTACGAGTTCAACCAGAACAGCATCCTGAACGCGAATCTGCTGCAGTCGAACCTTATCGGATCGCCGGTCGCTCCCGTGCATTTCAACAACTGGGGCGGCACTTTTGGAGGCCCGGTATGGATTCCGAAGATTTACAAAGGCACCGCCAAGACGTTCTTCTTCGTCTCATTTGACGATACGCGCAACACCAACTTCCTGGGCGACGCCACACGATCAGTGCCCGACGCCGCGGAGCGCAACGGCGATTTCAGTCAGTCGTTCACTACCCAGACTATCGGCGGCGTCCTGACCCGCTACCCCATCCAGATCTACGATCCGCTCTCCATAGACTCCACCACCGGCAACCGCACACTCTTCCCCAACAACGTCATCCCGCAGAACCGTCTCAGCCCGATCGCTCAGAACATCCTGAAATACGTCCCTCTGCCGAACACCGCTGCCGCCCCAACCGGGAATGACGATAACAATTACGTTCCTCCCGCCGTTCGCAGCGACAAGTTTCCGGCGCTCAACATCCGCGGCGATCAGAACTGGAGCCAATCGCAGCGCAGCTTCGTGACCATCCGCTGGCACAATCTCACCGAACTCACCGGCGACGATTTCGGCGCCAGCGACATCGCCTCCGGAACCTATCAGGACCGGATCTTCAAGGGCGCGGGCCTCGATCACGTGTGGACAATGAGCGCGTCAAAGGTGCTCGATGTGCACTTCAATGTCACACGCTACGAGGAACCCAGCTTCGATGCGGGCGCCGGCTTCGATCTCACCAAGCTCGGCTTCTCCTCCAGCTTCGCGGGAGAACTGACCCGCGCCTCATTCCCCTATATCACCGGCATAGCCGGCACCAGTTCCACCACCGGTTTCGGAACCGGCAACGGCGGCAGCTTCACCGGAACCAGTTACTATTCCTGGGGCGCGACCATAACTCACGTCCACGGCAATCATACGTTCCGGTACGGCGGCGAATTCTGGGTACTCCAGCAAGCCAACAACTCCGTCGGCCACCAGCCGGAATTCGATTTTGCGAATGGCAATTGGACACGGCAGAATTACCTGAACTCCGGCGGCACCGGCGTCGGGTCGGCCCTGGCCTCGTTCCTGCTCGGCCTTCCCTCAGGCGGCTCGGTCGATAACAACGCCCAAGCCTTCTGGTCGCAGCACTATACCGCCGGATTCGTCCAGGACGATTGGCGCGTCAACCGAAAGCTCACCGTCAACATCGGCCTCCGCTGGGATTATGAAAGCGAACCTGTCGAGCGCTTCAATCGCGAAGTGGCCACCTGGGATCCCACCGCCGTCAACCCGATCAGTGCGCAGGCGCAGGCGAATTACGCGGCCATCCTCGCCAGTCCCGCCAATGCCAGCAATGCCGCTGTGCAATTGCTCGCGCAGCTAATGCCTGCCAGTAAATTCCAGGTCCTCGGCGTCCCGATTTACGCCGGTCAGAACGGAGCGCCTCGCACCAACGTCCACAACGACTATCACGAGTGGCAACCGCGCGCCGGCTTCGCGTACCAGATCGGTCCCAATACCGTGTTTCGGGGCGGGTTCGGCCGGTTCGTTCAGGCCGATTTCATCACCGGCAGCCAGAGCGGTTTCAGCCGCACCACGTCGATGATCACTTCCAACGACAACGGCATGACGCCCTACGACACGTTGGCCAATCCCTTCCACAGCGGCATCCTCCAACCCGTCGGCAACTCGCTCGGCGCGCTTTCCAATCCGACGAGTTTTCCCACCTGGTACGACCCCAACCTCGGCCGCCTCTATTCGCTCGAGGGCAGCGCTCACCTGCAGCACCAGTGGCGCGGGTGGCTCTTCGAGATCGGGTTCTCGCACAACAAGACCTACGGCATCTGGAATTTCGGAACATGGTACGAGAATGAGCAGCCCTTCAATCTCTGGGTCCAGTATCAGACGCCCACCTTCGACGCCAATGGGAAACCCGTCGCCACGTTAATGTGGAACCAGCCCGTCCCCAATCCGTTCAAGGGTATTGCGGCACTCGCCGGCACATCGCTCGGCACCAATTCCACGATTAATCTCAACCAGTTCCTCTCGCCGAACCCCATGTTCAGCTCGAGCGGAATCGCCGAAACGAAACCCAGCGGCACCAATCAATACGACGCCGGCCTCGGCAAAATCGAGAAGCGCTTCAGCAAGAGCTTTAGCATTCTGACCGGCTTCACTTGGTCGAAGCTCTTCGAGAATACGTCGTTCCTCGGGCCGCAGATCGCCGGTTATCACGTCGAGCACAAGCTCGGCGGTGAGGACCGTCCGTTCCACCTGACCGTATCTCCCATCTGGAACATCCCGGTTGGCCGCGGCCAGCACTTGGGCAACAACATGCCGAAGTGGGCCGACGCCATCATCGGCGGATGGGAACTCTCCGGCAACTACAACATCCAATCCGGCGTGCCAGTAGTCTTCAGCAACGCAGCGTTCTTCTGCGGCCGCGACTTCTCTCTGTCCGGCGGCAAGCAGTCGCTGAACGAATGGTTCGACACCAGCTGTTTCTATCCATTCCCGAGCGCCAATACCAGCATCGCCACGCTGGCGACATATCCTTCGTGGACCGGGGTGCAGAACCTGCCCGGCTACAACTATGTCCCGCAAACCGGCGATACCATCAAGAACGGCGTCTACCAGGACTTCGCCAACTACGTGCAGACCTACCCCACCCGCTGGAACGACGTCCGCGCCAGCCGCGTAAACAATGTGGATGCAGGTCTCCGCAAGAACTTCCGCATCGCCGAGCACGTCGGACTGCAGCTCCGCTTCGACGTCTTCAACGCTCTCAACCATCCGCGTTTCGGCGCGCCCGACACCAACCCCAGCGATTCCACTTTCGGCCGCGTGACCCCCTCGCAGCAGAACCAGGCCCGCAGCGTGGAACTCGGCGCTCGTATGGCGTTCTGATTTCACAGGGCTGCCGGCGACCGGCTTCTGCCGCGCAGCCCTTTCAAAATAGTCGGTACTGTTCCGGCCGCGGAACCGTCATGCGTTCGGGCTTCCCTGCCTCGGCTGAAAGCGCCGCAGCGGGCAGAACCAGCCGCGGCGGCGGAGGGGCGCTCACTGAAATGTCCAGGGCCATCTGATCGGCATACTGCGTGGCCCGCTGGAACTCCAGCCGCCGCGCCTCCTCGAACCGGCCCCAACCTTCCAGGATCCAAAACATCTCACGAGCGGATTCCTCGAGTATGCGGCGGTCGCCGCGCTCGTCGGCCCACTCATGCCATTTGCCGAGGAGCTCAAAGCTCTCGGCGATGCGGCCCTGCTCCGCCGCCAGCCGAACGCCCACCCGGGCCAGGCGGCAGACTTCGGACCAGTCATCCGCGTCGGCGCCGTGGAAGCGGCGCTGGATGTCGCGCAACGACTCGTCGTCCGATGGCTGTTCCCGGCGCGCCTCGCTGGAAACCATGATCGAAGTTCGTCCCCCGATCGAAAATTGAGCGGCCTCGCAGGCTGACGCGCCTTCCAGCCACATCAGAAAGCGCCGGCCCGAACAGAAGCTGCGCAAGTCCGCCAGGTTCCGTTCCAGGTCGGACTCGAGGCGCAGGCCCAGCTGCGCGGCCAGGTCGCCGGCCAGCGCGGCCACGCTCCGGCCGCCGCACTCCAACCGGATGACGGCGTCGAAGTCCTCGTGGAAGACGCGCCGGAATTCCTCGGCGGCCAAAGCGTGCTCTACCGTGGCCGCGCCCGGCTTGTCCGCGATGGCCACTCCCAAGGCCTCAACCTCCTTCGCCAACTCCGGATGCTCGATGGCGGGATCGGTATAGGTTCCAAGCCTGATCCAGCGCTTCAAACGGCGCAGAATCGCGACCTGCCTTCCCCCCAAATCGAACTGCGGCGCGAGCACGCGGGGCGGCGAGCAATCGTCGCATCTCAAGAAAGCGATGCGGACATTCTCCGCGGCGGGTTCGGTCTGCAGCGCCGCCTCCCATTTCGCTCGCGGCCACGGCGAGGGCAAGGAATGACGCGAGAAGAACACCAGGACGATGTCCGCCATGCGCGCCTCGCGAGCCTTCTGGACCAGATCTTCGTCCGGCCGCATCTCGCCTTCATCGAGCAGCACACGGACATCGGCGCCGGCGGCGAGAAACGCAGCCACGGACGCGGCCATGTCGCGATCAGCGGCGGCATAGCAGGGGAAAACGGTGCGGGTCGGGGCGGGCATGATGGCAGGCCGCTACGCCCTTAGGAGGACCTTCAAAACTCCGCGCTCGGCGGCACGGTCGAAGGCGCGCGCCGCGTCAGGCAGCTCAAACCGGTCGGAAATCATTGATTCGACGGGGATCAGACCGTGATCCAGCAAGGGCAGCGCCGCCTCGAAGCGGCCGCAGCGCGAGCCCATCAGCGTCAATTCGTTCACGATCGCCGGGGCCGTATCGACTCCAACCGTGCCGTGCACGGTTGATTTCATGATGATGGTTCCGCGGGGGCGGGTCATCGAGACGGCCTGCCGCAACCCCTCGGCCGAGCCGCTGGCTTCCACCACCCAATCGTAGGCCGCCATGGGAACGGCTCCGGAATGATCATGCGTGCACACTCCGGCCGATTCCGCAATGCGCAATTTCGAGGGGTGCCGTCCGAACAGGTCGACCGGGTACCCGTGCGCATTCAATACGAGCGCCACCAGCAGGCCCAATTTGCCATCGCCCAGCACCGCGACAGGTTCCTGCGGGGGAATCGTGATCTGGTCGAGGATCTCGCAGGCCGCCGCCAACGGTTCCGTGAAGACCGCGCGTTCCGACGGAAGGCTATCGGGGAGCACATGCAGATTGCGCTCCGGCAGCACGAAGAACTCCTGGAATGCGCCGGGCTGATTGACGATTCCCAACACGGTTCGATTTGGACAATGCCGGCCCCAGCCTTTGCGGCACCACGCGCACTGCGCGCAGGCGACGTTAATCTCACCAACCACGCGGCAGCCCACCAGACTTGCCGTATCCGCTTCGACTACCTCGGCAACGAATTCGTGCCCGGGAGTGCCGGCGAATCCATAGTATCCGCGTCGGAGCTCCAAGTCGGTGTTGCAAATTCCAGCAACCAGCAGGCGTAAGAGTGCGAATCCCGGCTCACGGCGGGGACGCGCAACGTCGCGCATAGAAATTACGGCATTTTCGAGATGAACAGCCAGCATTGAATATTAACTTTGGTTCTTAGCGGTCCGCCCCCAGATAGGGGTAATAGTTAACCCCCAAAATTGTATTAGGGTTATCCTGTATAAAATACGTTGTAAATTCGTAGACGTTCTGGTACATATGTACTATGCCAACAAGCCGGCACTTCCTGGTGGTCGTTCCGACGCGCGATCCCAAGAAGCAGCTCGAGTTCCTGTATGCCCGCCGGGGCGCACTGGACGCCGTTATTCGACTCCTTGAAGAGTATAACCGCTGCCGGGTTCGACGTCTGGAACCTGGCAACCGCAAGACGGCGTGAGCCGCGCTACTTGCCGAGCAGTCCTTCGATTCGGGCGGTCAGATCCGCAGCCGTAGCCGAGCCCGGATGATAGTACCGTACGATTCCGGCGCGATCAATCAGTACAATTGTAGGCGTAGTGCTCGATCCATAGGTCTGGAAATTGGCCCCGCTCAGCGGCACCGGGATCTCGCTCCAACCGGGATAATGCTTCTTCCAAACATCCTCGACATAGGCTTTCTCCTGGGCTGGTGAAGCATCGGCACCACCGGCGACATAGCCGTACAACTTGGTCGGCGCGATGGCCACCAAGCCCTTAGGGGCGTACCGCTTGATGATGTCGGCCAGGATCGGCGAATCGTGTTTGCAGTCGCCGCACCAATGCGCCCAGAAGAAAAGCAGGACAGGGTGGCCGCGCAATTCGGCCAGAGTGCGCGGTTTCGGTCCCAGGAATTCTTGCACGTCCAGCTCAGGCGCCGGCTTGCCCTCCAGCGTCAGCAGGTTCTCGTTCTTGCGGATGCGCTCCACAATGGACGTGTTGGCGAACAGGCCGGCCTGCTCCTGAAGAAATGCCACGCCATCGCTGCGCTCGCCGCGCGCACCCAATACCTGCGCGTGGACTTCAATCGACGCGCCCAATGCGATCGGCAGGTCAGCCTCGGCATCCAGTTTCCGGCCCGCCAGCAATTTGTCGCAGATCTTGCGCGTCTGCGCCGCCAGTGCATCCGCGTGGTCGTAATTCCTGGCGTTCAGCGCGCCGCGGGCCAGCCATGAATATGCCAGCGCCACTTCCGGCGAATCGCCTTTCTGCGCTTCCACTTGGCGGATTTGAGCTTCGGCCGCGGGCAGATCGTTGTGCGCGATCAGGGTTCGGACATCGTTCACCAGGGACGCATAGAAGAGCAGAGTAGGCAACATAGTCTCCATTTTGCCAAATGAATGCCGCGAAATTCCGCGGCGCGGTCTTCGGCTGTGTAAATTCCAACAGTGACAACCGGGATCAGAGAGCGCGGAGCAGGCTGTCGAAATACTGCGCTACGCCCGGATCGGACCAATCGGCGGCGGCGGCGATTTTGCGCAGAACTTTGCCATCGGCGCTGATGATGTACGTTTCCGGGTACATGAAAGTGCCGAATTTCTCGTGGAGGTTCCGTTCGCGCACGGTGAGGAACGCCGGTTTGTACTTCTCCAGAAACGTCTGATAAGCCTTTTCGCTCTGATCGACGCTGACGCCGAGAACCACTACGCCCTTATCGGCATACTGCTGCGCCAACTGGCTGAGGGAAGGCGTTTCTTCGACGCAGGGCCCGCACCACGAAGCCCAGAAATTGAGCACCAGCAGCTTGCCCTGAAAGTGCGGCATCGACACGGCGTGGCCATTGTCGGCGGTAATGGTGAAATCCGGCGCGGAGTCTCCTTCAACGACGACGCGTTCATGGATGCCGGCGTAAATCGAAAAGACCAGTGCTCCCGAAAGGACGCACAACAGCACTACCAGGAGCCGGTCTGTCTTGAGGTGTTGCATCTGGAAAACTATATAATCTAATTGTATCCCGATTGTCGGCTTCGACCGAAACGCCGGTCGCCGAGGAACACGGACTCCAATGCTGATCACGCGCCGGGTGGAATTCTCCGCCTCCCACATCTGCCGCCAGGCTAATCTCTCCACCGAGGAGAACGCCAGGATCTATGGCGAAGCCGCCAATCCGCACGGCCACGGCCACAACTACGTCGTCGAGGTGACGCTCGAGGGCTCACCGGATCCGGTTACGGGGATGGTGCTTGATCTGAAGGAACTGAAGGAAATCCTCAATCGGGAAGTCGTCGGCCCTTATGACCATCGATTTCTGAATTACGAAGTGCCGCCGTTCGACAAAGTGGTTCCGACCACCGAGAACATCGCGCGCGATATCTGGAACCGGCTGGCGCCGCACGTAACCAGCCCCGCGCGCCGGCTGCGCACCGTACGCGTCTACGAAACGCCGGACCTGTTCGTGGATTACATCGGCGAGGACGCATGTTCCGCGTGACGCGGCGCTACCAGTTCTCCGCTTCTCACCGGCTGCACGCGCCGCAGCTCAGCGATGAACAGAATCGGCGCTTGTACGGCAAGTGTAACAATCCTTATGGTCACGGCCACAATTATGTGATCGAAGTGAGCGCGTGGGGACCGGCGGACCCGCGGACCGGTTACGCCGTGAGCATCCCGGCGCTGGACGCCCTGGTGCGTCAACAGGTCCTGCAGCCGTTCGATCATTGTAACCTTAACGAGGATGGCGACTCTTTCAAAGGGATCTCTCCGACGTCGGAGAATCTGCTGTTGGAAATCTGCCGTAGATTGAAGCGAAACTGGAGGGGGGCGTTCCCGGAGGACTGGCCGCGGCTGGAAAAGATTCGCATCGCCGAGACCCCGCGGAACATCTTTGAAATCGAAAGCCATGAGATCGAGTAAAGCGGTCGTGAAGCTCATCCGTCCCAAATCGGAAGTGCCCAGCTTTGCCGGCGAGGTGCGCGAGATCCTGGCCAAACTTGGCGAGGATCCCGACCGCGACGGCCTGCTGCGCACGCCCCAGCGCGTCGAGGAGGCGCTCAAGTTTCTCACCAGCGGATATCGCATGGATATCCAGAAGGTGGTCAACGGCGCTCTCTACGAAGTCAAATACGACGAGATGGTGGTGGTGAAGAACATCGAGTTCTTCAGCTTGTGCGAACACCACCTCCTGCCGTTTTACGGGAAGATGCATGTGGCGTATCTGCCGAAAGCCAAAGTCGTGGGTTTGAGCAAGATTCCGCGGATCGTGGACGTATTCGCGCGCCGCCTGCAGATCCAGGAGCGGCTGACGCAGCAGGTGGCCCAGACCATACAGGAAATGATCGACCCGGTAGGCGTGGGCGTGATCTGTGAAGCGCGCCATTTCTGCATGATGATGCGCGGCGTCGAGAAACAGCATTCCGGAGCCATGACGAGCGCCATGCTGGGGATTTTCCGTGACCGCAAGAAAACTCGCGACGAGTTTCTGGCGCTGGTCAATCACAGGGGCGGAGGGTTTTAGCCGAATCAGGACGGCTCGCGTCGGCATTCCGCGAGCCGGCTTGCCAGAAACCGCCGCTCCGGTTCCGAACAGCGGCATTGCAGCGCGGCGCGAAAGGCATCGGCGGCCTCGGCCAGACGGCCTAACTCCAGCAGCAGGTGTCCGCGGAGGGCCATCAGAAGATGGTAATCGCGCAGCTTGGGATCGGCGCAAAGCGGATCGATCGCGGCCAGTGCTTCGCCCGGGCCATGGACCCGGGAAACCGCCACGGCGCGATTGAGCACCACCACCGGCGAATGGTTGACCGTCAGCAGGTGGTCGTACAGCTCCAGAATCGCCGGCCAGTCGGTCGCACCGGAACCCGCCGAGCGGGCGTGCGTGGCGGCGATAGCGGCTTGCACATGGTATTCCGATACCGTATCGCCGCGGATCGATCGATCGAAATAATGAAAACCGAGCGAGAGCAACTGCCGGTCCCACAGGCCGCGATCCTGCCGGTCCAGCAGAACCAGGTCGCCGCCGTCGTCCACGCGCGCCGGCGCGCGGGCCGCCTGAAGGGCCATCAGCGCCACCAACGCATCCACTTTGGGCGCATTCAACGGTGAGTCGGCAATCAGCCGCGCCAGCCGCAGCGCTTCCGCGCAGAAGTCGCGGCGGACCAACACGTCGCCTTCGTGCGCGGCATAGCCCTCGTTGAACAGAAAGTAAACTACGTCGAGAACAGCGTCGAGACGAAGTTGCAGATCTTCGCCGCCCGGCATGTCGAGTGACAGCCGGCGCTCCTGAATCTGACGCTTGGCCCGCACCAGCCGCTGCGCGATGGCGGATTCTTCGGCCAGGAACGCGCGGGCGATTTCGCGGACGCTGAATCCGCAACAGATTTTCAGGCTGAGAGCGACACTCGAATCGCGCGACATTTCCGGATCTTCGGCGCTCGCCAAAAATGACCCATTTCCGCTCACCAAAAGTGACCCACACTGAGAACACGATTTGCCGCCGGGCAAGAGAACGCCGGAGCGATATCATCCACGCCGAAAGGCGTGCGGGCTGCT
>Ga0335078_10016245_pt1 | contig 11046 bp, 10 predicted proteins | sample Lox_Sample_32_FD_206711 | JGI IMG/M metagenome (GOLD analysis project Ga0335078, IMG submission 206711) | Soil microbial communities from Loxahatchee National Wildlife Refuge, Florida, United States - Lox_Sample_3.2 | ecosystem: Environmental > Terrestrial > Soil > Wetlands | place: USA...
AATTGTGCTGATCCCGAAAGCTCGCGTGTGCCACTTCGGCGGCCGGTTGCCAGAGCCGATCACACAAGCCGATTACCTGCTCGGCCGGGCGGTTTTCGCGGGCAAGTATTTGGGTTTCGGCTCCGGGCTGCTGGCGCGGCTGGCCGCCATTTTTGGTCCCCTGGCGGCCTTTCACCTGGCGGAGTTGCGGTACACGCTCGCCGGCCAGAAGATCGATGGCTCGCAGGGTTGAGCCCGTCATCCAGCGGTTCTTATCAGCAGTTCCGCGGCTGTAGAACGGCGGCGGGGCACGCGATAAACGCATCATCTGCTCCATCCCCATAGGTTTACGCGCACGTATTTACCTTAGGCAGCTAGTATTCCCGGACGACGGCGGTTAGCATTAACCCTATGGAAGCCGCACTTTGGATCGGACTGCCTGCGTTTGTGGCGCTTGCCTCGGGCATACTGTCGTGGTTTGTCATGCAATCGCGCATGGAGGTCAAGCTGGCCGAACAGCGTGAGCGCATCGCCGCAGACAAAGGCGCCATCCTGGCGGAACGGGAAGCCATGGAAGCGCAGTTGCAAACCGCCATGCGCGCCGCCCAGGAACGCGCCCACCGCGAAGCGCTGGACACTTTTCTCGCCGAGATGAAGGTGGAGCAGCGCCATTACACCCGCGAAAACCGCATGCTCACCCACACCCGCAAATGCCTGGTGCTGCAAGAGCGCATGTACTTCCGCAACATACCCCTCTCGGACTGGATCGAACATGAAATCGCGGTTGATGAAGGAGCCGACCTGGACCGGCTCATCCAGGATATGACTGTCTTCGAACGGCCGGTCGTCAGTATCGCCAACGGTTCTCGCCCGTTGAAGGCCCTGGCCTGAAATCGGCCCCTGTCTTCGTCCCACCTTCGGGCCTCCTGCCTGCCAGAGCTGCGCAGGAAGTTATGCCCCCCGGCCGCGCACCATGTACTGATGAGGCATGCCTCAGCTTGCCCGCCCTGCCTTCCTGCCGCCGCGGCCGCCCCATTTGACGTCGCCCCGCGCCGCAGCTGAACACGGGCCACGCTGGGGCGCGCGGCGTAGCTGTTAGAATGTTGGAGATGAAACCACTGGGAATTCTGGGACTGTGTCTTGGTGCGGCTGCGGCTCCGTGGGTAATCTTGGGCGCGGCGAATGGCGATGCGGCAAAAGGCAAAACGGTATTCGACGGCAATTGCGCGGTGTGCCACAACGCAGACAGCACCGAAGCCAAGATGGGCCCCGGGCTGAAGGGTTTGTTCAAGCGAGACAAGCTGAAGAGCGGCAAGAAAGTCACCGAAGCCAACGTCCTGGCCCGCATCAACGACGGAGGCGGCGGCATGCCGGGCTACAAGGACATGCTGACCGATGGCGAAAAGAACGACCTGATCGCCTACCTCAAAACACTGTAGCGGCGCGCATCCGCTACAATGGCAACTGTGGGGACAAAAGCCAAGATCGAGACGAGCGAGAAGACCGGCCCGGCTGCGCCAGCGGCCGCTGCGCCGGAGCGCCCGTCCGGAATCTGGGACCGTTACCACGCGTTGACGCGCGATGTCCACCGCGGCTTCATTGCCGAGTGGACCGTCACCATCATTCTGCTGCTGTTCGCCACCACCAGCCTGGTGCAGGCGTTCGTGATCCCCAGCGCTTCCATGGAGAGCTCGCTGCTGATTGGCGACCACGTACTGGTCGATAAGCTGACTTTCGCGCCGCCGGGCTCGATTTCAAGCCGCCTGTTGCCCTACCGCGAGGTCCGCCGCGGCGACATCATCGTTTTCCGTTACCCGATGGATATTAAGGAAGACTATGTGAAACGGGCCATCGGAGTTCCCGGTGACCATATCCGGCTGGTCAACAAGCAGCTCATCCTGAACGGGCACGCAGTCAACGAGCCGTACGTGCAGCACATTTTTCCATATCTCCAGCAGTACCGGGACAATTTTCCCGACGCCCCGCCGGAGCTCGGCGTGATGCAGCCGGCGATCAACATGCTCACCAATAACGTGGTCGATGGCGAGCTCGTGGTGCCGCCCGATTGCATTTTCGCCATGGGCGACAATCGCGACGATTCACTCGACAGCCGCTACTGGGGATTTGTGCCGCGCCAGAATATCGAAGGGACTCCGCTGGTAATCTACTGGTCGTTTGAAGCGCCCACCGCCGATTTGACCAATGGCAACATCGGCGTCGACCATATCATGGATATCCTGACTCATTTCTTCACCAAGACCCGCTGGAAACGGACGCTCAAGCTGATCCACGGCTATCCATTGAAGTAAGCGCTGCGCGCCGGCAAAGCCCGAAACGCACCCCGGCCGGCAGAAAGCTCATTTGCCGGTCCGGTTCATTCGGAATGCGATTCCCTCTTGAAATTCCGGCGACTCGAACCTGATGACGCCGCCGCGGTGGCGGAATTTCTCGGTCTTCTCGATGCTGCCCGTCTCGGTGTTGATCCAATCGCCGGCGTATGCGCCGGCGGGCAGATTCAATGTCACTGCGATCGGGCCGTTCCCGTCGAAGTACATGGCATATTGGCGGCCGGGAGCTGAAAGAACGCGTGCATAAGCACCCGCCGCGTGCCTCACCGCCGCCGCATCCGGCGCCAGATCCAATAGCGAAAGGGACCGCAGGAACCCGCTCAGAATGCCTAGCTGGCGGCGCAGTTGTGGGCTTCCTCCGCCGGGACCATTCGGCTCGGTGTCGGTGCCGTCTTCCCGTCCTGCGGTGAAGGAATAATCCAGGTTGTCGAACACGCTCCCACCCGCGAGCATGAAATTCCATGCCTGCCGGCGGTACACGCCGTCCGCGCGGCCGCGAAAGCCGGTCTCATCGCAGGAAAGCGCCATGCCCATGCCGTAATTCAGAGCCACCGCGGACGGGTAGGCGTAGTGGAAGTTGACGATACTCACACCCGGAGCCAATGCGCGCACGGGAAAGCCAAAATTGCAGTAGTTCTGGGCGACGAGATGCTTGTTTGGCAGCCCTGCCTCCTCGCTCGCGATCCACTCAGCCACCTTGGCCTGCCAGGCCATCGACGCTTCATCCGCCACATCGATGGAATTGGGATACCGGTCGCGGTCCGGCAGCGCCAGGTACGGGTTCACCACGTCGGCCAGCACCGTACGGTCCGACCATGGTTCGTTCTGGATCTCGAAAATCAGGTTGTCGAACCCGTTGGCTTCGCGCACTAATTGGCGGGTGTACGCTTCCTGCCGCGCCAGGATGTTGCCGTTGTCGAGTGTGTGCAGTTTCTTCCACTCGATGGCGGTGGTCGCGTTCACATTGTTGGCCGGATTGAACGGGCTCAGTTCCCAGTGCGCCTCGACATAGTGCGAACTGAACAGCGTCACCTCCACCACGATGCCGAGCCGCGATGCCTCGCCGAGGAAATCGTGGAACCGCTCGAAGTATTCGGGGCTCCAGCGGTCGAGGTCGAACTTGTTTCCTCCGCCCGGGTATCCCGGCGCCGCGCTGCGTCCCCAGGGCGCAATGAACCGCCCCGGCGCGGGCGCCAGGTTATTGCGATGAATCCCGAACGATTGGGCGGGAACTTCCACGTAAGTGCCGCCGAACAGGCGCGTGTAGTTCATGCCGTCGGCGGCGAGCGCCGTCAGGTACTTCTGATAATCGATCGCGCCGTTGATCACGCTGCCGTAGTGTTCTCCGCTCGAGACCAGCGCGACCGCGTGGCCGCGGAATAAAAAGTAATGCGGGTTCTGGGGATGAAGCCGGATCGGCTCCGCCGCGGTCGCGCAATAAAGCATAGCGCCGGCGAACCCCGCCGCCCGCAACGTGGTGCGCATCATGACCCGAATATTATATTCTGGTGCGTGCCATGCCTGTGGTCATCGCCTTACTCCGCAGCGTAAACGTCGGCGGCCGCAACAAGATGAGAATGGCAGCGCTTGGTGAACTCTGCGTGTCCCTCAGGCTGCGCAACGCGCGGACCTATCTGCAGAGCGGCAACGTCGTATTCCGAACTCCGGAGCGGAACCTGGCGGCGCTCGCGCGGCGCATCGAGCAGGCAATCGAGCGCAAATTTGCCGTGCGCACCGATGTCATCCTGCGCACCACTGCCGAGCTGAAAGACGTGGTTGCCAGGAGCCCTTTCGCGTCGCGCGGCGGAATCGAGCCCAGCAAGTTGTTGGTGACATTTCTGGCGGGCGCGCCGGCGGCGGAAGCGCGCGCGAAGCTGCTCGCGCTTCCCCCTGCTCCCGAGGAAGTGCATCTCGCAGGCCGCGAGCTCTACACCTATTTCCCGAACGGCATGGCGCGGCCCACCATATCCTGGCCACGCGTTGAGAGAACGCTCGCCGTGCCCATGACCGGCCGAAACTGGAACACCGTCGTCAAGCTGTTCGAAATCGCGGAGAGTCAGGAAGCCTGATCGGCGCTCGTTTCCGCTTCGCCGGGTCACCGTCCGCACGATCGGGGAGATCGTCGCGAAGCGCCGTTCAACCTGGGAATGTTGCCCTCGATTCTGCTGGCCCTGCTCGCCGCCCTGTTTGCAGGGAACCCACGGAAATCATCATCGGTTCCCAGCCGCCGCGAAACCTCCTGGAACTAACCGTCACGCCGCAGATCTAACGCTCCAGGCCGCCGGGCAGGCGGGGCTTCGGCCTCGCGCCGGAACCGCGGCGAATCACTCCTGGCCCCAGACCTCGGAGCCCACCGCAGGCAGTGCCGGGCCGGTACAACGAGGCAGTAGAAGTTCTTGTCCCACCAATATTTACCCATTATCCAATGGGAGTACATATAGATACTAGAACTATTATTTTATTGATTTTATTGACAAGCACGTGTGCCTAATCTACCATAACTCCTATTGAATAAGTGTAGTCTTCTAGGGGACTCTTCTTTTTCCCACGCAATCGGAAAAAGGGTCCGTCGCCGGCCGCGTCGGTCGGCGGTGAAGCGAACACAAAGGGATCAGCTTGGAGTTGACAACCGGTCTGCCAGACCGGCGTCTCACAGCGCTGGGCGTTGCGCGAAGCGGTGTTTCATGATTCCCGAAAGACGGCATTTTGGAAGTTCACTTTAACGGAGGAGCGATCGATCACATGATTCACCGTCAGTCTTTTGAGGCAGCTCACACGGAAGGCCGAGCGGCGCGGGCAACTCTCCAATTCCGGGTTGCGCGCGGGGTAATCCGGTCTGGCCTTGTGCTGGCGATCCTTTCCTTGCCCGCTTGGGCTCAGGCGCCAGCCGCGCAACCCGATGCACAGCCAGCAGCATCGCAAGCTGCCGGCCCCCAGGCTGCCGCGCAGTCGACCGACGACAAGCTGGAACAACTGCAGAAAAAGGTCGATGAACTCGACCAGGCGGTCAAGGCCGCTCAACGAAAGCAAGAGTTGGCTGAGCAGGCTGCCGCCGAGAAGGCGAAGACTGACGCAACGGTGACCGCCGGCACGAGCGGTTTCACCATTCGGTCCCCGCGCGGCAATTACCTGCTCAAGATCGGAGCCGACCTCCAGGTGGACAACCGGACCTACCTCGGAGTGGGCGCCGGCTCGGACATCGACACCGTGGTCCTACGCCGCGTACGGCCGACGTTTTCCGGCACCATCTACCAATACATCGATTTCATGTTCCGCCCTGACTTCGGCCAGGGTACGACGGCCATATACGACGCTTATGTTCAGCTTAACTATCTTCCGTGGGCGAATCTCCGGGTGGGCAAATTCAAGCCGCCGGTAGGGCTCGAACGGCTGCAGAATGACGACGATACCAGCTTCGTCGAACGTGGGCTTCCGTCGAACCTGGCTCCGCAGCGCGACATCGGCTACCAGTTGTCGGCTCCCCTTTTCAAGCAGCGGATTTACTATGCCGTGAGCACCTTCAACGGCGTGCCTGATGCCTCGATCGGCAGCGATACAGCGGCCAGCGACCACCGCGATTACGCCGCCCGCCTGTTCTTGACTCCTTTCCTGCCGGATGAAAATGCGCTGAGCGGTCTGGGTATCGGCTTTGCCGCCTCGGGCGGCAATACCGACGGAGAGGCCCTGCCATCGTTCAAGACGTTTGGACAAGAAACGTTTTTCACATTCGCTTCCGGCGTGACGGCGGCGGGCCACCGGACTCGTCTCGCGCCGCAAGGCTATTACTACCTGGGGGCATTCGGCCTCTTGACGGAATACGCGCTCAACGAGGAAGGCTTTCAGAAGAGTGGCGTGCGCCGCGAGATCGCTTTCCGCGCCTACCAGGTGCAGGCTTCGTACATCCTCACTGGTGAAAAGAAGAGCTACGGCGGTCCCACGCCCAAAAAGTCCTTTGATCCGATGCACGGCGGCTGGGGAGCCTGGGAGATCGCCGCCCGTCTGGGCGACTGGGAGGCTGAAAAGGGCGTCTACAGCTATGGCCTCGTCAGCTCCGCCGTTTCTCCGCGCCACCTGCATGAATGGACGGGTGGCGTGAACTGGTACCTGAACCGGCTCTTTCGCTTCAGCGCCGACTATGGAAAGACCAATTTCGGCGGTGGCGCAGCGAACTCTAACAAGCTGCCCGAAAGAGCAATCATCTTTCGTTTCCAGATCAACTTCATCTGACGCGCGGTTGACGAGGATCTAGCGATGAGATTCGGCCGATGGACGCGAGCCGGCGTGGCTTTACTGGCGGGCCCGGTGATGTTTGCCGCCGGGCCAGTGAAGCTGCTCAACGTTTCGTACGATCCCACCCGGGAGCTCTACCAGGACATCAACGCCGCGTTCACCAGGCAGTGGAAGGCGAAGACGGGGGTGGATGTCGAGATCAGCCAGTCTCACGGCGGCTCCGGCAAGCAGGCCCGATCGGTCATCGACGGCCTGCAGGCCGATGTCGTCACCCTGGCGCTGGCCTACGATATCGATTCCATTGCGGAACACGCACACCTGCTGCCTGCCAACTGGCAAACCCGTCTCCCCAACAACAGCTCCCCTTATACGTCCACGGTCGTTTTCCTGGTTCGCCACGGGAATCCCAAGCACATCAAAGACTGGGACGATCTGGTGAGGCCGGGCGTATCGGTGATCGCGCCTAATCCAAAGAGCTCCGGCGGCGCGCGCTGGGCGTACCTGGCTGCCTGGGGATATGCGCTGAAGAAAAGCGGCGGCGATGACAAGAAGGCCCAGGAGTTCGTGACGCGCCTCTATAGGAACGTTCCAGTGCTCGATTCCGGGGCACGCGGTTCCACCACCACGTTCGCGCAGCGGGGCATCGGAGATGTGCTGCTGGACTGGGAAAATGAAGCGTTTCTAGCCTTGAAAGAGCTCGGCCAGGATAAGGTGGAAGTCGTCACGCCCTCCATCAGCATTCTGGCCGAGCCGCCGGTTGCCGTGGTCGACCGGGTCGCCGCCAGGCACGGCACTACGCAGCTAGCCAAGGCCTATCTCGAGTTCCTGTACACCCCGGAGGGGCAGGAGATCGCCGCGCGGCATTATTACCGGCCGCGCTCACCGGAGATCGCCGCCAAGTATGCCAGCCACTTCGCCAAAGTCCAGCTTTTCACCATCGACGAGGTTTTCGGTGGTTGGCAGAAAGCGCAAAAGCGGCACTTCGACGATGGCGGCGTGTTCGACCAGATTTACGCGCCGAAATGACAGCCTGGCGGGGCGGGCTTCAGCCCGCCGGCGCCGGGAAACGCAGGCATCGATGTCGACATCGTTCAAACGGCCGAGCATCCTCCCGGGCTTCTGGCCCGCATTCAGTTACACGGTTCTCTACTTGAGCCTGATTGTGCTCATTCCCCTGAGCGCGGTGTTCCTCAAATCGGTGACTTCGAGTTGGTCGCACCTCTGGAAGGTCGTCACCGAGCCCGAAGTGGTTGCCTCCTACCGGCTGAGTTTTGGCGCGTCCCTGGTGGCGGGCGCGATCAGTGTGCTCATCGGATTTCTGGTTGCGTGGGTGCTGGTGCGCTACCAGTTTCCCGGCAAGGCCCTGGCCGATGCCCTGGTAGACCTTCCCTTCGCGCTGCCCACGGCCGTGGCCGGAATCGCACTCACCAGCTTATACACGGAAAACGGCTGGCTGGGGCGCTATCTGCTGCCGCTTGGCATCAAAGTCGCTTTCACCCCTTTGGGTGTGATCGTCGCGCTCACGTTCATTGGGCTGCCTTTCGTGGTGCGCAGCGTGCAGCCGGTGCTGGCGGACGCCGACGCCGAGTTGGAAGAGGCTGCCGCAAGCCTGGGCGCCAACCGCTGGCAGGTGTTCCGGCTGGTGATTTTCCCCGTTGTGCGGCCGGCGCTTCTCACGGGTTTCGCTCTGGCGTTCGCCCGCGCGCTGGGTGAATATGGCTCGGTCATTTTCATCGCCGGCAACATGCCGATGAAGACCGAAATCACACCGCTGCTGATTGTCACCAGGCTCGAGCAGTACGATTATGCCGGCGCGACCGCAATTGCCGCGGTAATGCTGATCACTTCGTTCCTGCTCCTGCTGGCGATCAACGCGCTCGAACGGCGCACCCGCAGATTCATGGTGGCGGGGTGACCATGGCGACGGCCGCGTTGGAACGTCCGCAGAAACGACCTTCCGCCCTCCCGCGGAACGTCCGGCGCGATCCTCCGCTGGTGCGCTGGGGGCTTACCTTCCTGGCCGTGCTGGCGTTGGGAACGTTGATCGTGCTGCCGCTGATCGCCGTCTTCGTGCAAGCACTGGAAAAAGGCGTGCCCGCTTACCTGGCGGCGGTGCGCGAGCCCGATACACTCTCTGCGATCCGCCTTTCCCTGTTGGCCGCCGGCATTTCCGTCCCGCTGAACGTGGTGTTCGGTGTGGCCGCGGCCTGGGCCGTGACCAAGTTTCAGTTCAAGGGCAAGAACGTGCTGGTGACGCTGATCGATATTCCGTTCGCGGTTTCTCCCGTGGTCTCCGGATTGATCTATGTGCTGGTATTCGGTGCGCAGGGCTGGTTCGGCCCATGGCTGAGCGATCACGATATCCAGGTTATCTTCGCCGTGCCCGGAATCATTCTGGCCACCACCTTCGTGACCTTTCCATTCGTGGCGCGTGAGCTGATTCCCTTGATGCAATCGCAGGGAGCCGATGAGGAAGAAGCCGCGTTGACTTTAGGCGCGAGCGGCTGGCAGATGTTCTTCCGCATCACGCTGCCCAACATCCGCTGGGGCCTGCTATATGGCGTCGTGCTGTGCACGGCTCGCGCGCTGGGCGAGTTCGGAGCGGTCTCCGTGGTCTCGGGGCACATCCGCGGCCAGACCAACACGCTGCCGCTGCACGTCGAGATCCTGTACAACGAGTACAACTATTCCGGGGCGTTCGCTGTGGCGTCCCTGCTCAGCATGGTCGCAGTCGTCACCCTGGCGCTCAAGAAATTTCTCGAATGGAAGACCAAAGAGGGCGTTTCGCAATCACGGTAGCCGCCCATCGCGCGGCAGGCGGGCGAGGCATCGCTCGCCCCTGAGGAAGGAGAGAGGAGGCAAGATGAGCATCGAAGTCAACCACATTCGCAAGTCATACGGCGCGTTCGAAGCGCTGCAGGATGTCAGCCTGCGCATCGAGAGAGGAGAGCTGGTTGCGCTGCTGGGGCCCTCGGGCTCGGGAAAGACTACGCTGCTGCGCATCATCGCCGGCCTCGACGTGCCCGATAGCGGATCGATCCGCCTCAACGATGAGGACGCCACCAATTCCAGCGCCCGCGAACGGCAGGTGGGATTCGTCTTCCAGCACTACGCCTTGTTCCGCCATCTCACGGTCGCCGAAAACGTGGCGTTTGGACTGCGTTTGCGCCCGCGCGCCACCCGCCCATCGGCGGAGGAAATTCGCGAACGGGTCAGGAAGCTGCTCGAGTTCATTCAGCTCGGGTGGCTCGGAGACCGCTATCCCAACCAGTTGTCGGGCGGGCAGCGGCAGCGCGTCGCCCTCGCGCGCGCGCTCGCGGTCGAGCCGCGCGTCCTGCTGCTGGACGAGCCGTTCGGAGCGCTCGATGCCAAGGTGCGCAAAGAACTCCGCCGCTGGCTGCGGCGGCTGCATGACGAGCTGCACGTGGCCAGCGTGTTTGTCACCCACGACCAGGAGGAGGCGCTCGAAGTGGCCGATCGCGTCGCGATCATGGACCACGGCAAAATCGAGCAGGTAGGCACGCCGGCCGAGGTCTATGACAACCCGGCCAACGCCTTTGTCTACCAGTTCCTGGGCGACGTCAACCTATTCCACGGAAGGGCGGAGAGTTCGGACCCTTCAGTGGCGTACGTGCGTCCGTACGAGCTGGAGATTACCTCGCCATCGGATGCCCGCCAGGGAGCCGTGATGGCGAAAGTGCGCCACATCGCCGCCACAGGGCCCGCGGTCAGGCTGGAGTTGCTGCGCGACGACACGGGCCAGGCCCTGGAAGCCGAAATCACCCGCGACCGTTACCGGCAACTGCACCTGAGTATCGGCGACACCGTGGGCGTGACCGCCCGCAACGTGCGCGTCTTCGCCAAACAGGAATGAGGCGCAGCAGCTCGTCATGGCTGCCGCCCGCCTGGGAATCCCCGGCCCCGTTGCACAAGCGCGCCCGCGCCGGGATTCCTTTCCGGGCGCCTGCGAATTGCTTCCTCGAGAGGCACTCCGGTATGGTGAAGACATAGTGCCACCGATAGACTCCGAACAGCCAGGTAAAGTGCGCGTGAATCACCTGGCGAAGATCAAACAGAGCGGCGCGAAGATTGCCGCGCTCACCGCGTACGATTTTCTTACCGCGCAAATGCTGGACCGCGCGGGGATCGATCTGGTGCTGGTGGGCGATTCGCTGGCGAACGTGGTTTTGGGGCATCCGACCACCTTGCCGGTGACGATGGACGAGATGTTGCACCACGCCAAAGCGGTTGCGCGCGGCGTCACGCGGGCGCTGATTGTGGCCGACATGCCGTTCCTCTCCTATCAGACCGGCGTGGATGACGCGGTTCGCAATGCCGGCCGGATGTTGAAGGAAGGCGGCGTCGAGGCGGTGAAGGTAGAGGGCGCCGGCCCCACGCTCGCCGTAGTCGAGAGATTGGTGGAAGTCGGGATTCCCGTGCTGGGACATCTCGGGTACACCCCGCAATCGGTGCATCGCTTCGGCAGCAA
>Ga0335078_10016246_pt1 | contig 11046 bp, 9 predicted proteins | sample Lox_Sample_32_FD_206711 | JGI IMG/M metagenome (GOLD analysis project Ga0335078, IMG submission 206711) | Soil microbial communities from Loxahatchee National Wildlife Refuge, Florida, United States - Lox_Sample_3.2 | ecosystem: Environmental > Terrestrial > Soil > Wetlands | place: USA: Florida...
GTCGACGGCGTCGCTGAAGCGGTCGGCGGGCGCGGTATTTCCGAACTCGCGGCCGAGCGCGACCGCCGGCTGCTGGCCATCCTCGCGGCACTGGCGCGCTGAGCAATCTGTTCGGCGGGACGGTGGCGCGACGCGGGGGCCCATGGCAGGGTACCCCGCGCAATGACCGCGACGCTTGAGATCGTATTTTTCCTGGTGATCGCCGCGATGGCGCTCGGCGTCGTGGCGCGGCGGCTGGGCATTCCATATCCGATCGCGCTGACGATCGGGGGCGGAGCACTCGGCTTCGTGCCCGGCTTGCCGCCGGTGCGGCTCGATCCCGATATCGTCTTCGTGGTGTTCCTGCCGCCGATCCTGTATCGCGCGGCCCTCCAGATGCCCTGGCACGGCTTTCGCGACAATCTGCGGCCGATCGGGCGGCTCGCCTTGGGCCTGGTGCTGTTCACGACCGCGGCCGTGGCCATCGTCGCCAGGGAGCTGGTGCCGTCGTTGCCGTGGCCGGCGGCCTTCCTGCTCGGCGCCATCGTGTCGCCGCCGGATGCGGTCGCGGCGACGGCGGTCCTGCACCGCCTGAATTTGCCGCGCCCGCTCGTCACTGTCATCGAAGGCGAAAGCCTGGTCAACGATGCCACGGCTCTCGTGCTTTACAAATTCGCGCTGGCCGCACTGGTCACGGGCGCCTTTTCGGCTCGCCAGGCATTCGGCGAGTTCGTCTTGGTCGCGGTCGGCGGCATCGCCGTGGGCCTGGCGCTCGGCTGGACGTCGGTGTGGGTCCAGCGGCGCCTCGGCGATACGCTGTCCGAAACGCTCCTGACGATGGTGATGCCCTTCGCGACGTTTTGGGCGGCCGACGAACTGGGCGTCTCCGGGGTCTTGGCCGTGGTGACCCTCGGTCTGTGGCGCGCCTGGGTCAGCCCGACGGTGATCTCCGCCGAGGCGCGCCAGCGCGGGTTCGCGCTGTGGGATGCGGTGGTGTTCTTCCTCAACAGCCTGATCTTCATCCTGATCGGCCTGCAGCTGCGGCCGATCATCCAGGCCCTGGCTCCGTTCTCATGGACCCAGCTGATCGCGGACGCCGCGGCGGTCAGCCTGGCGACGATCATCGCACGCATCGTGTGGGTATTTTCCGTCGGCGTTCTGCCGCAGTGGATCAGCTCCCGCATCCGTGGGATCGAGGCGACGCAGCAGCTCCGGGCGACCGCCGTCATATCCTACGTCGGCATGCGCGGGATCGTGTCGCTGGCCGCGGCCTTGGCGCTGCCGCTGGTACTGCCCGACGGTACCTCCTTTCCGGCCCGCGCGCTGATCGTGTTCCTGACCTTCGCCGTGGTGCTGGCCACGCTCGTCGGGCAGGGGCTGACCCTGCCGTTCGTGCTCCGCCGTCTCGGCTTCGACGCGGCGGCGGGTGCGGATCTCAACGAGGAGGAAGAGCTCGCGCGCGTGAAGATGGCGTATGCGGCGGTGGCCGAGATCGACCGCTTGGCCGAACGCATGGCGCTGCCGGCGCGTGTGACCGAGCGCGTGCGCTCCGAGTTCGCCGGACCTTTGGCGGAGCTCGAAGCGGAGAAGGACCCCCGTCCGGCCCTGGAGCCGGCCGTCGCCACGGCGAAGCGGCGGACCCTGCGCCAGGCCGCCATCAAGGCGGCGCGCCGGCGGCTGGTGAAGCTGCACCGGGAACGCGACGTCAGCGACGAAACGGCGGACACGCTGATGCGCGAGCTCGATTTCGACGAGATCCGGATGAGCCGGGCCACCTTGATCGACTGACCTGCGCTCGCTGCTCGGGCGGCGGTATGTGGCCCGCCATTTGCAGAATACGCCGGTGCCGATCAATCGAAGGGCGCTCAGCGTGAGGCCGGTCTCATGGGCATAAATGAGAACGCGGTGTTCTTAAAAGGTGCGCACGTCATCGATCCTGCTCAGCAGATCGACGGTGTGGCGGACGTTCTGCTCGCCGACGCGAAGATCGTCGCCGTCGGCACCGGGGTCGGCGCACCGGCGGGCGCGCGAACGATTGACCTCTCCGGTCATTATCTGTCGCCGGGCTGGATCGACATCCACGTCCACGCCGTGGGCGCGCTCGGCTTCGGCGACCCGGACAGCATCGGCATCTACCAAGGCGTCACCAGCTTCGTCGACGCGGGCGGGCCGGGCATCAAGACGCTCGATGAGTTCGAAGCGCTGACCAAGGGCCGCCTGATCACCGACGTCTATGCCGGTCCCTACATCCTGCCGATGGGCATCGTCGGATTCGACTATGAGCCGGGGGACGATGACATTCGCGACATCGCGGAGATCCCGATCTCGCTGTGGAGCGACTGGATCGACGCGCACCCGGGCGTCGCCCGCTACATCAAGGCCGCGGCCTACAGCCAGCGGGGACAGGTGACGATCGAGATCGCACGGAAGGTCGCCACCGCGCTGGGCCTGCCTTTCTATCTGCACATCGGCGAGAACCGCACCTGGCCGGACCTCGTCGACCCGTTCGACTATGCGCTGGGCTGCGTCGGCGCGGGCGACATCGTCACCCATGTCTATAACGGGTGCCCGCAGGGGCAGGTGCTGGATCGGGCGGGAAAGATATTGCCCTGCGTGCAGGACGCGGCGGCGCGCGGGGCCCTCTTCGATATCGGCTTCGGCAGCTACGGATTCGCGTGGGACGTCGCCGAGAAGACCCTGGCGCAAGGCCTGCGGCCGCACTTCATCAGCTCGGATCTGCAGCAGTTCAACGTGCTGCGCCCGACGCTCTCGCTGTCCCATACGATGTCGATCTGCCTGCGCCTCGGGCTCCCGCTGGCCGAAATCATCGCCTGCGTGACCGCGAACCCGGCGCGGCATCTGTCGCTCGCGGACCGGGCGGGCAGCCTGCGTCCCGGCCTTCCGGCCGACATCACGGTCTTCCGGCGCGACGCCGGGCGGTTCGAGCTGGAGGATTGCGTCACGCGCACGCGGGTTGCCGATGCGCGGCTGGTCCCGGTCATGGCCTTCAAGAACGGCCGGCGGGTCGATTGCGACCTGGCGCGCGCCGCCGATGAGCGGAACTGGTTCCTGCAGGTTGCCGAAGACCATGTGCCAGAGGCGGCGAAAAAGCTCGCCGCGCGCGAGCTCGCCTTCGTCGAGGCGCTCGCGGCGGGCCTCGCCGACATCGAATGGGAAACCCGGCTGCCGCAGAAGGTGAGCGTGCGCAAGGCGCTCGAGATACGCGGGGCCGTGGAGCGGGCACGCTGCGCGCACGGGCTGTCGCTGTCCGACGCGCTCGATATCGTCTACGACTGCTTCCTCGACTATCGCCTGCCGATGCAGGTGGGGCTGTTCCTCGTGCGGCTCGACCGCTCGTTCGCCCTCGCGCGTCTCGGGGAGGTCGCGGGCCTCGCCGCGATGGCGACGGCGTGACCTCGCGGGCGATGCCATGACGGCGAAGCTGCGCATCACGGGCGCGAAAATCGCGCCGCTCGGCGGCAGCGACGACCTGCTCGACGAGATGGACCTGTGGATCGAGGATGGTCGAATCGCGGCGATTGCGCCGAGGGGAGCGCCGGCGGTCTTCGCCGACGGCGCGTTCGAGACGCTTGCCTTCGCGAATGCGCTTGTCATGCCCGGGCTGGTCAACGCGCACTCGCATTCCGCCTCGGCGCTGCAGCGCGGGAAGATCGGCGGGGCGCCGCTCGACCTGTTCGTCATGGAGGCGATGTCGCGGCGCTCGCATCGGCCGCTCGACATCGTGCGGGTGGGCGCGTTGCTGCACGCCATCGAGATGCTCAAGCACGGCGTGACCGGGGTCGTCGACCATTTCCGGCACGGCGCCATGCCGTCCACGGACGCGGTGCTGACCGTGTTCAAGGCCTACCAGGAGATCGGCATCCGCGCCGCCGTGGCGCCGATGTTCGAGGACCGCCGCTACATCGACTCGCTGCCGATCGAGGCGGCGCGCCTGCCCCCGGACATCCAGGAGCGGTGGCTGCGGATGACGCCCACGTCGCCCGACGATTACTTCGTGATGATGGAGGAGGTCGCGGCCGAGACGCGGGGCGGGGAGCGCGTTCGGCTCATGATCGGCGTCGACGGGCCGCAGCGCTGTACGCCCGAGCTTCTGGAGAAGACCGGCGAATTTGCGGCCCGGCACGGGATGGGCCTGCACACGCACCTCCTGGAAGCCAAGACCCAGGCGCTGATGGCGCCCGGCGTCGGCGGAAGCTTCGTCGCCCATCTCGACCGGTTCGGGCTGATCAACGAGAAGAGCTCGCTCGCGCATTTCGTCTGGTGCACCGACCGCGACATCGAGCTCGCCGCCGAAAAGCGCGTGAACGTGGTCAACAATCCGGTCAGCAACCTCGTGCTGGGCAGCGGGCTGCAGCCGACGGCGCGGCTGCTGGAGGTCGGGGTCAGCGTGGCGCTCGGCTCCGACGGCTGCAGCAGCAATGCCATCAACATGTTCGAGCAGGCCAAGTTCTCGATGCTCCTGAGCCGCATCAGCCAGCCGGATTGCGACCGCTGGATGACCTCGCGCCAGGCGCTCGGGCTTGCGACCGCCGGCGGTGCTGCGGTGCTGGGCGAGCCGGGCAAGCTCGGCGTCATCGCGGTCGGGGCGCGCGCCGATCTTGCGATCCTGAATCTCGATTGCGAGATCCATCGGCCGCTCGGGAACGTCTGGAACCATCTGGTGATGTACGAGACCGGGCAGTCGGTCGACACGGTGCTCGTGGGCGGCGAGGTCGTCGTCAGGGCGGGCCGCTGCACGCGCGTCGATGAGGACGAGGTCTACGCCGTGGCGCAGGAGTTCGCGACCCAGGACGAGCGAAACAACGCGCAGCATTTGAGCGCCACGCGCGGCGAGCGGTCGGTGTTCCAGCCCCTGATCATCGAGGCGCTGGGGCGGCCGACCGAGGTGAATCGCTTCGCCCGGTTGACCTGACCGGACCCGGCAGAGGCAAAGGGGGTGTCATGAGCAGGATCGATCGGCGGTCGGTGTTGGGCGGCGCTCTCGTGGCGCCGTTCGTCCTCGGCGGCGGTCTCGCCGCACGAGCGCAGAGCAAGGACCTCACGCCGATCAAGCTGCGGCTGGATTGGGTGTGGCAGTCGCCGCAGTCGATCTGGAGTCTGGCGAACGCGCGCGGCTACTTCCGCGACGAGGGCCTCTCGGTGACCATCGATCGCGGCTATGGCGGCCTGGAGAACGCGCAGGCGCTCGCCGGCGGGAACTACGATTTCCTGTTCGGCGACATGAACGCGGTCATGCTGTTCAACGCCAAGAGCCCGGAGCGCAAGCTGCTGAGCGTGTTCGTGATCTACGACGTATTTCCCGGCAGCATCATCACGCGCAAGGGCAACGGGATCGTCAAGCCCAAGGATTTGGAGGGCAAGACGATCGTCGCGCCGCTGACCACCGGCGGGCGCACGATGTTTCCGGCCTTCGCGCGGGCGAACGGCGTCGACGAGAGCAAGGTCATTTGGCAGACGGTGAGCATCCAGCTGCAGCACGAGCAGTTCGCCAAGGGCCAGGCCGACGCGCTGGCCGGCTACACCACGACCTCGATCCCCGATCTCGAGCAGCTCGGCATGAGCCGCGACCAGCTGACCGTGATGAATTTCGCCGACTACGGCGTCGATCTCTACGGCAGCGGCGTGGTCATCCGCGCCGATCTCGCCGAGAAGAATCCGGAGCTGGTGCGGAAATTCCTGCGCATCACCGTGCGCGGCCTCAAGGCGATGATCGCCGACAAGGTGGCCGCGGTCGAATCGCTCAAGAAATACGATCCGCTCCTGAACACGGCCATCGAAGTCGGGCGCCTGGACCTCATGATCGATCTCGCGCTGAAGCGCCCCAATGTCGAGCAGAACGGCGTGAGTCACGTCGATCCGGTGCGCCTGCAGCGCAACATCGACACGCTCACCGAGGTGTTCAAGCTTCCGGAGAAGCAGCGCCCCGCGGACGTCTACACCGACAAGTTCCTGCCGCCCGCTTCGGAGCGCATGCTGAGCCTCTAGTCGCGCGCGCCGTCCCGCTCCCACGCACCTTGGTGGAGTGCCAGGGCTTCGTCGGCGAGCAGAGGCCCGATCACCTCGACCACGCGCTGGCCGGCGGCGAACACGGTGGTGCAGGGAAGATCGAGGGTCGGATTCTCGGGGTGATTGCCGGTCATCGCCTTGAGCTGGCGCTCGCTGGCGCCGAAGACGACGCGCCCGACACCCGCCCAATAGACGGCGCCGGCGCACATCGCGCATGGCTCGGCCGAGCTGTAGAGCGTGCAGTCGCCCAGGAATGCGGGCGGCCAGGCTTTCGAGGCGCGGCTCATGAGCACGCGCTCGGCGTGCGCCGTCATGTCCCGCTCCGGCAGATAGCCGTTGCCCTGCTCCATCAGGATCGCGCCGTCCGGTCCGACCAGGATGGCGCCGAAGGGATGTTGACCGGCCGCGTGCGCGGCGCGCGCAACCTCCAGCGTGCGGCGAAGAAAGCGTTCGTGGTCGAGCTCGGGGAGCGGCATGGCGTCGCGACTATACCGCGCGAACGCCGCCGGCCGCGAGCGCTGCGATGGCATATGGCTTGCACATTTCTCACCAAACGCAGCGCATGGCTGCGCGCCGCCGCATCTGCCGTTCAAAGTATCCGCGGCGTGCTCAATTCTTAAGCGGAGAGGCATCATGAGAAAAGCGATCCTTACGGCGCTCGCGGCTTCGGCGATGGTCCTTACGAGCACGGCGGCGCAGGCCCTGGACAAGGTCACGTTCCTCCTCGACTGGATTCCGTCGGGCGAGGAGCCGTATCCGTACGTGGCCGAGAAGGAAGGCTTCTTCAAAGCCGAAGGATTGGACGTGACGGTGCGCATCGGCCGCGGCAGCACCGACACGATCACGAAACTGGGGACCGGCACGGCCGAGTTCGGCGCGGCGGCGGTCGGCGCCCTCATGGGGGCGGTCGCGCAGAGCAACGTTCCGGTCAAGGCGATCGCGTCGATCTACGTCAAGCAGCCGGACGCCATCTTCACGATCAAGGGCAGCGGCATCACGACGCTCAAGGATCTCACCGGCCGCACGGTCGCGACGGCACCGTTCACCTCGTCCAATGTGATCTGGCCGGTCTTCGCGCAATCGAACGGACTCGACGTCTCGAAGATCACCTTGCTCAAGGCCGACCCGAACACGCTGTTCGGCATGCTGGCGACGGGCAAGACGGATGCGACGATCAGCTGGGTGACGAACAAGGCCAGTGCCGAGCGCGTGCTGAGCCAGAACGGCAAGCAGCTCGTCATCATCCCGTGGTCGGACTACGGTCTCGAAGGCTACGGCCTGTCGCTGCTCGCGACCGACAAGGTGATCAAGGAGCAGCCGCAGCTCGTGACGCGCTTCCTGCGCGCCTACACGAAGGCGATCAACTTCACCTTCGCCAAGCCGGAGGCGGCCGCCAAGGACAACCACGACATGATCCCGGACATCTCGGTCGAGGACGGCCTCGCCGAATGGAAGAACGCGGTTCCGTTGATGAAGAACGAGGTCAGCCAGAAATTCGGCATGTGGACCTTCGATCCCGGGCTCCTGAAGAAGACCTGGGGCTGGGTCGCCAAGGCGCAGAACTACCCGCTCGACAAGATCGACCCGGTCGGCATCGTCGACCAGTCGTTCGTCCCGAAATCGTAACGTAGCTCGACCGTCACCGCGGGGGCACAGGGCGGCGAGGCGATCCAGGTTTCTGGATCGCCTCGTCTCGCATTCGACGCACGCCTAGAACTCGCGCAAGGTCTCGCGCAGGGTCGGCTTGGTGTAGCGCATGCGCACCAGGCCGCGCCGCTGCAGTGCCGGCACGAGTCCTTCGGCGATCTCGAGGATGTAGCGCCGGTTGATGAGGTTGAACGGGTGCTTGATCAGGAACCCGTCGCCGCCGACCTGCTGCATGATATCGGCCATCTGGTCGGCCACCTGCTCGGGCGTTCCCACGCAGTCGGCGCAGCCGCCCTTGCCGCCTTCCATGATCACCTGCCGCAGGGTCTTGCCGCTGCCGAACTGCGCGAACTTCGCGAGCGAGGTGGATTCGCCGTTGGTCGTCAGGTTCGGCAACGGCTTGTCGAGATCGAACTTCGACAGGTCGATATCGGTGATGCCGCTGTAGAGCCCGAGGGCCCGGTCCTGGAACCACTGGCTGGCGAGGCCGCGCTCATTCTTGGCCTTGGCCTCCTCCTCGGTCTCGCCCAGGACGGGCGAGAACAGGAACAGCACCTTGATGTCGTCAGGATCGCGGCCGAACTTGGCGGCGCGCTTGCGGACGTCGTCGCGGAACGCCTTCATGCCGGCGATGCCGTTGGTCGAGGCGATGATCGAGTCCGCATGCTTGGCCGCGAAGTCGCGGCCGCGCGGCGAGCCGCCGGCCTGGATATAGGCCGGCCGGCCCTGCGGCATGGGGGCCGTGTTCAGCGGCCCGCGCGACTTGAAGTACTGGCCCTTGAAGTTGATGGGCCGGATCTTGCGGAAGTCGGCGTAGGTGTTGGATGCCCGGTCGAGCACCACGGCGTCGCGGTCCCACGAGGCGAAGAGCTGGTTGACGACATCCATGTACTCGTCGGCCATCTCGTAGCGGAGGTCGTGCTCCGGCAGCTCGGGCAGGCCGAAATTCTGCGCCGCGATGTTCTCGCCGCTGGTCACGATGTTCCAGCCGAACCGGCCGCGCGCGATGTGGTCGATGGTCGCGCACAGGCGCGCGAGCAGGAACGGGGGGTAGCCGAGGGTCGACAGGGTCGCCACGATGCCGAGATGCGAGGTGGCGGCACTCATGAGCGCTGCCAGCGGGGCCGGATCGTGCTTGGGCACCTGGATGCCGCCTTTGAGCGCATGCTCGGCCGTGCCGCCGTAGGCCTCCGGCACCATGAGGGTATCTTCGAGGATGATGTAGTCGAAGCACGCGCGCTCGAGCGTCTTCGCCATCTCGACGTAGAAGTCGCCCGTCCATGGCGCGCCGCCGGCCGACGACAGCGGCTCGCGCCACTCGTCGAGCGCGAAGTTGGTGAACCAGGCGAGATGGAATTGCGGAAAGGTCATCCCTTCACTCCTTCATCGCGTCTTCATCGCGTCGCATCACGCGTCGACATTGCGATGCAAGCGCCGGACCAGCGTTGCCGGTGCCCAAACATTCGGCATGTTTCTTGCTGCTTATTCGGCGCGTGTTAGTCAAAAGGGGGAGGCCGACGATGGCGAGCGATCACGAGCGTTTCATGGCGATGGCGATCGCCGAGGCCAAGGCGGGAGCGGCCGCCGGCGAGCAGCCGTTCGGCGCCGTGGTCGTGCGCCATGGTCAGGCGGTGTGCCGCAGCCGCAGCCTCAAAGTGTCGACGAGCGACGCGACCGCGCACTCGGAGACCCTGGCCGTCAAATACGCGACGCAGAAGCTCGGCGAGCGCCACATCCCGGATGCGGTGTTCTATGCGACCTGCGAGCCGTGCCCGATGTGCCTCGGCGCCATTCTGAACGCCGGCATCAAGACCCTCGTGCTCGGCGCGCGCAACGCCGACATCCGCAGCCTCGCCAAGCTCGCCTTCAACTTCAACAAGTACACGGCCGAAAGCTTCGCCGAGTTCGTCGGCTGGGACCTTACGGTCGTGACCGGCGTCCTGCACGACGAGTGCGTGGCTCTCTACCGCGAGGCCGCCGTCGAACTGACGCGCTGACGGGCGCGCCTCGTCAGTTCCGCCGTTCGCGCGGAAGGCTCCACGGGAACAGCAGCATCTGCGCCGTCACGACCAGGCGGAACAGGATCAGCGACATCATCACCAGGACGGCGAGGCAGGCAAAGGCCTGCGGGATCTTGAACGTCGAGGTGGCGAACAGGATCGCATAGCCGAGCCCCCGCTCGGCGGCCACGAACTCGGCGACCACGGCCCCGACGACCGCGAGCGTGATCGACACCTTGAGCGCGCTGAAGATATGCGGCACGGCGTAGGGCAGGCGGATCTGCAGGATCTCGCGGCCGCGCGTGGCGCGCAGCGAGCGCGACAGCTCGACCAGTTCGTCCGGCGTCGACAGGATGCCGGTGGTGGTCGAGATGACGAGCGGAAAGAAGGTGATGATCGAGGTGATGACCACGCGCGGCAGGTCGCTCACGCCGAGCGTCACCACGATGATCGGCGCCACCGCCACGATCGGCGTCGAATGGATCACCACGAGGATGGGATAGACCGTCCGCGACAGGACGGGCGACAGCGCCAGCATCGTCGCCAGCGGCAGGCTGATCAGGATCGAGACCGTATAGCCCTCGAGCGCCACGCGCAGCGTGCTGGTGATGTGCCCGACCCACTCGGACCCGCTCATCGCGAACCCGGCCCTCACGATGGCGCTCGGCGGCGGCAGCAGGAATTCCGGGACGTGCAGCAGCCGGCAGGCGGTCTCCCACACGGCCAGAATGGCGACCATCGTCAAGGTCGGCGCAAGATGGGCGGCGGCCTTCTTCAGGCGCTGCGCGCGCGCGCGCGGCGGGTCGTCAGGCCGCACGCGGGCGGGCGAAGACCGTGTTGCGGATGCGAGTCGTGAGCTCATGGTACAGAGGGCTGGCGAGGGTATCGATGCCGCGCGGCCGCGGCAGCGGATTGTCGATGATCTCGGAGATCGTTCCCGGCCGCGGCGTCATCACGAAGATGCGGTCGGCAAGCAGCGCCGCCTCGGGGATCGAATGCGTGATGAAGACGACCGTCTTCGGGCGCTCGGTCCAGATGCGCAGCAGCTCGAAGCACATCTCGTCGCGCGTCAGCGCGTCGAGGGCGGAGAACGGCTCGTCCATCAGGAGGATCTCGGGGTCGAGCAACAGGGCGCGGGCGATCGCCGCCCGCTGCTGCATGCCGCCGGACAGCTCATCCGGCCGGCTGTTGGCGAAGTCGCTCAACCCGACGAGGGCCAGGAGCTCGCGCGCGAGCTTCTGATCCTGCGCCGTGACGCGGCCGTATTTGTGCCGCATCGGGAAGGTGACGTTCGATTTCACATCGAGCCAGGGCAGGAGGGTCGGCTTCTGGAACACGATGCCGACCATATCCGGCGGCTCGCTGACCGCGACCTCGTAGATCGAGACGCGGC
>Ga0335078_10016247_pt1 | contig 11045 bp, 11 predicted proteins | sample Lox_Sample_32_FD_206711 | JGI IMG/M metagenome (GOLD analysis project Ga0335078, IMG submission 206711) | Soil microbial communities from Loxahatchee National Wildlife Refuge, Florida, United States - Lox_Sample_3.2 | ecosystem: Environmental > Terrestrial > Soil > Wetlands | place: USA...
TCACCCGAAGGTGCCTGCCGGGTGGCAACTCGCGGCGCGGCGATCAGTCACCCGAAGGTGCTACCAGGCCGGTTCGGGGGCGTTATCAGGGGAGGAGGCTCAGCTGCCAGCCCGCGGCGGCCCGCCACGGGCCGGTAGCAGCCACTCGCCGACGTCGCGCTCCCGGCCGGCGCGCGCGGAGCGCAGCTCGTTGAGCGCCGGTCGGCTGGTCACGGTGGCCACGAACGCGCGCGGCGATGCGGTCAGCTCCCCGGCATTAAGGGTGCGACTGGGCAGCCTGCCGACCGTCCTTGCGACCCGGGACGGAGCGGGGCCCCCGGCTTCGCTCATCTCGTGACCTTGGCCTCTCAGTCGGATCGCAGAACAGCGGCGACAGGGCGTCGTGCCCCAGCCCGGGCTGGCAAGAGGGTCAGCGCGGCGACAACGACGACGGTGCCGACGATCACGGCGGCCACCCAGGAGGCCGGCAGGTTGGCATTGGGTGCGCCTCCGGCAACTCGGGCGGCGACCCGGTAGAGCGAGATCCCGGCTGGCACGCTGAGGATCCCGCCGAGCAGGGCGGGGATCAGTTGGGCCACGGTCAGCCCGGCGCTGACCTGATCGGGGGTGGCGCCGAAGGCGCGTGCCAGGGCGGAGGGTCGTTGGGCGTCGAGAACGGTGGCCTGGGTGATGAAGATCGTGTTGATGGTGGCGAGCACGACGAGGATGACGGTGACGACGAAAACCACGCTGTTGACCCGGGCGAGCAGCGGGTCGCCGAGTCCGGGCTGGTTGACCATGACGTCGGTGCTCTTACCGCTGGCGAAGCTGCTGTGTAGAGCCAGAGCGCAGACGATCATGACGTCGGTGATGAGGAGGCTGAGGGTGGTGAGGATGGCCCGGCGTGGGCGGCGGATGGCGAGGAGGAGGCCGAGCACCAGCGAGGCTGGCAGCCGGGCCGAGAGAGCGATCATCGTCCCGTGACGGCGTGGTGTGCGGGCGGGGTCGTTCAATGCCCCGATGGTGGTTGAGCGGGCTGCTCGCACAGCTGGGATGACCGTCGCGGCGACCGCAACAGCGACCGCGACCGCGACGACGATGAACGCTTTCGACGCGGTCAGCGACGGCGAGTTGGCGGATCCCAGTAGCGACAAGCTCGGGCTGGCCAGCAAGGGGGCAACCAGGTACCCGACGGCGAGGCCGATGATGGTGGCAGCCAGGGCCAAGATGAGGTTCTCGGCTAGGAGCACCACGGCCACGAACTGTGGCGAGCCCCCGGCCGCTTTGATGAGACCGGCCCTTCGGGTTTGTTCGACCATTCTTCCTCCGACGAGGACGGCGACGCTGCCGATGGCGAGCATCCCTAGCAGCCACGTGCCGACCAGCAGGACGATCTGGACCACGGTGAGCTCTTTCTCGTCCGAGCTTCTGACCTGTTCCCAGGTGGCGATGAACAAGCTCGGCGAGCTGTGGGCGGCCGCGAAGGCTGGGGCCGTGGCGGGCCCGGCCAGACGCAGGTTGAGCACGTACGCGAGCTGGCCGCTCGGGGAGACGAGCCGAAGCGCGTCGTCGCGGGTGACCCACACGAGTTGGGGTCGCCAGTTCGCCCCCCGGTCGGTCTCAACGGCGATGCCGACCACCTGGAACGGCCGGTCGTCCAACATGACCCGGCTGCCGACATGGATGTTGAGCTGGTCGGCGAAGCCCCGCTCGATGACCACGCCGCCGGGACGCACCCAGGTCCCGGCGGTCAAGTAGGGGCGGTCCATGGCCGGCATCGTCTCGTCGCGGCCTTCGGCGAACACCGGGTCGGCGATCTTGCCCGTCCGGAGAACGGGGCTGGCCATCGGGTACGGCCCGGACGTGGCGACGACGCCGTCGGCGCGGGTGAGCGCGGTCAGCTCGTCGAGTGCAGGGTGCTTGGCCGGATAGGTCTGGGCCATCACGTCGGGGCCAGCGGTGGCGGCGCGGGTAGTGCTCCACGGAGTGTTGGAGGTGCCGTCAAGAGCGAACGCGAGGGCCAGGGTACTGGTGGCGGCGATGACCAGGAGCAGCAACACCGACTGAGTGAGCCGGCGCCGCAGGTCGTGAGCGGCGAGCCGCCAGACAAGAACGAAGGGACCCATACCTCTTCAGCCGTCCAGCCCGGCCAGGAAGTGAATGTCAGGCCCGCCGGTGTTGGCCATCCGGGTGTCCTCGACGAAGGCGCCGTCCCGCATCGAGATCAACCGATCCGCGGTCGCTGCGACCCGCTCGTCGTGGGTGACGACGACAAGGGTGAGCCCCTCAGCGTGCAGGGCGCCGAACAGCCGGAGCACTTCCAGCGTGGCGGCGCTGTCCAGGTTCCCGGTCGGTTCGTCAGCGAGGATCACGGCCGGCCCGTTGACGAGGGCTCGCGCGATGGCGACGCGCTGGCGTTGCCCGCCGGAAAGTGCAGAAGGCAGGTGGCTGGCCCGTTCCCCCAACCCGACTTGCTCGAGGAGTCGGCGGGCTCGAAGGCGAGCATGCCGTGGCGATGATCTGGCCAACAGGGCCGGCAGCTCGACGTTCTCCAGGGCGGTGAGCTCATCGAGCAGCTGGAACGCCTGGAAGACGAACCCGATCTCCTTGCGTCGCAACTGTGCCAAGGCGCGCTCAGAGAGCTGATCGACGCGGTGATCCTCGAAGAACAGCTCACCCGCGGTCGGCCGGTCAAGGCCGCCAAGCAGATGGAGCAAGGTCGACTTCCCGCAGCCGCTGGGACCCATCACGGCTAGCGTTTGCCCGGCGACGACATCCAGGTCGAGGCCGTCGACCGCGCGCACCAGCCCCGCTTCCCTGCCGTAATGCTTCCGCAGCCCGCGGGCGCGCAGCACGCACATGTCATCGATGCCGCTCATCATGGATCCTTCCATTCAACGGTGATGCCTTTGGTGACCGCGATTGCCGCTCCGGCCCCGGGATGGATGGAGTCCGCGGCGGCCTGCGCGCTGGCGAGAGTTGGCCCGGCTCTTTGGGGAACGGTACGTATTCCCGCCCGAGTGGGGCGTCGCCCGAAGGTGGCGGCCGGGTGGAATGTTGCGGCACGGCGGGCCGTCACCCGAAGGTGCTACCGGGGCAGGCTGAGGTGCGAGGTCAGGGGATCAGGCCGAGCTGCCGGGCCCGGTCGGCGGCCTCGGTGCGGTTGGCGGCGCCGAGCTTGCCCAGGACGTGGGTCACGTGCTTTTTGACCGTGTCGAGCGCCACGACCAGGTCGTGAGCGATGCGCTGGTTGGACTTACCCGCGGCGAGCAGCCGCAGCACCTCCAGCTCGCGCTCGGTCAGCGGCTCGGCCAGGCCTGGCGGCGCGGCGCCGGGCCGCCGCGGCGGCAGCACGGCGCCTTCCTGGCCGCAGGCGCACAGCAGCCCCTCCAGGTAGCCGGGGCCGGTGCGGCGAGTCGCGTGCTGCGGGCTTCGCCGGGCAGCGGGCAGCTGGGCGAGCAGGGCGCGCATCGGCGCACCCTCGTCGGCGAAGACCCGCACATAGCCCTGCGGGCGGGCGAGCGTGATCGCCTCGGTCAGCGCGCCAAGCGCGCTGGCGTGATCGCCGCAGTCGGCCAGCGCCAGCGCCTGCAGCGCGCCGATCTCGATGATGCTGCCGGTACGGCCTTGAGCGGCCGCGAGGGTGAGCAGCCGCTCCAGCAGGGCGAGTGCCGGGCCGGGGTCGTGTTGGGCGAGCAGCACCCGGGCCAGCACCAGATAAGCCGGCTCCCGCGGGTAATCCGGCTCGTCGTCTGGGCTAAGGGCAGCCGTCGTTGTCCATTGGGCGGCCGCGCGGATGTCGCCCTGGGCCAGCAGCAGCCGCGCCCGCTGCGATGGCACCGGGTTGAGCAAGCTGACCAACTGCGGGCTCAGCCCGGCCTGCCCGGCCTCGCCCATCGCCTCCCGGGCCCCCGCCGCGTCACCATGCGCCTGCCCGATCCGGGCCACGACAGCCAGGCCGGTGGCCAGCGGCGGGGTGTAGGCGAGCTGCCGGCACAGCGTGACCCCCCGGGTGGCGTGGTCCAGGGCGGCGGTCAGCTCGTTCCGCTCGTACAGCACCTGGGCCAGGCCCACGTGCGCCATGCCCAGATGGGGTGGCTCTCTGCGGCTCTCACCGGTCTCCTCCAGCACGCGCCGGTAGGTCGCCCGTGCCGCGTCCAGGTTGCCCTGGGCGCGCTGCACCTGGCCTAGGTCGTAGCAGACGCGCATGGCGAGAAAGCCAGCGAAGAACCCGGCGCCGCCTTCTACGGCGTGGAAGACCTCCGCGGGCTCGCCGCCTAGGCGGCGGATCGCTTCGTCGGCCGCCCGCAGCTCGGCGAGCACCTCTGCGAGGCCGTGCTCGGCTGGCACGAGCCGGCCGCCCAGCCAGTCCACCGCCGCCTGGCTCCAGCGCACGAAGGAGCGCATCAGCCACTCGTCCTCGCCCAGTTGGGCCATCGCCTGCTGGTTGTAGCCGGCGGCGAGGGCGGCATCGCCGCCTAGCCGCGCCAGCGTGGCGCGCAAGAACGCGATCCCCGCGGGGACGTTGGCCAGTACGCTCGCCGGTCGCCCGGCGGGGTCGTGGTACGGTTCGTCACCGCTGGCCGCAAAGGCGCGCTCGGCGTCATCGAGCAGGCCCTCGAGTGCTTCCACTTGGAAGCCCTGGGCGGCGGCGTATGCCTGGGCCAGGCACAGCCGCGGACGGTCGCGGACCGACTCGGTCGGCAGCGCCGAAAGCCAGCGCCGCAGGGTCACGCCCTCGCTGCGGCCCAGCAGCGTCTCGACGTGCCGCTCAACCAGCCGCGCCGCCCAGGCGGGGTCGCCGGCCGCCAGCGCGTACCGTACCGCGTCGTCCGCCAGGTCATGCCCCTCCGACCAGACGGCCGCGGCCGCGTGCAGCGCCGGCACCCGGCCGGGCTGTTCCGCGTGCAGGCGGGCGCGCAGCAGGTCGGCGAACAGCTGGTGGTAGCGCCACCAGCCGCGCACCTCATCCAGCGGCACTACGAACAGGCCCGCCCGCTCGATCTGCTCCAGCGTCGCCTGGCCGCCGGCGCGGCCGGTGAGCGCATCACACCGAGGTCTCCAGCAGGAACGCGCGCACCTGCGCCGGCTGGCCGTCCAGGACCTCGTCGGCCAGGTAGTCCAGCACGTAGCGGTGGCTGCCGCTGAACGCCGCCACGAACCCGGCCGGATCCGCGTGCCCGCGCAGCGACAGCCCGGCCAGCTGCAGCCCCGCCGCCCACCCCTCGGTGCGGGCCACCAGCGCCGCGACCGCCGCGTCCGGCAGGCCCGGCCCCGCCGCCCCGGCCAGCAGCGCCGCCGCCTCCTCGGGGGTGAAGCGCAGGTCGGCGGAGCGCAACTCGGCCAGGTGCCCGCGGGCCCGCAGCCGCGCCAGCGGCAGCGGCGGATCCGCGCGCCCAGACACCACGACGGCCAGGCCCGCCGGCAGGTGCTCCATCAGAAACGCCACCGACTCGTGCACCGGCCCGGAATCGATCAGGTGGTAGTCGTCCAGGACCAGCAGGACCTCATCCTGGCCCGGCTCGGCGGCCAGCTCATTGATCAGCGCCGCCACCAGCCCCTCCAACGAACCCGGGGGCGGCGGGCCCACCCGCCCGGCCAGCCCCGGCCGGGCCCGGTCCAGCGCGGCCACCACATACCGCCAGAACCGGGCCGGGTCGCTGTCGCCGCCATCTAGGCCCAGCCACGCCACCGGCCGCCCGACACCGCGGGCCCAGTCCGCCAGCAGCGCCGTCTTGCCGAAGCCCGCCGGAGCGCACACCAGCACCCGCCCTCGCGCCAGTCCTTCGCCCAGCGCATGTGCCAGACGGCCGCGCGGCACAAAACCCGGCAGCGGCCCGGGCACGTGCAACTTGGTCGCCAGCAGCACATCCTGCCCGGACACGGCCGCCCCCGGCCGGGCCGCCACAGACGGGCCAGCCATCGGCGGCCTACCGCCCAGGCCGGCTCGCTTGTCACGCGGAAGCGCGCCGCTGTCGGTCATCTGATGTCTCCACACGGCCCGGCGGCGGCTCGGGGCTGCGAGTCATCGCCAGGGCCATCCGGCCACAAGCAGATTACCGCGTGCCAGGCTCACCAAGCCGCGCTGCCGCCGCCTTGCAGCGGGCCGTGATACGGCAATGCGGGCGGCACCGCCCGGTGATGCCCGCCGGCTCGCACCGCTCACCCTGCGTTGGAACCCGGCGGGCGCACACCATGGCGGCGGCCCGATTCGCCGGCCTGCTAGATCTGCCGCTTCCGGGGGCTGACGCGCTAATCAGCACAAGATTCCACTCCTATGCCACCTTCGGGTGACGTCCAGCCCCTGCGTCCGCTCCTACCGTCCATAGATACAGAAAACCCAGCTAGAGCGTCCCCGCAGGCAGGCCGCTGGGAGCGGTCCGCTGGTCATCGAGAGGAGAGGGCCGTGGCTGGTCACGTCATGGAAGCAGCCGAGGGAGTTCACCGCCTCACCAACGGGGTCGCGAACTTCTACCTGATCCAGCAGTCGGGCAAGCTGGTGCTAGTGGATGCGGGCGCGCCGAAAGACTGGGCGTTGTTCATCCGGGCAGTCCAGGGTCTTGGGAAGGCCGCCGGTGATCTGGACGCGGTGCTGCTGACCCACGCGCACACCGATCACACCGGGTTCGCCGAGCAAGCCCGCGCCACGACCGGGGCCCGGGTGTGGATCCACCAGCAGGACGTGCAGATGGCCCGCACCGGGAAGGTCGGGCCGCGCGACGGCAAGACCAGCGCGTACCTGCTGCGCGGCGCGTTCTGGCGGACCGCGCTCGTGCTCGGCATGCGCGGAGCCACAAAGATCATCCCGATCCGGGAGGTCTCGGGGTTCGGCGACGGCGAGGTGCTGGACGTGCCGGGCTCGCCGCGGGTGGTGCACGCGCCGGGCCACACCGGCGGCAGCGCCGCGATCCTGCTGGAGGACCGGTCCGTTCTGCTCACCGGCGACGTGCTGTGCACGCACAACCCGTACACCGGGCGGGCCGGGCCGCAGATCATGCCGTCCGGGCTGAACGCCGACACGCCGCAGGCGCTCGCATCATTGGCCAACTTGACCGGGATCAAGGCCGACGTGCTGCTACCGGGCCATGGCGAACCATGGACCGAAGGTGTCGACCAGGCGATCAAGCAGGCCCGGGCCGCCGGGCCCTCATGACGTGGCGCTAGCACGGCCCCGGATGGAGCTGGAGTGAGCGCCTCGGGCGGGCCTGCCCGGTATGAGATCCGCGTGGCGGGTGTCCTGGACGGCCGGTGGGCCGCCTGGTTCGACGGCCTGCAGATCATCGGCCAGGGCGAGCAGACGCTGATCTGCGGCCTGCTCGCTGACCAGCCCGCGCTGCACGGGCTGCTCACCAAAGTCCGCGACCTCGGGCTCTGCCTGATCTCTGTGCGCCGGCTGGACACCGGCCAGCGCGAGACGGGGCAACTTGACGAAACCTAGCCTCCGCCGCGGCCGGTCAGACCAGCGCATCGCCACCACCTGGTGGTGGCGCCGGCACGGTCACAAGGCACGTGACCCACGTCCTGGGCAAGCTCGGGGCCGCCAACCGCGCCGAGGCCGCCGCGCGGGCCGGGAAGCTGGCCGGATCCCCTGACACCGCGCACCAGCCACTGCCGGTACCACCTTCGGGTGACGGCTCGTCGCGCCGCGATATTCCACCCGGCAGGCACCTTCAGGTGACGCCCTACGCGGCCGGGATTCCTACCGTTTTCTCGAAGAGCCGAGTTACCCAGCTACTGATGGAGGATGTCATGTACGACCCGCCTGCATATGTATGGGTGCTCACCATCGGCGGGCCCGCCGCGATCGCGGCTGGGGCGTGCATCGCGCTCTACGGCGGCGCGGAACGCGCGGGCCTGGGCCGGCGGAGCGCCGGGCTGCTCGGCGGGGCCGCTGCCGTCGTGCTCGGCGGCTGGTTCACCGCCACCGTGGTGATCGCGGGGCACGGCTGGTATGACACGCGGCCCGGCCAGGTGCCGTGGATGGCGATCGCGGCGGCCGGGTCCCTGGCCGTGCTGCTGGCACTGAGCCGGATCCCGGTGGTGGCGCGCGCTCTGTCAGCTCCGGGCATGGCCAGCCGCCTCGTGCTGCCGCACTCGTTCCGGGTGGCCGGGGTGTTCTTCCTGCTCTACCTGGCCCTCGGTCACCTGCCCGCGCTGTTCGCCCTGCCCGCCGGCCTGGGTGACATCGCGGCCGGTATCGCCGCGCCGCTGGTCGCGCTCAGGCTCGCCCGGGGCACCGGCAGTCGCGCCGGCTTGTGGTTCAACGCGTACGGCCTCACCGATCTGGCCACGGCCACGATCCTCGGCGCTCTCACCGGGTACGGGCTGCTCCATGTCACACCCTCCAGCGCCCCGATCAGTCAGCTCCCGCTCGCGCTGGTCATCGCCGCCGACGTGCCGCTGATGATCGCCCTGCACATCACGTCCCTGGTCACGCTCGGCCGGGCCTCCCGCCTAGAGCCGCCGGCCGCCGGCCCGCTGCTTTCGGGCGCCACGCCGCCTGGTGCCGTGACCCAGGGCGCGGCATCCCGCGCCCGGTGAAGACACCAACGCAGAGGAGAAGGCAATGCAGCTCGAGATTGAAACGCTCAAGAAGGCGGCGCCAGAGCCCACTGCTGTCGGAACCCGAGGGGTGACCAGGCGTTTGTACCGGCGGCTGACCGCCCCGCCAGCGAGCGTTTCGCGGCTGCCGTACTCGCGATCGCCACCTGACCACCTGCGAGCACCCCGGCCTTCTCGCCGCAGCGACCCGCGACTTCGCGGTCCCCGCGGCGTCGGCACCCCGGTCACCGCTAGCCGGTGACATTACCCCTTGAAAGGAGCGGAACCACCATGACCAGGATGAACTCTCTGCTCGAGCGCAACGAGCAGTTCGCTGCCACCTACACCCCCGCCCCGCTCGGCCCGCCCACAACGCAAATGGTCATCGTCACCTGCCTCGACCACCGGGTCGACCCGGCGATTACCCTCGGGCTCCGGCTCGGCGACGCGCCCGTCATCCGCAACGCCGGCGGCCGGGTCACCCAGGCCGTCATCGACGACGTTGCCTTCCTCGCCTTCCTCGCCGGGCAGCTGTTCGGCGGCCAAGGCCCAGACGACCGGCTGTTCGAGGTCGCGGTCGTCCACCACACCCAATGCGGAACCAGCCTTCTCGCCGACCCCGGCTTCCGGCACCAGGCCGCCGAGGCGACCGGCCTGCCCGAGGCAGCGCTGGAAGCCTCCGCCGTCGCCGACCCGTACACCACCGTCAAGGCCGACGTCGAGCGCCTGCTCAGCTCGCCCTTGCTCTCACCGAAGATCAGCGTCTCCGGCCACGTGTACGACATCGCCACCGGGCGCCTCACCACCACCGTGGACGCCCGGTACCCATAGTGGCCTCGCCCGCGGTACCGCGACGGGGCGCGGCTCGCCCTGCCGCGCCACGACCCGCTGCCCGCCGACCGCCGAAGGCCATCACCTGCCGAGACCGCCGAAAGGACACGTCATGCCGTTCATCGAAACCGCCGACCGCACCAGCCTGTTCGTCACCGACTGGGGCAGCGGCCCGCCCGTGGTGTTCACCCATGCCTGGGGACTGCGGTCGGACGAGTGGAACTACCAGATCCCCGCGCTCGCCGAAGCCGGGCTGCGGTGCGTGCTGTACGACCGGCGCGGCCACGGCCGGTCCGACCGGCCCGCCACCGGCTACGACATCGACACCCTGGCCGACGACCTGGCCGCCGTCATCGACCACTTCGGGCTGCGCGAGGCCACCCTCGTCGCCCACTCGCTGGGGTCCAAGGAAGCCGTCCGCTACCTCACCCGCCACGGCGATGCCCGCATCGCCCGGATGGTGCTCATCGCACCGACCACGCCGCTACTGCGCCGGACAGCAGACAACCCCGGCGGCCTGGATCCCGCGCTGATCGACGCCAATTACGCCGCGGTCGCCACCGACGTTCCCAAGTGGTGCGCTGATTTCGAAAAAGCCGGGCCCTACTTCGGGAACAGCCCGGGAGCGTCGCCGGGCCTGATCGACTGGACGATCAAGATGATCGTCGACACGCCCATGCACGTGCTGCTGGAAACGTTCAAGGTCAACGCCGATATCGACATGCGGGCCGAACTTCAGAAAATCCAGGTCCCGGCCCTGATCGTGCACGGCGATCAGGACGCATCGGCGCCCATCGGACTCACCGGCCGCAAGACCGCCGAACTCATCAGCGGAGCCAGCCTCACCGTGTACCCGGGGGCCGGGCATGGCCTGTACGCCAGCGACCACGACGCCCTCAACGCCGACCTGCTCACATTCATCAACGGCCACCGCCCCCAGCCTGGCCAGCCACACCATACCCGGACCGGACCGATGGCGTCGGTCAAGCAGTTCCAAGTCACCTTCGACTGCGCAGAACCTGAGCGCCTCGCTCGTTTCTGGTGCGAGGTGCTGGGGTACGTCGTACCGCCGCTACCGGAGGGGTTTGCGACCTGGGCCGATTTCGATCGCTCGCTGGCGCCTGAGGACCAGGGTTCATGGTTCGCGTGCGTTGATCCCTCAGGCGCGGGCCCGCGGCTGTACTTCCAGCGTGTTCCCGAAGGCAAGGTCGTCAAGAACCGGCTGCATCTCGACGTACGGGTCGGCACCGGGCTCGTGGGTGAAGAGCGCCTGGCCACGCTCGAGGCCGAATGCGAACGACTGGTCGCGCTCGGCGCGGTACGCGTGCGTCTACTGCCCGCCGATGACGACAACGAATCGTGCATCGTGATGCAGGACATCGAGGGCAACGAGTTCGACCTCGACTGAGTCAGGTCCCCACATTTGGCCGTGACCGGAACCTGTGCTGGTGACTGGGCTGACCAGAGGTTAGAGGTGGCGTAGCCACGGTGTTGTGTCCTGGCCGAACCAACTGGGGTTGCCAACGTGACGTTCGAGGTGGACGACCTTCAGGCGATCCTCGGCCAGCTCGCCGCGGACGGCTACCGCTTGGTCGGCGGCGTCGGTCAGTACGAGGGCATCTGGCGCATGGTGTCTGTGCGCGGACCCGAGGGGTTCATCGTGAACTTGGCCCAGCGAATCAACTGATCCGCGC
>Ga0335078_10016249_pt1 | contig 11044 bp, 9 predicted proteins | sample Lox_Sample_32_FD_206711 | JGI IMG/M metagenome (GOLD analysis project Ga0335078, IMG submission 206711) | Soil microbial communities from Loxahatchee National Wildlife Refuge, Florida, United States - Lox_Sample_3.2 | ecosystem: Environmental > Terrestrial > Soil > Wetlands | place: USA: Florida...
CACCCGGCCACCGCATCATGGCGGGCCGCGGCGTCACCGCCGGTGATCCACAGCCCGGTGGACACGCCGACCGGGGTCGCCGGGCAGGCCGCCCGCACCGCCGCTACCGCGGCACCGACGTCCTCCGCCAGCACCGACTCGCGGCCGCTGGCGCCGCGGGCATGCAGGTGCACTGCTTCCGCGCCGGCCGATACGGCCGCGGCCGCCTCCCGGGCAAGCTCAGCCGGCGTGACCGGCACGGCCGGGTGGTCGGCCTGGCTGCGCTTCCCGTTGAGGCATACCTTGAGCCGTTCGAGCACACCGTCCATCCCGCCATGGTCCCAGGTACCAGGCGGGATGTGACGGCGAACGTGAACGTCCTAGCCGAGCTGGGCCAGGTGCAGCAGGTAGCTGCCGCCCGCCCCGGTGGACAGGTCCCGGAGGGTTACCGAGGCCACCCCGTGGCTGATCCCGATGTGCGCGTAGACGCTGTCACCCGCGTGCACACGGACGCTGATCTGGCGCTGGCCAGCCTGCTGCGGGGCTACCCGCCACCACAGGTAGTAGCTCACCCGGCCAGCGGCCGCGCGGCGGGCCGCCGAGCCGGCCGCCACCATCGGCTGCGCCGTGGAAGTGCCCGGGCCCAGGGCCAGGCCCGCCGGGGCGAGCCCGTCCGGGCCGGCGGTGGCGCGCCGGCCCGCGGCCGGCACCCGCCAGGTGGCGTACTCGCCCTGGCTGGCTGCCTGGCCGGCCGTGCCGCCCGATCCAGCCCCGCTGTCCGTGGTGGCGTCGCCGATGATCATGTTGGGCTGCACATCCCCGATCATCATGCTGGGCTCCGCGTCCCCGATCATCATGCTGGGCTCCGCGTCCCCGATCATCATGCTGGGCTCCGCGTCCCCGATCTTCATGCTGGGCTTCGCGTCCCCGATCATCATGCTGGGCTTGCTGTCCCCGATGATCATGCTTGGCTGGCTGCCACCCGAAGACGGTGTGCTGCCCGGGGCGCCAGCGGTGCTACCGCCCAGCACTCTGAGGGCCGAGCAGCTTGCGGGCATCGCCCGCACTCCCCCGGTGACGAACTTCCGCCACGCGGCCAGCCGGGCCGGGCCGGCCGGCCTGACCGGCAGGTCGTTCGCGATGAGCTGCGCTCGGGTCGCGGTCAGCGCGCTGAACCCGGCGGGCAGCCGCCGGTTGGTGGCATAGACGCCACCACCGCAGTTCACGCTGACACGGATGCCAATCCGCGCATCGGGATTGGTCTGCTGCGCCGACATCGCGGGTGCCACCAGGAACACCTGGGTAGCCACCAGCCCAGCGGCAGCAAGGGGATAAATGGGCCAGCGCGCCAGGGGCGCGCGTATCCATCCGTTGCCGATCACCAGCAACCTCCTCGGGCCTTGGGACCATGCTTCGGTACGCGCGCGGGCGGGGCACGCACGCGACTGCAGGGCGGGGGGGCTGCCGTCAGGTCCGGTCAATTGGGCAGCATAGCGAAGCCCATGGCCGCGTACTGGGCGGACGAGCGAGATGGAGTCGGTTATACCTCTGATGTCGCGGCATCAGGTCCCCAGCCGGATCTGCGTGGGCGTCCGGTGCGATGATCGGGTGCCTGCACCCCAGGCCCGGAGGACTGCCCATGACGACGTCCCTGACCAGCGAATTCGATGGAATGGCGGCTCTGATCACCGGTGGTGCGTCGGGCATTGGCCTGGCCACGGGCCGCTACCTGGCCGACCGTGGCGCCCGGGTCACGGTGCTGGACCGGCTGGCCCCGGATACCGGTTCGGCCGCCGCGGCGGGACTGGCACCGGTTATCGCCGACGTCACCGACGACGCTGCGGTGCGCGCCGCGGTCACCGCCGCGGCCGGCCCGGCCGGCCAGCTGGACATCCTGGTCAACAATGCGGGCGTGGGGGCGGCTGGCACGGTGGCGGACAATTCCGACGACGAGTGGCGCCGGGTGATGGACGTCAACGTGCTGGGCCTCGTGCGCACCAGCCGGGCCGCGCTGCCCTACCTGCGTGCCGCCGCCCGGCAGCGCGGCCAGGCGGTGATCGTCAATACCTGCTCGGTCGCGGCCATCGCGGGCCTGCCGCAGCGGGCCCTGTACTCGGCGGCCAAGGGCGCGGTCTACTCCCTCACCCTGGCCATGGCCGCGGACCATATCGCCGAGCACATCCGGGTCTGCTGCGTGCACCCGGGCACGGCGGACACCCCGTGGGTGGCCCGGCTGCTGGACGCGGCGGACGACCCGGCGGCCGAGCGGGCCGCGCTCACCGCCCGCCAGCCGATGGGGCGGCTGGTGTCGGCCGCGGAGGTGGCTGCGGCCATCGGCTACCTGGCCAGCCCGCTGGCCGGCGCCACCACCGGCACCGCGCTGAGCGTGGACGGCGGCCTGTCCGGCCTGCGCCTCCGCCCGCCCACCCCGAACGCGGACGCTGACCGCTAGGCGCAGCTGGCCGGGCCGGGCTCAGCTCCGGGCGGGCTCGGCCACCGGGCGCGGCGCCGCGTCCTCCTCGTCGCGTATCCCGTACCGCCGGTACACCCGGCGCAACGGTCCCGGCGCCCACCAGTTCAGCCCGCCGAGCAGCCGCATGGTGGCCGGCACGAGCAGGATCCGGACGATGGTGGCGTCCACGATCAGCGCGACGATCATGCCCACCCCGAGCAGCTTGATGAACGTGATCCCGGACGCGGAGAACGCGCCGACCACGATGATCAGCATCAGCGCCAGGCTGGTGATCAGCCGGCCGGTGCGCTGCAGCCCGCTGGCGATGGCCGCGGTGTTGTCCCCGGTGACGTCGTACCGCTCACGGATCCGGGACAGCAGGAACACCTCGTAGTCCATGGACAGGCCGAACACGATGGCCAGCAGCAGGATCGGCATGGACGGGTCGATGGTGCCGGTCGGCGTGAACCGCAGCAGCCCGGACAGGTGCCCCTCCTGGAAGATCCAGACGATCACCCCGAACGTGGCCGACAGCGACAGCGCGTTCATCACGATCGCCTTGACCGGCAGGGTCACCGACCCGAACGCCAGGAACAGCAGCACGAACGTGGCCAGGCAGATGACCAGCGCCATCCACGGCAGGGTGTGGCCCAGGCTGGCCAGCTCATCGACCAGCTGGGCGGTCACGCCGCCCACGTAGACGTGACCGCCCGGCGGGGCCGGGATGGCGCGCACCGCCGTCACTATGTGCCGCGCCGTTACCGAGGACGGATCCGCGGCATAACGCAGCTCGATCCGCGCCATGTCCCCGCGCACCCCGGTGACCTGCGCGGCGGACACGCCCGGCACGCCGTCCAGGCGCTGCAGGTACGAGGAAAGCTGAGCATGCCGGGCCGGTGCCCGCACCGGGCCGTCCAGCCGGGCCAGCACCTCGATAGGGCTGGCCGGGTTGCCCGGGAAATCCCGGTTCAGCGCCTCGGTCACCACCCGGGCCGGGGCACCCGCGGGCAGCGCCCGCGCGTCGGTGCCGCCCCAGGTGATGTGGCGGAACGGCGCGGCCAGCGCGAGCAGCGCGGCGACGATCACCACGGCATAGACCACCGGGCGGCGCATCACGCTGCGGGCGATCCGGTACCAGGCGCCGGCCTGCTCGTCCAGCGGGGGCCGGGCGACCTGGCGGCGCACCCGCAGCGCGTTGACCCGCGGCCCGAGCACGGCCAGCAGCGCGGGCAGCACGGTCAGCGCGGCCAGCATGTCGACCACGACGGTAGCCACCCCGCCGTACCCCATCGAGCGCAGGAACGTCTCGGGGAACAGCATCAGCCCGGCCAGTGCCACGGCCACCGTCACCCCGGACACGGCCACCGTCCGGCCGGCCGTGGCCAGCGTCCGGGCCACCGCGGCCTCGGTCGTCGGCTGCCGGTGCAGTTCCTCGCGGAACCGGCTGACGATGAACAGTCCGTAGTCGATGGCCAGGCCCAGCCCGAGGATCGTGGTGATGTTGACCGAGTAGATGGATACCCCGGTGACCAGGGTCAGCAGCCGCAGCGCGGCGAACGAGCCGAGGATGCCGATCGCCCCGATGGCCAGCGGCAGGCTGGCCGCGGCCAGGCTGCCGAAGATCAGCAGCATCAGGATGAGCAGCACCGGCATCGAGATGAACTCGGCCCGGCCGATGTCCGCGGTGACCTCCTTGTTGATCGCCGAAAAGGTCGGCACCTGCCCGCCGACCTGGCTGGTCAGCCCGGGCGCGGCGAAGTCGTCCCTGACCGCGTCGTAGGTCTTCAGCCGGGCCGAGTCGCTGCCGCCGGCCAGCTGGACGACCGCGTAGCTGGCGTGGCCGCCGGACCCGGCGAACTGGGGCGACCCGGTGGACCAGTAGGTCGCGGTGGCGGGCACCCGGTCCCTGGGCAGCGCGGCCAGCGTCCGGGTGACCGCGCTGCGGAATGCGGCGTCGTGCACGGTCAGCCGGGAGCTCGAGTACAGCACGACGACATCGGCGGTGCTGCGGCCGAACGCGGCGGCGGCGAGATCACTTTCCCGCTGGCTCTGGCTGCCCGGGGCGGTGAAGCCGCCACCGGACTGCAGCGCGCCGAACACCCCGGTGCCCCACACCGCCGCGGCGATCACTACCAGCGCGGCGATCCCCAGCACCAGCCGCCGGCGGGCGTACACCAGGCGTCCCCAACACTCGAACATCGCGCCCTCCACCGCCTAGACTGCACGCAGCAGCCACATCCGTGAACGCTGTAAACTGCTAATAGCGTTAACCTTGCATACGCTATTCACTAGCGTCAAGGTTGTTTACCGAATGGCCACCCGCGTCTCAGCGGGGTCTCAGCCAGGCGCGGCCGGACCGGTGCGAGGAGGTGCCCATGGTCGAGGCGCTGAGCAGGCGCGACCGGGTCCGCGCCGAGACGACCGTGGAGATCAAGCAGACCGCGCGGAAGATCCTGGTCTCCAGCGGCCCCGAGGCGGTCACCCTGCGGGCCATCGCCCGGGACATGGGGATGACCGCGCCCGCGCTGTACCGGTACTTCGGCAGCCACGAGGACCTGCTGCAGAACGTGTGCGGCGACATCTTCGGCGAGCTGGCCGACGAGATTGACGCCGCGATCACCCGGGCCGGCGCCGCGACCGGTGGTGACATGAGCGCGAAGGTGACCGCGGCGTGCCGCGCCTTCCGTGACTGGGCGCTGGGCCACCGGGCCGAGTTCGCCCTGCTGTTCGGCACGCCGGTGCCAGGCGTCAACGTCGAGGCCGACGACTTCGCCGAAGAGTGCGCCCGGCGGTTTGCGGGCACCTTCTTCGCGCTGTTCGTGGAGCTGTGGCGCAAGCAGCCGTTCCCGGTGCCCCCGCCAGAAAAGATCGATCCCGGACTGCGCGAGCAGCTGACCCGCTACCGCGACGGGCTCGGCACCGACCTCCCGCTGGGCGCGCTGCTCATCTTCCTGCGCTGCTGGGTACGGCTGTACGGGATCGTGAGCATGGAGGTGTTCGGCCACCTCGGCTTCGCGCTGGACGACGCCGAGCCGATGTTCGAGATCACCCTCGGTGAGCTGGCCCGCCTGGTCAACGTGACCTACCCAGCCCCGGCCAGCCCAGCCCCGGCCAGCCCAGCCCCGGCCAGCTGACCGGCCACGGCACGGCTGGCGGCGCCCGGGTCACGGACCGGGCTGACGCCCCGGGCGCGGGGATCAGGGCGGGCTGGGACTGACGCTCGGGCCCGGGCCGGGCGGGCCCGAGCTGGCCGGCGGTGCTCCATCCACGACCGTCCGGCCGCCCAGCGGCGAGGTCAGGGAGACGTTGACCGCCTGGTACTCAGCGGACTGAATGCAGGGCTGGCTCCCGCCCGACGGCGCGGCTCCCACATAGAGGGTGACGACCACCTGGCTGTCTGCCTCGGCCAGCCCGACATGATCGACATCAAGACAGGGCTCCGCCCAGAACGCCACGGTGAGCGTCCGGCCGTCTGGCCCGGCCGTCGCCTTCGCCCAGTGGACGGGACGGACATCCCGCAGCCCGGGCCGGGGACTGACCAGGCGCGGCCCGCCCGACCGGCCTGCGGTTGGCGATGCCGGGCCGCCGATGTTCCCTGACCCGCCGGAGCCCGCGGCTGGCCCGTGCTCGGCACACGCCGAGAGGACGGCGGCGGTGAGCAGGAATGCGGTGATCCGCAGCGAAGTGATCACGAGCCGCCACCGGCGTTTCATCTGGACCATAATCCCCTTTGCGGCCACAACCCGGTGCCCCGATTAATCCCCCGCTGATGCTGCCGGGGAAGCGCCCAGTGCGCCTCCCCGGCAGCAGCTATGCACAACGATCAGCAGACATTGTCCGTTGCGCAATTGTAGAGGGACAGCTCGGAGTTGTCGAAGTACGGGCTGAACATCTCCAGTGGCCGGGACGGGGTCGTGTACTTGTAGTCGTTATGCCCGTTGACGTACCCGCCGGACGGCCCGTAACGGATCACCCAGCCGCCGCCACTCGACCCGCCTGTCTGGTCACAGCCGATGCCCCATGGGAGTGACCCGGAACCGCCGATGAAGGGATCCTGCTCCTCAAAGGAGGCCAGGCAGAGCTGCTCGGTCGCGCCGTTGAAAGGAGCTGCCGCCGGGTAGCCAAAGTCCACCACGTGCTGGAGGTAACCCTGGTTGAAGGCGATTCCTTCGCTGCCGGTGACGTCCTGAATCCCGCGGCCCGCCGAGTTCTTGTTCAGGATGATGAACCCTCTGTCTTCACGGAGATTTCCGCTGTTGATCCAGGCCGTCTTGGTCCACAGCCGGGCTGCGGTCCACACGCCGAACGGGGCCAGCCCGCTCCGGTAGGCCGGCACGAACTCCACGTTGAAGGAGAACGTGTGCGTGCTGGAGTTGGCCACGCAGTGCCCGGCCGTCTCGACCAGCCAGTGCCCGGCGCTGGTCACCACGGTGCCGGAGCACACGAAGTTCCCGTCTCCGCTGGGCGTTTGCTGGGAGAAGAACAGCTTCCCGTGCGCGCTGTTCGGGTACACGTTGTACTGGCTGTTCGGGAACAGGGCGAACCGGGTGAACGGCGCGGGGTAGGCATACGAGCTCAGCGCCGGGACCGGCGACGCCGCCAGCTGCCTGGTCACCGGGGCGGCGCTGGCCGCCGTCGCCCCCGCTCTGGCCGGCTGGACGACCGTGGGCGTGCCCGTCGGGCTGGCGTTCTCGGTACGTGGCGGCTGGGCCGTCGCCACGCTCAGGCTGAGCGGCCGGGCCGACGCGTGCCCATGCTGGGCCCAGTACTGCGTCGTGGCGTGCTGCTCCGCCGTGGAGAATGAATGGGAAACATTACCGGATATTGCGGCCTTACCCGGTGCAGTAATCTTTGTCGCGGATGCGCTCACGCCCGCCACATTCGCGCCGAGCCCGGCCAGCAGGAGAGCTGGCGCAGCGAGCACGATAAATCTCTTACGACCCTTGACTTTCATAGAATATCCCCCTTGCTGGCATCCCCTTATCAAGGCAGCCGACAAAGCGCATATCCGGCCGAAAGCACACCTTCGGCCGGAGCATGATAAGGGACCCCATAGCTGATAGTTCTCGGGCGCTCATCGAAGAAGGCCGCCCGCCCGGTCACCGTGACCAAGAGTTCCCTTGAGTATCACGCCGGTAAGGCCGGTGTCCGTGAACAAGCCAAATTGGAGTCAAAGAAAAGCCATCACCGCGCAGCCGGGCTAGTCAAACTCCGCCGGACCAGTGATCCAGGTTGCCAAGCCCGCCGCGTGACATATTGCCCGATTTATTTCGCCGTGTACCACACGGCCTCCCGGCACCCTTAGGCGTGATTTACCGCCCGCCCGGCTGCCGCGCCCGCAGCCTCGTGATCATGGGATTATTGCGCCCATAGCGACAGTGCTCCCATGATCATTGGCGGATGACTCAGCTGTGGCCGGCCACGGCGTGCGGGACGTAGAGCTCTTCCAGGCGGCGGATTTCGTCGGCACTGAGGTTCAGCTGCTCGGCGGCGATGGCATCCTGCATGTGGCCGGCCTTGGTCGCGCCGACGATGGGTGCGGTCACCCCGGGCCGGTGCATCAGCCAGGCCAGCGCCACCTGCGCCGCAGGCACCCCGCGGGCGGCCGCGATAGCGGCGGCCCGCTCGGCCACCTCGAAGTCGGCCGCCTGGGTGTAGAGGGCGTCCCCGTAGGCGTCGGTACTGGCCCGGACCGTGTGCTTGCCACCGTCGCGGGTCCGGGTCCCGGTCAGCAGCCCGCGGGCCAGCGGGCTCCACGGGATCACCCCGACCCCCTGGTCGATGCACTGCGGGATCATCTCCCGCTCTTCCTCGCGGTAGACCAGGTTGTAGTGATTCTGCATGGAGACGAACCGGGTCCAGCCACCCTCGTCCGCGGCGCGCTGGGCCTTGGCGAACTGCCAGGCATACATGCTGCTGGCCCCGATGTACCGGGCCTTGCCCGCGCGGACCACGTCGTGCAGCGCCGCCATGGTCTCCTCGATGGGGGTCCGCGGGTCCCAGCGGTGGATCTGGTACAGATCCACGTAGTCCATGTCCAGCCGCTCCAGCGAGGCGTCGATGCTGGCCAGGATGTGCTTGCGGGACAGCCCGCGGCCGTTCTCGCCCGGCATCGTCTGGCCATGCACCTTGGTGGCCACGACGACTTCCTCGCGGGCGAAGATCTTGGCCAGCAGCCGGCCGGTAGCGATTTCACTGGCCCCGCCGGAGTAGACGTCCGCGGTGTCATAGAACGTGACACCGCCCTCGGCCGCGGCCCGGACGATTGGCTCGGCCTGGTCCTCATCCAGCACCCAGGGCCGCTCGCTGTTGTTGGCGTAACTCATCATGCCGAGGCAGACCCGGGAAACCCGCAGCCCGGTCGCGCCCAGGTTGACGTAGCGCATGAGTCTCCTCACCAAGTCGGATATCTCAACCCTATGCCGTGCCGCGGGCCGCAGGCCGGCCCAGCAGCCGCCGCCAGATCGCCAGCACCACCGCGACTACGGCTCAGCCGCGAGCCTGGCCGGCACGGCCTGGGCATCGCGTTCATCCCGCGCCGGCGGCGGCCGAGCGGCCGGCCTGCCCGTGATCGAGGTGGCTGACGGCGCGCTGACCTGGCGGGTATCCGTCGCAACCCGGGCCGCCCGGCGGCTGTCCGCAGCCGCTCGGGCCTTTCTAGCCGTGCTGGCGACGGCGCCGGGAGCGGCTGACCCAGCCCGGCTCAGGCCACGTACGGCGGATGACCGGAGTCATTGGTCATCGGGCGGCCCGCCTTGGCCCAGCCATGCATGCCGTCGCTGACGTTCAGCGCGTCCCAGCCCGCGCCGCACAGCGCGTGCGCGGCCTGGTTCGACCGGCTGCCCATGCGGCAGATCAGGTAAACCGGGCCGTCCTGCGGGATCTCCAGGTAACGGCTGCCGAGCTCGCCCAGCGGGATGTGCGTGGCCCCGGGCGCGTGCCCGGCCGCCCACTCCTCCGGCTCCCTGACATCGACCAGCCGGGCATCCGGCGGCACCTGCGTGGCAGGTACCTGAGCCGGCACCTTGCGCCCGGCCGTGCTCCCGCCCTCAGTCATGCTCGGCTCCGATCCATGCTGCTCCCCGCGGTCATACCTGCTTAGTCAACTCATTGTGGCGCGGCAGACACACTTGCGTGTCAATCCTGGCCCAACTGCCCATCCGGACCGGGCGGCCCATCCGGCGCAGCCCGCCCGGCCGCCAGGTCGCCTTGGCCACCTTCCGCCACCTCCAGCCTGCCGGCCAGGGCACCTTGGCCACCTTCCGCCGCCACCGGCCCGGCCAGTGCCTGGTAGACCGGAGTAAGCAGGGCGACCAGCCCCGTCCCGCGGATCACCAGGCCGGGTGGCTCAACCGAGCGCAGCAGCAGGTCCGCCGGGGCTGGTGTGCTGGGCTGGACCGCGCGCAGCCGGGCCCGGCTCACCCCCGGCGACCAGAAGCGGTCCAGGCACTGGGCCAGCGGCACGACCTCGCCGCTGCCCAGCGGCGCGAGCCCGGCGCTGGCCCCGGCCGGGCCGATGCCGCCCGGGGCCTGCCGGCGCAGCGCGGCCAGCAGTTCCGCCCGGTCCCGGCCGCGCCAGGCCAGCATGCCGAACGGGTCGTCGTCGAATTTCTCGGCCAGCACGTAGCAGACCGCGGCCAGGTGCTTGCACGGCACGCCCCAGTCTGGGCAGGAGCAGAACAGGTCGAGATCCCGGGCCGACCGCGGGAACAGCGGGGTGCCGCACGCCGCGAAGACCTCCTCGATCTCCCGCGGCATCTCGCCGGCCAGCAGCTTGGCCCGGAACAGCGCCTGCCCGCGCAGGGTTTCGGTGACCCGCTGCCACTGCTTGCTGGTCAGCGGCAATACACCGATGCGGACCTGGTAGGGGACCGGCCGGGAGCCCTGCACCCGGGCACGGACCAGGCCGTGCCCGAGCTCGAACCCGATCACCTGGCCCCGCCGCGCGTAGTGACGGCCGCGGGCCAGCCGTCCGGTCATCCCGAACGATTCGAGTACCTCGACGAACCGCCGGGACCACCACTGCTCGCCGATGGCGCCACGCTTGCTGCGCGCCTTGATACCGCCCTCAACGGTCAGCGGCGGCCCGGCCTCGTGCCACCAGCCGGTGTCCTGTGGGGTCCCGTCGCGCTCGGTCACTGCGACACCGCCTCCGGGGAGAGCGCGAGCACATCCCGCAGGTCGGCGGTGGACAGCCCGGTGAGCCACCCTTCGCCGGTGCCGACGATCCGCTCGGCCAGGGCCTTCTTCTCCTCGATCATCGCGTCGATGCGTTCCTCCACGGTGCCCACGCAGACGAACTTGCGCACCTGCACGTCCTTGCGCTGCCCGATCCGGAACGCACGGTCGGTGGCCTGGTCTTCCACGGCCGGGTTCCACCACCGGTCGAAATGGATCACATGGCTGGCGGCGGTGAGATTCAGCCCGGTGCCACCGGCCTTCAGCGACAGCAGGAACAGCGCGGGTTCCGGCCGGGCCTGGAAGTCGGCCACCATCGCGTCGCGGGCTTTCTTGGCCGTGCCGCCGTGCAGGTAGAACACGGGGCAGCCGAGCCGGGCGGCCAGGTAGGGCTGGAGCAGCCGGCCGAACTCCGCGTACTGGGTGAAGACCAGT
>Ga0335078_10016250_pt1 | contig 11044 bp, 6 predicted proteins | sample Lox_Sample_32_FD_206711 | JGI IMG/M metagenome (GOLD analysis project Ga0335078, IMG submission 206711) | Soil microbial communities from Loxahatchee National Wildlife Refuge, Florida, United States - Lox_Sample_3.2 | ecosystem: Environmental > Terrestrial > Soil > Wetlands | place: USA: Florida...
ATTTTTGGGGTCGCGAAAAGTCGGTCCGAGTGCCAGAGGGACTACAGCGTACTCGAGCATGGGCCGGGGTTAATCGGCTTCATTTCGCCAATCCCGCCTTCCAATTCGTAACGATGGTGAATCGCTTGCTGATATCGCCGACCCGGTTCACCAGCACGCGGCCATCTCCAGCGAGCGAGTAGTCCGCATCCGAAAAGGGGCCCTGGAAAACCATGCCATTGACAAATGGCTTCTCCATGCCAAACTCCGGTCTCTCCCCGCCTTCTGCAACCGGGACCCTCAGCAGCACGTTACGCGCGCCGTTCCAGAAGCAGATCCATTTGCCGTCCCGGCTCCATTTCGCCCCGCCCCCGGTCTGCTGAGACACCTGCCACTTCGGGCCCGGGCCGGGAAACGCCGTGACGTAGACCTGGTCCGAACCACTTTCGTGCGAGGTGAAGCAGATCCATTTGCCATCCGGCGAGAAGTGGCCGTCGTGGTCCCACGCCTCGGTCTGGACCACCGGAAACGGCTTTCCATCCGGCGTCATCGGCACAGCCCAGATATGGGAGGTTCCGGTACTGCCACGGTCGTAAAGTATATACTTTCCGTCCGGTGACCAGTCTGTCGGGGCCTGCGCCACCGGCTCTGCCATGACCGCCCTTTCGCCGCCGCTTCCGTCCGACAATCGCACCATCATTTTCCATCCGCCCGAAGTGTCAAAGCGCAGATAGGCGATATGTCGTTCATCGGGGGACCATACCGGGTTGGCGGCGTTTCGCTCACACAGCCGGACTCGTCCATTGCCGTTGAAATTCATCACCCACAAATCGCCCTGCGGGTCGTTGACCCCCGCCAGGCGAGTTCCTTTGGGAGACAATGCGGTGTCCGCGTAACTTCCAGGTACCGCTACGTTTTTCTCAGGCTGTCCGTTGCTGGCGAACCATTGCAGAAAGTGCGAACTCGAATCGCCGCCGCTATAGACCAGCACTCCGTTGTCGGCGGCCGAGAAGGTTCCTCGCCAGACGCCCAGGTCGTACCCGACGCCCGATGAAACGGCCTGCGATTCGCCCGTCAGGAGCAAATGGCGCGTGTCGAACGCCTGTTCCATCAACGTTGTTCCGCGAAGGAAGAAAAACCTGCCATCGGCGAACAGCCCGGACACAGGCAAACGGAGCAACAGAATCGAATCGCCGCCGTCGATGGAACCAGCGTACATTCCCGTCCCCTCGCCGCCCGCCCCCGGCGTCGCGTGGCTGGCGGCAAAATAGAGAAAGTGTTTGCTGTCCGGCAGCACCTGTGGCCAGCGATGGGTGGTCAGTCCTGATTTCAGGGAACTCACCGCGACAGGGTTGCCGCCGGTGGCTGCCACTTTCATGATGGGTGACGTAATATTCGGGGCGAACAGAATAAACCCCGCCGCGCTCCATGATCCGCCGCGCGCATTCGGCGCGTCGCATACCGCCACGACCGCACCGTCCTGAAGATTCATGGTGCGCAGCTTGCCTCCCTGAAAGAAACCGATACTCCGGCTGTCCGCCGACCAGAACGGAAACGTCGCGCCCTGAGTGCTTTCCAGCTCGCGCGGGTTCTCTTCATCGAGATGGCGCAGCCAGAGCCTTCCACCGGCGCCGAATACCAGCCTTATACCGTCGGGCGAGACGACTGGGGGCGCACCGTGATCGCCCGTGGTGTCGAACGCGAAATCGCCGGGCGGCGTCAGGTACGCAACAATGCGCTGTGCCGGCGAGACTCCTGGCCTCAAGACGAAGAATGCAAGAGCCGAGAGTAACAACGGAGCGGCCACAACCCAGGGCAGCATCTGCTTCCATCGCGGTTTCGCGACGGGTCCGGCCCCGACTTCATTCAACTCGCCGATACGGCCGAGCGCCAGCTTCACATCGAACGCAGCCTGAAACCGCTCGTCGCGATTTTTCGCCAGACAGGCGCGGATCAGCCAGTCCAGCCCGACCGCCGGCTGCTTGCGCACGCTCGTGACGGGCGGCGGGTGATCTTCCAGAATGGAAGACGCTACCTTGATCTGAGACTTGCCATCGAAGGCGCGCTTGCCGGTGGCCATTTCGTACAGCACTGCGCCCAGGGCAAAGATATCCGAACGCGCGTCCGCTTCCTCACCCTGGACTTGCTCCGGCGACATGTACGGCACCGTGCCGAGCAGCGCGCCCTGTTGCGTGAGCGGCGGGGTTTGCCCGGTGGGCGTAGCAATGGTGAGCGCGGCCGTGAGCAATGGCGCCGCAGCGCTGCGTGTTGGAGTTCCCGCGAAAGGCTTGGCCAAACCAAAGTCGAGGAGCTTTGCTCCTGCTCGCGTCAGCATGATATTGCCCGGTTTCAAATCGCGATGGACAATGCCAGCCCGATGCGCCTTATCCAGAGCATCGGCAACCTCGCAGCCTATCCTGATCAAATCCGTCAGCGGCAGCGCGCCCTTACCGCCGATCCGATCCGCCAGAGATTCCCCTTCGAGAAATTCCATCACCAGGAAATCGAGCTTATGAGGGGAAGCGGCATCGGCACCGGATAGCGTGGCGTTAGCGGACGCTGGTATCTCGCTTCCGATATCGTGCAGCACGCAGATGTTCGGATGGTTGAGCTGCGAGATGGTCTTCGCCTCGCGTTCGAACGCGCCTTCAGGTCGGGCGTCGCGGACAATGCAGAATTCAGTACTTTGATGGCGACGGTACGGTCGAGGCGCGTGTCGCGCGCGCGATAGACTTCGCCCATGCCGCCGGCGCCCAGCGGCGCCAGGATTTCATACGGACCCAGCCGGGTCCCCGTTGACAGCCCCATTTCATCTCGTCTAGTCGGCTATGATACCTCTTCCGTCAGGACATGGAATTTCCGGGAGTCATCGACAAATCGTCAAGCTGAGCGAGTCCATGTCGTTGCCGAACTTGTCTGTTCGCCCGGCAATTCTGATAGGCTGAGGCCGAAAAGGCGACGAGACAGGTCACGACAATGGAGCCATTCCGTTTTCATGTATTCGTGTGCGATCAGCAGAAGCCCGAAGGCGTTCCCTGCTGCTCGGCCCGTGGATCGGGCAAGGTCATCGAAGCGCTGCGACGCGAAATTGGCGCGCGCGGACTGGGCAACGATGTGCAGGTGACGGTCTGCGGCTCGCTGGGGCTGTGCGAGCACGGGCCGAACATGATCGTGTATCCCGAGGGTATCTGGTATTCAGGCGTGCGGCCGGAGGACGTCGGCGAGATCGTGGAATCGCACTTCCGCGAAGGGAACCCGGTGGCGCGGCTCATGCGTACCGACATGGCGGAAGTTCGGGCGGAGATTGACACGAACAAGGCGAGATTTCTGGAGGCGCAGCGTGCCCGCGAGCAGAGCCGCGCTCTGCCGGAGGAGCTGAACGAGCGCATTCGGGCGTTTCAGGAGAGCCGCGTCATCCTGACGGCGCTGGAGCTGGATCTGTTTTCCGCGGTGGGCGATGGCGGTAGCGCGCGGGAGGCGGCGGCGAAGCTGGGAACCGATCCGCGAGCCACCGAGACTCTCCTGAACGCCGTGGCCGCCCTGGGTCTGTTGGTGAAGAAGGACGGCATTTTTCAAAATTCTCCGGCGGCGGCGCGATGGTTCGCCTCCAGTTCACCCGATAGCGAGCGCCTTGCGCTGCTGCACACCGCGCATCTATGGCTTCGCTGGTCCACTCTGACCGATTGCGTGCGTGCGGGGACCGCGGTGGCGGCATGGCAGGATCGCGTCGGCGCGGAGGAATGGACAGAGGCGTTTATCGCCGCGATGCATCGCAACGCCTCGGCACGGGCGGGGCTGGTGGTTCGCACAGTGGACGCTTCCGGCGTTCGGCGAATGCTCGACGTCGGAGGCGGCTCGGGTGCGTACTCCATTGCCTTCGCGAAGGCAAACGATCGGCTGACCGCGGACATTCTGGATCTGGCATCGGTTGCGCCGATTGCCGGGCGGCACATTGCGGAGGCTGGCCTCGCGGATCGCGTGCATGTGCGCGTGGGCGATCTGCGTTGCGACGGTCTCGGGCGCGACTACGACCTGGCATTCATTTCCGCCATTTGCCACATGCTCAGCCCGGAGGAGAATGGCGAGTTGCTGCGGCGGTGCCATGCGGCACTGGCGTCCGGCGGCAGGATCGCGATTCAGGATTTCATTCTCGAACCAGACAAGACGGCGCCGCGATGGGCCGCGCTGTTCGCGATCAATATGCTGGTGGGAACGCCGGCGGGGAGCAGCTACAGCGAACCGGAATACCGGGAATGGCTGGCGGCGGCAGGTTTCGGGGAGATTCGTCGAGTGCATATGCCCGGGCCGGCCGATCTGATCATGGCGTCGCGCTGAGGGCGGGGCTGGCTTCCGGGGCTTCACCCTTGTACTCGACCGTGCGCGGAGATAAACTTTGGCCATGAGAGGAATCATGGTTACCGCTCTGATGCTCTCATGCTCCGCGACGGCCTTGTCGCAGGCCGTTCCCGCCGACTGGAAAGTCATCAGAGATGCCCGGTTCATGTGCCAGATCTCCGTGCCACCGGAATGGACTCCGTTCGGCGACGTCAATGGGGCCGCCATATTCCACGACTCCACGACGGCGATCGCGGTTGTCAGCAGCGAGGCTGGCCAGGAGTTCAAGCCACTCGCCGGCTGGCTGCTGAAATCCATCGGTGTCCCGAAAGAGAAAATGTTCGAAAACAGCGCTGCGCGGATCTTCTACCAGGACAAGGTTTCACGCAGCGCGGAAGACACCAGCGCGTTCAGCTCAAGCGTTCCTGCCAAAGGCGGCACCTGCAGTTGCCGGGTGGTGTTTGTGCCTCGTGTGGGGGAGGATGTAGCGAAGAAGATCGCGCTCAGCCTCTCGCCGGTTGCGGAGAAGAATTAGCGTCCGGCGATTGCGTGCCGCGCGCGTTCAGCGGGACGTCCGCTGAAGAGAAGAACCGGCGCATTGCCCACGGACAACGTCCCCGCGGTCAGCGGAGTTACGCCGCCATAGATGTCGTACATCGTGCGCGTGGCGGCAGAGACGGTGACCTGCACGGTGGTGGTGGGATTCCAGACGATCACGCCGGTTGCCGGGGCGTGGATGGGAGCGCGGTTGGACGGATCCGGCCGCTGCCAGCTCAACTGGATCCGCCAGGTGCCGGAGGCGTCGATGGACGCGGCGTCGAGCGAGGCATCTTTCAGCCATTCGAGGAGGATGCCGAAGGCACGGCCCGCTTTGGTGAGCTGCCGGGGGTCGTTTTCTTCGGTGCCGACGCAGAAGCTGGTGGCCTTGCCCCACGCATACCAGTCGTAGCGGATGGAACCGAACGCGAGATCGACCAGATACTTGCGCACCAGATAGGCGGCGGCGAGATCCTCGGGAACGGTGGTATCGCCGGAAGCGCCCTCGGTGTCCCACAGAGGAATCGCGCTGACGCCGTGCTCGGCCATCACCAGCCGCACATTGGCGATAGCTGCGGCGGTGGCCTCGGGCGGCGTGGTGTACAGGTGATACGCGATCATGTCGATATTCGAGGCCATGCCCGCCTGCAGGAGCTGATCGAGGTATCCAGGCGCGTAGGCAGCGGGAGAGAGCACGGTATTACGCGGGTCCACGGATTTCAGGATGGTATACGCTTCGGCTGTTAGCTGGGCCAGCTCGGACACGGAGCCGGTGTAGTAAGTGGGGTCGTTGGGCTCATTCCAGATTTCGTAGTAGCGGATGCGGCCCTTGTAGCGCTGGGCAACAGCGGTGATGTAATCGCGCCAGTCCTGAATGTTCGCGGGCGGAGCGGGAGCGCCCGCGCCGACGTAATTCACATCATCGGGATTGGTGGAGGCCCAGGCCGGCGTCTGTCCCAGGGTGAGCAGAATATCGGGCACGCGGTGCTCTTCGGCTGCGGCCACCCAGATGTCGAGCGGCTCCCAGTTCCAGACGCCTTTGACGGGTTCGAGCGAGGTCCACGAAGTGCCCGTGTCCCACAGACGAAGGGTGCCGAATCGCGTGGTGGGCCAGGGGACTCCGCCGGTAACAGGAGCGCCGGAGGGATCGGTGAATTGCACATCGTCCACGGAAAATGTTCCGGGTTGCGACGCCTGAAACATGAGCAGAACGGAGCCGGTGTCGTTCACCTGTCCCCGCGCGGTGAACTGTTGCCATGCGCCAGTGAGCGATGCCGTCGTTTCAGCGTAGTAGTTGTATGGCGAGTTGGCGTTCTGCAGGATCATGTTCACGCGCGTGCCCGCGTCGCCGCGCAACCACGCGCTGAACGTGTAGACCGGGCCCGGAATCACCGTGATGGATTGGGTAAGCTGGACGGCGGTGTTGGGCGGAACAGTCTGCACACTAACTTTCTGGCAGGATGCGCCGCTGTGCGGACTGCTGGTGTCTTCCGAATAGACGACGGTAGGATTCGGAACACCCCAGGAAGAATTGTCGGTCCACTCGACGGCCACATTGCCGGAGATGGGATTGTTCACGCCGACGGACGCGAAGGGCGGCTCGAAACTCGCGTTGAGGAGACGGCTTTGCAGGAAATTCTCGACATGCATCCCGAAGAACGAAAGCGGGATCGCGCCGGTGCGCGGCGTTGGCGAGATGACGCCGGGGGTATAAGAGAGCGCGAAGTCGTCGGCCCAGAGCGTGCCGGGCGTGTCGATGGCGACCATCAGCAGTGCGCCTTCGGTGGTGGTGATATAGCCGGTGGCGGTCAACTGCTGCCAGTCCGCGGTGAGGGCAATGGAACTCTGAATGTACGTGGCGTAGGGCGCAGCGGCCTGCTGGATGGTAAGCGACGCCTGCAGGCCCGGCGTGCCCCGCAGCCATACCGTCGCCGTGTAGAGGTTTCCGGCCTGCAAGGAGAAATTCTGAACGAACTGGACACGGCCCGTGCCCACGCTGGACACTACCGCTTTCTGGCAGGCCGTGCCGCTGTGCGGATTGGTGGTCTCCTCGGAATACTGGACCGAGGCGTTGGCCCAGGCGGAGTTGTCGGACCAGCCGCTGGCGATGGCGCCGGAGATAGAGCCGCCGTTCAGGTTCACCGGCTCATAGGGCGGCTCCATGCCGGGGTTGGTGAGCGGGACCGACGTGTCGGCGTGTGCGGTGACGACAAGCACGACAGGACAGATGGCCAGGAGAGCTGATCGAAACACGGACACTTGAACTGCCCCTGATTCATTATGGTCGCGATTCCGCAGGTTCCAGGTGCGGGTAGTGTTTCAGCGGAGGCAGCAGCGGTCTGGCGTAGCGGATAAAGGGATCGGCGACATTGTTGCCGTCTTCGGAGATCCAGTCCGGCGGAAGCAGGCGCTCGGCTCGCGAGACCGCGTCGAGGGGCGCGCGGAACGTGCTGCTGTGGTAAGGGTCGTCGCGGTCACGCCGGATGGCGATCATGATGGCGGTGTGCCCGGCGGTTGCGGCGGCCGCCGCGGCCTTCCCGCACTCCCACGCTTCGCGCCGATCCAGCGCGACCGCGAATTCTCCGCAGCTCCGCCCGAACAATCCGGGCTTTTCCGCGCGGGCGCGAATGCCGAGTTTCCGGTGGAGAAGGCCGGCCAGGGTGTGGCCCAGGTTCGAAGACAGGCGATGCGCAGGGTCGCCGGCGCGATCGACATCGGCGCCGAAGGGCAGGCCCTGATCATCGAGCTGCCCTTCGCACACAGCAACGACGGCGCGGCCCAGCCGGCGGTAGACGCCCTCCACGTCGGCGGCGATGCGGTCAAGACTCAGCGGGCGCTCGGGAAAGTAGATCAGGTGCGGCGCATCGTCGGAGCAGTCGTTCGGATTCCGCCGCGCGAAACAGGTTGCCGCCACGATCCAGCCGGCATTGCGTCCCAGAGTTTCGAGAACGCAGATGGGCGACGGCAGCGAGCGGTTGTCTTCGCCCACGTCGCGCGCCGCCGCGGAGAAGAAATGCGCGGTGGAGGGGTAGCCGGGTGTGTGATCGGTGAGGCAGAGATCGTTGTCGATGGTCTTCGGAATGCCGATCACCTGAAGTTCGAATCCGCTGGCGCGGGCACGGCGGGCGACCTCCAGGGCGGTGCTCATGGAACCGTTTCCGCCAGTGTAGAAGAAACAACGAATGTCGCGGCGGCGAAAAAGCGCGAGCATCTTTTCGTAGTCGTCGCCGGACAGCTTGCGACGGCTTGATCCGAGGGCGGAGCCAGGAGCTTCAGCGGCCTCTCGAACCAGCTCCGGGTCGCAGGCGAGGAGATCAATCCAGTTCTCGTCCAGCACGCCCTCGACGCCGAAACGAGCGCCGTAGACCGCGGAGAACGGGCCGCGGCGGCATTCCTCCACCAGGCCGGCGAGCGAAGCGTTGATCACCGCAGTGGGACCGCCGCCGTGGGCAACGAGCGCAGTCATGGCCACAGTTACGGCTCCTTCAGGAGAGGCGCGATGCGGTGCATGGCGGCGAGAGCTTTCTGCGCCTGGTCGTGCTCGCCCATTTGCTCATACGTCACAGCCAGATTGTAGTAGAGGACGGCGGCGAGCGGGTCCACGTCCAGTCCATGACGAAACGCATCGATGGCTTCCCCGGTTTGGTGCGCGTCGGCCAGTGAGGAACCGAGATTGAACCAGGCGGTGGTGAGATCGGGGTCGAGATCGAGCGCGCGCCGGTAGGCAGCGATTTCCTCCTCTCCGCGTCCGGTGGCGCCATACGCGACGCCCAGCAGATAATTCGCCTGCGGATCGTCAGGCCACAGCCGCACTGCGCGATTCAGGTACTCGAGGGCCTGTGGGACCTGCCTCTGGCGGCCGAGGGCCATGCCCAGACGCGTGAGAGCGCGCAGCGAATTCGGATAGATCTCGAGCGCGTCATGGAATTCACGCATTGCGCCATCGGCGTCGCCCTGGGACAGGAGAGTGCTGCCTTTTTCGACGTGGGCGTCAGCGGCCAGGCGGAAGTCGCGGGGTTCGCGGCGAAGAATGGCAAAACCTGCGCGAACGGGAACCGGAGGGCTTGTCTCGCCTTGCGCCAATGCCGCCGCGGCGCGGGCGATCGCGGGATCGGTTTTGTCGAGCCAGACCTCGCCCAGATAGCCGCCATCGGATGCGGACGCGTCGCTGGAGTTCCGGTGGGCGAGGCCGGCGAAGTCTCCACCGGCGGCGAGCTGTTTCTGCACCGTCGCGGCTTCATCGGCCGCGCGCGTCAGGATCATGCGCAGGTACACCCGCCGTGGTGCGATGTGCGAGCGGTTCTGCGTCGCGGGGTGCGCGTCGCGGGACGCATCGGCGACGCGGATCCAGTGCTCGGTGACCTCGATGGTCCCGCGCCTGATTTTCGGCATGTGGCAGGAGATGCACTGCGCCTTCGCATTCACCGGGCAAACGGCTGCCTTCTTCGCGCCGGACGCGTGGCAACCGAGGCAAGCTTTCTCATAGGCGGGGTCGTTCGCCGCCGCCTGGCGATGCGGATTGTGGCAACTCAGACAGGTAATGCCCGCGTCGCTCTGGATGTAGCATTCGCTGTTGCGGAGCGACTCCACCTGATTGGAGATCAGGAAATCCGCGGGCCGCGGGTCGGCCACCCGCGCGAAGCCACTGTGACACTGGCCGCAGAAATTCATGAGCTTGTCGCCGGGCAGTTTTCTCGGGTTCAGGATGCCGACGGGCTTTCCCTTCGAGATCGCATCGAGGTGTGGCTGTCCCGGACCGTGACAGGTCTCGCAGACGACGCCTGATTCGTGGGTCGGGGAGAGTTGCGGATCGCCGTGACAGCCGCGGCATCTCTGTTCAAAACCGGCGGACAAGGCGCGGCCGAGCGCGGTTTCGTACGACGGCTGCTTCCCCGGAGGCACGCCGGGGTTCGGCGTGATTGGGCCGCCGTCGCGCGGAACGTAATAACGGACCTCAATCAGCGGAGCGCGAGCGAGCGGAACGCCATCAATGCTGGCGAGGCGGGCGAGACAGGTGGTACGGTCCACGCCGATCATCGCCTCAATGGGAGTCTTCACCTCGGATGCGCCGGGAAGCTGCACCTGATACATCTCGCGGGAGTCTTCCGGAAAGAAGCGGTATTCCACGGCTGGCGCGGGGCCCTCGGAGGCGGCAACGGTGGCATGGGAGATGGGGCGCCAGGTTTGCGCCATATAGGTGGCCGCTTGGCTTTTCGCGATGTCGTTGTGGCAGAATGCGCAGCGGCGGCTGCCGATGTAGCTTGTCTTGTCCTGAATGACGGGCTGGGCGCTGAGCGCGGCGGCGGCCGACGCGAGCAGCGCAGCCGTTCGACAAAGCCGACCCACCCACCTCATTCGATGTATCGACCACTGTAGCGCATCGGGTGAATTGGGATGAAAGCGATACAATCGTCAATTCGGGCCAGTTCGATAAGACGGAGCAAATCGCGCGCCGGGACGGCCGTGCAATGCGGCGGAATTGGCCCGCGCATTCTTAAGCGAGGACCAGATGAATCTGAACATCGATGCAGACCTTGAGAACCGCTGCATTAATACGATCCGCATTCTCTCCGCCGATGCTGTGCAGAACGCAAACGCCGGGCATCCGGGCATGCCCATGGGCGCGGCGGCGATGGCTTTCGCGTTGTGGACGCGGTTTCTGCGGCACAATCCGAAGAACCCCTTGTGGTTCGACCGCGACCGCTTTGTCCTTTCGGCCGGGCACGGTTCGATGCTGCTGTACTCGTTGCTGCATCTGACCGGTTACGATCTGCCTCTGGACGAGCTGAAGCGCTTCCGGAAATGGGGCAGCAAGACGCCGGGCCACCCGGAGCGCGGGCACACGGTGGGCGTGGAAGTCACCACGGGACCGCTCGGCCAGGGATTCGGCAATTCAGTCGGGATGGCGATGGCCGAGGCATGGCTTGCAGCGCGTTACAACCGGCCGGGCCACAACATCGTCGATCACTACACCTACGTAATCTGCGGCGACGGCGATCTGATGGAAGGTGTGAGTCTGGAGGCGGCTTCGCTGGCGGGCCATCTGCGGCTGGGCAAGCTAATCGTTCTCTACGATCAGAACCACATCTCGCTGGCCGGCGGAACGGATCTTGTTTTCACGGAAGATGTCGCGCGGCGATTCGAGGCGCAGGGATGGCACACGCGGCCGGTGGTGGACGGGAACGACACGAGC
>Ga0335078_10016251_pt1 | contig 11044 bp, 11 predicted proteins | sample Lox_Sample_32_FD_206711 | JGI IMG/M metagenome (GOLD analysis project Ga0335078, IMG submission 206711) | Soil microbial communities from Loxahatchee National Wildlife Refuge, Florida, United States - Lox_Sample_3.2 | ecosystem: Environmental > Terrestrial > Soil > Wetlands | place: USA...
CGTGGCGGTAGACGCCGTCGATGACCGAGGGCTTGGCCCACGCCTCGAGCGTGAAGGGAACGAGACCCGCGAAGTCGAAGTTGTCGCCGACGTCGACGACACAGCTCGCACCGTCGAGCTGCAGCGCCGGGTCCGGATCGCCGACGAGCGCGCCCTGGACGCCCAGCTGGCACGCCCCGACGTACGCCCCGTCGTGGCCGTTGCCCGTCTCGTCGTGCGCGACCGTGCCGCTCGTCTCGCCCAGCCTCCAGTAGGCCAGGGGCATGTCCGTCAGGACGGCGGCGCGGTATGCGCTCGAGGGGCCGTCCGGCAAGGACTCGACGGCGTCCTCGGTCGGTGCGATCGAGTCGGCCTCCGGCGCGTCGACCGCGGCGCTCCCGTCGGGGTGGCTCGAGCCGTCGGCCGGGGCGCCGCCCTCCGCGCGCGCGTCGCCGGTCAAAGCTCCGTCCGTCGAGGTCACCGCCCCATCGATTGCCCCCGCGTCTCCCGTCAGGCCGTTCAGGGACTCGACCAGCTCGCAGCTGGCGGTGAGCCACGCCGCGGCGACGAGGAGCCCCCCACGCCAGCTCGGGCCCATCGTGGAAGTGTACGCCTCCCCGGCGCAGGGTCACGCGGCCGCGAGGAAGTCGACGACCGCCTCGGCGACCCGAGGGTCGAACAGGATGGACAGATGACCGACATCGCTGACGCGGTGGTCCAGTCCGCCGCGGCGCGCGAGCGCGGACGTCGTCGGCGGGTGAACGACGTTGTCGTGCGTCGAATAGATGCTGAGGCACGAGGGAGAGACGGCCCGGTCCGCCCGCTCGACCAGGAACTCGCTGCCGGCGCGGATCTGAGGTCCGCAGCGGCCCACGATCGGTCCGCGCCACGCGATGCCCGCGTGAGGGCTCGCGATCGTGACGAGGCGCCGCACGGATGCCGCGCCCGCCCCGTGCATGTACTCGAGCGACACGAGACCCCCGAGCGAGTGGGCGACCAGATCGACGCGGGCCGCGCCCGTCTCGCGCCGGACGTCGTCGACGAAGCGCGCGAGCCGCCGCGCCGCCTCGGGCACCGTGGCGAACCACGGGTAGTTGAAGCCATAGACCGGACCGACGCCAGCCTTGCCGCACGCTCGCGCGATCCTCAGGAAGTCGACGCGGTTCTGCGTGTAGCCGTGCACCACGACGACCGGAATCCCCGTGCCCGCGGCCATCCGCCGACCGATGACGTAGAAGAGCGGCAGCAGCGGCTGCGTGAGGGCGGCCCACGCGATCTCGCGCAGCGCCTCGCGCAGGTGGGACCAGCGCGGGCGCCGCTCGACGTGCGGCCGCATCAGCACGAACGAGGCCAGGACATAGACGAGGATGCCCACCGTCACCGGCAGCACGGCGATCGCGACGGCGAGGACGAGGATGTCGCGGGAGGGCATCGGCGCCGACAATCTAGCGGTGGGGTGGCGACCCGGCGACCTCGAGGCGATCTGCGCGGGGATCTGGCAATCGGCGACGCTTTTTGGCAAACACGGGGGGCCGTGAGCACGCTCCTGCACAGCCGCATGTGGCTCGGCCTCGTCGCGGCGGGCGCGTGCGCGGCTTGCCACCACGATCCCCAGCCGCGGCCCGACACGGACGGCGGCCCGGCCATCGCGACCTCCACGCTCGCGCAGCCACCACCCCCGCCGCCTCCGCCGGACGCGCCACGCCTGGGCATCGCCGCGATGCAGGTCTGGGTGCACCAGGCGCCGAGCGGCGCCTCCGCCAAGATCGGCTACCTGCGCCTGGGCGCGACCGTGGCGCGGGGCGAGAAGCCCGCCGGCACCGACGGGTGCCCGGGCGGCTGGTACTCGATCTACCCGCGCGGGTACGTGTGCGTGGGCGAAGAGGTGACGCTCGATCCAGCCGCGCCGCTGGTCCGCGCGGCGAGCACCCGGCCCGACCTGAGCAAGCCGCTGCCCTACCGCTACGCGTTCGTACGCGCCGTGGCGCCCCTGTACCTCAAGGTCCCCACCAAGGAGGAGCAGCTCGCCAGCGAGTTCGCCCTCGAGAAGCACCTGGCCTGGTGGACGAAGGACGGAACGACGGCCAACACGGTGACGCCGGGCGCCAACGACGTGGCGCTGGACGGCTCCGGGGTCGCGGTCGACGGCGCGCCCCTTCCGGCCGGGACGAAGCGATCGACCGAGATGTCGCTAGGAGAGCTCCTGGGCGGCGCGAGCGATCGGGACCCCGTACCGTTCTGGCTCGTGGGCGGCCGGCAGATCCCCAACGTCAGCGGCTTCAAGGTGCCCTCCTACGCGGTCTTCGCCAACCGCGTGCGCCGCCACACGGGACTGGCGCTCCTCGGCAGCTTCCCGACGGGAGACGACTCGTTCGACCGGCGCTTCGCCGTGACGACGGACCTGCGCCTGGTGCCGGCGACCAAGCTCAAGCCCGACAGCGCCTCGCCCTTTCACGGCATCGCCATCAAGTCGATCGACGAGCTTCCCTTCGCGTGGGTGCGGAGCAAGGACACGCACGTCTACCGGCTCGGGGACGACAAGGCCACGCAGACGGACGAGACGCTCGGGCGCCGCACGATCCACAAGCTCTCGGGAAAGACGCGCAAGCTCGGCGACATCACGTACCGGGAGACGGCCGACGGCAAGTGGCTCAAGGGCACCGAGGTGGGCGCGGCGCTCGTGCCGCCCGAGTGGCCGAAGGCGGCGAACGACGGCGAGAAGTGGATCGACATCTCCATCGAGAACCAGGTGCTCGTCGCCTGGCAGGCCAAGGTGCCCATCTACGCGACGCTCGTGTCGAGCGGCCAGGACGGGATGGGCGATCCGATGACCACGAAGTCGACCATCCGCGGGACGTTCCGCATCCGCGACAAGCACGTGACGGCCACGATGGACTCGAACGGAAAGGCGTCCGAGGGGGAGTCCGCCGCGCCGGAGCGCGACCCGCGCGAGGGCAAGAGCGTCCGCCGCGGCCAGGGCACCTTCGAGCTGCGTGACGTGCCGTGGGTGCAGTACTTCGCCGCCGGCTTCGCGCTGCACACGGCCTACTGGCACGACGTGTTCGGCATCGCGCGCAGCCACGGGTGCGTGAACCTTTCGCCCATCGACGGGCACTGGCTCTTCGGGTGGACCGACCCTCCCGTTCCCGTCGGATGGCACGGGGTCGAGGCCGGCGAGGGCAACGCCGCCGGCACGACGGTCGTCGTCCACCGCTAGCTCGACGCGCCGGTCTCAGTACGGATTGTCGTCCGTCGGCTTCGGCTTGGGCTTCGGCTTCGGGGCGGCGGTCGCGGTGGCTGTCGCCGTCGCGGCGGTCGCCGTCGCGGTGGCCGTCGGCGCCGCCGTGGCGGTCGCGGTGGCGGTCGGCTTGGGGACGGCGGTGGCCGTGGCGGTGGCCGTCGCCGCAGTCGCCGTCGGCCTGGCGGTCGGCACGACGGTGGCGCTGGGCGCCGCGCGCACGGAGGCCGCCGTGGCGGTGCTCGCCGAGGGTGCAGCCGGGGCTGCGCTCGCGGACTGCGCGGGCGCCGTCGATGCCGACGGCGCTTCCGTGGCCGTCGCGGAGGGCGGGGCGGAGACCGTGGGCTTCGCGGTGGCCGTGCTCACCGCGCTCTGCGTGGGCGGCGGCACCGGCACTTCTTCTCCGCCGAAGAGCTTGTCCTTGAAGAGCACGACCGCGCCGCCCACCGCCACCACGGCCACGAACAGCAGAATGAAGACGCCGCCCCCACCCTTCTTGTCGGCCTGCGCCACGGCGGGCGCCGGCGGGGTCGAGCCCACCTTCGCGCCGGGCGACTCGCGCGCCGTGCGCGGCGGCTCGGACTGCATGCGCTTGGGCGCCGGCGAGATACCCGACACCATCGCGCGAGCCTTGGCGGCCTCGTCTGCCTCCTTGGCCTTCTCGACGCCGGCGCGCTCCACCGACGGGGTCTTGACCTCCAGGGGTGGCACCGAGGCCTTCTTGGCCTCGACGGGGGGAGTCGACGGCTTCTTCTCCTCGGCCTTCGGCGCCTCCGCAGCGGCGGCGGCCGCGGCGGGGGCAGGCGTCGGCGCGGGGCTGGAGAAGAGCGGGTTGGTCCCGATCTCCTCCATCGATCCTCCGGCCTCGCGCAGGGCCTCCTCGAGGAGCTCCGCCGCCTGCTTCATGACGGTCTGTTCCTGCTTCGGCGCCTCTTCGTCTGCGGCGTGAGCCTCCGGGAACATGCCTTGCGTGGCGGGGCGCGCCGGCGAGGCGGCGGGCGGGGACGGCTTGGGTGCCGCGGACGCGGCGGGGGCCGGCGTCTCGGCGGCGGGGGCCGACGGGGGCGAGGAAGGCGACGCGACCCCGAGGCCCATCATCGTCGCCTTGCGCGGCGGCAGAGCGGAAACGCCGCCCATCGGCGTGAGCTTGGCGGCCGCTGCCGTACTGACGGCTGGTGCAGGCGGTGTGAGCTTCATCGCGGGGACCTCCGCGATCGCCGTGGGCACCTCCGTCTCCGCCTCGTACGCCTTGCCCGCATCGCTGCGCGTGTTCACCAGCTTGTCGATGACCGACTTGGAAGGTTCGTCGATCTTGATGAACTTCACGCCCATCCCTGCGGGGCGCTCGCCGTTGGACGAGGCCGCGTCGCGCTTCCACACGACGCGCCCGACGCCGGCGATCACCGCCTGGTCGCTCGCCAGGCGGATCTCGAACTTCAGGAGCGTGCCCGGCGGGAACGGGTTCGCCGTCTTGATGTAGATGCCGCCGCGGCTGACGTCGTGCGCGTGGTTCTCGATGAACTCGTCGACCGTCGCGCTCTTGTAGCGGACGTTCAGGCTGACGATCTTCACGCGGCGATCTTTGCGGGTGTCCTGGGTCATCGCGCGGCGTCTCCCTCGTGACGATGCGGCACTTCATCGTACCGCGTAGCCGTCTGAAAAAGCCAAGGTTCTCCCTCTGTACGGGGGACGCGAGGACAATGGGCCTCGTTCCGCCTCGACTCGCTTCGCTCGCTCGGCTCCACGGCGGCAGGACGGGACCCACGGCGTGACGGGGGGGAGCGCGGCCGCTCCCCCCCTTGCCCCCCAGCCGGAGAGGGTGGCGTGGGGGGGGGGTTACTCGTAGGCCAGCGTCGCGATGAGCTCGTAGAGGGCGAAGACGGCGTCGGCGCTCTTGTGGTCGAAAGAGAGGCCCGCACGCTTCACGTTGGCGTCGTCGGCGTCGGATGACACCCACGCGATGCGGGCGCGAAGCACGAGGGGATCCCAGAGGGACGGTGCGGTGAAGGACAGGGTGACCGTCTCGCCGGGGGTCATCCGCTGTTCGGCGACGATGCACGCACCGCCGAGGCTCACGTTCTCGACCTGGACCTGCCGCTGCCAGCCTTCCTGCACGTGCGTCAGCAAGGCGCGCAGGCGGACTGCGCGCCGCGCGTGCGCCCGGAAGGGCCCGGCACGCGGACCCGCCCCGCGAGCGCCGGAGGTGCGCGTTGTGGCGGTCAAGCGACCGCCGACTCTATCACGGGGCCCCGCCTGCTCGGCCCTGGCCCGAGCCCTCGAGCTTCTGGGCTATCTCGAGGACCCGCTGCTCGCTGCCGGGCGGGCCGAGCACGTGGAGGCTGCGGGGAAGGCGCGCGCCGTGCGTGCCGTGGAAGTGGCCGAAGGGGATGGCGATGGCCGTGGCGTCGACCATGTTGCCGAGCTTCGTGAAAGCGAGGACACTCCAGTCGAGCACCGAGCGGCCGTGCTTGGGCGGCAGGCTGGTCGTGGTGGGCGTGACGACGACGCGACCGCCGCTCCAGATCGCGCGGACTCGCGCGCGAAGGTCGGCCAGGCGGTCCTCCCATCGGGCCGCGTCTCGGTACAGGGTGGCGCTGCCGAGGGCCATCAGCGCCAGGATGGCGCCGCTCGTCGGGTGGACGCGCTTGTCGAGGCGGCCCATCGACGCCAGGCCCAGGAGCACGGCGGCAAGGCCCTCCCGGAACTCGAGCTCCCCGGTGCCCGAGAACTCGTCGAAGTGAGACGAGACGTACGCGTTGTAGAGCAGGTTCACGTCGCGTGGCGGGGGCAGGCTCCGGTCGACCTCGAAGCGCACGCCCGCGTGGGACAGCGCGCGGGCGGCGTCGCCCACGAAGGTCGGCCATCGCCCCGTACAGGCCTGATCGGGGGCGTAGAGCACCACGTCGTCGAGGTGGGGCCGCGGCTCGGCGAACGGCCGGCGCAGCTCGCGAAGGGCGTCCAGCACCTCCCGCGCCTCCGCGACGGAGCGGGCGATCGGGCCCATGCCGACCCACGGGAAGAAGTGCGGTGCGAGGCGGGGGAAGTGCTGCTCGTTGACCGGCCAGGGCTCGCTCGACAGGCGTAGCCCCGTCACGCCGCAGAACGCCGCCGGGATGCGGATCGACCCGCCGAAGTCGGTACCCCAGTCGAAGGCGGCCATCCCGCTCGCCACGGCGCACGCCGCTCCGCCGGAGCTGCCGCCCGCCGAGCGGGTCTCGTCGTGCGGGTTGCGCGTCGCGCCGACCAGGTGGTTGAAGCTCTCCCAGGCGAGCGCCAGATCGCTGCAGTTGCTCTTGCCGAGGAGCGTGGCCCCGGTGCGCCGGAGCGCGGCGTAGACGGGCGCCTCGGCCTCCGGGACGCGCCCCCGGTGCCGCCACGACCCGCCGGTCGTCGGCATCCCGGGAGTGTCCCAGGTGTCCTTGAGCGTGTACGGGACGCCGGCGAGCGGTCCGCCCGCCGATCCCTGCAGCGGCTCGCGCAGGACGTGGACGAGCGCCCGCAGCCGGTCGTTCTTCTGAACGATCGCCCTGCGACAGTCCTCCAGCCGCACCTCGCTGAGCATGGCGGGACTCTAGCCCGGACCGCGGCTACTCACGCCATCTGGACAAGCGGACAAGCAAGCAGACAAAAGGGAGGATGCGCGCGGATCGCCGACTGCGATCCGCGCGCGTCCCTCGTCCCTACGGCGCGTACTCAGTTGCCGTAAACGATCGTGCAGCCCTGGGAGTAGATGCCCAGGATGCTCATGCCGCCGAACTCGACCGAGTGGACGTCCGTGACCCCGCCGGCCTTCTTCGCCGACGCGAGGGTCGCATCGCCGAACGCCGCGATGCCGAGGATGCCCGTGGCGCACGCCTCACCGGTCTTGGTGCCGCCCTTGCCCGCGCCAGCACCCTCGAGACGCATCATCCCGTGCGGGACCTGCGTGCCTTGGTAGAGGGAGCCGGTCGGGTAACCGAACGAAGCGCACCCAAATGCACCGACCGCGACGAGACCCAGGACCGCAAGCGTTTCGAACTTCATCGTATCTCCTCCCGACAAAACAGACGTGAACTGCAAGAGCCGACCGCGGGCGTTACTACGCCTGAGTTTGAGGTGTCAAGGTTGCTATCGGGTGCGAACGAAGGAACGCAGCCCGTCTTGCACGGTTCCGACAGCCCGCGGCAGCCCGTTTCCTAATACGCGTACAGCGCGCCCCCCTCCCCTGGCCTATGTGACCTGACCCCCGGAGCGAGGCGCATCGTTCGACGGAGGAGGCGAGGAAGCAATCAATAATTCGTGCGGCCGGTGCTCGGAGGTGAACACGAGGTGGCGGGCGTGGTAACGAGGCCCCGATGCTAGCCGGCCGACAGGGCGCCAGGAGGGCCGCGCCGGCGCTCGCCGCGTTCGGGTGCGCGCTCGCCTGGACGGGCGCGGCGGCGGCCCAGGCGCTGTCGGGCACGCCGAGCATCCCTGCGCTGAGCAACCCCCTGGGCGACGAGCGCTCGGAGCTCCCCGAGCGCCGCTACATGGCGCGCGGGAGCGTCGCCATCTTCGACTACGAGCACACCTGGGGCGGCACCGAGCTCGAGGGCGGCCCGATGTGGTGGCGCAAGGGCGGCACGAACGACACGGGCAACGGCTGGGAGCTGTCGTTCGCGGCCGTCACCGAGTCGCGCGTCGGCCAGCTCTTTCTCGGGGGCCTGGTGCGGACGCAGTTCCGGTACTTCGACAGCAAGAGCTTCGCGCTGTCGCCCATCCAGAACATGGCCATGATCGGCGCGCGCCTCGGGCCCATCGAGCCGGAGACTCGCGTCGGCTTCTCGCTGCTCACGTTCGACGTCTTCCACGGCGCCTACAGCTTCGAGATGTTCTCGCCGCGCGTCGAGGCCGGCCTGGGCATCAAGTTCTGGAGGCTGCGCCTCGGCGTACAGGGCTTCTCGGAGATGCTCTGGCGCTGGTGGGGGCCCAACTACTGGGAGAAGGGCATCGCCTTCGACCTGCGGTTCGAGGCCCGGAAGAAGAAGTCGCCGCTGGCCGAGTAGCCGCCGCTCAGGGAACGTCGGGCGCGGGGCCGAAGGTCGCGTCGGCGAAGCGGCGCACCTCGCGGGCGATGCGGGGATCGCCGGGCTCGGGCGGGGTGGCCTCGCGGTCGAACAGGTGGGACGCGTCGAACGCGAAGCGCGTGATCTCCGGGCGCACGTCCACGTTGCCGTAGCCCGAGAGGCTGAAGAGGAACCCGAGGCGCTGGTTGCGCTGGAAGCGGCGGTGCAGCTCGTGCTTCGCCTCGAAGTACGCGTAGGCGGCCGTGCGCGTCTGGAACTGGCCGAGGGCGCCGACCCAGCGCGACGGGTCGTAGTAGAGGCCTGCGGGCAACGCCGTGTCGGGAGGCACGCCGATCCACTTGATCGCGATGGCGAGCGACGGGTTGTCGTTGACGGGCACGAACTGCACGGGCTTCGCCCCGCCCGCCTCCTCGGCCAGCTCGACCAGCTCGGTGCAGAAGAGCTTCTCGTGCTCGTCCCAGCGGAAGTACGCGTCGAAGGGGACCTTGCGCCGGTAGGCGTCGCGCGCGTACGCGGCGACCTTGGCGCCGTCCACGCCGTCGGGCACGTCCATGACCTCGACGTAGAGGTTGGCCGACGCGTACTGCAGGAGCTGCCGGCGGTGCACCTCGCCGCTCACGTTGTCGAGCACGCGCGAGTGCAGCGGCAGCGTGACGACCTCCCCGGACACCTCGTAGACGACCGGCTCGCCGTCCTCGATGGCGATGATTCCCCCGTGCGTGAAGTAGTGAAAGCGCTTCGGGATCATCGCGAAGACGAAGCTCGTCGCCTCGGGCGACTCGGTGAGGAGCAGCTGCCCGTCGCGCAGCGGCATGCCCAGGAAGTTCGCCGGGTGCGCCGCGTCGGCCCGGGCGCCGAGGACGTTCATGCGCATGTGGGGCTGCGACGCGCAGCCGAGCGGGGAGAGGGCGAGCACGACGACCAGGGCGCGGCGCATCACGAGACACCTCCGTCTGCAGCGGGAGCCGGCGGGGCCGCGGGCGGCTCGGTCGATGCCGGCGGCGCGGGCGGGGCGGCGCTGGGCGCCGGCGGCGGCTCGGGCCGCACGAAGCCCTCGGGCGGCGGCGCGTCCGGGCGGCGGCGGTAGTAGCTCGTCTCGCTCGGGCCGGCGGGGGCGAACGTCTGCTTGACCTCCTGGGGGATCGACACGCACGCCGCGACGCTCAGTGCGAGCAGGCCGAGGGCGAGGGCCGCGCGGGACGTCATGCGGCGCTCCTTAGCCCACCTGCGGGCCTCAGAGCCAGCCCGCGATCTCGACGAGCAGCTGCACGGTCGTGACGAGCGGCTCGGTGCCCGAGTCGGTCCGGTGCAGGATCTGCTGCGTGAGCGCGGGGCCGATGCCCACCGCCAGGTGCGGAAGGAGGAACGCGTCGAGCGGCACGTACAGGGTGCTCGACAGGATGCGGTGGTGGAAGGTCGGCCCGTCGCTCTCGGCCTGCCACAGCGACGCGAAGTCGGCCGACAGGCGCGGCCAGAGAAAGAGCCGCTCGCCCAGGGGCGCGGCGTACCCGAGGCGGGGAGACACCGAGACGTACGACGAGCCGGGGCTCGTGCGGTCGATCGTCGTCGACAGCACCGATCCCACGCCGAGCGACACGCGCCGCGCGGGGAAGAGGTCGAAGGCCGGATCGAGCTCCAGCGACGCGATCGTGTCGTAGCCGCCCGCGATCCCCTGCTGGCCCCCGATGCCGACGTCGCCGCCGAAGGCGAACGTCCCGCGATCGCCGAAGCGAGGGCCGTCCGCCCGCGCGCCCGCCGCGACGAGGACGACGGCCAGGGCGACGGCTGCGGCGAGCGAGCGGGCGGCGGCCAACAGCGCGTACTCTATCCGAGGCACGATGCGAAACGGCGCCCCGAGGACCGCGGCCGCGGCGGCGATCGTCGCCGCGCTCCTGGCGCTCCCCTCGCGCGCCCGCGCGGCCGACGCGGACCTGGGCGAGCCCGGACAGCTGGTCATCGGCGTGGCGCGCCTCATCCCCGTCGTGGCCGTCAACTCGTGGAGCGTGCAGACCTCCGCGCCGAACGACGCCCCGAGCGGCACGCAGCTGAGCTTCGGCAACCACCCGAGTGGCCTGAGCGTCTACGACCTGCCGCGCCTCGGCCTGGACTGGGTGGCCGCGGGCCATCTCACGCTCGGCGTCGACTTCGCCGCGTACGCGACGCTCGGGGGTACGCCGGCCGTGGGCGACTCGCCGTTCGTCTCGCTCGTCGGCGTCGCGCCCCACGTGGGGTACGTCGCGCCCCTCGTCGGCGTCTTCGGCGTCTGGCTGCGCGCGGGCGTCGCGTACTACGTCCTGGGCGAGCGGGGCGTCGACGGCACGGCCGCCTCCCCCGTCCCGTGGTCGTTCACCTGGCGCCAGCTCGACGCCAACGTCGACGCGTACCTCGTCATCACCGCGTTCGCCCACACGGCCATCACGGCGGGCGTCGTCGCCGAGGTGCCCGTGAGCGGGTGGCTCGAGGAGAGACGCACGGGCGGCGCGCCGGGCGTCGACGCCGCCGCGGCGTGGACGCACGTGGGCGTGGCGGGGGGGATCCTCACGTATCTGTGAGGAGGGCCGCCCAGGCGCGCCGGGTTGCCGTCCGGACGCACCGGGATCGCGTCCAGACGCGTCCGGGCAGCCGCCCAGACGCGCCGGGCAGTCGCCCAGACGCGTCGGGATCGCGTCCAGACGCGCCTGGGCAGCCGCCCAGACGCACCGGGATCGCGTCCAGACGCGCCTGGGCAGACGCCCAGATGCACCGGGATCGCGTCCAGACGCGCCTGTGCAGCCGCCCAGAC
>Ga0335078_10016252_pt1 | contig 11044 bp, 8 predicted proteins | sample Lox_Sample_32_FD_206711 | JGI IMG/M metagenome (GOLD analysis project Ga0335078, IMG submission 206711) | Soil microbial communities from Loxahatchee National Wildlife Refuge, Florida, United States - Lox_Sample_3.2 | ecosystem: Environmental > Terrestrial > Soil > Wetlands | place: USA: Florida...
GGTCAGTGAGCAGCGTTGTGACGATTGCGGTGTTGCGGACATATTCGGAGTGGTACTCCGCCATGTCGTCGAGGACGACGTCGGAGAATCCCTTCTCGACGCGCCCGGATACCAGCCGGCAGAAGATCGGGTCGCCGTCAAAGCGTGGGTAGCACCACCACACCAGTCGCGAGCACGGATCGAGCAAAGCGGCGGTGCGGCCATTGCCGATGACCGCGAGATCAAGTCCGTGATCGATCGTGCCGGCCGGTCCGGGCATGGGGCCGCGCTGTGTCGCGCTCACCCGGTGCTGTCCGATGATCGTCGAATCGAGTCCGTGATCGTTCATGACGCCGTGCCTTCGCAGCTACTTTTCTGTCGGAGGTCAGTTTTGACTGGCGATACGTTTGAGCCAGGCACGCACCGATTCCGGCTTTTCGAAATGGCCGTTGACACCCGGCAGAATGCGGCCGACGGAAAAGCCCAGACCGCCGAACCGTTCGATGACGCCGAACACCGGCTCGTCGGTCAAATCGTCACCGATGAAAATCGGATTGCGGCCGGTGAACGGCGAATAATTCATTAGTTCGACGACCGCGCTCGCTTTGCTGATGCCGGCCGGTTTGATTTCGATGACGAGCTTGCCGGGCAGAATCTCGATGGCGTCCGGTGGAATTTCGCTACAAATCTTGTCGACTGCGGCCCGTACCGCGTCGGCCTTTTCGGGCGCGAGCCGAAAATGCAGCGCGAGTGAATAGCCCTTGTCCTCGGCAAGAATGCCGGGGCCAAGTTCGCTGATGCTGGCGAGCTTGCGCTTAATCGGCGCAGGCAAAGGTTTGGCGCGCGGTGATGGCTCGGCTCCGGGTGTGGCGCGCATTTCGGCGCCATGGCCGCCGATAGCTGCAAGCTCCAGCGGCGAGAAAATCAAATCGATGTCGGCGAGCGAGCGCCCGGAAACCAGCGCCAGTGCACCGCCGGTGCGGCGGTCGAGCCGCGCCAGTGTTTGCCGCAAGTCGGCCGGAACCCAGACCTGCTGCGGCGATGGCGCAAAATCGAGAATGGTGCCGTCGATGTCGAGCAGGATCGCGCATTTGCGCAAATCCGGAACGAGTGACGTTTCCGGCAGCTCCATGTCGAGGTCCAAAATATCCGCCGTGCTGTGCAGTGCCATCGTTGTGCAGTCCGATATCTGTTCTCAGTCGACGAACGCAAGCGGTCGCGCCACCGTTTCGAGCGGTTTGCGTTCGGCGGCGATGCCGTAAAGTGCCTCGATTACGGCGGCGGCGATCATCAGCGCCGCGCCTATCACGTAGCCCAAGGCGACGGCTCCGCGCGATCCGGTATCGATCAGGAATCCGAACAACAACGGACCGGCGATACCGCCGACCGCGGTGCCGATCGCATAGAAGAACGCAATGGCCAGCGCGCGAATCTCCAGCGGGAAAATTTCGCTCACGGTGAGATAGGCGGAACTTGCCGCCGACGACGCGATAAAGAACACCGCCATCCAGGCGAGCGTTAGAGTCTCCGCTGAAAGGAGATCGCGGCTGAACAGATCGGCAGTGACGGCGAGCAACAGCCCCGACAGCGCATATGTCGTCGCGATCATCGGCTTTCGCCCGACGGTGTCGAATAGCCGCCCGAGCAGGATCGGCCCAAGCACATTGCCGGCGGCGAAGGGGAGAATGTACCAGCCGATGCGGTCGGCGGGAGTGCCGTAGAAATCGGTGAGCACGAGCGCGTAGGTGAAGAAGATGGCGTTGTAGAAAAACGCCTGCGCTGCCATCAGGCTCAAGCCGACCAGCGTGCGCTGCCGGTAAGTCTTGAACAACGTGCGTGCGACTTCGCTCAACGGCGTATGCGAACGCGTCCGCAAGCGCACCTTGGCCCCCGCGGTCTGTGCGCGTTCGGCGAATTGCGCTTCGATGCCGTGCACGACCACATCGGCCGCTTTCGCGTGTCCGTGCGTGACCAGCCAGCGCGGGCTTTCGGGAATCCAGAATCGCATCACCAGAATCATAAGTCCGATTGTGGCCCCGATCAGGAAAGCAAGCCGCCAACCGAGCGCGGGGTTAATGACAGAGGGGTCGAGAAGGACGAGCGATCCCCCCGCCCCGAGCGCAGCGCCGACCCAAAAACTGCCGTTGATGAGAAGGTCGGTCCACCCGCGGAACCGCGCTGGAATAAGCTCCTGGATTGTCGAATTGATGGCAGTGTATTCGCCGCCAATGCCGGCGCCCGTGAGAAAGCGGAACACGATGAAGCTCGACACGTCCCAGGACAGGCCGGTGGCGGCGGTCGCCAGCAGATAGACGGCAAGTGTGACCGTGAACAGCTTTTTGCGGCCGAGACGGTCGGTCAGCCAGCCGAAAAAGAACGCGCCGAGCACCGCGCCGGCGAGGTAACAGCTTCCGGCAAGCCCGATTTGCGCATTGCTTAAGCCCAACGCCGCGCTTTGCTTGAGTTCCCCGGACAGTGCGCCAGCCAGCGTGACTTCGAGCCCGTCGAGAATCCAAGTGATGCCGAGCGCCACGATCACGCGGAAATGAAAGACGCCGAACGGCAGGCCGTCGAGTCGGGCCGGGATGTCGGTTTCGACAATGCCGTCGGATTGGGCAGAGGTTAACGCTGCGCTCGTTTGCGCTAGCCGGTTCCCAAGTAGGGGCTGTGGTCTGACATTAAGATTCGCAATGGAACGGGGAAATATGTCTGGCGCGTATGAATCCATGTCGGAATGCCGCCAAGCCCGAGGCTCCTCGGCACCAACGTCTTGATCGGGCGAGTGTTCCCGTTCCCGGTTCCGAATGGAACTTTTTTACTGCGCCTGCGCCGCCTTGCCAGAATAGGTGATGCGCCAGATCGTGCCGCTTGCATCCTCCGAGATGAGCAGCGCGCCGTCCTTGTCGACAGTCACGCCGACTGGCCGGCCCCAGACCTCGGAGTCGTTAACGACAAATCCTGTAGCGAAATCGTCGTATTCGCCGGTGGCGACACCGTTCTTCACGATGACGCGGATGATTTTATAGCCGGTCCGGTTGGCACGATTCCATGAGCCGTGCTCGGCAGCGAAAATATTGCCGCGATATTCGGCCGGGAATAGCCGGCCGTCATAAAACGTCATGCCGAGCGATGCCGAATGCGGCTGAATGAGCACGTCCGGGATCGTCACCTTGTCTTTGAGATCCGGCCGCTCGTTTTGATGATGGGGATCTTCGTTACTGCCGATGTAATACCAAGGCCAGCCATAATACGCGTCCTGGCGCACACTCGTGATGTAATCGGGCGGCAGATTGTCGCCGAGCCCGTCGCGTTCGTTGGTCGAGCACCACACTGTGCCGCTCGCTCGTTCGACTGCCATGCCGACGCAATTACGCAATCCGGTCGCGACGATGCGCTCGTTGCTGCCGTCTGGATCGAAAGCAATCACGTCAGCGCGGCCGGTCTCGTTGCCCCACGTCGCGCCAAGCGGATGATCGGCGGCAAAACTTTGCAGCGCGCCGGCATCGAGCCTGCCCATGCCTTCGGCATCGTTCGAGGCCGATCCGACCGACACGTACATTATCCTGCCGTCCGGTGAGAAAACGACGTCGCGCGTATGATGGCCCCCGGTTGGCAGACGCGGCACGACGGTTTCGGCGGCGCCGTGCGCGGTGAGATCGCCGTTGCGGTATGGAAGGCGCAGCACCGCATCGGTATCGCCGACATAGACCCATTGCGGATCGGGTCCCGGCGGATAAAAGGCGATGCCGAACGGATAGGTCAGGCCGGACGCGAATACCGCCGGCTGCGCCGTTTCGCCGCTGTTCGCCCGTAGCACGCTGATGCGCCCGGCGCCGCTTTCGGCGACAAAAATATCGCCATTCGGCGCGGCGCGGACGATGCGTGGACCGGCCAGACCCGAGGCAAAAAGGTTGACTTCAAAGCCATTTGGGACGATTGGCTTTTGGTCGGTGCGATGCACAGTTCGAACGACATTTGTCACCGACTGGGCAAGATCGGGCGCCGGCAAATCTTGCGGCCTGATCAGTCGCCGCGTCCCCGGGCGGTCGGCGCGCCAGTCGCCGAAAGCGGCCGTGCCTGTGAGTAAACCGGCGTCCGTTTGCGCGAGCAGAGGGATGGCGGTGAGTGAAACTATTGCTGCGACGGTAATTGCGATGACTGCAAGACTTGGGCGGCGCATGGGACGCTCCTGGCAATGCCCCGCTAAAGAATACACCGAAGCCGCTGCGGCTCTGCGGCCAAATAAGTGTGCTTGGTCAATTCTATATGATCTCAATCGTTCCGGCGGTGGCGCGTGATCGCTGAAGTCGCGACCAGGCTCGAAATTCCGCGGCGGCTTCGCGCCATCGTCAGAGCGCGGGAATCGAGTCTGATCCTTCTCGCGGCTCTGGTCGGCGTGATCGCCGGCTTGGTCGTCGCGGTGATGGGCGAGGCGGTCGATCTCCTGCACGAGGTCTTGTTCAATCTCGAGCACGGCGAGCGGCTGTCGGCGCGGCTGACGCTCGATCCTGTCCGGGCTTTGTTGGTGCCGCTTCTTGGCGGTCTGGTATTCGGCATCGCGGCCGAAATCATCCGGCGCTGGCGGCCGGAGCGGGAAATCGACCCGATCGAAGCTAATGCACTGCACGGCGGACGCATGTCGCTTCTCGGCAGCATCATCGTCGCGGCACAGACGGTGTGGTCGAGCGGCGTCGGCGCTTCGGTAGGATTGGAGGCCGGCTATACACAATTTGCTTCCGGTATCGCATCGCGTGTCGGCATGGCGTTCCGGCTCCGCCGCGGCGACTTACGCATTCTGGTCGGCTGCGGCGCCGCCGCCGGCATTGCCGGCGCTTTCGGCGCGCCGCTTGCCGGCGCGTTTTACGGTTTCGAGCTCATCATCGGCAGCTATTCGCCGAGCGGCTTGGCGCCTGTCGGCATTGCATCGCTGATCGGATTTCTGGTCGCGCGGCAACTGGCGCCGGCCGAGCTCGGCATTGTCGCGCCGGAGAAAACGGTGATTGTGGCGCACGACCTCGTGCTTGCCGCGACGCTGGGCTTGCTTTCGGCGGTGCTCGGCATTCTGCTGATGCGCGGCGTTGCGATCAGCGAAAACATGTTCGCGAAGCTGCGTCTGCGGCCGGCTTGGCGGACCATGGCCGGCGGTCTCGTCGTTGGTCTGCTGGCGATGGTGACGCCGCAAATCATGTCATCAGGCCACGGTGCGCTTCGCGTGGCCGGCATGCTCGACCTGTCGTTCCGCACTGTCGCGCTTCTCTTCGTGCTCAAGATCGTGGCCTCGATCGCCTCGCTCGGCTCCGGGTTTCGCGGCGGCATGTTCTTTTCGTCGCTGTTGATGGGCGCGCTCGGCGGGCATCTGCTCGCGGTGGCGCTGACGATGTTCTGGCCGACGGTTTATTTCGACCCGAACGCCTATGCAGTGATCGGCATGAGCGCGCTGTCGGCTTCCGTCATCGGCGGGCCGCTGACCATGACGTTCATCGCGCTCGAAACCACCGGCGACCTCTGGTTGACAACGGCGGTGCTCATCGCGGTGATCATCGCGGCACAGGTCACGCGCGAAATGTTCGGCTACTCATTCGCCACTTGGCGCTTCCACCTGCGCGGCGAAACTATCCGCAGCGCTGCCGATATCGGCTGGATGCGCGATCTTACCGTCGACAAGATGATGCGTCAGGATGTGCAGACGGTGCAGGCCTCGTCCACTATCGCCGCGTTCCGCGAAGCCTTTCCCTTGAGCTCGACCGCCTACGCCATCGCCGTCGACGATCTCGATCGCTATGTCGGCCTGATTACGGTAGCCGATGCGCATGCCGCCGAGGCCGATCCCGAAAACTCCATCAAGGATCTGCTCCGCCATCCCGAAGACATGCTGTTGCCCGGCATGGCGGTCAAGGAATCGGTGCTCGCCTTCGACCGCGCCGAAGCTGAAGCGCTGGCGGTCGTCGATTCCTATCTCGACCGAAAGGTGATCGGCCTTCTTACCGAGGCTTATGTGCTGCGCCGTTATTCCGCCGCGCTCGAAGGCCGCCGCCGCGATCTGGTTGGCGACGAATAGCCCTTAGTTATGCGGCGGCGCTTCTTTTATGAACGGTTGCCATCGATAACCGATAAATTTGTTTTCTAGTGCGGCGCACAAAACCCTGTACTCACGCGTTTGTCATGCTTGCACGCCATTATCACCGATAGACTAGGTCGGCAGTCCGTCGCTTCGGGAACCACGCGGAACGGCGTGAAAAAAGCGGACATCGATCCAATAAACCATTTTGCATTTTTAATACGCACCCGCAGCGACGAAGGTTGGAGCTTAACGCAACGCTTCACGATTGAACTTAAGCAGAGTCTGAAGTGCAACCCGGGAGGTAAGTCATGTCAGCGACGCTCATCAATCTGATCATCCAGCTCATCGCCGGCGCCGTCGGCGGCAATGCGATCGGCGCTGGATTAAAGAACGTCGATCTCGGCCCGCTCGGCAATTCGATTGCCGGCGCTATCGGCGGCGCGGGCGGTGGCACGCTGCTCACCGCTTTGCTGCCGATGCTGCAAGGTGTGGCGAATAACGTCGACGTCGGCGCGCTAGTCGGCCAAGCGGTCGGCGGGGGCGTCTCCGGCGCCATCCTTACCGCCATCGTTGGCATTCTCAAAAACATGATGGCCGGCCAGACGGCGCGATAACACGCGGCGCAACCGGCGGCGCGCCCGCGCCCCGGTATCAGTTCTGTAGGTCGCAACGGGAGGATTTGCCCCGTGATCGATATTTTTGCCTGAAGCGCAGTTTGACAAAATCCGGAAACTGCCGGACACCGGAACGATCGCAGTGCAATCATCCGGGACGGCGGAATTCATGAGAAGGACAGTACTGGCGGCGTTGGCGCTCGCCTGCGCAGCAACGGCCGCACCGGCAAAAGCCCCGGCCGTTTCCGACAGCGATATCGTCACGGCCTACGAATACATGCTGGGGCGCTGGCTGGTGCTGCGCCAGGAGGCGCGCGATTTCAAGGAAGGCTTCAAGTGGAACGAACTCGTCCAGCGCGCGCCGGGCACCGCCGATGCCACCAATCCGAATTTCGACACGGCGTTGAGCGAAGCCTGGATCGCGGTGGACGATTCAAGCTGCACGCTGATCACGCTTCCGGAGATTAAAGGCCGTTATTACACGGTGGAGATCGTCAACGGCTGGGGCGAGGTCATCGATAACATCAACGAGCGCACCTATTCGCAGCATCCGTTCGGCGCTTTCGCACTGTGCCTCACGAAAGTCAAAGCCGATCTGCCCGCGGGCGCGCAGCGCGTCGAGGTCGCCGGAAAAACCTCGCACATTCTCATCCGCATCGAGCTTGGTGCCGATCCGGCCGGCGCGCTGGCGCTGCAAAAGCAGATCACGATGACGTCGGTCGGCACGCCGAAAATCGACGAGCCGGTCGCCATTGCCGATTTCCCCAATGACAAGCTGCCGGGTGTCGAGGCTTTCGACAAAACCGATGCGATATTGGCGAGCGAAGCCGACATCAACAAAGGCATGGACGCGCCGCAGACGGCGGCGCGCGCGGTCGCCGCGGCGGCAGCCGATCCGGATCAGCGCGCGCATATCGATGATGTGATTCGCAATGTCGCCATGCCGGCCTTTCTCGCGTCGATTCCAAAAAACGGACGCACTGTCGACGGCTGGTTTCAGCCGCGGCTTCTCGGCAATTACGCCAGCGATTTTCTGATGCGTTCGGTGATCGATTACATCGACATTTGGGCCAATAGTGCGCGCGAGTTGGTCTTCTTCAAGGGTACAGGTTTCGACGGCAGCCAGATCTATGCCGAGACTTTTCACAAGGATGAGCCGCCTTCGTTGTCGGCGCGCTATTTCTGGTCGTTGACTGCGCTAGACGCGAACGGACACGTCATTCCCAATCCGCTCAATCGTTATCAGCTTAATTCGCGATCCGATCTGAAATTTAATCCGGACGGCTCATTGACGCTGGTCTTCGCGCCGAAGCTTCCCGACGGCGCGCCGCAATCCAACTGGCTGCCGACGCAAGCCGGTCAGAACTACAATCTGACGTATCGCTTCTTCGGCCCGGCAAAGACGCTCGTGCTTGGCCGCTATTATCCGCCGCTACTCTCGATCCAGCCGTAAGACTTATCGCGAACCGATGTAGCGGAACACCGTCGGCTGCCACCAGGCGCTTTCGACCGCGCTGAGGATTCCGACATTGAGCGGCTTTTCCAGCGGACTGTTGGTCGGTAGCGCGAAGGCATATTCCTGGGTCTCGAACGTCGTATCGATCAGTTCGACCGAAGACGTGAATTGCGTGCGAATGATCCAGGCCAGCAGCGGCTTGTCGTAGACGAAAGCGTCGAGCGCATGCGTGCGCAGTGCTTTCAGTCCGGCTTCCGCCGTCGGGTATTCGCGATAGGCAATGCGCATCGTCACCAGCGTGTCTTCGGTCGAGGTGCCGGAGACCGCGCCAACCCGCACCGACGAGAGATCGCTCACTTCGTGCACCTTGCCTTGCAGATGCCGGATGGTCAGCGATGAGGTAATGCTCGCGGTGAAAATCGCGATGGTGACGATTGAGCCGACCATCCAAAAGATCGCGACCAGCCGGCCGGGCAGTGTGCGCGGGCCGACCTCGCCGGTATAGCGCTGCGTCATCGCGACGGTCGACCACCACACCCCGGAGCTTAGGCCCTTGGCGACGCCGCCGCCGAATTGCTCGTTGTGACGCCGCTCGAACAGCCAGATTACAAGGCCCACCGCTAAGGCGAGGCCGACGAGGACGCCGATTGCCTGCGCAAAACCGAACGACGTGAGCGTGTGGATGACCGGCGCCCAGCTTGCCTCACCGCCGACTGGCACGGCGATGCCGAGCCCGGTGACGTAAAACGGTTGGGTGAAATCGACGATGCTTTCGCGCGCCGACGTCACTGTCAGCGCCGCCACCGCAGCGTCGTATTTTCCGGCGGCGACGCCATCGAGCAGGCCCTGCACGTTCGGCTCTTCGGCGAAGCGGTAGCGCAAATGCAAACCATCGGCGACGCGCCGCCACAGATCGATGCTGATGCCGGTCCAGTTGCCGTCGGAATCTTTCATCGCAAATGGCGGCGCTTCCTTGGTGCCGATCACCAGTTCTTTTCGTAAATCGGGAGCACTATTCGCAGCGTCCGGCGCCTGTGCTTGGCACGGGCCCATCAAGATCATTGTCAGGCCGATCAACCAACGAATATTTGATGACACAGTCATCGATTTCCGCATGCAGTGATGGCCTCGATTCTAGTTATGCGGGGGTGATTTGGTGAGCATCGGCGGCGGTGAAGAAGATGATGTTGGCATGGGCGAAAACGACAACGTGACCCAGGCATTGTAGCCAGACGGACGATCATGGCCGTCAAATTCAGCATATGCTTTTAAACCCAAAAAAGTTTGCACGGATGGGCTTGGGAAAATGAACCCGACTTGCGGGCCGACACCAATGACCCGCGATTCTATCGGTCCCAAAACCGGGAGCGGTCCTTTGTCGGGCGTAATCTGGTCATAGATATAGCCGACGGCACCAACAAGGAACTGTTTGGACAGAAATTGCGAGGCACCCCAATCGAGATGCCAGTCGATGCCGTTCTGATAATCGGTGCTTGGATTGACAAGGTTGTATGTAAGACCGGTAACGAAAGAAAATTCATGGCCGGCTTGTGGATCAAAATAAGTGTAACCGCCGCCGCCGTCGATCGCACTGTGACCGATCCCGATATTTGCCAGATTGTTGGAACTGTACTCTCCGACAGGAATGTCCCCTGTCATATAGGCCATGAAATTATTGAAGCCGTTATTCCAACGCAGTGACATTTGCGGATAAAGGTCGCCAAAGCCGGTTTCATAATCGCTGATGCTTCCGCTCTTTGTAACCGTGAACGGCCCTACACCCGCCGTGATGGTGCCGTTTAGGCCAACGTTATTAGCACCCACGACTCCCATCATCCCCACAGCCAGTTGGCCACCGAGAACTGGCGTCGCGAATACGTAACTCGGAACGAGCAAAACCAGGTCGGCATTCGCATTCGCATTCACATTGAGGTTTACGTTAGCCGTCGCATTCAAATGGCCGACGGTGACTTCGCGCGCCGCCGCGATGCCGCCCGACGCTGACACCGAAGTGTAATAGTTGACCGCCGCGAACGACCATCCCGGTTGCTGGGGGGTCGCGGCCATACTGCCGAAAAGACCCGGCAGCCAAAAACTAACGCCACCTTCGTCGGCCCAAACAGGATTCACGAAGCTTGCTATTGCGCCAAATACAATCGTCGCGACGAAAACCGTCCGTATCGTGTCGGTCGCCGGCCTCATGAGCGCCCCCGGATTTTGCTCAAGAGTGAAATTTGCGGCCGAGTCTAGACGAGTGCGGCGACAATAACACCGGTCTTGCCGATCAATGTCGTAATCGCGAAAAATCCGCAGATTTGCCTGCCCCGGTTCGTTTTCTCGCGACAGTGAGCGTAGCCGAGTGCGATGCCCGTGCACGCAATGCAGGGATCAATTTTTGGGCAGCATCAAATTTGCAGCAATCAATGGCAGAGACGCGCACAAACTTACCTTTATTGTCCGCTGACTCTGTCTTTACGCGAATTTTAGTTGCCAGCGGCTACCAATTTTCGTGGTGCGCTGCACAAAAAATTCACCTCACGCGATTGTCATCTTGCGGCCGCGCTCGCGGCCGATAGTCTATTGCACAGCCTGAACTCGTGTAACACGAGAGGCCACGTGGGCGACTCTTTAGTTGCGTCGGTAGAGCGGCCCGCGGAAGCAGTGCCGCCGAACATGATCCGCATTCCCGGCGGCACGTTCCGCATGGGTTCGGATAAACATTATCCCGAAGAAGCTCCGGTCCATCGCGTTACGGTCGGCGATTTCTGGATCGACCGCACCCCGGTGACGAACCGGCAGTTCAAGGACTTCGTCCGCGCCACCGGCCACGTCACGTTCGCCGAAACCGTTCCCGACGTTAAAAATTATCCGGGCGCACTGCCGCATATGATTTTTGCCGGCTCGCTCGTCTTCACGCCGCCAAACCATCCGGTC
>Ga0335078_10016254_pt1 | contig 11042 bp, 6 predicted proteins | sample Lox_Sample_32_FD_206711 | JGI IMG/M metagenome (GOLD analysis project Ga0335078, IMG submission 206711) | Soil microbial communities from Loxahatchee National Wildlife Refuge, Florida, United States - Lox_Sample_3.2 | ecosystem: Environmental > Terrestrial > Soil > Wetlands | place: USA: Florida...
CACCCGCTCGCCCCACCGCTCGTCTGGGACACCCGTCACGGCCGCCTCCGCCACCGACGGATGGCTCTCGAGCGCGATCTCCACCTCGCGCGGATAGACGTTCAGGCCGCCGCTGATGACCATTTCCCTGGTCCGGCCGCGGATCACCAGGTGCCCCGCGGCCGGGTCCACCGTCCCGATGTCGCCGGTGCGGAACCAGCCGTCCGGGGTGAAGGCGGCGCCGGTGGCCGCCGGGTCGTTCCAGTAGCCCGAGAAGACGTGCGGCCCGCGGACCTGGATCTCGCCGTCCGCGCCGGGATCCGCGGGGCCATCCCCGGCCCAGATCCTGGTCAGCACGCCGGGCAGCGGCACGCCGATGGTGTCCCCCCGCGGATCGCCGAGCGGGTTGGAGACGTCCAGGCCGCTCTCGGTCGTACCGTACCTGACCAGCGGCAGCCGGCCGAGCACCGCCGGCAGCCGGGCCGCCAGCGCCGGGCTCAGCGGAGCCGAGCCGCAGACGGCCAGGCGCAGAGTCCGCAACCCGCTGGCATGGGCGCCGGTCAGCGCGGCCGGCGAATCCAGCAGCGCCCGGTAGATGGTGGGCACGCCGAACAGCACGCTGGCCCGGGTATCACCGGCCGCCTGCACGAGATCGGCCGCCGAGAACTTCGACCGGATGTGCACGGTGCCGCCGGCGATCAGCGCGGTGTGCAGCCCGCCCAGGCCGTGCTGGTGGTACAGCGGCAGCGCGTGCACCAGCACGTCGTCTGCGTGCCATTGCCAGGCCGCCATGGCCGCGCGGATCGAGACCGAGACCTGGCGATGGGTCAGCGGCACTCCCTTGGGCCTGCCGGTGGTGCCCGAGGTGTAGGCGAGCAGGGCGGGGTCGTGCGGCCGGGCCGCGATCGCGGTGGCCGGCCCGGTATCGCCGGGCATCTCACGCACGTCCACCGTCACCAGCGCCGATCCCGGCTGGAGACCGGCCAGCCGCCGCGCGGGCTCAGGGTCGGCGAAGGCCAGCAACGCGCCGGAATCGGTGACCAGGTGCCCGAGCTCGGCGGCGGTATAGCCGGGATTGGCGAGGACGACGACGGCCCCGGCCCGCAGCGCGCCGAGGTAGCAGCGCACGAAGCCGACGCTGGCGCCGGCCGCGAGCAGCACCCGGTCCCCGGGGCGCACCCGCCTCGCCAGCCAGGACGCCACCCGGCCCGCCGTGTCGTCGAGTTCGGCGTGGGTGACCGGCTCACCGTCCACGGTGACCGCGACCCGGTCCGGCACCCGCTCCGCGGCCGCGGCCGCCAGCGCGGGGATGCTGTCGTCCCCCAGTCCTGCGGCAAAGCCCCGCACGTCGGCCACGCCGGGCAGGTGCGTCCGCCATCCGGCCACGCTCCAGTCCTGGTAGCCGAAGTCCTGGTAGCCGGTCATGACGCCGGGGGGCCCGGCAGCACGCGGGCCCAGGCCGAACGGCTGGCCAGCCGCAGCGACCGGTAGCCAGCCGGGCTGTTCTCGACCATCAGATGAGGATGCGGCATGCTCAGGCTCCCGACCGCCGGGCTCCCGGAACGCGGGGGCTCCCGAAACGTCTGAAATATGGTATACCAAATGAACCGAAGCCTGGCGGAACACGGCCGGGACTCGGCCGACCTGAGGGAGCCAGGTGAAGCCAGCACCGTTCGCCTACCATCGCGCGCACAGCGTCGCCGAGGCGGTCGCGCTGCTGGCCGAACTGGGCGACGAGGCGAAGATCCTGGCCGGCGGCCTGAGCCTGGTCCCGATGATGAACTTCCGGCTGGCCCGGCCGGCCGCGCTCGTCGACGTGACCAGGATCGAGGGCCTGAGCTACCTGCGAGCTCACGCGAACGATGGGCTGCGCATCGGCGCGCTCACCACCCACCGTGCCGTCGAGACCTGCCGCGACCCGGCCGTGCTCAGGAGCTTCGGCGTGCTGCCGCGGTCGGCCCGGTGGATCGGGCACTACCCGATCCGCAGCCGGGGCACGTTCGGCGGCAGCATCGCGCACGCCGACCCTGCCTCGGAGTGGTGCCTGCTGGCCGTCCTGCTGGAAGCCCAGATCGTGCTCACCGGGCCGGGCGGGCGGCGCACCGTGCCGGCCGCCGGGTTCTTCGAGGGGTACTACAGCACCGCGGCCGCCCCCGGCGAGATGATCACCGAGGTCTGGTTTCCGCGGCCCGCCCCGAGGGCGGTGCTCACCGAGTTCGCCCAGCGGCAGGGGGACTTCGCGGTCGTGGCCGCCGCGGTGTCCCTGGACATCACGGACGGCGTCTGCCGTGACGCGCGCGTGGTGCTCGGCGGCGTCGGCCCGCTGCCCGTGCCGGTGAGCGCGGACCCGGTGCGCGGGCAGCCAGCCACCGGACAGACCTGGCAGGCCATGGGGGAGCATGCCGCCCGCCAGATCGACCCCCCCGGCGACACGCACGGGGACGCCGGGTTCCGGCGCCAGCTCACCGCCACCCTGGTAGCGCGCGCGCTCACTGAGGCGAGCCAGGCCGATCCAGCCGATCCAGCCGATCCGGCCGTTCCCGCATGAGCGGCTGGATCGGCGCCGCGGTGCCCCGCAAGGAAGACCGCCGGCTGCTGCTGGGCCGGGGCCGGTTCACCGGCGACCTCACCCGCCCGGGGTTGCTGCACGCCGCGTTCGTCCGCAGCCCGCACGCTCACGCCCGGGTCGGCAAGATCGACGGCACCGCCGCCAGCCAGGCCCCGGGCGTCGCGCACCTCTTCACGGCGGCGAGCCTGGGGTACCCCTGCCTGCACGCGATGCTGGAACGCGACGAGTTCGTGCCCACGCCCATGCCCGTCCTGGCGGGCGACAGGGTCCGGTTCGTGGGCGAGCCGGTCGCGGTGGTGGTCGCCGACGACGCCTACCGGGCCGAGGACGCGGCCGAACTGGTCGAGGTGGACTGGGACCCGCAGCCCGCCGTGGCGAGCATCGAGGCCGCCAGCGCCGCCGGGGCGCCCCGGCTGCACGAGGAAGCCGGCGGCAACCGCCTGGTCGACCTGCTGATGTTCGACGACGACCGGCTGCCGCAGATCTTCGCCGCCGCGAAGGCCACCCTCAGCGCCACTTTCCGCAGCGCACGGGTCGCAGCCCTGCCGCTGGAGGGACGCGCCTGCCTGGCCGAATGGGACGACCGCGACGATCAGCTGGTCATGTACGTCTCCACCCAGGTGCCGCACCAGGTCCGTTCGGGGGTCGCCCAGGCGCTGAACATGCCGGAGCGCTCCATCAGGGTGATCGCCCCGGACGTCGGCGGCGGGTTCGGGCTCAAGTGCGTGGTCGGCCGGGAGGAGGTGGCGGTGGCGGCGGCCGCGCTGCGGCTGCGGCGGCCGGTGCGCTGGACCGAGGACCGGCAGGAGAACCTGACCGCCGCCTTCCACGGCCACGAGCAGCGCTATCAGGTAACGGCCGCCTTCGACGCGGAAGGCAGGATCCTGGGCCTGGACGCGGAGATCGACTGCGACACCGGGGCGTACTCGGCGTTCCCGTTCACCTGCGCGGTCGAGCCGCTGATGGCCGCAACCGAACTGCCCGGCGTGTACAAGGTGCCCGCGTACCGGGCCCGCGGCCGGGCCGTCGCCACCAACAAGGCCCCCGCCGCGCCGTACCGGGGCGTGTCCCGGCCGCAGATCGTGATGGTCATGGAGCGGCTGATGGAGAAGGCCGCGGCCACCTTGCGGCTCGACCCGCTGCAGGTGCGCAGGGCCAACCTGATCGGCCGGGACGACTTTCCCTACACCGGGGTCAACAAGATCACCTACGACGAGGGCAGCTACCTCGAGTCCCTCGACCTGGCGGAAAGGCGCGTAGCCGAGCAGGCCTGGCCCGCCGAACGCGACCGGTGCCGGCAGCAAGGCCAGCGGGCGGGCATCGGCTACGCCTGCTTCTCCGAGCGCACCGCCTACGGCACCCCGGCCATGTCCCAGCGCCGGATGCGGATGACGCCCGGCTACGACACCGCCCTGGTGCGGATGGATCCCACCGGTGAGGTCATCGTCACCACCGGGACCTGCGGGCACGGCCAGGGGCACGAGACGACCTTCGCGCAGATCGTCGCCGACCGCCTGGGCGTTCACCCGGACCAGGTGCGGCTGCGGCAGGGCGACACCGACCTGGCCTCCTACGGCTGGGGCACCTGGGGCAGCCGCTCGGTGGTGATCGGCGGCGGCGCCGCCGGCCGGGCGGCGGGCATCCTCGCCGGCCAGCTCAGGAAGATCGCCGCCAGCCAGCTGGAGGCCAGCCCGGCCGACATCGAGCTCGCCGAGGGCATGGCCCGGGTCCGCGGCGACGACACCGCCGCCATCGCCATCCCCGAGCTGGCCAGGCTGGCCCATTTCCAGGCGCACCGGCTGGCCGAGGACCTGCGCTACGCGCTGGAGGCCCGGGCCACCTTCGACCCGCCCGGTACCTTCTCCAACGCCTGCCACGCGGCCATGGTGGTGATCGACCCGGGCACCTGCGCGATCCGGCTGCACCGGTACCTGGTGGTCGAGGACTGCGGCGTGGTCATCAACCCCGTGGTGGTCGACGGGCAGGTGCGCGGCGGCGTCACCCAGGGCGCGGCCGCCGCGCTGCTCGAGCGGGTGTGCTTCGACGCCGAAGGCCAGCCGGCCAGCGCCACCTTGATGGATTACCTGGCGCCCACCGCGGCGGAGATGTGCGCCGTCGACATCGTCCACCTGCAGACGCCCTCGAAGTTCAGCGAGACGGGCGCCAAGGGGATGGGGGAGGGCGGCACCATCGGCGCCCCGGCCGCCGTCCTGGGCGCCATCAACGACGCGCTGTCCGACACGGACGTGCGCTTCGACCACATCCCGGTGCTGCCGCACGAACTGAGCGCGGCGCTGAGCCAAGCCGGAGCGCCCGCATGAAGGACGCCGAATGAAAGACGCAGCATGAAAGACATGCACGCCATCTCGGTCACGGTCAACGGCCGCGCGCACGAGCTGGTGGTCGAGGCCCGGCGGACGCTGGCCGACATGCTCCGCCACGACCTCGGCTACACCGGCACCCACCTCGGCTGCGAGCACGGCATCTGCGGGGCGTGCACGGTGATCCTCGACGATCAGCCGGTCCGGGCCTGCCTGGTCTTCGGCGTGCAGGCCGACGGCGCCGAGGTCCGCACCGTGGAGGGGCTGGCCGACGGCGAGCAGCTGTCGGACCTGCAGCAGGCGTTCAGCGATCATCACGCGCTGCAGTGCGGGTTCTGCACCCCTGGCTTCCTCATGCTCGCCGAGGCCTACCTGGCGGAGAGCCCGGGCACGGCCGGCACCGAAGAACAGGTCCGCGAGCTGGTCGCCGCCAACCTGTGCCGCTGCACCGGCTACCAGGGCATCATCGAGGCGATCGTGGCCACCGCCCGGGCCAGGAAGAAACGATGACCGTCGTCGGAACGAGGCTGCCGCGTACCGAGGATCCCCGGCTGCTGCGCGGGTGCGGCCGGTTCGGTGACGACTTCAGCGTGCCGGGACAGCTCCACGCCCGGATCGTCCGGTCTCCTGCCGCTCATGGCCTGCTCCGCGAGCTCGATGTGACGCAAGCCAAGAAGGCCCCGGGCGTCGCCGCCGTCGTCACGGCGCGAGACCTCCCGCGGGACCTGGTCATCCCGGTCAGGCTGGCGGTCGCCGGCACGGACCTGAGCCCCTTCCTGCAGCCGGTGCTCGCCCGCGACACCGTCCGGTACGTGGGCGAGCCGCTCGCCGTGGTGGCCGGCGACGACCCGTACGCCTGCGAGGACGCCGCCGAGCTGGTCGGGATCGACATCGCGGAGCAGCCCGCGGTCCTGGACGCCGCCGAGGGCCATCACCGCCCGGCGGCCGAGCTCACCCGGGGATACGGCGACACCGACGCCGCCTTCGCCGCCGCGGCGCACGTCGTGCGGATCGAGCTCGCCATCGGCCGGCACAGCGGCGTCCCGCTCGAGCCGCGCTGCCTGCTGGCCGTGCCGGGCCCTCGCCGGGGTGAGCTCAGCATCTTCGGCATGACCAAGGTGCCGGTGTGGAACCGGGACCTGCTGGCGGACATGCTCGGCGTCGACGAGACGCTGATCCGGGTGCACGCCATCGACGCGGGCGGCGGGTTCGGCGTCCGCGGCGAGTTCTACCCCGAGGACTTCCTCATCCCCTGGCTCGCAACGAAGACCGGACGCCCGGTCAAGTGGGCCGAGGACCGGGCCGAGCACCTGGTGGCGGTGAACCATTCCCGCCAGCAGTACCACCGAGTGGCCGCGGCCTTCGACGCCGGCGGCCGGATCCTCGGCCTGACCGACGACATCGTCCAGGACAACGGCGCCTACTGCCGCACCCACGGCGTCGCGGTGCCCGAACTGACCGCCGCCATGCTCCCCGGCCCCTATCGCGTGCCCGCCTACCGGGGGCGGGTCCGGGTGGTGCTCACCAACAAGACACCGTGCGGCACCTACCGGGCGCCGGGCCGGTTCGAGGGCACCGCGGCGCGCGAGCACCTGCTCGACGTGGCCGCCACCCGGCTGGGCATCGACCCGATCCGGCTGCGCGAGCGAAACCTGCTCACCAGGAGCGAGATGCCGCACCAGCGCCCGATCAGCACCCTGGGCACCGACGTGATCCTGGACACCGGCGACTACCCGGCCCTGCTCGCGGCGGCAGTCAGGCAAGCCAGCCGCCTCGGCTACCGCGCCCAGGCAACCGCGCGGGCCGCGGCGCCCGGAGACCACCGCAGGCGCGGTTTCGGGCTGGCCATGTTCGTGGAGAAGAGCGGCCTGGGGCCGCAGGAGACCGCCGACGTGACCGTGAGCAGGTCCGGCGCCGTGCACGTGTACTCCGGCGGGACCTCGGTGGGCCAGGGCATCGAGACCGTGCTCGCGCAGATCGCCGCGGACGCCCTCGGCGTCGATCCGGGCGCCGTCCGCGTCACCGCCGGCGACACCGCCGCCCAGCCGTTCGGGGCCGGGTCCTGGGCGTCCCGGTCGACCGTGGTCGGCGGCAGCGCGGTGCACCGGGCCGCGACCGCGGTCCGGGAGCGGGCCATCCAGCTGGCCGCGCGCATCCTCGAGGCCGCCGGGGAGGACCTTGAGATGGCCGGCGGTGCGGTCTTCGTCCGCGGCGACCCGGAGACGCGGATCACGCTGGCCGGAATCGCCAGGGCGGCGGCGCCCGCCAGCAGGTACCTCGGGCCGGGCGAGCCGGCCGGCTTGTCCGCCCGCCGCCGGTTCGAGGTCTCCCACATGACCTACCCCTACGGCGTGCACGCCGCGGTGGTGGAGGTGGACACCGGGACCGGGCGGGTCCGGGTGCTGCGCTACCTGGTCGCCTACGAGGTAGGCCGGGCGATCAACCCGATGCTGGTGGAGGGCCAGCTCCGGGGCGGCGTGGCCCAGGGCATCGGCGGGGCGCTGCTGGAGGAGTTCGGCTACGACGAGGCGGGCCAGCCCCAGGCGACCACGTTCATCGAGTACCGGCTGCCCACCGCGGCCGAAATCCCGCCGGTCGATGTGCTGCTGTCCCAGGACGCCCCCGCACCGGGCAACCCGCTCGGCGTGATGGGCGCGGGCGAGGGCGGCGTCAGCGCGGCCGGCGCCGCGGTGGCGAACGCGGTCCGCGACGCGCTCGGCCTGGCCGGCGGCGTCGGCCAGCTGCCCCTCACCCCGGCCCGGGTCTGCGCCCTCGCGGCCCTCGCGCGAGCCACCGCAGGCCCGGTTACCCGAGGCCCAGTCACAGGAGGCGGGGCATGACCACCGAAGTCCCCGGGTACGTCAGCAAGACCGACCTGGTGGCCGCCCTCATCCGGGAGCTGATCATCACCGGCGAGCTGGAACCGGGGGAGCAGCTGCGCCAGCGCGACCTGGCCCAGCGCTTCGGAGTCAGCCAGACCCCGGTCCGCGAGGCGATGCGGCGCCTGGAATCCGAAGGGCTGCTGATCTGCGACACCCACCGGGGCTTCACCGTGGTCGAGCCCGACATGGGCCGGGTGGAGGAGAACTTCCAGATCCGGGCGGCGCTCGAGTCGCTCGGCGCGTCGCTGGCCGCCCGCAAGATCGACGTCGCCGGCCTGACCCGGCTGCGCGAGCTGAACGATCAGATGCGCGCGCTCCCCGACGACGACCCGGGCTACGCAGAGCTGAACCGGGAGTTCCACTTCACCGTGTACTCCTGCGCCCATAGCCCGCTGCTGCTGTCGCTGATGCGGCTGCTGTGGGCCTCGCTGCACGGCGGTCCCCGGGTGTCGCGCAGCCACGCCGAGTCCGCCCGCCAGCACGACGAGATCCTGACCGCGCTGGCCGAGGGCGACGCCGCCGCCGCCTCAGCTCGGACATATCAGCACATCATGGGCGCAGATCCGGTAAAAGAGGTATCCGGGTGAGGCCTGCAGTCAGATCCAAGGCCAGATCCTAGGGCCCAGATCCGAGGGCCCAGATCCGAGGGGAGCCGCCATGCCAGTGATCGTGACCGATGATGGCGTCACGCTGCACGCCGAGGAGGCGGGCACGGGCGAGCCGCTCCTGTTCATCCATGAGTTCGCCGGCGATCACCGCAGCTGGGAGCCGCAGGTCCGGTTCTTTTCCGGGAACTATCACTGCGTCACCTACGCCGCCCGCGGCTACCTGCCCTCCGAAGTGCCCACCGATCCGGACGCGTACTCCCAGGACCGGGCGGTCGCGGACGCCATCGCGGTGCTCGACGGCCTGACCATCGACCGGGCGCACCTGGTGGGACTGTCGATGGGCGGCTTCACCGCGCTGCACCTGGTGCTCAGCCATCCCGACCGGGTCAGGTCGGCGGTCGTGGCCGGCACGGGCTACGGGGCGGAGCCCGAGGGCGCCGAGGCCTTCCGCGCCGAGTCCGTGCTCACCGCCGCCGCGTTCGCCGCCGAGGGCGCGGCCAAGGTCGCCGAACGGTACGCGATCGGGCCCGCCCGGGTCCAGTTCCAGAACAAGAACCCGCGGGGCTGGGCCGAGTTCGCCGCCGCGCTGGCCGGGCATTCCTCGCTGGGCAGCGCGCTGACCATGCGCGGCGTCCAGGCCGCACGGCCCTCCCTCTACGCGCTCACCGCCGAACTGGCCCGGATCAGCGTTCCGATCCTGATCCTGGCCGGCGACGAGGACGAGGGCTGCCTGGAACCCGCGCTGATGCTCAAGCGCACCATCCCCAGCTCCGGCCTGGTCGTCCTGCCGCGCACCGGCCACACCGTCAACCTGGAGGAACCCGGCGTCTTCAACCGCGCCGTGGACAGCTTCCTCAGCAGCGTGGCCCGCGGCTCCTGGCGCCCGCGCGACCCCAGGTCCCGCTCCGCCTCCACCACCGGCATGAGCTGACCCCGTACCCAGCCCGCGATCATTGATCCCGAACGGCCCCGGTTCCAGCCCCTCGGAAAGCCCCCGCCACCCCTCGGCGCCCGCCTCCCACGTTCCCGCTTTCCCCGGCCCGCCCTTGCTTCGCCGCTTCCCACCCGCTCGCGCTCCCGGCCAAAGTCAGTAACACTTGCCTCCTAAGTAACCGCTGCACCACGCTGGCTCACAAGCTCGTCATCGTGGGTCAAAAACCCCGTCATACGTCATAGGGGTAACAACGACACACGATAACGGTCGCTGTGAACGCAGTGGCTTGTGATGCGATTACCGGCGGGCAAGCATCGCCGTATCTGCCACCCGTTTCCGAGGGCGGTTTCTGCGCGTGCCCGGAATCTGCGGACTTCTTATCTCATTTCGCAGGTGTTGCTTGAACCGCCGTCTATCCTGTGCTGCGCTATACCGTGCGCATCGGGCAAGGGGTTTGAACCGGCATGGGAGACGAAGATCGCGATGGGCAGTTGCCCCAGCGTGTCCCTGGTGCCGCGCGCCACGCCCTGCCTGCGTCCGCTGAGCCCGAGCGTACCGAGCCCGAACGCATCGTCACCGCCGAGCCCAGGCGTGTCGTCCAGCCCGGGCCCCGCGCCGAGCCCGGGCCGCGCGCCGAGCCCGGGCCGCGCGCCGAGGCTGAGCCCCGCGCCGAGCCTGAATCCCCCGCTGACCCCGAGTCCCGCCCCCGGCCCGGGCGGCCCGCCAACGCCGGGCCCGCCGCCGAGGACGAGGTCACCGAGTGGCTCGGGTCGGTCGGCGGCTCCCGGCCGGGCGCCAGGTCCCGGCCTGCGGTCCGGCTACGGCCGGGCCAGCCCGGGCCGGCCTCGGCCGGGCCGGCCGATCCCGTGCCAGCGGGCCGCTTCCTGGCCTTGCTGGCCGTCCTGCTGGTAACCGCCTTCGCCGCGGGGTCGCTGGCCGTGGTGGCGGTCCGGCACATCACCCGCCCGGCGGCGAGCGGCCCCGCGGACGGCGGGGCCAGTAGTGTCACTCTGCCCCGCCAGGAGGCGGCGGTCCGCGGTGAGGCGGCCGCCTGGGTCGCCCGGCAGGTCAGCCACGGCGTCATCGTGTCCTGCGACCAGGTGATGTGCGCCGCGCTCAGGGCGCACGGGTTCCCCGGCCGCAACCTGCTGACGCTCGGGCCGACGTCGCCTGATCCGATGAAGGCAGCCGTGGTCGTGGAGACGGCCGCCGTCCGGGGCCTGTTCGGCAGCAGCCTGGCCGCCGCCTGGGCGCCCGCGGTCCTCGCGTCCTTCGGCTCCGGGCCCGCGGGCATCACCGTCCGGGTGATCGCACCGCACGGGGCCGCCGCGTACCAGACCGCGCTCGCCGCCGACCTGGCCGCCGGGCGCACCGCCGGGGCCGCGCTGCTGAAGGACCGGCGGATCACGGTCCCGCCGCTCACGGCCGCGCAGCTCACCTCGGGCCAGATCGACTCCCGGCTGCTGCTGGCGCTGGCCGCCCTGGCCAGGCACCAGCCGGTCCGCATCATCCAGTTCGGGAACCCCGGCTCCGGTGCGAGCATCGGCGTCCCGCTGCGGTTCGCCGACCTGGCCGAGACCGATCAGGCGTCCCGCCTGTCCAGCGCCGCGTACGTGCGGTCGGCCCGCGCCTTCCTGAGCACGGTGAACGCCAGGTTCCGCCCGGCCAGCACGATGACCGTGGTGCTGCCGGGAGGCCAGGCCGTGCTGCGCGTCGAGTTCACCGCGCCCAGCCCGCTCGGGGCGTCCG
>Ga0335078_10016255_pt1 | contig 11042 bp, 7 predicted proteins | sample Lox_Sample_32_FD_206711 | JGI IMG/M metagenome (GOLD analysis project Ga0335078, IMG submission 206711) | Soil microbial communities from Loxahatchee National Wildlife Refuge, Florida, United States - Lox_Sample_3.2 | ecosystem: Environmental > Terrestrial > Soil > Wetlands | place: USA: Florida...
CAACGGATGTGGAGTAAGATGGCGGAGATAGAATTCCTCCAGGGAGCCCTTGGGGATGAACCAGGTTCAACCCGCCCTTAGGGTTGGGTCAATGGCTCACGATCGTCGCGCAAGCGTGCGGCAGCGCGCGCACCTCCCGGCTTTTGCCACGGTCGGCGGCAAGTCCAAAAGCCTGGTTCTGGATCTCAACGAAATTCGGGACATCAGCGAAGCGGGGATGTGTTTTCAAGGCCCCGGGCAAATGGCGTTCGGCCAGGACCTTGATTTGTCTCTCGATCTCTCTGACGCGAAAGCTTTCATACCGCTTTCTGGCCGCGTGGTTTGGTCCGATCCTTCCGGGCGAACCGGAATTCGGTTTCTGCAAGTCTCGGGACCGGGTCTGATCCAGCTAAAGGAATGGCTCTTCATGAACGCCATGGCAGCGTGCGCGCAGCGCTGGGAAATGCATACGCCATCCGAGGTGAACGGAGCCCGATCTGGCGCCGGCACGCAGTCTGCGCCATTAACTGCCCGGACCGAGACAGACGCAATTGAGGCTGCGATTGCAAGGGCGGTGGCTTCTGTTGCGCAGGAGGCAGCGCAGGAAGGGCCCAATCTTGATTCTGCACTGCATGGCATCGCCATGCGCGCTCTGAAATTGACGGGCGCGACCGGCGCAGCACTTGCAGTCTCCGAAGGAGAACTCTTCGTATGCCGCGCGCGCGCGGGCGTGGATGCTCCTTCTGTTGGCGCGAGGCTACGGCCCGGCGATGGCTTCTCCGGCGAATGCCTGCGCAGCGGCGAGGTGGTGCGCTGCGAAGATTCGGAAAATGATCCGCGAGTGGATCGCGAAAGTTGCCGCGCGTTGGGAGTTCGCTCGATCGTAGCCGCCCCGGTGCGGTCTGGCGGGGCGGTGATCGGCCTGTTGGAAGTGTTCTCCTCGCAGCCTTACGCATTCAGCGTGAATGACGGGAATTTTCTGTTGCGGCTTGGCGATGTGATCCTTGCCGCCGAGCAGCGCGCGATTGAGGCCATGGCGGCGCGCAGCCGCTTGTCGGAGGCCAACCAGCGTTTTGCCGAAGCGCGGGCGGCCGAGCAGTCAAGGGCCAGCGAAGGAAGCGGACGGGGGGCACCCTTGGCGGCGGATCTTCGAGAAGTGCGGGCCGATGCTCCCACAGCCGAGGACTTCGGTGAGAGCGGGCAACCTTCCCGTCGCTGGTTTGTGGGAAGAATGTTTGTCATCTTTCTGGCCACTGCCGCTTTGCTTTCGGGATTGATGCTGGTTCCCTTCGTGCGCAATCGGACGGGTGCGTCGGCCCATACCAATCCGCCAGCCGCCGTTGGGCCTCAGGAAAAATCGGCGGCCTCGAATGTAACTCTGGCTGCGCTCAACGATCCGCAGGCGCTGCGGCAGTTGGCCGCGCAGGGTGATGCCACGGCGCAATTCGCGCTGGGCGCGCACTATGCCACGGGGGACGGCGTAGCACAGGACTATTCCGAGGCCGCCAAGTGGTTTTCCGAGGCTGCCGAGCGCGGACACGTGGTGGCTCAGGCGACGCTGGGCGCCTACTACTGGGCCGGTCGCGGGGTTGAGCCGGACCTGAAGAAAGCTTACTTCTGGTCCATTCTGGCACAGGCGGGCGGCGATCAGGCGAGCAAGTACCGGGTCGCGGTGCTGGCCTCGCGATTGAGCCGAGGCGAGTTGGTGGCGGCGCAGGACGATGCGAACCAGTGGCTTCGCCGGCATCAGTCGCAGCAGAGCCGATCGCGCCCCGTGGACCGCTGACCTCACTCCCGCCCTTTTCCATGCTAGCGTCCTGTGCTGCGCGACTTCACGGCCCGTCTCCAGTCATTCGAGGCAGTCTTTCCAAGGCAGTCATTCCAAGGCAGTCATTCCAGAGCGTAAAATATAAACAGAGTTGAGTTGTGCCTACGCTTCGCGACATCGTTTACGAAAACGTCCGCGAGGGCGATCTGTACGAGCCGATGGATCGCAATCGCCTGCGCTGCTATGCCTGCGGGCATTGCTGCCCGATTCCCGAGGGGCAGCCCGGCGTGTGCAAGGTGCGCTTCAATCGCGGCGGCAAGCTTTACGTTCCGTGGGGGTATGTGGGCGGCGTGCAGTGCGATCCCATCGAGAAGAAGCCATTCTTTCATGCGTATCCCGGCGCACTGGCCTACAGTTTTGGCATGCTCGGCTGCGACCTGCACTGCTCGTACTGTCAGAATTGGGTCACGTCGCAAGCGCTGCGCGACCCGAACGCAGTCTCGCCGCCGCTGGGAACTTCGCCCGAAGCGCTGGTCGAGGATGCCCTGCGCCAAGGCGCGAAAGTGCTGGTAAGCACGTACAACGAACCGCTTATCACGAGCGAATGGGCGGTCGCAGTTTTCAAAGAAGCCAGAGCAGCGGGCCTGAAGACGGCGTTCGTCTCCAACGGGAACGGCACTCCCCAGGTGCTGAAGTATTTGGCGCCGTGGGTTGATCTGTACAAGGTTGATCTCAAGAGTTTCGACGATCGCCACTACCACGAACTGGGCGGACGCATCGGGCCGATTCTGCAGACGATTCGCAGTCTGCACGGAATGGGAATTTGGCTGGAAATCGTCACCTTGCTGATTCCGGGCTTCAATGATTCGGATTCCGAGTTGCAGGGGCTGACGGATTTTCTGGCCGGCGTTTCGCCTGAAATTCCCTGGCATGTGACCGCATTTCACAAAGACTACAAAATGGATGGCCCCCGCAACACCACCGCGGCGGACCTGGTCCGCGCCGCCAAGATCGGCGGGCAGGCCGGCCTGCGCCACGTCTATGCCGGGAATCTGCCCGGCCGGGTCGGCGATCTGGAGGACACGCATTGCGCGGCATGCGGCAAAACACTCATCCGGCGCTATGGCTATCTGGTGCAGGAATACGCGCTGACTCCGGAGGGCAATTGTCCTTCTTGCGCTACGCCCCTGCCCGGACGCTGGGCGCGGAAATTCGAGGCACAACTCGCCGACCGCCCTTTCCTGCCGCGCCGCGCTTCCGGTTTAGTTACAATCCTCAACTAGTTTTCAGTCCATCCCATGCGAAATGTGCGAACAGCGCTGCTGGTCTCGCTGATGTGGCTCACCGCTTGCTCGCCACGCGATTTTCTGACGCGGCGTCTGGCTACTGATCTCATCGCCGGCTCGGATGCCTTCAAAACGGCGCAGCAGTTCTGGCTGCGGATCGGCATCGTCTCCAATAAGGATTACCTTTCCCCGGAATACCTGGTCTTGCAACGGCACGGCTGGATCAATGGCTCGAACGTGAACTGCCCGCCTGAAATATCGCCGCCGCCGTGTTGGGACGTGGCGCTCACACCTAATGGCGTCAATGTTTTTCGTGATCTACTGCCGACGCAGGCGGTCTCGTCCCAATACTTCAGCGTGCCGGCGGCGCGCCGGGAGTTGATCGCCGTGACCGGCATCAGCAAGAATGACGATCTCGCCGAAGTGGACTTTCACTGGAAGTGGGTGCCGATGAACGCGGTGGGCGCGGCGCTCTACAACGAAGGCCTGGAGTACGTTTCGACGGTCGCGTTCCGCCATTACGATGATGGCTGGCGGGTTGTGGAGACTACACCTACGAAAACCTATCAAGGTCTTGACGACGCACTGAAGGATGCCGCTCCGGCGCCGTGAACGCATGCGTCGCCGGCTGCAGGCATTCGCGAATTGGCTGACTGCGCGGCGCATCCGCGCGCAGGCAATTGTGCTGGCGATTTGTTTCTGGACGGTTGCGCCGATTGACTTCGCCACACCGGGCATGTTGGACCGCGCCGGAAATATCAAATTTCAGGATTTTCTCCCGTTCTACGTTTCGGCCCGGCAGATCTCGCAGGGCCGGGCCGCTGAACTTTTCAATCCGAGTGTTGCGGCGCGCGAATCGAATACCGTGCTTGACGGAACAAACCCTGTGCGTCTCACGGCAGCGTACGGGCCGCAGGTTTTCCTGCTTTTCGTGTCCTTCAACAAGCTGCCTTTTCTCGCGGCGGCGACGGTGTGGGTCGGCCTGAGTGCAGCGATCTATTTTTCATGCTGCTATTTTGTCTGGAAGGCCTGCCCGAATCTGCGGCGCCACGGGCCTTTGCTTGCGCTCTCGGCGCTGGCTTACCCGCCATTTTTTCATTTGGTCGTTCGCGGACAGATTTCCAGCCTGGTGCTTCTTTGTTTTGTCGCGGCTTATTTCGGCTTTCGCGGCGGTCATGACTTTCTGGCCGGGCTGGCGCTCGGCTCGCTGGTTTTGAAGCCGCAGTTTCTTATAGGGCTCGTTGCTGTAATGCTGGCGGCGCGGTCGTGGCGATGCCTGACGGGAATCGTCGTCGCAATCGGCGCGCAGCTGGGGTTTGCCTGGGCATATTTCGGACCCGCCGTGATGCAAGCTTACGGCGCGACGCTCTGGCACGTGCGCCAGTTAAGCGCCGAGACCGAGCCGGGCATCGCAGCGATTCAAATGCATTCGTTGCGCGCTTTCTGGTCGCTGCTGGTCCCGTGGCCGGGCGTGGCTTTGGGTTTGTATGTACTGTGCTGCGTGATGCTCGTGGCGCTCGCCGTCCAAACATGGAGATCTGGCGGGCCAATCGCGCTCCGATTTTCTGCGCTGGTTCTGGCGGCGGTCCTCGTGAATCCCCATTTGTTTGTGTATGACCTGCTCGTGCTCGCGCCGGCGTTCATTGTGCTGGTTGAATGGGCGCTCGAGTTTGGGGCGCGGGAAGCCTCAGCCACTGTGCTGGTGATGGTTTATTTCTCGTGCATGTTGCCGTTGATCGGCCCTCTTTCGCGCTGGACGCGACTGCAGCTTTCCGTTCTCGCGCTCGCCGGCGTGCAGTGGTTGCTGTGGAAGATTGTGCAAGGGGACGCAACTCACAAAAATTCGGTGCCCCTGATCGCATGACCTGGTTTTGCCTGTGCCATACTCTCGTTATACAAACGTATGCGCGTTACATCTCCTGAAAGCTGTCCTATGACTCTTCGGAATGTGTTTCTGCTTTTGCTAATTTTTCCGAGTTCTGTGCTCGCCCGGTCCGCCGAGAAACCCAAACTCGCGCCGGATGAATTTTTCAACTCTGTGGAGTTCCAGAGCGTGGAGCTCTCGCCCGACGGACGCTCGGTTGTGATCGGCACTACGCGCGCCGACTGGGACCAGAGCATTTTTCGCAAAGATCTCTGGCTCTATCGCGAGGATAGCGGCGGACTGGGACGCTTGACGCAGCTCACGCAGTCCGGCTCTGACACCGAACCGCAGTGGTCGCCCGACGGCCGCTGGATTGCTTTTCTTTCAGAACGCATTCCGGCGAAACAAGGCAACACCTGCGAGGAGAGCTCGAAGGATGACGATGTTGATCAACTCTATGTGATTTCACCGGACGGCGGGGAAGCCATTCAGGTGACCCAGGGTGGCGAGACTGTGCATGCCTTTACCTGGTCCGCCAATTCCCGCACCCTGTATTTTGCGACCCGCACACTATGGGACAAAGCGCAAAAAGAAGCCTACGAAAAAGAATGGAAGGATGTGTGCCAATATCGGGCGGCCGAGCGTGGCGATGAGATTTTTTCTTTGAACCTCAATGAGGCGATCTCCCGGCGCGCCCACTCCGGCGCCGCCCCTGCAAACGACGCCGAAAAGGACTCGGACGTTACCCCCGGCTCGCGCATTGTGGCGCAGACTCCCTGGCGCGCGCATCAGCTCGCCATCTCGCCCGATGGCGCGCGTCTGGCCTTCGTCACAACATCTGTTTCCGAGCGAGAGGAGAAAGTCCGCGAGTTCGAGATTTATTCGGTTGAGCTCGCCACGGCGTCGGCGGACCGTCCTCCGCGGCAGCTCACCCATAACGAAGCCCAGGAACAGAGCCTGCGCTGGGCCCATGACAGCCGGCATCTTTTCTTTCAAGTCGAGGAAGGCTCGGTGGAAGGCAAATACGCCGATAGGCAAACTCGTCTCTATTGGCTTGATACCGAGACCGGCAAACTGCAGCGCTGGGCGGCCGACTTCACCGGTCACGTTGACCACTACGCGCTGACTCCGAACTCCGGCGTAATCGCCAGCACACGTCTCGGCACAGAAGGACCGATCTACACCCAATCCGGGCCAGACGCTGCGTTTTCAAAGCAGGAGATCTGGGCTGGCACGTATGATTTGATTGCTTCCGCAAGAACTTCATCGCGCGTCGCGTTCGTTTACTCCGCTCTGGAAAAGCCGACTGAAGTTTATCTGGCTGAGAGCGCAGAGAAGTTGCAGGCCGCGCGGCCGATCACCGCGTTTAATCAGGTCTTCGCGCAGCGCGACCTTCCTAAAGGCAAACCATATCGCTGGACCGCCGATGACGGCACGAGCATTGAAGGCATGTTGATTTATCCGCCGGAAAGATTCGAAGCGCGCAATCTGCCCGTGTTTGTGCTGATTCACGGCGGTCCCAACGATGCCGACGGCAACCACTTCGAAGCTGATTGGTATCAATGGGACAGGCTGGCGGCGACGCAGGGTTGGCTGGTTTTCGAGCCGAATTATCGCGGCTCCATCGGCTATGGCGATAGATTCATGATGCAGATTGTTCCCGAAATTGTTTCGCGCCCGGGCAAAGACATCCTCGAAGGCGTGGATGCGCTGGTGAAAGACGGCATTGCCGATCCGAACCATCTGACGGTGGGCGGCTACAGCTATGGCGGATACATGACCAACTGGCTCATCACGCAGACCACGCGGTTCAAGGCCGCCGTAACCGGCGCCGGCGCAGTCGAGCACGTTGCCAACTGGGGCAATGACGATACGACTTTCGACGATGCATATTTTCTCGGCGGCTTTCCCTGGGAAGAGGCGCAGCGTTATCACGACGAAGCGGCGATTTTTCAGATGGCCAAAGTGCGAACCCCGACGCACATGGTCGCCGGCGCTGACGACATTCGTGTCGCCGTGGCCGAAGATTATCTGCTCGATCACGCTCTGCACGCGCTGAACGTGCCCAGCACGCTGCTGATCTTCCCCGGCGAGGGCCACGAGCTGGACAAAAACCCCTGGCACGGCAAGATCAAAGTGCGGGAAGAGCTGAAGTGGTTGCAGAAATATGGCGGAATCTCAGCGCAAAAGTAACACGAGAAACCCACGATTCTTGTCGAAAAATGGGAGCACCATGGATCGCCTCACGCTGTTTGGCCTGTTTGCGGTAACGGCCATGCTGGTGTCTTACGCGCTGGAAAAGCGCAGCCCGTGGTTTATTCTGGCCTTCGCGGGCTCGTGTGCCCTGGGCTCGACGTACGGCTTTCTGCAAGGCGCGTGGCCCTTCGGCGTGGTTGAAGCGGTGTGGTCGGTCATTGCAGTACGGCGCTGGTGGCACGCGCACACGTCAGCCCCGTGACCGAAAATCCTGGATTGCCTCTGGCGAGCATTACTGTCCGGAAGGGCCGGCGGCAGCACTGGCGAGATTCACGTGATGCATGCCAGTGGCATAGGTGATTACGCCCTTGTACAACGCCTCGGCGATCCGCTGGCGGTAGCTCGAACTGCGCAGGCTGTTTTCATCGCTGGGGCTACTCACAAAGGAAACTTCCGCAAGCACTGCCGGCATAGCTGTCCCCGTAAGCACGACATAAGAGGCCCGCTTCACGCCGCGATTACGCAGGCTGGGATTCTCCGCCGCCAGGGAGCGATAGAGCGACTTCTGCACGTCCGCAGCAAACCGCTTCGACTCCTCGGCCTTCTCGCGAATATCCGGACTGGTCAGGTTGATGTCGGTCAGCTGCAAGTCATCCGGATCAGTGGCCGTGCGGCGCGGCATGGCGAAGGTGTTGGCGAAATACGTCTCCACGCCGCGGGCCGAAGCATAGTCGCTATAGTTCGCGTGCACGGAAAGAAACATGTCAGCCTGCGCCAGATTGGCGATGGCGGTGCGGCGCTCGAGCGAGATGTAGGTATCGTCCCTGCGGGTATAAATCACTTCCGCGCCGAGCCGGCTTTGAATCAGCGAGCCGAGCCTACCCACGATATCGAGCACGAGATCCTTCTCCAGCAGTCCGCGGCGGCCCACGGTTCCCATGTCCCATCCGCCGTGACCGGCATCGAGCACAATGCGGAATTTGGGCACGCCGGCGGGCGGCAAACTTTCGGCCGTGGTGGCATTCGCGCCGCCGGGAAGCGGGCGGGCCTGCTTGCTCTTACTTTTGCTCTTGCCGTCCGGGTAAGAGTTGGAAGCGTATTCGTCGAGGTTCGGAGTCGCCGGACCGAACAGGTTGATCCGTTTGTGGGCCTGCGGCTTGGCGTTGATGCTGCGCACCTCTACGACAAGCCGATATGGATTCGGTTCCAGACTGACGGAAAAATTCGGGCTCTGTTTGGTTTCCAGCACTACGCGGGTTATGCCGGGAGTCGGCTGGGCCACGCGAATCCGCACGAGGAGCGCGTCGCCCACTTCTGTATCTTTGGGAACGCCGGGGCCGAGCGATGTATCGTGCAAATCAAAATAAATGCGCTCGGGCTCGGTCAGGCGATGAGCTTCGTATTGCACCTGGTCCTGCAGATCAATGGCAACGGTGCTGGAATCGGTGGACGACCAATGACGGATTCCCGTGACCTGCGGGCGGTTTGTGTCGTCCTTCTCTTCCGCCGCCGGAGGGTTGTCGTTCTCATTCCCAGGAGCAGAGGAATCGGATTTCTGGGCCGGTTGCGCCGTCACCGGTTGCGCCGCCTGCGGAGGAGAAATTTCGGTGGACGGCCTGTGCGTCATCCACCACCAGGCCGCGAAAGCGGCGCCGGCAAGCAGAAGCAGAAACAAAAAGGGCAGGAGCAATCCGCGCTTCTTCTCCGGCTTTTCGCCATAGTGCATGAACGCCGGTGGATTTGCGGACATGGGCTCTGGTTTTACAATCTCGGCCTCATCTGGAACAAGTCTCGGAAGGGCTTGTGGGGTGAAATCCCGGTCCTCGAAATGCGGCTCTGGCGGCGGAAACTCAGCCGCTTCAGGAATTTCCGTTGCATGCGCAATTTCTTGCACTGGTTCATTTGCCGCTTCTGACACGGCTTCTGGAAGGGCTTCCGGCGTCGCCATAGAAGCGGCTTCTTGAGCCGCTTCCCGCGCTCGCCGCTCTTCGGCCGCGAGGACCAGCGCCCTGGAAATCGCACTTTGGCTGCGCTCAGTTTCGGGCGCGGTTTCTACCCGCGGCTCCGGCGCGGGCGGCGGAACTTCTTCTTCCGGCTTGAGCGCAGCCAGAATCAATTCCGCGAGCAGACTGAGACTGCGAACATCGCTGTCATTGAATCCATAGGCGTCACTGGAAAACGCTTCCAGAAGACCGATGACGACTCCGTTAGCGGTCAGCGGAACCGCTACCATCGAGCGGACGCCGAGACGCCGGCACATCAGCGCGTCCACGCGCGGATCAAACTCCGTATCGTCGCAGCGCACGACCAGCCCGCTCTGATAGCACGCGCCGGAAAAACCGGAATTCGCATCCAGAACGGATCCGATGTCGGGCGCAATGCGGCCGCTCGAAGCGCGGCATAAGATCGCGCCGTCTTCCGCGAGGGCGATGGTGACACCATCCGCCCCGGTCACGGCCATGGCCCGCTCGCTCACCAATTGAAGCGCCTCGTCGCGAACAAACCTTTCGGATTTCCAGTCCTCGGCGGGCGTGGATCTTCCGCCATTCAATTTTTGACGTTGACGAATCTGCTGATGAAGAGAGGAAAATGCCAGCAAAGCTTGCAGGGCTTCACGTCCTGGCGCGTAGGTCGCCGAAGGTTGCGACTCGGAGCCTTGACCGAAGCTCAGGTCCGTGTTGGCCGGATGTACACTCATGGAAACGATGGAGCCTGTGGCCGACTCCTGTACCAACTCCTCACAGTCTGACGGTCTGAGGGGAGTTTGCGGACCGCACTTCCCGCATGATCGGCCTGCCCGTCTCCAGAGCCTGCCGGGGGTTATGTGCTTTAGGTTACAGTGGTTTGCCCGCGTTCGCAATACGGCAGTTCGTACCTACCGAGTACCGTTTTGGCCTGAGAAAATCGTGGGAAAGAAGAAAGTACTCAGGGGATGGGGAAACAGCCGCGCCCGGTTGCATAGTGCCGGCTTTTGGCGTATCGTCGTTATTTTATAGTCAGTTACGGGTTGTGGCAGGTGGAGGAAAGCAAGAAAAAACCAGGGTGGAAGGTCCCCCTCAGCCTTTTGGCGACGGGGCTGGCTGGTGCTGCAGTCGTAGTTCTACGCGGTTGCTGGCATGGCAAAATGAGCTGGCCGGTCCGCTCCCAGGAGTGCTCCTACCAGGTTTGCCTCGGCTGCGGAATCAAACGTCTCTTCGACGAACGGGCTTTTCGTTCCTACGGCCCTTACAACTACGATCTGAATGAACTCATTGCGTGGGACCGCGACCGGCGCCGAGCCGCTGCTGCTGTGCGTCCCATCCCATCCGAAATGGAACGTTCCGCATCGTAGCCCGCGGTGCGCCCAAGCACACCCACTGTCTCTGAACCAGTCCGGTTACTGGGGATTTCCCGTATGAGGTTTAAGATTTCGCGATGGCCCGCTGGTCCAGCTTTGATCCTCCAGGCAGCGCGCAGGCGGCAGTGGCAAGCCGCCGCAAGGGACGCGGCTATCGCCACAAGCTACAGACCCTGGCGTACGTAAACCTCGACCAGGCCAATGGCGGTATTCTGCGGGATATCAGCGAGAACGGGCTGGCCCTGCTTGCAGTCGCGCCGGTTTACGCCAATCAGCCGGTGAGCGTTCGCCTCGATCTGGGGCCGCGTCTGCAACTGGAAAGCGCCGGCCGCATCGCCTGGAGCGGGCCCATGGGCCAGGCCGGCGTGGAGTTTCTGGATCCGCCGCCCCGCGCGAAGAAATTACTGAAACAATATTTGTTCGCGCAACTGCTGGTGCGCGCGCATGAAGTTCTTGGCGCGGAATCCATCTTTTCACAACGCACCAGCGATGGAGCGGCGGAACTGCATTTTTCCACCGCAGCGCGACCCACAATTCAGCTGAATGCGGAAGACATCAAAACCATAGCAGCGGAGGGGAAGTTCCCCCTTTCGGGTTCTGGATGGTTTGGGC
>Ga0335078_10016257_pt1 | contig 11042 bp, 8 predicted proteins | sample Lox_Sample_32_FD_206711 | JGI IMG/M metagenome (GOLD analysis project Ga0335078, IMG submission 206711) | Soil microbial communities from Loxahatchee National Wildlife Refuge, Florida, United States - Lox_Sample_3.2 | ecosystem: Environmental > Terrestrial > Soil > Wetlands | place: USA: Florida...
GTTGATCGGCGTGTCAACAGGCTCGGGTGCCGCGGCGGCAGGCGTCGGGGCGGAGTTGTCGCTCACCACGCGGCTGCGCAGCGCCGTCACCAGGTGCTGCAGACGAATCACGTCCGGGTGGTCGGGCGAGTAGCGCTTCTGTGCGCTTGCGAGCTCCGTCTCCGCCTGCTCGAGCTGGCGGCGGTCGTCGTTTGCCTCGCCCGCAGCGGTCGCGGGGTCGGCCGCGGCACCGGCCTCCAGTCCCTGCATCTCGCGTTTCAGGCGCCGCACGTCCGGGTGATCGGGCGAGTACATCGCGAGCGCACGCGCGTACTCCGTGCGCACGTACTTCAGGCGATCCTGCGGCGACTGTACCCGCTCGCCCGTCGACGTATACACCTGGGCGGTGGGGTTGATCATCGCCAGCTGCGCATCGAGGTAGGTGACCTGCTGCCTGAGGGAGCGCAGCTGCGCGTCGTTGTCGCGGATCTCCTCATCCAGGCGCACTACTTTCTGCTCGTTGAGCTGCGTCAGCTCCGGCAGCTCGTCGCTGTGCTTCTCCTTGAAGCTGGCGATTTTCGCCTGCAGCGCCTTGATGTCCTTGTCGAGCCGCTCGCTCTCGCCGGTGAGGAACACCGCCGCATCGCGCGAGCTCTGCTGGCGGGACTCGATGTTCTGCTGCAGGTAGAGTGATACCAGCTCGTTCGCCACCTTCGAGGCGAGCTCGGCAGAGGGGCTGTTGTAGCCCACGGAGAAGGCGATGGTCGCCTTGGTCGGGTGCCCGTCCCGCGGATCGATGACGTCCGCGCTGATCATCTCCAGCGCTGTGTCCTTGCGCATCCGCTTGATCACTTCCTCGCGCGGACTGCGCTTGCGCAGCGACACGTACAGACCGTAGCGCTGGATGATGTTCATCAGGTTCTCGCTCGTCATGACGCGCTGGCTGATCACCTGCACGCGCTGCGAGGCGTAGCTCGAGACCGTGGAGCGCACCAGCTCGCTCGGCAGCTCCTGCTGCTCGATGAGGATGACCCCGGTCGCGGTGTAGCTCGGCGGCCAGAAGAGCGCGGCCAGCACCGCGGCCAGCAGCACCCCGCCACCCACCAGCACGAGCGGCCGCCGGCGGCGGCGCAGGGCCAGCAGCGGACTCGAGGCAGGCAGAGTCTCTTCGCTCGCGCTCATAGACGCCCGCTCTGCCAGACGACACCGAGGCGCGCCTGGTTGCCGTTGGCCCACTGCGGTACGTCGTTGTTGCGGGCGCGCGCCTGCGAGAACGCCAGCGACAGCGCCCAGTGGGGTGAGAAGTTATAGCGCCACTCGCCGTTCACCGCGCCCCAGGACGCGCCGGCGTACACGAGATAGCTGAAGGAGATCTGCGGGTCGAGGTAGAAGAGCAGGCTCACCGGGTCGGTGCGCAGGATGCTGACCGCGAGACTGAGAGTGCTGCGCTCCGAGGTGCTCACGGCAATCGAGGCGGTCGCCTGGTCCTCGCGCGCCAGCAGGCCGAGGCCTATCGGCAGCACCGAGCGGCGGATCGCGACGTCCCACTGCACGCGCTCGGTCTGCCGCGAGGCGCCCACCTCGAACACCGAGCTCGTCGTATCGTAGGCACCCGGCGTATCGACGCGCGTCGCGCCCGCCGAGATGCGCCACGCGTACTGCTCACTGAGCTTGCGCTTCAGCTGCAGGGTCGCCGAATAGTCCTTCTCCGCCGGCTGACTCTGCGGGCTGATCTGGTCGGTTTCCAGGCTCAGCTGGCCCACGAGGCGATCGGTGAAATTCCACAGCGGCCCGAACTGCACCGACCAGTAGCGGTAGTTGGTCAGGCCGAACTGCTGCGCGTTCGTGTAGCGCGTGTCCTGCCAGCTCGCCTGCGCCTCCCAGGACAGCCGCTCGGTGGTCAGATACTGGTAGCCGGCCGCGAGGGTACTGGCGTAGTGGCGGCGATTGATCTCGGTGATGCCCGTGAGGCCGAGCTCGCTCGTCAGCGTGCTGTCGGTGAGCGCCTGGCCGTTGAGTGTCCACTGCCCGCGCTCGAGATTGTGCTGGTAGGCGAGGCTGATCGCCCCGGTTTCGTAATTCAGCCCCGTCTCATGATCGTAGCGGGTGATCGAGAGGCGCGGGGTGACGGTGAGCTGATCGAGCTCGCTCTGCGCCGTGGTGTTGCCGTCGATGCTGAGCTGCGCCAGCTCGTCGGCGATGCTCGAGCCGGGAACGAGTGCCGGGTTGGTCGCGTACGCGGCATTGGCGCTCGCCTCCAGAGTCTGGCTCCAGTCCGCTGCGTGCGAAGCTCTGCCGAGGGCGGTTGCGCTGCTGGCTAACATGATGAGTTGTGCGATCCCCGGCCTGCGGCTCACGGCACGACTACCGTGTCACCACTGCGCAGCAGGATGTTCTGCGCGAGCTCGCGGCCGCGGCGCACGTCGTCGTAGCGGAAGCGGAACACCGTCTGCCGATCGCCGTCGCGGCGTATGACGCGAATCCCGTTCACATCGGCGAACGGCGTCGTACCCCCGGCGAGACTCAACGCCTGCAGGACATCGAGCGGCCGGATGAGCGGAAAATCCCCGGGGCGGTTCACCTTGCCGACGACGAAGATGCGGCTGCCGTTCGTGGCCTTGACGGCCACCGTGACGACGGGATCGGGTATGTATTTGGCGAGACGCGTCTCGAGCGTCTTCCTGATGTCATCGACCGTGTGTCCGGCGGCCTCGATCTCGCCGGCGAGCGGAAAGGTCAACCCGCCGTCGGGACGCACCAGCACCTCGAGCTGCAGGTCCTGCTCCTTCCAGACCGCGATCTGCAATGAGTCGCCTGCCTGCACCAGATAGGACGCGTCCACGTGGGGCGTCTCGGCCGCGCGGTCCGCGTCGGCTGCCGCGGTGAGCTGCAAGCCGAGCGTCAGCAGCATCAGGGACAGGATTCTTGGTGCCAGCATTGCCGGTCGTTTCCTCGGTCGTCGCCGCGAGCACGGCCCACGGGCCGCAGCGGATTCGCGTCAGCCGGTAACCGCGCCCCGTGTGTTCAGCGGAAAGGCGGCTCGGTGCAGCGTCGTCGCGGCGCGCCGGCCCGGCCCACGGGTGGTGAGCCGGCAGGAAGGGTATTCAAATGACATGACACCTTCGTGGATCCCGCCGTCGGCGCTTGCGGCTGTCGTCTGTTAGTTATACGAACGAAATGCTACGTGTCATACATGACGATTTCATTGCCGCACGCCTCAGCCCGAATGCCCCTGGAGCTGTGCCAGCGCCAGGCGCGCCTCCTCGTTGCCGCTGAAAGAGGCGCCGCCCGCCAGTGCCGCCGCGAGACTCGTCCGCGCCTGCTGCGCCTGCCCCGCCTGCAGCTGTGCCATGCCGAGGTGATAGAGGATCACGCGCGAGCCGGGCGCCTCGTCCGCGGCGCGCTCGAGCGCCGGGAGCGCCTGCGATACCTCGCCGCGCTTGAAGAGCACCCAGCCGCGCGTATCGAGGAAGGCACCGACGCTGGAATTCGCGAACGGCGCGGTGAGGTCGCGCGCCCGATCGAGGCTCGCCGGGTCCTTGCGATAGCTGACCAGGAGCATGGCGAGGTTGTTGGCTACGAGCTCGAGATGGGGCTTGCGCTCGTTGAGTCTCTCGTAAGCACGTATCGCGTCATCGATCCGGCCTTCGCCGACGTAGAGCTGCGCCAGCTCGACGACGAGCGCCGGCTCCTGCGTCGCCCTGATTCCCGCCTCGTACTGCGCAGCGCCACCCGGCACATCTTGCTGGGCGAGCTTCGCCCTCGCGAGGTTGCGATACGGCACCCACCAGGCGGGCGCGAGCCGTGCCGCCTCACCGAGCGCCGCCACCGCCTGCGGGTACTGCTGGTCGGCGAAGCACAGCTCGCCGAGCAGCTCCTGCCCGGGGGCGCTCGGCGGCAGGTGCTCGAGAGCGCCGCGCACCAGCGCGATCGCCGCGCTGTGCTCGCCGCGCGCGAAGCGCAGATGTGCCAGCGCCGCCAGCGCGTCGATTGCAGTGGGCTCGAGTTGCAGCGCGCGCTCGAATTCGCGCCGTGCGTCCTCGGGACGATGCTGCTGCTGTGCAACCAGGCCGGCGAGGTACGGCCCGGCGGCCAGCTCCGGCCGCAGGGTCTTAAGCTCCTCAGCCGCCGTGCGCGCGGCCGGCAGGTCGGAGGCGGCGATATACGCCTCGACCAGTGCCTCGCGCAACGGGCTGGCCGCGGCCTCCGGTGCGGCCTTGACTCCTTCTTCCAGCAGCCTCACCGCCTCGTCCGCGCGCTGGGCCTGCAGCAGCAGCCGGCTGAGGTCGAGGCGCACGGCGATGTCACCGGGCACGATGCCGAGCGCGGTGCGCAGATTCTCCTCGGCGAGTGCGGTATCGCCGTTGGCGAGGTGCGCACGCGCCAGCGTGCGCAGCACCGGAACGGCGTGGGGCTGGTCGCGCAGCACGGTGCGCAGGTCGCTGATCGCGGCCGACGCATCCTGCTCCTGGAGAGCGATCGAGCCACGCAGGGTGAGCGCATCGTTGTCACGCGGATTGTCGGCGATCACCTGGGTGAGCAGCGACTTGGCATCGCCGAGCCTGCCGGTTGCGACGTACAGCGCCGCCATTCGGTCGCGCGCCGCGTCCGCGGTCGCAACGGCCGGACTCCCCGAGAGGACTGCGCGATAAATGGCGAGCGCCTGCGCCGTCGCGCCGGCGCGCTGCTCGATGTCGCCGAGCCGCAGCTGCAGCTCGTAATTGCGGGGATCGGCGGCGACCAAACTGCGGATGGCCGCGTCAGCGCGTACGCCCGGGCGCTCGCTGCTCAGAAACTCGACGTAGGCAAGCTTCGCGTCCTGGCTGTCCGGGAGCGCCGCGGTCGCCGCGGCGAGCGCGCGTTCGGCGTCGTCTATGCGCCGGGCGTGCACGTAGAACGCGGCCAGCTGCAGCCGCGGCGGCAATTCCCTCGGCCGCAGGCGCACGATCTGCACCAGCTGCTCTTCGGCGCGCTTCTCTTCGCCCTCGCCGATGTAGAGCTCCGCCAGCGCGTGACGCAGGTCGGTCGAGTCGGGCCGCCGTCCAATCGCCCCCTGCACCAGCTCGATGGCGCGGTGCGAGTCTCCCGCTTGCCGGTAGAAGGCCGCGAGGGCCGATACCGCCCGCGAATCATCCGGCGACAGGGCGACGGCGTGCTGCTCATCCGCAATCGCATCGGGGTCCTTGAGCTGGGCACGCGCCAGCGCACGCGTCGTCAGGAGCTGCACATCCTCTGGATGGGCGCTCAGCGCGGGCGCGATCAGCTGCAGCGCCTTATCCGGCTGCCTCGCGATCAGGTAGATACGCGACAGATGCTCGCGCGCCTGCAGGTGCGCGGGGTCGACCTCGATGGCCCCCTGGTACATGGCGACCGCCGCCGTCAGCTCCCCCAGCTGCTCCATGACGACGCCATTGAGGTAACGCGCCTGGCCGTTGCCGGGCGCAATCTGCAGCGCATTGGCGAACTCGACGCGGGCCTTGGAGAGCTGACCGTCCTTGAGATAGCGCTCGCCGCGTGAGATATGGCTCGCCCGGCGTGCATCGCTGCCGCCGCAGCCGCCGGCGGCGACGAGGGCGCCCAGCAGCGCCAGGATGACGGCAGTCCTGCCGGACTTGAGCATTCGCGCGCGAGGAGGTCGGGACTTGTGAGCTAGGCCGCCGCCTGTTTGCCGTGCGCCAGCCGCCGTATCGCGACCACCGCCCCGAGGCCCACGAGCAGCAGCACCCCGCTCTCGGGGAGCGGCACCGGAGCCGTCGGCGTGAACTTGATGCATAGCGAGTACACCCCGAGGTCGAGCGCTCCGCCCGCGGTAGCCAGCACGTCCGCGAAATAGCGACCGCCGGTCACCTGAAAGGACAGCGTGACGGCCGACTGGGATGCGGTATCCGACCAGGATGCGAGCACCTGGTTTCCGGTGCTGGCCATGAAGCTCAGGCTGTTCAGGGTCTGCGGCCAGTCGATGTCCGTGAGCGTCACCGACAGAGTGCCCGGACCGGGAGCCTGGAACGAGAACACCCCGCTCTGGCTGCCGGACACCAGGGTCGTATCGTTGAGCAGCACCGACTCGGCGTGCGTCACCGGCGCGACGACCAGGCTCAGAAGCAGCCACAGCGCCCATCGCAGCCGGATGCCGAGACTGAGGTTATGCGCATGCTGGTCTTTCTCTTGCATGACCGGGCGCTCCTTCAGGCGATCTCCTGCTCCGCTGCCAGTGCGAGCCGCACCGGGTCGCGGGGCATCTCGGCGTTGCGCAGCGTGTCCGCACCGCTCGGGTGCCTATAGACGTACTTGGCGTAAAGGTACTGACGCAGGGACTCGAGCAGCTCGCTGGCGCTCTGGCGCGGGCGCTCGGTGCGCTCGAGCTCGCTCAGCTTGAGGGCCGCGTAGGGCTCCTGGGCGCCCGTCAGCGCGAGGAGCGCCACGTCCTCCCGGTCGACGCGCCGCTCGGTCTCGACCTCGCTGTTGATGATGGTCTCGAGCCGCGAGGCGTCGATGTCGAAGAAGCGCAGCAGCTCAGCTCCCGACTCGACGAATACCGGCACGAGGTTGCGGCCGTGAGCCTGCGGGTCGTACAGCGGGCCGAGCTTGGCCAGCATGGTCTTGACTGCGAAGCGGATGACATCCGAGTCACGCACCCCGAGCCGCTTCGCGAGCAGCTTTACCTTGCGGATGTCGGTGAGATTCATGCGAATCGACACTGCCTGTTTGCGACCGTCAGTCACGCGAGCCCTCCCTCGTGTGCGAATTGTTCTGCGGGAACGCAGGCGACAGTAGGCGTCCTGTGTTGCAGATACTTTTCGCTTCGATGACGTTTGCGCCGCTTTTGTATGCGCCACTGGCAGCAATGCGCCGCGCCGGACCCGTTGTCCGGTGCAGATCGTCGTGTGGAATGAGCGAGCGCTGCGGCGCGAGTGGCCGGCGCGCTTCAGCCGTCAGCTGCGATCAGGCGTAGATGTCGCAGGGCGCGAGGCCCGCCTGGAAGCGCGCCAGCATCTGCAGGTAAGCGCCTTCCAGGTGGCGGACGAGACGGTGCGAATCGAACAGCGGTGCCGCATGCCGCACACGGGCCAGGCGGAGCTTGAGATCCGCGAGGTGCTGCGGCTGGGCGGCGAGCTCGACCGCCACAGCCTCGTAGTCCTCGGCCGAGGTCATGATGAGCTCGGGGAGTCCGACCGCCCGCAAGAGGCTCGCCGCTACCCGGGCCGCAAACGCGCTCCCGGTGCGGGTGAGCACCGGCACCCCCGCCCAGAGCGCATCGCTCGCGCTGGTATGAGCGTTGCAGGGAAGCGTATCGAGAAACAGGTCCGCCGCGCGATGGCGCGCGAGATGCTCACCGAGTGCCAGGCGCGGCGCGAACACGAGCCGCGACCCGCTCACGCCGCGAGTCTGTGCCTCGCGGCGCAGGTTGGATGTCACCGCCGCCCCCTCATCGAGCAGCCACAGGACGCTGCGGTCCACGCGGCGGAGGATGCTCATCCAGATGTCGAACACCTCGGGCGAAATCTTCCACGCCCTGCCGAAGGAGCAGAACACGAAGCCATCGTCCGGCAGGCCGAGCTCGGACCGCGAGGGGCCGAGAGGCGCGATCGGGCGCTGGCGGTCGTTCGCCTGGTAGCTGTGCGGCAGGTAGACCAGGCTCTCGCTGTAGTGCGCGCGGCTCGCGGGCGTGATGGTCACGGCGTCCGCGACCAGGTAGTCGATGTAGGGGGCACCCATGGTCGCCGGATAACCGAGGTAAGCGACCTGCACCGGGGCGGCGCGTTGCGCAAAGATCCCGGGGCGGGCGTCGCGCGTGAAGCCTTTCAGGTCGATGGCGATGTCGATTCCGAGCTCGCGCGAGAGCAGCGCCACGTCCCGGTCTCCAAGATGGCGCACATCGAGAAAGCGGCCGAACGCTGCCTCGGTCCGCTGCCGCATGGCATCGCGCTGCGGCTCGCCGAAGGAGAACGCCACCAGCTCGAAGCGCTCGCGCTCGTGCCGCTCGAAGAGCTCGGCCGCCAGGTGGGTGGTGGCGTGGTTGTGGAAATCCGCCGAGAAGTACCCGAGCCGAACGCGCGCCTCCAGGCGCCGCTTCGGAATTGCCGGCAGCGTGCTCGGGGGCGCCGTGGCGCGCACCCACGCCTGCGCCGCCGTGCGCATCAGCTCCGGGGAATCCGTGAGCGCCAGCAGGCAGAAGGGCGCGACCGGCTGCTGCGTCCGGCGCAGCTCCGACAGGAAGAGCGGCAGCTGAGTATCGAGCTCCCGCCAGTCGCAGAGCTGCAGCTTGACGTGCAGCCACATCAGGCGAAATACCAGCCGGCCGGGCTCGAGGCCGAGCGCCGCGGTGAAATCCTCGAGTGCCGTTTGCGCGTTACCGCGCTCATAGCGCAGCAGGCCGCGGTTGTAGTACGCCTCGGCCCGCCCGGGTTCGATCGCCAGCACGCGCTCGAAGCCCTCCAGCGCTTCGGGCGTACGCCCGAGGTCGCGCAGCGTCAGCGCCCGATTGAAGCACGCTTCGGCATAATCGCCGCGCGTCGCGAGCGCACGTTCGAAATCCTCGAGCGCCTCATCCAGGCGCCCGAGCTCGCGCAGCAGCAGGCCGCGGCTGTTGCGGCACTCAGGCCAGCGAGGCTCGAGGGTGAGGGCGCGCCCGTAGCTCTCGAGGGCTTCCGCCTGCCGCCCGAGAGCCCGCAGTGCGTCGGCCTGGCCGGCAACGGCGGGCGCGAGACTGGGCCGCAGCACGAGCGCCCGCTCAAAACCGCGAAGCGACTCCTCCGAGCGCCCCAGTCGCTGCAGGAGCCGCGCACGGGCGTAGTGCGCCTCGGCGAGCCCCGGATCGGCGCCGAGCGCCCGCTGGTAGCCCTCGATCGCCTCGGCATAACGTCCCAGACCCTCGAGCGCGTGGGCGCGGTTGCTGTGGGCGTAGGCGAGACGCGGGTTGAGCTCGAGCGCGCGGTCGAAGCTCGCCAGCGCCTCCTCGAAGCGGCCCTGGTCCTTGAGGACGTTGCCGAGGTTGTTGTACGGGGAGGGATCGTCGGGCCGTACGCGCGCAGCGCGCTGCAGGAGCCGGACTGCCTCGTCGCGGCGCTGCGTGCGTGCGGCGACGATGCCGAGGAGCTCGAGCGCCTCGAACTGCTCGGGCGCGGCCTCGACGATATGCCGGCAGAGAGCCTCCGCATTGGCCCAGTCGCCGCGCTCATAAAGCGCGTCAGCGAGACGCAGCGCCTCGGCGTTCGACCCGGCCGCTACCTCGGGCGTTGCGCTCACCGATCAGTGCTCGGGCGTCGGCGGAGTGGCGGCCGCGTTCGGGGCTGCGGGCGGCGCAGCCGGCGGCGGCGGCTCCGGCGCGGGCGTCGCGGCTGGAGTGGGCGCGACTGGTGTCAGGCGCTGCGCCTGCGCGTTCTCGCGCTGCTCGTCGACATAGTTCTCGAGCTGGTTGCGCTTGATGCGAGTGAAAGGCTCGGTGCGCGCGACGCGTGAAAACACGCCCTCCTTCTCGAGGTGCGTCAGGACCTGGTCGTCGAGCGAGTAGAGCTCGGCGTTATGCTGCCGGCAGACGGCAAGCTCGCGGTCGCGAGCCGCGACGGTCTGGCGGCTCGCGGCGCTCTCGGTCTCCGAGTCGCGCAGCCTCTGGATGGTCTCGCGGAACTTGGCGATCAGCTCCTGCATCTTCGCCTTGGTCTGCTCGAGCTCGCGGGTGGCGCTGTCGCGCTCAGCGTTGCTGTGGGCGAGCGCCGCGGAGGATTCCTGCGCGCGGCGCGTAACGCTCTGCTGACCGGCCTTGAGCGCATCGCGCTCCTTCTTCAGGTCCGCCAGCTCCCCTTTCAGCTTCTCGTTCTCGGCCTGCAGCGTGGTGCGCTCGGACGCCAGCTGCTGCATCTGCTCGAGCAGCTGCGTGTTGGCGTTGCTCCCGCCGCCCGAGCGCGCGACCTGTGCGATGGCAAGCGGGCCGGCGGCGAGGAGCGGGGCGAGAAGCGCGAACGCCGCGATCCGGCGGTGACGGCGGTCCATGAGGACACCTCTTTATAGTGTGGCGGTCGGCGGCGGCGTCAGCCGCGGGACACGATCCGCAGACTGATCGGCTCTGGCATGTCGGCCGGCGGCGCCTGCGACAGGCGCGAGATGCGCGACAGCGCGCTCTCGATCGCCTGGTCGCGGTCGCGGCTGCCGCTCGACTGCACGATGCGAATGCGGTCGACGCTGCCGTCGTTGCGCACCCAGATGCGCACGATCACCGAGTACTCCCCGCTGCGCGCACGCTTCTCGGCGTTGAGCTGGTCGAGGATCTCGTTCTTCAGGAGTCCCGCGTACCAGGCATAGGCGCTGCCGCCCTCGGCGAGCAGGTCGCGCCCGCCCTTGTGAGCTGCGAGTCCGAAGGCATCGCCCCCGGCGCTGCCGTCCGCATCGAGGCCGAGCTGCTGCCCCGGAGGCGGGTCATTCGAGGGGGTCGGATCCGGTTTGTCCGGGTCGGGCACGTTCACTTTCTCATCCGGCGGCGGTGGAGGCGGCGGCGGCAAGTCCGGCGGCGGGGGTGGCGGGCGGATCAGGTGGATCTCCTGAACCAGCATCTTCTGCGGCGCCGGGGCGCCCTGCAGGAAGTTGCGCACCAGAGCGACCGCACCCGCGCCGAGCGAGGTGACGGCCAGGCCGAGGACGATGACCGGCAGGCGTGACTTGCGCTTCTTCGCCACGGCTACTTGACGATCTTCTGGGTGACGAGCCCGAGCTGGGTGATCTGCAGCCGCCCGGCCATGTCGAGCACGTCGACGACTCTCTGGTACTGGATGCTGGCGTCCGCCTTGATGATCACCGGCAGGTTGGGGTTGGCGGCCTTGTACTGGCGCAGCTGGTTCTCCAGCTCCGGCATCGTGACCGGGAAGGTGTCGAGATAGATAGTGCCGTCCGCGGTGATGGTGATCGCTTTGGTCTTGTTCTCGGCGAGTGTCGGCTGCGCACTCGCCTTCGGCAGGCTCACCTTGATGCCCTGCACCACCGCCGTCGTCATGATGATGAAGATGACGAGCAGCACGTAGGCGAGATCCAGCATCGGCGTGATGTTGATCTCGTCGTATACGCCCTTGTCG
>Ga0335078_10016258_pt1 | contig 11042 bp, 6 predicted proteins | sample Lox_Sample_32_FD_206711 | JGI IMG/M metagenome (GOLD analysis project Ga0335078, IMG submission 206711) | Soil microbial communities from Loxahatchee National Wildlife Refuge, Florida, United States - Lox_Sample_3.2 | ecosystem: Environmental > Terrestrial > Soil > Wetlands | place: USA: Florida...
GAGGGCGGCCGCGACGTGAGCTACGCCTTCGACGCCCACGGGTTCCGCGTGCGCAGCGTCGACGAGCCGGTCGATCCCGCGCGTCCGTCGATCGTCTTCGCGGGCGAGTCGATCACGGCCGGCCTGGGGCTGCAGTACGACGAGACGTACCCGGCGCTCGTGGGCGCGGCGCTCGGTCTTCAGCCCGTCAACGCCGCGGTGCACGGCTACGGTCACGACCAGGCCTACCTGCGGCTGCTCGACACCCTCGCCCTGGTCGAGCACCCCGTCGCGGTCGTCATGCCGGCGATGGCCATCCAGCTCGAGCGCGACGTCATGTGGGACCGCACGGTGCTCGCGCTCGGGTGGGATGGATCGCTCCGGCCCCGTGCGCCCGTCGTCGGCATCGTGGCCGACTCGCCGCTCGTCGACCTCTGGCGGCGCATGGTGCCGTACCACGATCTGTCCGCCGTCGACGTCGCTCGCGCCATCTTCGTGGCGACGGCGAAGGCGGCGCGGGACCGGGGCGCGTACCCGCTGCTGCTCGTGACCAACTACCGGGAGCCGTGCATGCCCGGTCCCGACGGGAGCGTGCCGGCCGAGCGCCTGATGCTCGACGGGCTGGACGTCGACGTGGTCCGCGTGTCGCTCGATCCGAGCTGGATCATCGACACGGACGTGCACCCCGACGCCCGCGCGTCACGCAAGCTCGCGGACGCCATCACGCCCGTGCTCGCGTCTCACCTGCGCGCGGCCGGCGCGTCCCCCGCGCCGCGCTCCAGCACGGAGTAGCCGCCGATGCGCGTCCGCTCGACGTAGCCCCTCGGCAGGAAGTAGCTCGCCGACTCGGGGCCCTCGGTGGTCTCGGTCCACGTCACGACCCAGCGCGGCCTCGCCGTGTCGATGACCGCGGCGTCCTCGGCGAGCCACTGCGCGCGGTGGAAGCGGCGGGACGGACGCGTCAGGAAAGCCGTCCAGAAGAAGCGCCCGGGCGCATGCAATCCGGACACGACGTAGATCTCGGCGGCGACGCCGCGGACGAGCAGCTCGTCGTCCTTGGACGACCGGTCCCGGATCCAGGTCCCCGTCGCCTCGAGGTCCTCGTAGCGGCGCACGCCGTCCCACGTCCGGAACGTGCTCGCGAAGCGCGCCCGATCCCAGTCTCCGGCGAGCCAGCGTACGGCGGCGACGGTCGTGCGTAGCCAGCCCGCGGCCTGCTGGCCGGTGAGCGCGAAGGCCGCGAGCACCAGGATCGAGCCGATCGCCGGCGCCCACGCCCGGCGGGACGAGGCGAGCGCGTCGGAGACGTCGACGAGCACGCTGGCCGTCATCAGCGTGCCGGCCGAGAGCACGGTGATCCAGTGGTAGTAGTAGAACTTGAGCTGCAGGACGATGATGGCGTACCCGACCGCCAGCATCCCGGCCGCGACGGCCCAGCGTGCGAGCCGACGACGGGAGCGGCGGACGAACGCGACCACGACCGAGGCTCCGCTCGCGACGAAGAGCAAGCCCGCGACGGGCGAATAGCCGCGCCACACGACAGCGGCGTTGTCGATGACCTCGCCCACGGAGGAGAGGCGTTTCTCGTTCTCGAGGTAGGCGGCGTTCGCGTAGCCGACGATCTCGACGAGATCGTGCAGCGCGCCGTGCGCCGCGAAGTACGCGAGCACGACGCCGGGGATCGCCGCTGCGCTCAGGACGAGCGCCACGAGCGGCCGACCGAGGCCGCCGGTGCCCCGGGCGCGCGCCCACAGGAGCGGGACGGCCACGAGCGCGAAGAGCACGAAGGGCGGCTTGAGCAACAGAGCGACGCCCACCAGCAGGCCCACCGCGACCGCCGACCGCACGACGCCGCGCGTCCGCATCGCCGCGAGGACCATCAGCGCCGCGCACGTCGTCGCCAGCAGCTCGCACTGGGCCGTGTTCCAGTAGTCGTAGAAGCCGTAGTAGGCGACGCTGGCGGCGAGGATCGTCGCGCCCGTCAGCCCCGGCGACCGGCGCGAGTCGCGGTCGCGCGCGATCCCCGCGCACGCCCAGCCGAGCACGACGACGCTGCCGAGCTCGACGAGCCGGATGGGCCACATCCCTTCCCCGAAGACGGCGATGCAGAGCGCGTGCACGAGGTGGATGCCGGGGGTCTTGTGATCGAACGTGTCCCGGTAGGGGATGGCCCCGCGCAGGAGCCACTCGCGGCCCACGTAGTAGTGGACGCTCGTGTCCCAGCCGAACGGCCAGGCCAGCGACGCAGCTCCGAACAGCACCCCCACGGCCGCGAGCAGCGCATCCAGCTTGCGTGTCATTTGCCTGCCGGGTCGCGACGGATCCGGTGTATGACCCCGCGGAACCTTAACACGCGTCACTGGTTGCGACCATGGATTCCCCCGCGGGCTCGTACGGTGCGTGGCGGTCATCGCGGGCTGCACGCTCGGCCGCGGACCGCCTCGTCTCGCTCGCCGCGCGCGTCTGGAAGGACCCGCGGGCGTTCTTCGCCGCGCTGACGCTCTTCAATCTCTTCCTGGCGCGGCGCACGTTCGGCCCCGGCATCTGGGCGGACAACGACTCGGTCTGCCACTACGCGTATCTGCGGCACCTGCTCGAGGAGATCCTGCCGGCGACGGGCACGTTCACGGGATGGACCCCCAAGTACGATCTGGGCGCGCCGTTCCTCCTCTACAACACGCCACCCGGCCTCTACGTCACGGCGGCCGCGCTGGCGCGGATCGCCGGCCTGAGCGCGCTCGCCGCCCTCAAGACGGTCATGCTGGTCGCGTTCCTGTCCGTGCCGATCGTCGGCGCGCGCCTCGCGCGCACGTTCGAGGACGAGCCGCGCGACCTGCCCAAGTTCGTCGCGCTCGCGCTGAGCCTCTTCTCGTCGGAGCTCTTCGGCCTCGAGTTCTTCTTCAAGAACGGGATGCTCAACCCGGCCTTCGCGCTGCCGTTCCTGCTCGTGACGCTGCTCCTGTACCGGCACGCGCAGCGCGAGCCGACGCACCGGGCGCTCGTGTGGACGGCCCTCGCGGCCGTGAGCTTCGCCGCGACGGTGTTCATCCACCTTCTCTCCGCGTACATGCTCGGTATCGCGCTCGGCGCGTTCACCCTCGCGCAGGGGCCGCGCAAGCTCGGGCGGAGCGTCCTGCAGGCGGCCGCCGTCGTGGGCCTCGGGGCGGCGCTGTCCGCCTTCTGGCTCCTGCCGAGCCTGCGCTTCGCCGCGTCCGAGGACGTGGCCTACACCTGGATCCGGCAGGCGAGCGGCGCATGGCCCGCGGTGGTCGACGGCACGCTGCTCTCGTCGTACCCGGTCGGCTTCTATCCGCGCTTCGTTCAGTTCAGCAACGCGGGGCTGGTCGCCGTCGTCTGCTCGGCGTTCGCTCTCTGGCGCGCCGTCCAGCTGCGCCGCTGGGCCGTGCTCGCGTGCTTCGTGACGCTGGCCGTCTCGCTGCTGGTCGCGCTGGGGCCGCGCCCGTCGTTCGGGATGTGGATCCTGCCGATGTACGACCGGCTGCTCTGGTACCGCTTCTGCACGCTGCTCGAGCTGTCCATGCTGCTGACGGCGGGCTGGGGCGCGTGGCAGCTCTGGGAGCTGCGGGGCCGCTTCGGCACGATCGCGAGCTGGGGTCTGGTCCTCGGCGCCCTGTGGGCGGGGCAGGTGGCGACCAAGCGCGCCGTGCACATCGAGACGGCCGGGAGCTACCCCGCGTTCGTGCAGGACGTGGACCGGATCGGCGCGTGGCTCGCCGAGCACGCGCGGGGCGGCCGCGTCTTCAGCGAGTTCCTCCGGGAAGGGGCGCTCGACGCGGCGAGCGTGAACTACCCGCGCCACATCATCCCCCTGCGGTCCGGGCTCGCCGAGGCGGGCGGCTGGGTCTACGAGAACGATCCGGCCGCCCAGGTGCTGCTCCGCAAGGGACTGCTCTGGTACGACGCGTTCCCCATCATCGAGCTGGCACCGCGCTACGACGTGCAGTACGTCGTCGCCGGCTCGCCCAGCCTCGTACGGGCGCTCTCGCGGGATCCGCGGTGGCAGCTCGCCCTCGGCACGCCGCACCTGTCGCTGTTCGAGGCCGTCGGCCGCGAGCCGTCGCTCGTGGAGGCGCGAGGGTGGGACGCGCGCGTGCGCAGCGAACGGTACCTGCGCGGCGGCGGGTACGAGTACGTCATCGACGCGACGCCGTCGGCTCTGGACAGGGACGGCGAGCTGCTCGTCAAGACCAGCTGGTCGCCCGCGTGGCGGGCCCGGGCAGGCGACCGCGAGCTCGCGTTAGGCCAGAGCCCCGAGGGGCTGCTGGAGGTCGCGATGCCCGAGGATCCGGCGACCGTCACGCTCACGTGGGACATCGGCGACCTGCGGGCGAGGGGAGACCGCGTCTCGCTGGGCGCGCTGCTCGCGGTGGTCGTCCTGGTACTGGTCGGGACGCGGCGCAAGCTCGTCGTGCTGCCCGAGCGCGCGGTGCAGGCGGTCGGGTGCGGCGGCGGCGCAGTGGCCATCGTGGTGCTCGCCGCGCGCGGGCATCCGATCGATCCCGAGGTCGTGGGGTTCGGCATCCGGGGTGGCATGGACGTCACGTACGACGCGAAGGACCTGCGCGTCGGCGCCTTCGACGACACGGAGGAGTCGCGCGCCGTGCACGTCGTCAACCCCGCGGCGTGGGGTCCGCGAGAGCTCGTGTCACAGGAGCCGGCCCGCGCCCTGATGAACGAGGACGCACCGGCCGCCTCCGTCGCGCTGTCTCCCGCCGGCCCGAACCGCCTCGTCGTACGCGGCGTGGCGTCCGCGCCGGACCTCGTCCTCGAGCTCCGGGATCCCCTGCTCGGCACCGAGGTGTGTCGCGTGGACGCGACGCTGGGCCAGTCGGTGGAGCTGCCGGCCGAGTGCGCCCGCGGCGGCGTCGTCGACGGTCCGGGCGTGCCGCTCGACCTGGTGCTGCACGCGACCGGACCGCTCGACGTGAGCGGGATCACGCTGAAGGACGACGTCGTGCTCGTCGAGGCCGAGCAGATGCACAACGTCCTCGACGACGGGGGCTACGAGGCGTTCTACACCTACGGCCCCGCAGAGGAGCCTGCCTCCAACGGCGTCGCCATGGTGCCGCACCGGACGCTCGACGGCGCGGTGGGGCTCGATCGCCGGATCGATCTCCCCCACGCCACGTACGAGCTCTGGCTGCTGACGCACACGGCGTCCGAGCGCCTGCGGCCGGGCCGGTCGCGGCTGCTGGTGCAGTCGGACGGGGTCGCGGTGGCGGACGTCGAGCCCCGCCCGCGCAGCGAGCCTCCGTTCTGGGACGACCGGCTGCACGTCGAGTGGGTGCGCGCGGGTCGCCTGGCCGGAGGGGGGCAGCGCCTGGTGCGCGTGACGCTGCACGGGGACGGGACGATGGGCGACCTCGACGCGCTGGCGTTCGTGCCGGTCGACGGAGGGTGAGACGCACGTTCGGGCGTCGCTCCGGCAGCGTTCGAGCGTCAGTGAACGTCAGCCGCGTCCGTGCCCCCGGTGGTCGTGCCGGGCTGCGGAAAGAGGGCGTGCTCGCGCAGGGAGTGCTCGATGGCGTCGGCGATGGCGCGGTGCCCGCGCGGGCCGGTGTGCTGGATGGCCTCATCCCAGGCATCGGGCGGCGGATCGACGCTGATGTGCTCGACGTTCAGCCCGTCGAATAGGTTGTGCTCCAGCGGGGGCAGCCCCGTGTCGTCAGGAAGGCACGCCGCGCCCCACGACGTCAGCACGAAGAGCGGGAAGGCGCCGCGCGCACGCGCCTCCTTCGCCGTGGCAACGTAGATGGCGCGCGCGATGCGAAACGCCTCGTCGGAGTGGTAGCCGAAGACCTTCTCGTAGACACCGGCCAGGCGCGAGCGCCGCAGCGGGGCGAGCCAGTCATCGTCGTGGCGGGGAACGGGGAAGAAGGTCCCGTCGTCGTTGAGGCCGAGGCGCGGTCGGTCGATCGCCACGTTGCGGTGGATCTGCGTCGGCACCACGAGGGTGACCGCCGCGACGGGGTGGTGGAAGCGCGGGAGCGCCTCGTGCATCCGCAGGTAGGCCTGGTCACTGCCGTAGCCCTGCACCGCGACGTTGACGACCTGGACGTGCAGGTCGTCTCCGATCATCGACGGGTAGGTGTCCTTGTAAGGGAGGCCGAAGCCCGACGCCACGGACTCGCCGGTGAACAGGATGGTCGGCCGGTCGAAGTCGACGACCTCGTCGGGCGATTTGACGCGCCAGCCGTTCGCGTCGATGTGGAACGCCACCACCTTGTCGCCGATCTTGTGCTCGGTCGTGCGCGAGCGCGCGGGTCGCCAGTGGAGGACCGGGTCGGCGTCCGAGATCGGCTCCCAGTGCAACGTGGGCGGCCCGGGAGGATCGTGCTTGAGCCGCAGGATCCCTTCGCAGGCCAGGAGCGCGAGGACGAACGCCACGGCAATCCGGGCGAGGGCCCCGAGCGCGGCGCGGGGCGTGCGACTACCGACCCATCGCCCGAGCCGAGGCCGAGCCACCAGCAGGAGCAGGGCGCCTACCACGACCGCCACCACGCGCTCGAAGCTCGCCCGCCCGAGCTCCTTCGGATCGGTCGTGCAGCTGTAGAAGTCCAGGGTGTGGACCTCGAACCAGTGTCGGTCCGCGCGCCACGCCCAGAGGATGAGCCAGACGCCGAGCGCTGCACACGTGATCTCGACGATCCAGCGAGCGCGCGGGCTCGTCATGACGGGGTCCTCGCTCATCGCCACAGCCTCGCCTTTCGCAGCTCGCGCGGCATTTGGGAAGACCCTTTTCGATCAGAGGGCGGTGCCCCGTACGAAGGTCGGGCTGCGGTGGCCTGCCTCGGCCCGCTTCGGCCTCCGGTTGAGGAAATGCCTCTCGACGGCCATGAAGAAGATCCAGGCCAGCAGGATCGACAGCGGCACGGCCAGCGCGCAGCGCAGCAGCATCCACCCGAGACCATCGCCGGGGAACAGGACGAACCCCAGGTACGCGACCAGCGGCAGGTGGACCAGATAGAGCGAGTAGGAGATCGTCCCGAGCTTCGAGGCGGCGCTCACGAGCCACGGAATGACCTTCGCGCGTCTCTCCCACATGACCGCGCGGTACATGCCGATGGTGAAGGCCACCGCGAACAGCAGCTCCGACAGTTGCTGCAGGTACCAGAACAGGGTCGTCCGCTGCTCGGAGGAATGGTAGAAGCTCGCCAGAGGCGGATACTCGATGACCGTCGGGTAGAGGAACGCGCCGGCTCCGGCCAGCGCGGCGGCCAGGGGCAGCGACGTGCACCACCGCGGCAGTCGGGTGGTCCCCTCGTAGGCCTCCGCGACCAGAGCGCCCGCGATCCACGCGAACCACCACGAGAACGGCCAGGTCCTCCAGCTTCCCAGCGGGCCCCAGTGGTCCATTACGAAGGGCACGACGACGCAGAATCGCCAGACGAGAGCGATGGCCAGCGCCAGCGCGGCGACGTGCATGGCCGAGACCCGCCGCCTCAGGAGGATGTAGAGCGCGTAGAGCGCGTACAGTTGCTCCTCGAGGCCGAGCGACCAGAAGGCGCCGTTGGCCAGCGACACGACGTACGACTGGGTCAGGTTGTGCACCATCGACAGGTGCACCAGGACGTCCGTCACCGGGTTCTCGATGCGGTTCATCGGGATGAAGTAGTGCGCGCCGCCCGTGCCGTAGTAGATGGCCATCGACAGCACGATCGCGGCCACGTACGGCGGATACAGACGGACGATCCGGCGCTTCCAGAACGCGGCCCAGTCCGTGTGGCCCGTGACCGGGTGGACCGCCCGGCGGGCGGCCATGTGGATGCAGAAGCCCGATATCGCCAGGAAGAGCGGGACGCCGAGCGAGCCCATCACCAGTGGTAGGAACAGGACGTTGCCGAAGGCGCCGAACGACCCGCGCCGCTGCGGCACATGGTTCAGCACGACTGCGACGGCCGCGACGGCGCGAAGCGCGTCGATCGAGACCAGGCGACTGGTGGGGCGTCCTAGGGGGTCGGTCATTCTAAGGAGGAGACGAGGCGCCCGGTCCCCACCGCACGCGCACGTCGCCTCCGCTGGCGGTAGCACGCGACCCGTTTCAGTCAACTTGCTCTTCAGCACACGAGCAGCTATCCCAGCGCGGCCTCGCGGGCGGGGCGCGAGGTCCATGTCATCCACCTGCTACGTCGTCCCCTGCTACAACGAGTCGGCGCGGCTGGACGTGGAGGCGTGGGTCGCGTTCGCGAACCGTGGCGGCTGCGAGCTGCTCTTCGTGGACGACGGCTCGACCGACGCGACGTTCGACGTCCTGCAGCGCCTGTGCGGGTCGTCGCGCTCGATCCGCGCCATCCGGCAGTTGCCCAACCAGGGCAAGGCCGAGGCGGTGCGCAGCGGGATGCTCGAGGCCATGAGCACGGGCGCTGCCACGCTCGTGGGCTACACGGACGCGGACCTCGCGACGCCCCCGTCGGAGCTCCTGCGTCTGGCTGGCTACCTGGACGACAACCCGCACGTCGACATGGTGATGGGCGCGCGGATCGCCTTCCTCGGAGCGAAGATCGACCGAAGCCCCCTTCGCCACTACCTGGGCCGCTTCTTCGCCACGGGTGCGTCGTTCGCGCTGCGCAAGCCGGTGTACGACACGCAGTGCGGGGCCAAGGTCTTCCGCGTCGACGAGCGGTTGAAGGACGCGTGCCGTGAACCGTTCCGCTCCGGGTGGGCGTTCGACGTCGAGCTCCTGGCCCGCTCTCCGCGGACCCCTCGTATGTCGTGCACGAGCTGCCGCTCCGCGAGTGGCGCGACGTCGGCGGCTCCAAGGTCACCTTTCGCGGCATGGTGACCGGCGCCGCCCAGCTCGCGGCCCTGGCGGTTCGCTACCGCGTCCTGCGCTGATCAGGGCGAAGGCAACAGGGCGCGGACGACGGCGTTCTCTGCCTTGTCGACGATCAGGAGATCCCCGCCGAGCACGAGCGCGGAGGTCGGCCGGTTCATCGACGCGGGCAGCGGTCCCTCCCTCAGGCCGAAGGACCCCGGCGAGCCCACCACCCGCTCGGCGCATCCAGACCCGAGGTGGACCCGCACGACGCCTGCCTCGTCGACCACGAAGAGCGCGTTGCCTGCCACGCTGACGCTGCGGGGATACCGCAGGACGGGCGGCGCGGGGCACGTGTCGGGGTTCTTCGCCGATCCCCCCAGCAGAGTCGTCACCACGCCGCCTGCCAGATCGACGACGCGCACGGCGTGGTTCCGGTTGTCGGCGACGAAGAGGCGATCGCTCTGCGGGTCCAGGGCGATGCCCGACGGCTGGTCGTACCGAGCGTCCGCCAGCGCCCCGTCCGCGTACCCCGGCTTGAAGGCTGCACCCGAGAGGGTCGACGCGACGCCGTGTGCGAGATCGAGGCGTCGAAGCGTGTTGGTCTCCCCGTCCGCCACCAGCAGCTCCTCGCCACGAGCGGCCAGGCCGAGCGGGTCGCACAGCCGGGCCTCGAGGAAGGGCCCGTCGCGGTTGGCGCACTCGGACGGAGTCCCGAGGACCGTCTTGACGGCGCGCTGCGCCACCCGGACCGCTCGCACCGCGTTGTTGCCCCGATCGGCGACGAAGACCGTGCCGTGGCCGTCGTAGCTCATCGCGGAAGGACAGCGGAAGAGCGCGTCCGTGCCGCTGCTGTCGAAGAAACCCCGGGACCACGACGCTCCCACGAGGGTGGAGACTCGAGTGCTCTGCAGGTCGATGCTCCGGAGGGTGGACGAGTCACAGTCGGAGATGACGATCGTCGCGTCGCTGATCGCCACGATGGCTTCTGGATGCGCGAGCCGCACGTGCCGGCCGATGTCGTTCTCGAAGCCGAAGTGGTCGCCGTCGCCGGCCAGCGTTCGCACCCGCTCCGACGGCAGGGCGATGGCCCGCAGCGTCCCGGCGTCGCCGATGATCAGCTCGTGCGCAGCGTTGAGCGCAATCGGCTGGGGCCTGCGGAACCGCGCCACGAGCCCTGGGCCGTCCTGGTGCTCGTAGACCTCGGGACGGCCTGCGATGGTCGAGACCTCCTTGGTCGCGACGACGAGCCGTCGCACCGTGGCCCCCTCGTACTCGGTCACGTAGAGCTCGCCCGCCGAAGGGTCGTACGCGATCCCGCGCGGATCGTCGAAGCGAGCCTTGTCGCCGACCGCGTCGATGCGTCCGGAGACGCCGAAGCGGCCCGCGCCGCCGAGCCGCTGCACGGCGCCTGTCCGCAGATCGATCTGGATGACCGAGTCCTCGTGCGATTGCGTGGCGAAGATCTTCCCGCCGCCGTACGCGATGCCCCAGATCGCGTCCACGTCGCCATGCACGGTCGTGACGCGATGCTGCCCGATGTCCACCCGGCGTAGCGCGTGCGACCCCGTGTCGGCGACCAGGACGTCGCCGCGCTCGTCGAGGGCAAGCCCGTGGGGCGTGTCGAAGGTCGCCGTGCTCGCGTCCCCGTCGTCCGCGCCCCGCACGTCGAGCCGCCCCGCCACCACCGACGTCGCCCCCGTTCGCGGGTCGACCGACCAGAGCACCTGCCGTGTAGCGTCCGAGACGATGAGAGCCCCGTCGCGCAACACCATGCCCCCGGGCTGCCGCACGTCCGCGAGGCGCGCGATTGTCTCGACGGTCGCCGGGGACCCCACCGCGCTGCGGAGCAGACCCTCGGCCTCCATGAAATACGTGCGCTCTCCGTCCACGGCCAGCGCGACGACGCTGCGCAACCGCGCGCTCGCGCCGACTCCGTCCAGCCAGCCCTCGGCCCCCGTCTTCCCGACCACCACGGCGAGCGAGCCCGGCGTGATCGGCCCCGCGTCGGGCAGCTCCCTCTCGAGGACCTCGAGCTGCGCAGGCTCGGCCGGCGCATAACCTCCGTCGCCTGCGCGATCGACCTCGTTTCTCGGGATGCACCCCACGAGGCCCAGTGCGCCGGCAGCGGCGACGGTGCGCGCGAGGATGGTACGGTTCACTGCGCCTCCCTCCAGCCGGGCCGTGGCTGCCACACCGACCAGCGATCGCCGGCCCACACGCGATGAAAGAGGCGCTCGGGCGGATCGAAGCCGGGGCCGCGGACCAGGACGTAATCGAACTTCTC
>Ga0335078_10016260_pt1 | contig 11041 bp, 8 predicted proteins | sample Lox_Sample_32_FD_206711 | JGI IMG/M metagenome (GOLD analysis project Ga0335078, IMG submission 206711) | Soil microbial communities from Loxahatchee National Wildlife Refuge, Florida, United States - Lox_Sample_3.2 | ecosystem: Environmental > Terrestrial > Soil > Wetlands | place: USA: Florida...
GGCGGAACGTCGTGGCGACCGGCAGTGCGTATTTCTGCGCGAACCGAGCGATAGCGTCAGAGGCGGCCTGCGACCATCGACTGCCGCCAAGCAGCATGATCGGCGTTCGCGCGTTGCCGAGCATGTGCGCGAAACTTTCCAGTTCGGTCGGCCCGGGCGAAGTCTCGATCAGCGCAAACGGCTTAGCATCGGTCACTGCGACACGCTCGGTCAGCATGTCCTCAGGGATGGCGACCACGACCGGGCCCGGCCTGCCATTGGCGGCGGTGTAGAAAGCGCGCGACACGATTTCGGGCACCCGCGCCGGATCGTCGATCTCGGTCGCCCATTTGGTCATAGAGCCGAACACCGCGCGGTAATCGAGTTCCTGAAACGCCTCGCGCTCGCGCATGTCGCGCGCCACTTGGCCGACGAACATAACGAGCGGCGTCGAGTCTTGACGCGCAATATGGATGCCGGGCGACGCGTTGGTAGCGCCCGGCCCCCGGGTCACAAAACAGACCCCGGGCCGGCCGGTGACCTTGCCGATCGCCTCCGCCATCATGGCCGCGCCGCCCTCCTGGCGGCACACGGTGATGTTAAGATCGCTGTCGTGGAAAGCGTCGAGGACGGCAAGATAACTTTCGCCCGGCACGCAGAACACGTGACGCACGCCATGAATCTGCAACTGATCGACGAGGACTTCAGCGGCAGTGCGCATATTGTCCTTACCGCGCATGAGCATCTCCCTGGCTGGTCATTGCGAGGAGCAAGTGCCTCACAATGACGGCACAGCCGACACAGTGCACTATCTAGATCAAAGGTGAACCGCCGCTAGAGGGATTTCGGTCGTATGAACGAGAATGTGGACAGTCAGGACGAAGTGCTGGCTTTTCTCGCCGACCCCGGCACTCACGGCGGAGCAAACGTTAAGCGAATCGATACCCACGCGGCCTCGGTGTTTCTCGCCGGCGATCGCGCGCTCAAGATCAAGCGTGCCGTGCGCTTTCCCTTTCTCGATTTTTCGACCTTAGCCAAGCGAAAACAGGCGTGCGACGCCGAACTCGCGGTCAATGCGCCCTACGCGCCCAAAATCTACCTCCGGGTTCTGCCTATAACGCAAGAAGCCAGCGGCCGCCTCGCGATTGCTGGCGATGGCCCACCAGTCGAATGGGCTGTCGAGATGCGGCGCTTCGATGAGGCGCGTACGCTCGACCATATGGCCGGCGAGATCGACGAGGCGCTGGCCGATGCACTCGGCCGCGCAGTCGCTGCGGCCCATGCGCGCGCGCAGCCGGTCGAGGCGGCAGCGTGGATCGCGGCAGTCGGCTCTTATGTCGACGAGCACGTCGCAGCGTTCGCAACTCATCCAGAGGTTCTGACCGCGGCCGAGATCGAGGCCTGGGCCAGTGCTAGCCGCGCCGCCTACGCGCGCATCGTGCCGCTGCTCGACAATCGGGGCCGGCGCGGTCTGATCCGCCGCATCCACGGCGACCTTCATCTCGGCAACATCGTGCTCATCGAGGGCAAGCCGGTCCTGTTCGACGCGATCGAGTTTTCCGACATCATCGCCACAGGCGATGTGCTCTACGATCTTGCGTTTCTGCTGATGGATCTGCTCGAGCGCCGACTGCCGCGGCCGGCGAACGTCGTGTTTAACCGTTACTTGACGCAGACGCACAAGGCGGAAGATCTCGATGGGCTTGCTACCTTGCCGTTTTTCCTCTCGATGCGCGCTGCGATTCGCGCCAGGGTCGCGCTGGCCAGGCTGGAGCGCGCCCCAACCGTCCAGCACGACGCCATCGCCCAATCGGCACGGGCCTATTTTGCTTTTGCCCAGCGCGCGATCGCACCGCCAAAGCCGAAATTTATCGCCATCGGCGGGCTTTCCGGCACCGGGAAAACGCGGCTCGCTTACGCGCTGGCTCCCGATATCGGACCGATGCCCGGGGCTGCGATCGTGCGCTCGGACATCGAACGCAAGGCGCTGTTCAGCGTCGGCGAGACCGAGAAGCTGCCTGCAAACGCCTATGGGCCGGCCGCGAGCAAGCGCGTCTATTCCGTGCTGATCGACAAGACACGATGCATCCTCGCCGCCGGCCATTCGGCAATCGCCGATGCGGTCTTTGCACGGCAAGAGGAACGCGAAGCCGCGGCGGGCGCGGCAAAATCAGCTGGTGTCCGTCTGCAAGGGCTGTTCCTCACCGCAAACCTCCCAACCCGGCTCGGCCGAGTCGGCAAGCGCACAAGTGATGCCTCCGATGCTGGCCAAGAGGTGGCCCGGGTTCAGGAGAGTTACGACCTCGGCCGCATCGAGTGGCGACAGATTGACGCCTCTGGCTCGGTCGAAGAAACCGCGGCGAGGGCGCGCGCGGCGCTGGATTGACGAAGCGTAGCTGTGCCGACATAAAGCGAGCCAGACTCGACGATCAGCGGAAGAAGGCCTGGAAATGGCGAATAGCGCAGCCACCACATACGAGCATCCGGAACCACCGTCACGCCGCGATTTTCTCTACATCGCAACCGGCATGGTCGGCGCGGTAGGCGCCGTCGCTACCCTGATCCCGCTGGTCGACCAGATGAATCCGGATGCTTCAACGCTCGCCGCGGGCGGCCCGGTCGACGTCGACGTGAGCAAGATCGAGGAAGGCGCGCAGATCATGGTCCGCTGGCGCGAGCGCCCGATCTGGATCTACCATCGCTCGAAGCAGGCACTGCAAATGCTGCAGAGTCAGCAAGATACCTCGCTCCTCTCAGATCCGAATTCCGAGAACCCGCAACAGGCGCCCTACGCGACCAATTGGCATCGTTCGATCAAGCCCGAATACGGGGTCCTCGTCGGCATCTGCACGCATCTCGGCTGCATCCCATTGTTCTATCCCAGTCCGAGCCCGACCACGCCAGTGGCCAATTGGATCGGCGGCTATTTTTGCCCCTGTCATGGCTCGAAGTACGACGCGGCCGGACGCGTCTACAGTGGCGTGCCCGCGCCCTATAATTTACCGGTCCCGCCCTATCGGTTTCTCAACGATACGACGATCCGGATCGGCGAAGGTCCGCCCAACTCGCAGTGGGACTTCGATTCGATCCTGCAGCTCTAGTCCTGCCTTAAGGCGCGCAAATGCAACGCGGGGGCGAACATTGACTGCATGGCATGAAAATCAGGCTGCCCCAGCGAATTGGTCTTTTCCGATTATCTGTCATTGCGATCTGCGTGGGTCTGATCACCGGCTTCGGTGCAGTTGCCTTCCGCGCGCTGATTGGGCTCATCCATAATATCGGGTTTCTCGGCTCGTTCTCGTTCGCCTATGACGCGAGCGTCTTTACGCCGCCGAGCCCATGGGGCGTCTTTGTCATCGTCGTTCCGGTCCTCGGCGGCATTCTAGTCACCTTCCTGGTCAACAATTTCGCGCCGGAAGCGCGCGGCCATGGCGTGCCCGAAGTCATGGACGCGATCTATTACAAGAACGGCGTGATCCGCCCGATCGTGGCGGCGATCAAATCACTCGCTTCAGCTCTCTCGATCGGCACCGGCGCCGCGGTCGGCCGCGAAGGTCCGATTATACAGATCGGTTCTGCGCTCGGCTCGACGTTCGGCCAGATCATCCCCATGGCGCCGTGGCAGCGTATCACGCTGGTTGCCGCCGGCGCTGGAGCCGGTATCGCTGCGACCTTTAACACGCCGATCGGCGGAGTGATGTTCGCCATCGAGTTGATGATGCCCGAATTGAGCGCGCGGACATTCCTGCCCGTCGCGCTCGCTACCGGAACCGCAACTTTCATCGGCCGCATCTTTTTCGGCATTCACCCGGCCTTCTCTATCCCGAGTGAACTGCTCACCTCCCAGCATCCTGCGACACTGGCGGCGCTGCTTCTGTTCGCTCTGCTCGGCGCGCTCATCGGATTGGCGGCGACCGCCTTCGTGCGCGGTCTCACATTGGCCGAGGATCTGTTTGAGCACATCGAAAACACCTATCTGCGGCATATACTCGGCATGCTGGCGCTCGGCATCCTGCTTTACGTGCTGATGCGGACCGCAGGGCACTATTACGTCGAGGGCGTTGGCTACTCCACGATTCAGGCAGTCCTGACCGGCGGCCTCAGCCTCCCCGGGCTGATGATCCTGCTGTTCGTCGCAAAACTTTGCGCCACCTCGGCCAGCCTCGGTTCGGGATCTTCAGGAGGAGTTTTCTCGCCGTCGCTGTTCATGGGCGCCACAATCGGCGGCGCTTTTGGCACGCTGGTTACAACGGTCCATTCGGTGGAAGGCGTAACCGGCATCAGCGGCGCCATTATCGGTATGGCGGCCATGGTAGGCGGCGGGACCGGCGCCGCTATGACCGCTGTGACCATGATCTTTGAAATGACTCGCGACTATGACTTGGTGATGCCCAGCATCGTCGCGGTGGCGCTGGCGATCGGCGTGCGCCGCGTACTGTCGCCGGAAAACATCTACACGATCAAACTGGTCGGCCGCGGCCATTTTGTGCCGAAGGCGCTGCACGCGAACATGTTTCTGGTTCGCCGCGCCGGCGAAGTCATGGAACGCGACGTCACTGTCGTGCCGGCCGACGCCGACTTCGACGCCTTCCTGCGTCAAAACGCGGACGCGCGCGGCTTCAAGCACGTGGTGGTAACGCGGGGCAACCACATTGCCGGGGTCGTGCGCGTCAATACCGCACTCCGCCGTGGCATCGAGGCGGCTTACTCAGGCGTGCGCTTCGGCGACATCGTACAACGCAACTTCACGCTAGCGCGCGACAACGACATCGTGTTCGATGTCGTGCAACGCATGGCGCGCCGCGACGCGGCCATGGCGGTGGTGACGACCGCAGATGGACGTTGGCGCCCGTCGCAAATCGTCGGCATCATCTCCAAGGAGCATATCGCCGACTCGGTCAGCGAAAGTATTAAGCCGTTCGGCCAATAGGCCAGCGCGTGCTTTCGCGGCCTCGCTCCCCCATAATGCTGTATGGCCTTCGACACCCGCAGCCTGGCAATCGCCACCGCCGGCTTCTGCGCCTTCGTCAACCTTTATTCAGTGCAGGCGCTGCTGCCCGACTTAGCGCACGATTTCGGCGTGGGCGCTGGCGAAATTTCCTGGCTGATGACTGCGGGCACCGGCGCGATCGCACTCACTGCACCGTTTACCGGCGCGCTCGCCGACGTGGTCGGAAGGAAGCGTCTGATCACGGCAGCCATGTTCGCGATCGTAATTCCCACGTTGCTGATGACCTTGGTTTCGAGCGTGCCGGCCTTCGTATTCTGGCGCTTCGTCCAGGGACTCTTGCTGCCGCCGATCTTTACCGTCGCTGTCGCCTACATCGGCGACGAGTGGCCGCCTGCCGACGTGCCGCGCGTCGCCGGGATCTATATTTCCGGCACCAGCATCGGCGGCTTTTGCGGCCGGTTCATTCCCGGTGCGCTGACCGATCTGATTGGCTGGCGCCTGGCGTTCGCCGCGGTCGCGCTGCTGACGTTTACCGCTGCAATCGTGGTGGCGCTAACTCTCACGCGCGAGCAGCACTTCGTTCGCTCGGGCGGCCTTTTTGCGTCGCTGACGCAGATGTTGCGCCATTTCCGCGATCGGCAGCTCGTCGCCACTTACGCGATCGGCTTCGGCGTCCTGTTCAACTTCATCGCCACGTTCACCTATGTGAGCTTTCACTTGGCGGCGCCGCCTTACTCGTTCTCGCCGACCCTTCTTGGTGCCCTGTTTCTCACCTATCTGGCCTCGAGCCCGATCGTACCCTGGGTCGGCCGCGCCATCGCGCTGTTCGGTCGCCGCCCTTTCGTACTCGCCGTCATTGCACTGTGGATCGTCGGCGTTTTACTGCTGCTGGCTCCGCCAGTCAGCGTGATCATGACGGGGCTGACGCTGTGCGCCGTCTGCGGCATGGTTTGCCAGGCGATCTCGACCGGCTACGTGACCATGACCGCCAAGGAGGGGCGCTCGTCGGCCGTCGGTCTCTACGCAACCGCTTATTATGTGGGCGGCAGTGCCGGAGCGCTTCTCGGCGGCCTCGCCTGGACTTTTTCCGGGTGGATCGGCTGCGTGGCCACAATCGTCGTCATGCAGGCGATCATTGCAGCCATTGTTGCAGCCGCCTGGGGGCGCTGAAGAATGGGTTTTGTGAAAGAGAGGAACGCCATGGTGTCGGAGAGCCAATTTGCCTTTCTGCGGTCGATCGATACGCCGACGGTTTGTAATTTGATCGAGATCGTGGCGCCGGAGCGCCGCGGCGCCGGCTACACCGCCGTACATTTGCACTGCCCGTTTCCCGACCTGCCGCCGATGGTCGGCTTTGCCAAGACGGTGACGATCCGGGCCCGCGACGCGGTCAGCGGCCCGAGCTACATGCAGAAGCGGATGGACTACCTGGACTACGTCGCCGCCGAACCACGCCCAAGCGTGGTGCTGATTCAGGATCTCGATGAACCGCCGGGCTACGGCGCATTCTGGGGCGAAGTGCAGACCAACGTGCACAAGGCACTCGGCTGCCTCGGCACGGTGACCAACGGCTCGATCCGTGACATTTCCGCAGTCGCGCTCGACTTTCAGATGCTCGCCGGCTCGATTGCGCCGTCGCACGCCTATGTCCACGTGGTCGAGTTCGGGATTCCGGTCACCATCCACGGCATGGCGGCTAAAAGCGGTGAGCTCATCCACGCCGACCGCCACGGCGCCGTTATTGTTCCGGTCGACAAGATCGACGCGATGCAGAGCGCGCTCGACCGACTGATGAAGCAAGAGGCGCGCATAATCGCCGCCGCGAAGTCCGGTCAGGGCGTCGAGGCCATCAAGGCCGCATTCCGCGGTTAATGTTCGCGCTCGGATGCCAGTGCGGTTCATAGCCGGCAGACAGGACGGCGACGATCGCCGGCGGCGTGAGTACATGCACCTGGGTGCCACACGGCCTCGGTATGCGGGCGTTATAAACGTCCGGCCCCCAGCGCAGGAGCGACTTGCCGCACACGGCAAACCCGCCCTGCCCTAACGCAATGAAAGTACCGTCAGGCAGCGTGTCGATGTCACGCAGGTGCAGACGCTTGGTACGATCGTTGAGGCGTTGGCGATGCAGAATCACATCCATCTCGTCCGCCTGCGGGCGCGTTCGCAGCTTGTGTGCCTGTTGCCATCTCTCGGCAAAGGCCAGCGCATCGTTGCGGCGGCATTCGAAACACGGCCGGTGGCCGGCGGCGAGCGCGGTGGGTTCGTCGAGAAAGAACAGTTCGGTATAGAAGCGGCCCCACACGGTGCGGCGGCGGCCTTTGAAGTCGAGCACGCAGCAGATCCAATGTCGCGATGCCCAGCGCCGCGCGGTCAGCGTTTGCGCGTCTGTGTGAAAGCGGCCACCGCGGTTGCCCATGAACAGCCCGCGTGCAGGCACGGCAGCGAGGTCACCGAAAGGCGTAACACGATTTTGCAGCGGCATCGCGCGGGCAGCCGGCAAAAAGCAAACGCTACCGCTTGATCGGCGCGAAATGCGCCGGCGTCATGAAGTTGCTTTCCTGCTTGATGATGTAGCCGGTCTCGGCGTTCTTCTCGACATACACCAGCCACTCCGGATCCTTAAACATCGCCGCACGCCGGCGAGCCCGATCGGCGAAATCCTCGTAGACCCATATGTGGACGTAAGAATTGACGTCGCCGGTTTCGGGAATGAGCCACGCCAACGGCTCGCCGCAATGCCGCTTTTGGGGGATGAGGCCGTACTTTTCGTAGAGCTCGACCTGCTTGCGTAGTGTGCCCGGACGAAGCGTGTAAGTGCGGTGATCAATCAGCATGATCCTCTCCTTTTGCTGCCTTGGCACGATGCTACCGCGGCGAAAATGGATTGAGAATAACGCGACCTGCGCGCGGAGTTGCCATCAGCCCGCCGGTGAATGCCGATGACGCCATGCGCCGTGTGCCGGCAGCGCTAGGCCTAGATTCTCGCGCAGCGTTATGCCCGCATAATCTTGGCGGAAAAGGCCGCGGCGCTGCAGCTCGGGCGTGACAGAACGCACGAAATCCTCGTAGGCGCCGGGAACATGGGTGGCCGAAAGCACGAAGCCGTCGCAGGCCGGCGCAGCGAACCATTCCTCGAGCTGGTCGGCTACCTCTTTCGGACCGCCGACGATGGGATTATGCACCCGCCCACGGCCACTGATCGTGATGAAGTCGCGCACGGTGGGATTCTTCTTGGCGGCCACGACTCGGTCGCGAATACCCTGCAGGCCCGACATGCCGTTAAGCTCCTGCTCCGTGAACGGCTCGTCCATGCCCTTCTTGGCAAAATCGAAGTTGAGCGCTTCCGACAGCAGCGACAGCGCGTCTATTTCGAGCGGCAGCTTGTCGATCTCGGCCCATTTGTCCTCGGCCTCGGCTTTCGTGGCCGCCGCCACCGTGTTGATGAGTTGGGTGACGTGCACGTGCTCGGGCGTGCGGCCGCAGCGGGCGACCTCTGATTTGAATGCCGCGTAGTCACGCCGCCCGACCGCGAGGTTCGGATAGGCGACGAAGATCACCTCGCCCCATTGCGCGCCGAAGCGTCGGCCCCGGCCGCTCGCTCCGGCCTGGATGACGATCGGATGGCCCTGCGCCGACCGCGGCACCGTGAATGGTCCGCGCGATCGGAAATAGCGGCCCCGATAGTCGAGGCGATGTACCTTTTCGGACCTGGCAAAAACTCCACTCGCCTTGTCCTGGACGATGGCGTCGTCCTCCCAACTGTCCCAATGGCCGAGCACGATTTCCATGAACTCGTCGGCACGGTCGTAGCGCAGGTCGTGGTCCAAAACTTCGTCGCGGCCCATGTTCTGTGCTTCGCCGTCATTGAGCGAGGTGACGACATTCCAGGCCGCGCGGCCTCCCGTCATCAGATCAAGGGTGGCAAACACGCGCGCCACGTGGAACGGCTCGAAATAGCTGGTCGAATAGGTGGCGCCGAGACCGAGGCGCTCCGTCGCCATGCCCATGACGGTGAGCACGGTCACCGCGTCGAGCTTCACGCAGCGAATACCGTGCGCGACCGTGTGCGCATGGTTGCGCCCGTACATGTCCGGCATCGACAGCCGGTCGTCGAAAAAGCCCAAATGAAATTTGCCCTCTTCCAGGACGCGACCGATGTGACGGTAATAATCGGCCGACCAACTGTCGGTGCGCGAATCCGGATGACGCCAGGAGCTTGGGTGGTTGGTGCAATTCTGCGCTTGCAGAAAGCCGATCAAAATCATCTGCCGCATCGGCGCGCTGCTCCGCCATAGGTGCCATGGAAAGCCGGCGCCGCATTATGGCATGTTCTGTCATTGTGCGGCGCTCGTCACGGAACGAGCACCGCAAATGATGACAATTCAATCTGCGGAAATGATTGGCGGCTGCACCGCTCAGGCCTGCGGCTGCGGCTCCATTGGGCCCGGCTCGGGGCGCGGGCGGTTGCGGCCGGCGCCGGCGCTGGGCACGGTCGAGGCGCGCGGCGTGGTCGGCTCGATCACTGACTCGCGCGTCGGACGCTTGCCCATGAGCAAATCCTTGATCTCGTCGCCGGTAAGCGTCTCAAATTCGAGGAGCCCCTTGGCCAGCGTCTCGAGGTCGGCACGCTTCTCGGTGAGGATACGCTGCGCCTCGGCGTAGCCTTCCTCGACGTAGCGCCGGATTTCGGCGTCGATCTTCTGCACCGTCGCCTCGGAAATGTTCTGCTGGCGCGCCACCGAGTAGCCGAGGAATACCTCTTCCTGGTTCTCCCCATAGGCGACGGTGCCGAGCGCGTCGGAGAGGCCCCAGCGCGTGACCATCATACGGGCGAGCTTGGTCGCCTGCTCGATGTCGGAGGCGGCGCCGGAAGTCACCTTGTCGCGTCCAAACACCAGTTCCTCGGCGACACGGCCGCCCATCATGATGGCGAGCCGCGACGTCATCTGCTCGAGCGACATCGACAGCTTGTCGCGCTCCGGTAGCTGCATGACCATGCCGAGCGCGCGGCCGCGCGGAATAATGGTGGCCTTGTGCACCGGGTCGGTGGCCTTGACGTTGATGGCGACGATGGCGTGGCCGCCCTCGTGATAGGCGGTAAGGAGCTTTTCCTCCTCCGTCATCACCAGCGACTTACGCTCGGCGCCCATCATCACCTTGTCTTTGGCGTCCTCGAATTCGACCTGTGTGACCATGCGCTTGTTGCGCCGCGCGGCCATCAAAGCCGCCTCGTTGACGAGGTTCATCAGATCGGCGCCGGAGAAACCAGGCGTGCCGCGCGCGATGGTTTTCAGGTTCACGTCGGGTGCCAGCGGCACCTTGCGCACATGCACCTTCAAGATCTGCTCACGGCCGACCACGTCGGGATTCGGCACCACCACCTGGCGGTCGAAACGGCCGGGACGCAACAGCGCCGGGTCGAGAACGTCGGGCCGGTTGGTCGCGGCGATCAGGATGATGCCTTCGTTGGCCTCGAAGCCGTCCATCTCGACGAGGAGTTGATTGAGCGTTTGCTCGCGCTCGTCGTTGCCGCCGCCGAGGCCGGCACCACGATGACGGCCGACGGCGTCGATCTCATCGATGAAGATGATGCAGGGCGCGTTCTTCTTGGCCTGCTCGAACATGTCGCGCACGCGGCTGGCGCCCACGCCGACGAACATTTCGACGAAGTCGGAACCGGAGATGGTGAAGAACGGGACGTTGGCTTCGCCAGCGATGGCGCGCGCAAGCAATGTCTTGCCGGTTCCGGGCGGTCCGACGAGCAGCAATCCGCGCGGGATACGGCCGCCGAGCCTTTGGAATTTGGCGGGATCACGCAGGAATTCGACGATTTCTTGCAAATCGAGCTTAGCCTCGTCGACGCCGGCCACATCTTCGAAAGTGACGCGGCCATGCGCCTCGGTCAGGAGCTTGGCGCGACTCTTGCCGAAGCCGAGCGCCTTGCCGCCCGCGCCCTGCATCTGCCGCGACAGGAAGATCCATACCCCGATCAGCGCCACGAATGGCAGCCAAGAAATCAACAGCGAGACGAACCAAGGCACGTTCTCGGTCTGCGGCCGAGCCGTGATCTGAACGCCCTTGTTGTAAAGGCGCTGTATCAGCGTCGGA
>Ga0335078_10016261_pt1 | contig 11041 bp, 8 predicted proteins | sample Lox_Sample_32_FD_206711 | JGI IMG/M metagenome (GOLD analysis project Ga0335078, IMG submission 206711) | Soil microbial communities from Loxahatchee National Wildlife Refuge, Florida, United States - Lox_Sample_3.2 | ecosystem: Environmental > Terrestrial > Soil > Wetlands | place: USA: Florida...
ATATTGTAATACACTCGAGCGCTTGTCGCCCTGCAGCGTCCAGTTTTGTCGCTTTGCGGGCCTTTGAGGGGAATTGCGAGATGGGTAGACGCGCCCGGCCCGGTTAGTTAGGGCGCAGATGGGGTGACAAGTGCGTCGGTTGGTTCTGAACCCGTGACGTTACGTGGCGGATCGGGCAGCGGCAATTCCCGCTGCCGCGCCCGCAGCTTCTGCTGCCGCAATTTTGTCTGTTCAAGTTCACGCCCCCGCCGCTCATCGGCGGTCAGTTCCAATCGCTCGGCCTTAGAATCCACCGCCAACCAAGGAAACAAACTCCAACTTTTTCCGGAACGGGTCAGGCAATGGGCACTTCTCAGAAATGCCGACGCTGGGCTTCTTTGTAATTTGATGGATGCTCACAGAGTTAACGGGTTTGACAGCGTAAATCTTGCGCGCTATGCTTCCGGCAGATTTTCGAAGATCAAATCGCGGAGGAGCACCATGGCTCTGCGTCCCTGTAAAGAATGTAAGAAAGAGATCAGCAGTGAGGCAAAGGTTTGCCCACACTGCGGAAAGAAACAGGGGACGAGCGCAGGAGTTCGTTGCCTCACCGTAATTGGCGTTTTGGTTGTGCTCGGCTACGTCGGTAGTCAGTTGAATAACAATTCGGGAGGGGGCGGGGGAAGCAATCAGGTCGTGGACACAAAACAAGTGGCTCTTTCGCAGGTCAAGCTAAGCTACAAGTGGAGGAAGGCTGGCTTTGACAATGTCATGGAGGCCGATTTTGTCGTAAAGAACGACAGCAATTACACCATTAAAGATTTTGAGATCAAATGTGTTCACTTCGCCAAGAGCGGCACCGAAATCGACAGCAACACCCGCACGATTTATGATACCGTGAAAGCCCATTCAACCAAAAAGTTTCCAAACTTCAACATGGGTTTTATTCACTCGCAGGCAGCCTCGTCTTCTTGCGGGATCATTGACTTGAGCACTGTCCAGTAGGCCGCGGCAGAGCCGGCAGCAGGACGATGGAGATCACGTACATCATCCGCCCTCCGTTGGAACAGGCGATGTCCAATGGCTGATTGAGGGAGGAGAAGCCCGTGAATTCACACCGGATCGATGGATTGCTTATTTTAGTAAGACTCGCAGCTACGGATGAAAGTCTCGATCGCCTACATGCCGGAATCGAAAACGATATCGAGGAGGCCCTTCGAACTGTTGAGCGCGCGAACCTCGGCACCGAGGATTACCTTGAACTTGTGATGGAAGAAGAAAGTGCTTCCGTAGAGGAATTGCTCGGGCTCGCGTTCGTTGCCGGACAGGTGTTCATCAACAATGTCAGGAGCCGTGTCGCGGTCGTCTCTCAGGAATTCCGTCGCGCCTTCAACCGTTCCCTGAGTTTCGTAGCAGATGGCGATAAGAAAGCGTTCTGTGTCCTTAAGATTGGCGATTCGATTCGAACTGATTCTCCGTACACGGCGGCCCAACTAATAAACGCGATTGCCAACTATTGGAAACACGAGGGCGACTGGCCAACTTGTGAACGAAAGGAAAGAGGTCGACTCTTACGTGTATGGGATACGGCTCGTATGGAAAAGATCGCCCAATCGACAGTCAAAATAGTTTGCAGCATTGGAATGACACCATTCTCCGGAGGTAATCTGCGCAAGGCTGTCGATTACCTCGAGGTGACCGACTACAGAAATCTCTCGCCCATTCGACAGAAGTTGAAGCAGTGGGCGAGCTTGGTCTACAAAACGGTTTCAGGGGAAGTCGCACGCCAGGTCTAGAAGCCGAAGTCCGAAGAGCGATGGCCACTCTGGCATCCAGCGTCCCTTAGGCGGGAACGGGCTGCCCAGGCGCCGATCAAGGGTGCCGCCATCCGCTGGGCCTGTGGTGCGAGGTGTTTAAGTGTGCTGCCAGAAATGATTTCGTCGGAGGGTTCCCCATGGCACCCCGTCGTTGTAAGGTATGTGGAAAACCAATTAGCTGCAATGCTACGGCATGCCCACATTTTGGGAAGAAGGTCAAGGGCGGAATGGGTGTAGACGGGGGCATGGGCAGATCCATAGCCGATTTAGGACTGGTTTGCGCTTTGGTCGGTTTCATAGGATGCGGAGGTGGCGGCAGTGGCGGAAGCGGAGGCGGTTCGAACCCACCGCCCCCCGCGCCCGCAGTCACTCTCTCGCCCACGAGTCTGACCTTTGCCAGCCAAGGCTTGGGAACGACGAGCGCCGCGCAAACGATTACGCTCACCAATAGCGGCAACGCCGCGCTAAGCATTACTAGCATCGCGGTCACTCTCACCAATTCCGGCGATTTCGCGGAGACGAACAACTGCGCCTCGTCTGTCGGCGCTTCTGTAAGTTGCACTATTTCGGTGACGTTTACACCGTCTGGGGCCGGAACCCGCACGGGCTCGATCACGATCACGGACGACGCGTCCGATAGCCCACAAAATGTTGGACTGAATGGGACGGGCACAGCCCCGGTGGCTACCGTCCGACCGACAAGCGTCCTTTTCGGGGACACCGTTGCGGGAACCCTTGCGTTGCAAACTGTCACGCTGACCAACAGCAGCGACGCTGTGCTTGGCATTGTGAGCATCGTTCTCTCAGGGGACACCAGTACTTTTTCGTCGAGGAACAGTTCGGGCGAACCGCTCCCTCCGTTCACCGACTGTGGTTCATCCCTGGCCCCTCAGGGAGCGTGCACCATCAATATCTTTTTTTCGCCTGGGCGCGATCAGGTTTGCGATCCTTGCACCGCGACCCTGACGATCACGGACGATGCCTCTAACAGTCCACAAACGGTTGCTATCACAGGTATTGATATAGGTTATCAGTCAGGGTCGGTAGAGGCGCCTGTCCTGGTGGCGCCTGCCCGCGGTGCGGACGGCCCTCAGATCACGGTCAACATTTCGCCAGATGTACCGGTCCGCATCACGGACTTCCGTTTTGACCGCTCTGCGGCGGGCATGCCAGCGGCGTTCCGCTATGATCTGCAGAACACTTCCGGGCAAGGGTTGGTGGCCATCGAGGTGCGATGGGAAACCTCTTTTGACGCCAATGATACCGCGAGGTTCAGCACCCGGGATGATCGCTGGCTGACCGGCCTACTCCCCTCGAATCATACCGAAGGGTTCCAAGTTAGCAACGTGCCGAACGTCCCGGCACAGGTTCCTCTTAGCCATGTTTCGGCTAACGTCTCCTATGCTGAGTTCGAAGACGGAACGGCCCTGGGGACGGACGTCGTCCGTGTCGGCAGTGAAATCGCGAAGGCGCGGCGCAAACAACTCGCCGCCTACGCTGAGATTCTCGACACCTTCGGCAGCGGCGGCAGTGACGCGCTTGTCCAGGCTCTGAAACAGCACGGCACCGCGCACGATCAGGACCCCGCGGTCCAGGCAGCCACTGCGTGGCTGCTGGGCATTCTCAGCAACGAAGGCGTGGATGGAGTGATCGAAAAGCTGCAGCGGTGCTCGACTCTGAGCGTGCCGGACGTTTCTCCCCTGCAGTAGGAGAGCGCGGGCAACGTCGGTACAAGGCTGAGGTTTCTGGCGGCGAAGCTTGTGACACCGGGTGCACGGGCCGACGCAGATTGTTGCCCTACGGGACACGTTCCGTAAACGCTTCGAGGTTACCCTGACCAGCTTCGCTGGCGTGCGCACGCAATCATGGAATTTGGACCTATAATGCCCGGTAGCGTTAGATAACCCTTTCGTGACTACTCGCTCCCCGAGCCTTGACGGTCCTCTAGGGTCGACGCCCAACACGGAGGCTAGCCGCCTAAAGATGCCAAGCGTAATACAGTCCAGGGGGCAACGCAAATGACATCCGCCGATTATCTCAAGCGACTCTGCGAAGGCTACGTTCGTAGTTATCGAACTTTCGGTATAAGAGGCTCTCGCGATCCTCGAGAGTTCAACCGGGTAATAGACGCCCGTGCCGCAGACGTGACCCACAGGGAAGTCACCTTCTTCAGTCAACTAGGCGAGATGTTGGGTTTCGTTGCCCGTCGTGAAGTCGCGAGGAAAGATCGTACAAGGTGGGATCTGTCATGGGTCGATATTGATTCGAAAAAACCGTTCCTCTGCATGGAAAGCGAAACCTTCGAGAAAAAAGCAGATAGCACTATCGGCAAGCTGCTGCGCACCCGGAGTTCGAAGGTGTATCTTGTAGGAATCCTGGGATGCTTAAACGAGAGCCACTTCGCCCAGGTCAAACAAACAGTTTCCAAACGTTTGAAAGGCCGTTCATTGCTTCTCCTTGCTTGGGTCGGCTCAGACATGTGGCACGCCACGAAACTCAAAGCCATTGTAGCGTGCGACGGAAACGTTTATACCCGGCAAGCGACCGCAGAACCAGATAGCGACAACTACTGGTACGCGCGATTCGATGATGATGAATGGGTCGACGCTACTGGTGAACTTCTCGACCGCCCGCTACCTCCATGTTTAACCCGGGTCGCGGCATAGCGACCATCTGAAGGCAACGCCGAACTGCCTCCGCACCCGAACCCTGGGGCCGATGGCGAGGCCGATCACTTATTAGAAACCACTTGCGTTTCGCGACTCAAGACTTATAATCCCGGGCAGCGATAGAAAACCACACCACATCGCGGAGGTTCCTCTTAGATGACAAACCCTGAAAGAGCGTTACAGTTTTGGTCAGTATTGGTCTTTGCCGCCAGAGAGCAAAAGGTTATCAGCTTTACTATACTTGAGCAAATGACGGGAATGGTTAGGCAAGGGCAAGGCCGCATACTCGGGCACATTTACCACTACTGCAAACTCCACAAGCCGCCCCTACCGCTACTAAACACGCTTGCAGTCAACCAAGAAACAGCAAAACCCGGCCCACCATCTGAAAAATACGCCGACCTGCCAGCGGAACAAGCCCGCGTGTTCGTATACGATTGGCTGGCACACGGCGCACCCTCAATAGAGGATCTCGAAGGTGCTCAGGCTGCCGCCGACAAAACCGAAGCTCCCAGTAGCTATGGAGACGGTCGTGAGCTATAGTGCAGCTGCTCAGGGCTGCCCTCATGAATAAGGCGTTCGTGGAGTCACGGACTCCTTCGAGAGGCTCGCTTGAAGCGGCGGCGTGGCCGTACTTGAAGCTGGCTCGCCCAAAAGTTCTATTGCCTTGTTGATTTGCTGGTCAACGCCGACATTCAGTTGGGACGGGTCGACTTCTACCAACACATCCGGTGAAACCCCTTTACCTTCGAGGCAATCCCCTTTTGATGTATACCAACCAAATATCGGCAGACGGACCCAATAGCCAGTCCCGACCCTGAAATTCGCAGCCCCAAGGACATTCCCGGCCGTCTTCTTTCCAACGATAGTGGCCAAGCCATTCTCGGCCGCGAACCCCGCTACCATTTCGGCCGCGCTATTGGTCCATTCATTCACGAGCAGGACGACCTTGTTGTGAAATGGCTGCGGGCCCAAACCCTGGGTGAGCAAGAATAGGGACTTGTCGCGGAATGTGAACCGCCCAAGCGTCCAGAGAAGTCCCATACGAGTCTGCGGCATCGGAACGGAGGGGAGGTCCTCCTTCTTGTACCCTTTGCGCAGGCGGCCGGGCGTCAAGCTATGCCCGATGGGGATTTGGCTAGGACACAGATAGCTTGCAAGCCTTGCCAGGCCCAGGCCACCCCCTATATTTCCGCGCAAATCAATAATGAGGCGATTCGCTCCGCTTTCCTTTAGAGATTTCACCGCCGGATCCAGGGCATTGGCAAAACTGATGCCCAACTCACCGGTGAAGTACGTTACCCTCAGCAGGCCAATTCCCGGCGCAACCATCGCGTGTGAAACGGGCTTTGGTTCAACGATCGGTGGACGCGACTTACTGCCTTTCATCCTGGGTACTTTGGCTGACACGTGGCGAATATTCTCACCGCTAGGGTCCGCAATCTTCAAATCGTATGTCTCGCCCACATTGCAAGGCGGCATCGCCGGCGGAACATACTCGGTGCCATTCACGGCGAGCAGCATATCGCCGGATTTGACGCCGGCAATATCGGCCGGCCCGCCTTGGAAGACGTCGAGGAAAAACCAGCGTTCCTTTCCCGCCGACGGAAAGCCGCGGAGGGTGGCATTGATCGTATGCTGGGGAAGGAGCTGTTTTCCTGTCTCGTGGAAGAAGGCGATGTGGCTGCACTTAAGCTCCGTTAGGAGCTCTTTGACGCCACTTTCGAACTGGCCGGTCTCGACTTCCAGCAGGCCCGGCGTTCGCTGATCGACGCGCGCGGTCCAGGCGTCATAACTCACACCCCCGACATTGATGTGATGCTTCAGAACGGCCTTCTTAATGGACGCAAGGATCTTAGCGCGTTCCTGCGGATTGGGCGACATGATGCTAGTTTTGCTCATCCTCATGAGTGGATATGGCGCGATCAATCGCGCCCTGGAATATAAAGCCAGCCCAATAGTAGGGTTTTGCTGTGGGGCCGAATTCCCGCAATGTGTCCTGCTTTGCGTGAGTTAGCGCGTCAACGGCGGGCTCGTGTGCCGCGAGGTGTTTATAAAAGTTGCTCATGACGATGAGCGAATAGTTATCATTGATGGACCAGAGCGTGGAGACGACTGCCTTCGCGCCGGCCAAAAGGAAAGCCCTTGAGAGCGCCGCGATGCCCTCCTCTCCCTCGATGAGCCCGACACCGGTGTCGCACGCGGAAAGGATGACCAAATCAGCGTTGAGGCGGAGTTGCACGATTTCCGAGGCTTGCAGGAAGCCGTCTTCGCCCGCCGCGGGGTCGCTCAGAAGAACCAACGCAGAGCGATCGGGATCCTGATTGCTCGCAAAAGCGTGAACGGCAAGATGAATGATCCGATATTGCGCCAAGTCGGCATGCTTAACGGCCGACTCAGTGGCTTTCGCCCCAAGCAAGAGAGTATCGCTCGGATCGTGTAACGCCGCCTCGGCAGCGAGCACCTCGTCCTGCGAAGCCGGCAGGTTTGCCAGCTTGTCGGGATCGTAACCCCGGGTCAGTGAGGCTTCCTTCAACGCGGTCGCGTCGTACGGGACACCGCCTACACCCAAGAACAAATGCTCGAAAGCGTGCGGCCGGTTCCTCACCTGCGCAAGTAGATAGAACGCGTTTGCAGACGGCTCATTAATGACAGTGTGAGTTTCGACAACGTATCGCCCTGACTCATCTACCAATCCGTCAAAGGGAACAAGGTGCAACGGTCCATCAGGTATGATTACGAGTGTTTCTGCCTTCGCAGTATCGCTGATCGGTTTGAGCACAGTGTCGTAAAGTTGGCGCCCCTCATCGTGCGCTGGCTTTTTCGCCTTGACGGCAGTCAGGTAAGCCAATATGAGCGAATTGATGTGCTCTTTGGCCGCTAGCGGAACGAGCCGAGAACCGCCGTGCGAGATCACCAGGCAATACGACTGCGGGTCCGCCACAACGTACTCCAGGATGAGTGATGCCCGACTGAGGCTCCGCTCGACTCGGTCCAACCCGACCAACGTGTGCGCCCGAGCTTTGAGAATGCTGACATCAGGCGTGACCCATCGGGCTTGCTCCGCCATGAAGACCTGGTCACGAATGTTACGCTCCTCGGTGGCGGACCGCGCGGCCATCAATTTGAGTTGTAGCTGGGAAATCGTCCGCTCCTGTTCTCGTGCCTCGCGCGGCGTCACGGAGCCGGCCATGAGCATGTCCGTCGTGACGCGGCCGCGGACCTGTTCGATGATTGAAAACGCCTTGGCCGGATTGTTGAAATGCTGCGCAATCAAGCAAAAGTGCTGCGAGTACAATTCGCTGGCTGACTTGATCAGGGCGGTCTTGTCCAAAACACCCGAGAGGCTTCCAATCGCCGAGTCCACGAAGGTGGCGGCGCGGTCGTAGGTATTGTCGGCATTGGAGTATGCGCCCTGCTTAATTTCAATCTCCGCTACGGCTTGCAGCCGCTCGGGAACTGACCAGATATCACCGTTGGCCTGGGTCGTTGCAGCCGCAAGAGCAGCATATTGCTTCGCGTGCTGTAGATCGCCGCGTTGCAAGTACAGATCGGCCAGTGACGATTGCGCACTCTCCTGCTGCTCCATGAATCCGCCTGCTTTCGAAATCGCAAGAGACTGTTCAAGGCTAGACACAGCGCCTTTCCAGTCGTTCCGAGCCAAGGCCAGAGGTGCAGACTCAATCAGAGTCAGTGCCTCATGTTCCTTCCGGTGTTGTTCTCGCGCATGCTTCAGCATATCATCGGCCAGGGCCTGGGCCGCGTCGAACTGCTTAAGGCCAACCAAAGCGTCTAAGCGGGCCTCATTGGTTGAGAATTGATAGCCCGCATCAGGCGTTTCGCTGGCAATCTGCAAAGCCTTTTCCAAATAAGGGATCGACTGGTCGTAAAGCTTCGTCAGAACTAATCCAGTTCCCAATACCGTAAAGAACCGGATTTGCGCGCCGGCGTCATTTGCCGCTTTAGCGGCAGCCAAGGCTCCGCCCACATTCTTCCGAGCTGTTGCCAGGTCTCCTTCGTAGAAGGCCACCAGACCCAGTTGCGCAAGCGCCCGGTATTGCCATTTCTCATTGCCTAACTCCGTGGCGAGCGCCTGGACTTGTTCCCAGTCATGCCCCATCGCACTTGAGTTGACTTCCTCATCGATGTCACCCTTCACAATTAAACAGAACATCCGGAGTTGCTTGTCCTGGAGAACAAGCGGGTTAGAGGTTAGTTCATTTTCAAGCTCAGCTGAGATCGCCGGCACTTTGCCCTGCTCCGCAGTTGAGCGCAGCCGGCCGAGTTTGGCGTATAAGGCATTCCGCTGATCACCTGCTGCCGCAAACATCTTCTCAGCTTGAGTAAACTCTGGCCCGGCAGCAGCCCAGTTGTATAGTTCAGCAAGATAAATGGCGTGGTGCAGCAGTTCCACCGCGGATTGCTGCTTCTGCTGAGCATGTAGTGGCTGGGGCGCCGCGCCTATGACACATATCGCGGCGACAGCGCAAATGATAGCTTCGCGAGTCCTCGAGGTTTGTCCTCTGGAGTGTCGAAGAGTGTCAGCTCTCATGCGCTTGTACCCCATTCTTGGAAAAAAGAACGGCTACAACGGGCGCGGCGGGTGACGGAGCGCCGGCATCATGCTCCCAACGAACCGGTCCGAACGCTATATCTTGCTAAAGAATCTGGAAAGGGTCAGCCCGAAACCGTTTGCGATGATCTCCAAATTGCGGGCGGAGACGTTTCTTTTTCCGTGCTCCACATCCGCTAAATAACTTCTATCCAGCCCGAATTCCTCTGCCATCTGAACCTGCGTCCAGCCGCGCTGCTTTCGGAGCTTTCGCAATCTCCGCCCAATCCGGATGCAGATGTCATCGGCCATACCCTTTCATAATGAATTGAGGACTCCGTGCCACAAACCGGTTATAGGCAACATTGAGCGCGAGGTTGCTTATTATATGGGCAGGCCGATCGGAGTTTACGAATCACAGAACGATCATGAACTGACAGGAGAGGGGTACTCACAACGACTTTGGCGAGACACTTTGTTACAGCGAAACTCCCCGCTGGGAGAAATGAAAACAACTAGAACAACCTGCTACTGCTGAGGAAGCTGTTGACGCAAGCGGGCTGGACTCGCGTGCAAAACTCGTGCCGACCCAGACGGAGGAGGCGCTACCTCGACAAATTGCCAGCCGCATGGCGGTGATGCGCAATGACCTGAAGTCCGGTGATCCCAAAAGCGTGTTGGGCCTGGCATATCCTAGGTTTCACCAGCTACAAAATCGAGCCGGTGGGCGAATTCAATAATCTGCTGGGACATGGACAGCCTGTCTATAACTGTGGCGCAGACTTGGGTAAGTCCGCGGACCAACGTCGATGGGGACGTTGAGCCTGCGGAGAGGTTTCCTTGCATCCGGCCTTTTCGGGTGTCAGAGTAGCTCGGCATCCCGAAGGTTAACATGGATAAAAGAGGCGATGCCATACGGGTTCTCATCACGGACCCAGTTCTGCAGAAACGCCTAGCAAAGTACCTCGTGCAGCGGTGCTTTCGCAATTCCGCCCTCGAGGACTTGCACGCAGGTATAGCGCCTGATTCCAAGGCCGGGGATTACTCGGATGTAGTGGTATCTACACCATTCGGGGAAATCCCCTGGTCCAAGCTCTCGCGATTCGATGACGAAGAGATGAAGACCCTCATGATCGACGTAGTCCAGAAAACATACGAGTTCATTCAGGAGCTGTTCGACGAAGAGAACGGCGGTGAGCTCCTTCTTCGATTGGCCGCGCGCGACCCGCTACCGCGGTGGGAAGACCCGAAATAAGGTGGGCAATGGAGGCGCGGCTGCTGTCACTCGGCTAGCGTCTCAGCTTTGGGAGTCCTGCCGCTCTTTGCAGTCTCTGCAAGACCGTGCCCAGGGGACGACTTCCAAGCGCGCTTTGCTCATCGGTTGCCCGCATTCTTCACAGATGCCGAATCTACCCTGGCGAAACCGCATTAAGGCATCCTCGATAGCCCGCAATAGCTTGCTGTCCGTTTGTTTTAGGCGCAGCTGCACGGTGGCGCTGGTTTCACGGGCAGCCAAATCAACCAGATCCCCATGAGGTTCGCCGGCCCTGGGAATCGAACCCAACAAACTCTTGCCCGTCGAGAGTTCTTGCTGCTTTGCAAGGAGAAGATTCTTGTAGTGAAGAAACTCGCTCTTGTCCACAACCCCTGCCATGTATCTAAAGATTGCTATACCTGCCACGCCCGATTCTCAGATTATACAGCCAGAGGCGTGTCGCAGCGACCTTTTGAGTATTCCTAACCGCTGTGGTCAATTTGCTCGCGAACTGATAGGTATCCCTTCCCATGCCGGACATCTGATAGAGGCCGTCTGCTTATCATAGGACATTCTGCCGGATATCGGATTGGAATCAGGCTGATCAACCTGTAGTCTGGGGGCTCACCAGCCTCGCGCCTGGGCGCAGGCGTTCCTTTGCGGCTGGGAAGCCGAGTATGACCCGCAATCGGCGCGCCGGATCGTGGGCCAACGGTTGCCTTGCTGGGGGGCGGCCTATTTGCCCACTGAGGGCCAGTCAGTCTACTTA
>Ga0335078_10016262_pt1 | contig 11040 bp, 5 predicted proteins | sample Lox_Sample_32_FD_206711 | JGI IMG/M metagenome (GOLD analysis project Ga0335078, IMG submission 206711) | Soil microbial communities from Loxahatchee National Wildlife Refuge, Florida, United States - Lox_Sample_3.2 | ecosystem: Environmental > Terrestrial > Soil > Wetlands | place: USA: Florida...
CAGAACGATGTCGATTTTTCTGTGGCCAAGCGTTTTTCTCTCACCGAGTCCAAGGCGTTTGAGTTCCATGTCGATTTCTTCAATCTGTTTAATCACGCGAGCCGGGACAACCCCGTCAGTGACATTAGTGACCCGGATTTCGGTAAGGTACTGGGTTTCAGCTCCAGCCCGCGAATCGTCCAGTTGGCACTGAGGTTCAGCTTCTAATCGCAGAAGTCCATCTGGAGATCCGCGAGTACAGATCGAAAGCGCATTATGTTTCTCGGTTCGCCTTCGCAGTAGTTTAACCGCCTTCTCGTGCAGACCTTACGCTGCCGCTACAGTGACGTTATGGAAGGTCGAGGTGACGGCCTCAAACGTCTGAACCCTGGGCGTTCCATCGATCATTCTTGCCAAGGTTTTCAACACTTCCGGGTAGGTGCTGGTGTTGTAGGCTTCTGCTTGGGTTTTGCTCTCCCACAGACTGATCGCAATCACATCCGGGCTGCCGGGATTTGACAATGTGATTTCGTCCTTGAAACCCTCCTGCTTACGAAGTAAAGAAAGAATTTCGTTCTTAAAAGCTCCAGGTGTAATCAGAAAGCATATTGGATTTCAGATGAATCGATACACTGCGTGCAAACATGGCAACCTCCTTAGGGCAAATAAATCTTCTCCAGATACGCACTTGGAGGGTGCGGGCTCGCATTTTGCGTAACCCCTTCACCAGCCGGTCCTGGGCGGTACCGAAGAAGCGCTCGATCCGGCCTTTGGCCTGTGGGGAGTGAGCCGCGATCCACTCGATGTTCAGTTCACCCAGCGCACGCCCGATCTGCGTGGGCTGCGCGGCCGGAGCATCGCTATGATGCGCCGCTTTGGGCGCGGTCTGAAACAAACTCGCCTTGTCGGTATAGAACGCTAGCGGACGCCCATACTTTTCCAGGTAACTCCTCAGCAGCCGCAGGTTCTCCTCCGTGGAGTCATGCCGTACAAAGCGCGCCACTGCCCGCGAGCTGGCATCGTCAATGATGGCGATGAGATATAGGCTCTCGCAACTGCGTCCTTCCAGCCAGGCGTGTTCGCTAGCGTCCCACTGCAGCAGTTCGCCCCAGCGGGCACGGCGTGCCCGCCAGCTGTGTACTCGTTCCACTTGTGCCCGTCGCACCTTCCACAACCCCGCCTCCATCAGCCATTTCCGCAGCGTCTCCTTGCCTACCTTTAACCCATGCTCGCTCGCCAGTTCTTCCCCTGCCAACGTGGGACCGTAATCGTGCCACTGATGGGTCTGTTGGTAGCGGCGAAATAGCACTATGGCTCGCTGCTTCACCCATACCCGGCAACCTTCGATTCGAGGGCCTTCCCCGCAACTGGTGCACCACCGCCCGGTCTCCTTCCCGCTTCATCCGCTTCAGCAATACCCGCACCCACCGCGGGCTGATTCCCTAACTCTGCTCCCGCCTGTCGCTGCGTGATATGTCGCTTTCTCACCTCATGCAATACGTTCAGCCGATCCCGATCCTTGCTTGTCATCCACAGCCCCCTCCTCGTTCCGTCATGCCCTAGCAAAGCGGAACTTTCTACTTGGCTACAAGAGGAACTTCTCATGTGGCTGCGACATGCAATTACTTGCACATTGACAGGGCAACAACCGGGGAGCATAATTTTTTGCGTAATTTGGGCGTCCATCCGTTGCCCGGAACCTCATTTCCGTCCTGGCTTTTTACGTAAGCACTGGCCCAGTTCCCCGAAGGAGATGCCTGCCATGAAGCTCGGCACCGTTTGCGTTCTCGCTGGATTTTTGTCGTTAGTTCTTTCCCTGGCCGCTCAGACGTCGGGCATCAGCCCCGCCTCTGCCCAAGTGCCGCCGCCCTTGATCCAGTTCTCGAACGTCGCCACCGACGAAGGTGGCACGACGTTGAGCGGCGTGGTCAGCATCACGTTCTCACTCTACAGCAACCAACAGGGCGGCGAGCCGCTTTGGACCGAGACGCAGAATAATGTCCAACTCGACCCCACCGGGCACTACTCCGTCCAACTGGGCATCACCCGGCCGAACGGCGTGCCAACAACTTTGTTTACGACGGGTGAAGCACGCTGGCTGGGAATGCAGATTGCGGAGCAAACAGAGCAACCGCGCGTGCTGTTGCTGAGCGTGCCCTACGCATTGAAAGCTGGCGATGCAGCGACGGTAGGCGGACTGCCCCCCTCCGCCTTCGTGCTGGCCGCACCGACCGCACCCGGCACCCAGGCTTCTCCGGAATCGGCGTCTGCGACGAGTACGGACTCTGCACCCCCCATCGGCGGTTCGGGTACCACCGACTACATTCCCCGGTGGACCGACAACAACGGCAATTTAGGCAATTCCATCCTCTACCAATCGGGCACAGGCTCCAGCGCCAAGATCGGTATCAATACCACGAGCCCGCTAACCACTTTGGACGTGAAGGGTACAGAACTGGTGCGCGGCTTGTTCGAAATGGCGACCATGAACTTTGCCTCGCCCACCAAGGGATACGACTCCCAGCCCTTCAATCTGGAGTCCTCGGCCTACAACAGCGGGACGGAAAAGTACACGCTGAACCATTTCCAGTGGCAGGCCGAGCCGACGGGCAACAACACCACCACTCCCGGAGCGACGCTGAATTTGCTGTATGGGACTGATCCTGCGGCACCGGCGGAAACCGGGCTGAATGTTGGCAGCAACGGCCAGATCACGTTCGCATCGGGGCAAGTATTTCCCGGGGCGGGAACCGTGACGAGCGTAGGCAGCGGCGCAGGACTCACAGGCGGCCCAATCACCGGCGCTGGAACCTTGAGCATTGCCAACGCGGGTGTCACCAACGCCATGCTAGCCAATCCGTCGCTCACCGTTAAGGCCGGAACTGATCTCACGGGTGGCGGCTCGGTCTCTCTCGGTGGAACCACCACGCTAAATGTGGATACGACGAAAGTGCCACAACTGAACACGGCCAACACCTTCACCGGCAATCAGACGGTGAATGGAAACCTGACGGCAACCGGAGTGGTGACTGGCAGCAGTTATCAGATAGGGAGCAATTTGTTCGCCTTCGGCTCCTATGCCAATGGCAATGCGTTCCTGGGATTCGCGGGGAACACAACCACCACGGGCATTTGGAACACGGCCAGCGGACAGTATGCGCTCTACTTCAACACATCGGGCTACGCCAACACGGCCAGCGGAGAGTATGCGCTCTACTTCAACACATCGGGCACCTACAACACCGCCAGCGGGTTCGGGGCGCTCAGCTCCAACACATCGGGCTACGACAACACGGCCAGCGGCACCGAGGCGCTCAACGACAACACCACGGGCCACGAAAACACGGCCAGCGGGCTCGGGGCGCTCTACTCCAACACATCGGGCTCCTACAACACCGCCAGCGGCTACAACGCGCTCTCAGCCAACACCACGGCTACCGAAAACACGGCCGACGGCTACAACGCGCTCACCTCTACCAGCACGGGCGGCGGCAATACGGCCAGCGGCTTCGAGGCGCTCTACTCCGACACCACGGGCTACTTCAACACAGCCGTGGGCTATCAAGCGCTGTACAACAACACCACCGGCACCTATCTCACTTGTATCGGCTACGAGTGTGTCCCGGGCGAAGACGGGCTCTCCAACGCCACCGCCATCGGGGCGCACGCCGTGGTCAGCCAGAGCAATTCCCTCGTCCTGGGTGGTACGGGTCAATGGGCCGTCAAGGTGGGCATCGGCACGGCCACGCCATCGAACATTCTCACCATCGCACGTGGCGCCGGGCATCCCGTTAGCGACAGTTGGGAAACCTACAGCTCCCGCCGTTGGAAGACCAACATCCATCCGCTCGCAAACGCGCTCGGCAAGGTCGAGCAGTTACGGGGCGTCTCCTATGATCTGAAGAACTCAGGCAAGCACGAGATCGGCGTGATTGCCGAGGAAGTGGGACAGGTCGTGCCGGAAGTGGTCAGCTACGAAAAGAACGGCAAGGATGCGACGGGAGTGGATTACAGCCGGTTAACGGCGCTGCTGATTGAGGCCACCAAGGAACAGCAGCGGGAGATTCAGCATCAGCAAGCTGCCCTCCGAACGCAGGCAGCAGCCATTCGTGATCTGAAATCTGAGCTTCGGGCTACACGCCAGACTCTGCAGAAGGTGAAAGCGCAAGTAGCCGCCGCTCAGCTTACAGTGGCGGTTGCGAAGTAGATGCAAGGAGTCATCAGCACAGAATGGCCGCTCGGTCTCTCGGGCGGCATTTTTGTGGGAGAACCCCAGTCGGGGTGGGCAAATCGGCAGTGAAGCTTTGTGGGGCGATTCTTCCTTGCTCGAAGGGTGGCGGTTTTGTTAGACGGTCTTAGGTTAGGGTTGATAAGAAAGAAAACTTCAGATGGGCCAACTTAGTTCAGGGAACCTGAAGAGTAAGAAGAGGTGGCTTGCTCAATTACAGTGCTAGGCTCGTGCGCCACCCTTGTCAATGTCTTGGTTCCTCAGCCGTAATGCAGTCTGCTGTGGCATATGGTACAGAATGTAATAAGATTTTGCGCGAGGTGACAGTCTATTCCACCAAAGTTGATGACCTTCGTTCGACCAGCTCCAGGCTCATAATCAGGGTCTACTCCGGCCCAGGTTCACAAGTCTATTGACATCCGGTGACGGAACGCGCAAAATCCTCCCCAATACGCCACGAACCGTCTCCCAATTCTTATCCCCATAATCTTGGGCAGATGCGTATCCGCGTGGCCGGGCCGAGCAACACCTAATCACGCAATCAATAGTCGCAGATCCTTGGTGGGGAAGTACAAGTAGAGGGTTTCTCAAGGGGGTTTTCACAGGTTCACGCAGAGCGCGTGAAAACCTGCGTGGCCTGAGGTGTGTTCAATGAGGCCCTTCCGGTCTCCGTGTTTGCTAGCTCTGGCGCCGATGATCCTCTGGCCGGTGTTCAACGCCGCAGGTCAGATGTTCAATCCTGTGTCCGCAATTCTGAATCCCGTTGTCTTTTCTCCCCCCAGTCTTTCATTTGCCGGCCAACTCGTAACCACCACCAGCGCAGCCCAGAACGTTACATTGAAGAACACTCAGGAAGTCCCGCTGACGATTTCCGGGATTTCTACTTCGGGCGATTTCGGGCAAACTTCGAACTGCCCACTGTCTCCGAACACTCTGGCTGCCGGATCCACTTGCGCCATCTCTGTCACTTTCGCACCCACCGCGCTGGGCCCACGGACAGGGACGCTTGCCGTGTCTGACGATGCAAGAACGAGTCCCCAAACGACGAGTCTCTCGGGAACGGGTTCATTGTCTGGGCTGGTGACAATTTATGTCACGCCGATTAGTCCGACCGTGCCCGTTGGCGAATCGCAACAACTGGTTGCGACCGGCACATTTAGTCAGGGGCAGGCTATAAACATCAGCAATTTTGTCACTTGGTCTTCTTCTGCCACTGCGGTTGCGCTGGTGAATCCTCTCGGTTTGGTGCAGGCTCTTGCGCCGGGAGTGGCGATCATCACGGCGAGCTACGGATCAGTCAACGGACAAGCCTCGGTTACCGTGACCTCGCCGGTCCTGAGTTCGATCGCGGTTACACCCACCAACCCGGCTGTTCCTGTCGGTGCTTACCAGCAATTCACTGCTGTGCTCACCTATAGCGATGGTAGTACCAAGGACGCAACCAGCGAGGTGAACTGGTCTTCTTCGGCTACGGCGGTAGCCGCCATCAACAGCTTGGGGTTGGCCACTGCCTATTCGCAGGGAAACTCAACCATCAGTGCTTCTTCGGGATCGGTAATGGGCAGTACGGTGCTCATGGTTTCGCAGCCGCAGTGCGCGCTTCCTCCGCCAGGGTTGGTGGGTTGGTGGACCGGGGACGGCAACACCGTGGATATTGCCGGCAACAATTCCGGAACCCTGCAGAGCGGCGCAACCTACGGCGCCGGAGAGGTTGCCCAGGCCTTCACATTTGGGGGTAACGGCGCCTCCGTGCTGGTTAATTCCCCTGTGTATTCGCCCGCCGCTGGCACCGTTATGTTTTGGTTCATGCCGAGCGGAACAGGCGCCATCACGGGCAGCTACGCTGGAGGTCAGAACCGCGCTCCTGGGTTCTCGATCGACTCCGGCGGCAATCTGAATTGGGAGTTTGGGAACCTGTCCGCTCAGTCGGTCGGACAGGTCAGCCCCAATCAGTGGTATCACGCTGCTATGACCTACTCCAATTCCAATTCTGGGGTGAACGTCAGCGTGTATTTGAACGGGGCCTTGGTGGCCAGTGCGATTGCCTCTGCGAATACCGCCTGGAATCCGCAGTTGGCAATCGGCGCTTACCTGAATGCGCAACCGCTATCTTTCACCGGCTCGCTGGATGAATTTTCCATCTTCAATGAAGCCTTGAGTTCGCAGCAAATTCAGCAGGTCTACAATGCGTTCAGCGCGGGCATGTGCAAGCCCACGCTGCAAACCATCACCGTCAGTCCGGCCAATGCCTCGCTTGCCCCTGGGCTGTCACTGCAGTTCGACGCAGTGGGAAGTTACAGTGACAACACGACGCATGACTTGACCACGTCTGCCGGTTGGAGCACCGCGGATTCGACCGTAGCTACAATCAACGCGAGCGGCCTGGCAACGGCTATCGCAGACGGAAGCACGACGGTTTCGGCCACGTTAGGATCAGCCAACGGATCGACCGGCCTGACAGTTGCGCCCAGTCTGGTTTCTGTACAAGTGAACCCGTCGAATCCCTCATCCGCGGCAGGAACCACGCAACCGTTCACCGCGACCGGCACATTTAGCGACGGCAGCCAACAAGATGTGACGGGATCGGCGACCTGGAGTTCTTCCCAGCCAGCGGTAGCGACGATTGCCTCGAACGGCCTGGCGACTTGCGTGGCCGCAGGGCAAACCACAATCACGGCAACGGCGGGCTCAGTAGCCGGGTTCACGGTGTTGACCGTGACCGCGGCCACGCTCTCCTCGATCACGGTGAACCCGGCAAATCCCAGCATTGCCGCCGGGACGACCCAGCAGTTCACAGCCGCCGGGATTTTTAGCGACGGTAGTCAGCAGGATGTGACCACGTCCGTGAGCTGGAATTCGTCGCTGCCGGCGACCGCGACGATCGACTCCAAGGGGCTGGCGACGGCTGCAGCAGCCGGCCAGACCACGATCACAGCCACATCTGGTTCCATTTACAACTCTGCAACTCTGACCGTAACCCAAGCGGCTCTAGTCAGCATCGCCGTGAACCCAGCGAATCCATCCCTGCTGGTGGGCAGCATGCAGCCGTTCACGGCGACGGGCACGTTCAGCGACAACAGCCAGCAGGATCTAACCAGCGCAGTGACGTGGGGGTCTTCCAATCAAGCAGTTGCGACCATCGATCCAACTGGTGTGGCCACGACATGGTCGGTTGGCTCAACTTCAATCAGTGCCACCCTTAATTCCATCTCCGGTTCCACAACTCTGACCGTGACCTTGCCAGCGCCGACGCTCATATCGATTTCCGTCAACCCTGCCAACCCGTTGATCGCAATTGGCCAGAACCAGCAATTCACCGCACAGGGAACTTATAGCGACGGAAGCAATCAGGATCTGACCAACTCGGTGCTTTGGAGCTCGACTCAACCCGCCATTGCCAGCATCAGCAGCACCGGCCTGGCTAGCGGATTGAGCGGGGGTGCGAGCACGATCGGCGCTGCGTTGGGATCCATCAATGGCTCCGCGACCTTGAATGTCAATCCCCTCGCCCTGGTGTCCATCGCGGTGACTCCGGCGAGTCCCGCCATCGCGCTGGGGACAAACCAGCAGTTTGCGGCTACGGCCACTTACGCGGACGGCAGCACTCTCGACTTGACCACATCCGTGAACTGGAGTTCGTCGGCGCCGGCGGTGGCAACCATCAACCCTGCGGGTTTGGCAACTAGTGTGAGCGTTGGCCAATCCACGATCGGGGCGGCGGCCGCAGGCACCAGTGGGTTTAGCTTGCTGACCGTAACTTCTGCGGCACTGACTTCCATCTCCGTGACGCCCGCAACTCCCACGATTCCACTGGGTACAACTGCACAGTTTGCGGCGACTGGCACGTTTACGGACGGGACCATGCAAGACGTGACCACCTCGGTGCAGTGGGGATCTTCCGACGGTACGGTCGCGACCATCAGCAATGCCGGTGGGACCCAAGGCTTGGCGACCAGTGTGGCCCCAGGGTCGACCACGATCTCCGCCACTTCGGGCACGATTTCCGGATTTGCGCCTCTGACCGTGAGTAGCGCGGCGCTGGCCTCGATCGCGGTCATCCCGGCGACTCCGTCCATTGCGCTGGGAACATCCCAGCAATTCGCCGCGACCGGCACGTTTACCGACGGCAGCCAGCAGGATCTGACAAACTCAGCAACCTGGAGCTCCGGAAGCGTGGCGGTGGCTACAGTAAGCCCGACTGGGCTGGCGACTTCTGTCAGTGTTGGAACTGCCCTGATCACGGCTACTCTTGCCACAATCCAGGGATCGACTCTTCTCACCGTGACCCCGGCAGCAGTGGTCTCGATTGCTGTGAATCCTGCGACCGCGGCGGTTCCTTTGGGAATCAACCAGGCGTTCACGGCCCAGGGAACCTTCACGGACGGCACCATCCAGGATGTCACGAATTCGGCCCACTGGAGTTCATCGGCTCCCGACGTCGCCACCGTCAGCAATTCGCCCGGGGCGAGTGGGTTGGCGACGAGCCTAGGCAGCGGCAGCACGATGATCACAGCAACCCTGACCTCGGTGCCGGGTACGGCAAGCCTTACGGTTACAACCGCGGTCCTGGCCGCTATTGAAATCAGCCCACCGAGCCCCAGCGTTGTTCCCGGAGGCACGATCCAATTCACCGCCACTGGAATCTTTACAGATGGGAGTTCCGCAGATGTTACGGCCAGTGTGACTTGGGCCTCCTCAACCGCCACCGTGGCGACAATCAGTAACTTTGCCGGATCGCAAGGATTGGCCACAGGTACCGGCGCAGGGACGACTAGAATTTCCGCAACCAGTGGTTCGCTTGAGGGATCAAGCACACTGACCGTGCTCGATCAGTTGGTCGCAATCGGCGTTACGCCCTCGAATGCCTTGATCGTTCCAGGCAACAATCAGCAGTTCACCGCGACCGGAACCTATGTTAGCGGCTTGCAAGGCGACCTCACAAACGCCGTGCTTTGGACCTCCTCCAATCCTGCCGTGGCGACCATTGGTTCTTCGGGTTTGGCGATGGGCCAGGCGACCGGCCAAACCACCATCAGTGCCAGCGCGGCATCGGTCAGTGGGCTCGCCGCTCTCGGGGTGACGCCAATTCAGCGTGTGGTTATCATCTTTCAGGAGAATCGTACGCCCGACAATCTATTCCAGGGTTTGCCGGGCGCCGATATCGCAAGCAGCGGGATCAACTCCAAAGGCCAGGTGATTCCACTCGCGCCCGAGCATCTCGCGAACAACTACGACATGAGTCATTCGCATTCGGCATTTTTGACAGAGTATGACAACGGAAAGATGGATCGATTCGACAAGGATCTCTCGCAGTGCTCCCCCCCACCCTGCACTGAGCCTCCCAACCCTGAGTATTTCTCTGTTTACCCATCCGACGTTGCTCCGTATTTCCAGATGGCTGAGCAATATACTTTTGCAGATCGAATGTTCGAGACCCAGCAGGGCCCGAGCTTCCCCGCCCATCAATTCATCATTTCCGGGACTTCCGCGCCAGCCACAGGCAGTGACTTATTCGCAGCGGAGAACCCAACTCCGCTCAGCGACGTCGGATGCACGGCTCCTCCAAATGTAACCGTAGCTCTGATCGATCCTGAGGGGGACGAGTCTGAGACCCAGTATCCGTGCTTCGAGCACGCCACCGTGACTGACCTGCTCGACGCACAGAGTATCAGCTGGCGATATTACACGACGGGGAGGAGCAGCATTTGGACCGGCCCAAACGCCATCCAGCATATGCGCTCCGGTCCAGATTGGAACTACGTAGTCAGTCCGTCAACCCAAGTGCTGACCGATATCGCAAATGGTCAACTCGCTTCCGTAACCTGGGTAATTCCCAACGGTCAGGAATCGGACCACGCCGACATCAACGATGGTTCGGGACCATCCTGGGTAGCGTCCATTGTCAACGCGATCGGCAATAGCTCCTATTGGTCCAACACGGCCATCTTCATCACCTGGGACGATTGGGGAGGTTGGTATGACCACGTTCCGCCCCCATCGATCATCAACTCTTATGAATACGGTTTTCGCGTGCCGCTGATTGTGGTTTCTCCCTTTGCCAAGCCGGGGTACGTTTCTCACGTCACCCATGACTTCGGCAGTATCCTGAAGTTCATCGAAGAAACCTATAACCTGCCATCCCTGGGATATGCCGACGCGCTCGCCGACGACCTTTCCGATTGCTTCGACTTCAGTCAGACGCCGACGCCTTTTGCAAAAATAAAAGCACCCCTCGGCCCGGAGCATTTCCTCAATGACACCCGTCCACCCGCCGACCCGGACGACGATTAGAGGAAGGTCGAGGCGCGGGTGCTACTTTGTAGTGCGTGAACTAGGCGGAGGGAAATCAAATATCACCATCGATTACCGAATCGTAGCCCGTCGCAACGGATACGAGAACATCCGCTAGCTCTCCCGACCACTGGTTAGTGGCGTAACCAAAGCGTTAGCACTCATTGAGGATCAGTCAGCGCGTGTCGTCGAGCGTTCCCCCGATGGCATCGACGCAGCCTGGCCGCTGCCCACCGAGAGCGTAGGCACTCCGTTCTTGCGCATGAGGTCGTTCAGCGCCGGTACATCGGTGGTCTGAATTTGCTGCCACGCTGCTAACTGCGTGGTCAGGCGTTGGTGCAGGTCGTCATAGACCAACAACTGCTGCGCCGTGGGGGATTGATCGACGCTTTGGATCAGGTCGCTGAAGGTGGCAAACTGCTCGTTCAGCATGTTGGGATAGCGCAGGTTGCCCTCCGAGCTCTTCACCCTCACCTGCATCAGGTTTGCTTCGATCGGCAACATTTTCTGGTCGAGGCCCTTCGCCGCGGCAATAACCTCGG
>Ga0335078_10016263_pt1 | contig 11040 bp, 9 predicted proteins | sample Lox_Sample_32_FD_206711 | JGI IMG/M metagenome (GOLD analysis project Ga0335078, IMG submission 206711) | Soil microbial communities from Loxahatchee National Wildlife Refuge, Florida, United States - Lox_Sample_3.2 | ecosystem: Environmental > Terrestrial > Soil > Wetlands | place: USA: Florida...
GGTTTTTTCGTGCGACGCCCCGCCTTTGCCGGGCTTGGTGTATTCCCGGATGACGTTCAGCACCTTGGGAGGTTGATGCATTCCTTCTTTTTCCTGGGCGGCGGCGATCGTGCCCAGGCATCCGAATAAAAGAGACGACGACAACAGATAGCCCATGAGTCTATTCATTGATCTCTCCTTTTTTCTTTTCACTGGGGAAGGCGGAGACATTGTACTCCGAAGCCTGTTTGTTTCGGATTCTTCCGCACGTCCTGATCGGTCCGCGGTCGTTCCGATATATAATTTTTGGCCTCGGGTTATTCTCCGATTCCTCACCGGTTTCGAATGGGTCTGAATTCTGGTACCAAACTTGGACCGTATGACATCGAGTCCCTGCTGGGCGCGGGCGGCATGGGCGAGGTGTACCGCGCGCGCGATGCGCGCTTGAATCGCACCGTTGCGATCAAAGTACTGCCGAAATCGTTCTCGGAGGACGCCGACCGGTTGCAGCGCTTCACCCAGGAAGCGCGGGCCGCCGCGGGCCTGAATCATCCCAATATTCTCTCGATTTTTGACATCGGCGAGGAGCAGGGCGCTCCCTACATCGTTTCCGAATTGCTGGAGGGGACGACCCTGCGCGAACTGGTCCGCAACGGACCTTTGCCGGTTCGCAAGGCGATCGATTGCGCCCTGCAAACGGCGCGCGGGCTGGCCGCCGCGCACGACAAAGGAATCGTCCATCGCGATCTGAAGCCGGAGAATCTTTTTGTTACCGACGACGGGCGGGTGAAGATTCTCGATTTTGGCTTGGCGAAACTGACCCGGCCGGAGGCGTCGCCCGAGGGCGGAGATACCCTGACCGCACAGGTGAATACCGAGCCGGGGCAGGTTTTGGGCACGGCCGGCTATATGTCTCCCGAACAGGTGCGCGGGAAGCCGGCGGATCATCGCGCCGATATTTTCGCCTTTGGCTCGATCCTGTACGAGATGCTGTCGGGCAAGCGTGCGTTTCGCGGGGAGAGTCCCGCGGATACCATGAGCGCGATTCTGAAAGAAGAGCCGGAAGAGCTTTCGGAGACGGGCCGCAATATCCCCGTGCCGCTGGAGAGGATTGTCCGCCATTGCCTGGAGAAAAATCCCGCGCGCCGGTTTCAGTCCGCCGGCGATGTTGCGTTCGCTCTGGAAGCCCTGTCGGATAGTTCGGTAGCCACGCGAACCAGCGCGCAGGCGGCGGTGATCGCGCCAGAAACCGATGCGGGCGATCAAGGCGAGGCTCGGCGGGGAGGGTTGCCGCTCATCGCGGTGGCGGCGTTGGTCGTGGCGGTGGCCGGCGCAGGCTTCTGGCTGGGACGCGGGAGCGTCAAGCCGTCGCTGGCCGAATATCAGCAGATCACATTTCGAACCGGAGCGATGGGCAATGCACGCTTCACGCCGGACGGGAGCATCGTCTACACCGCCAGGTGGGACGGGGGCGAGAAGCAACTCTACATGTCACGCACCGATGAACACGGCGCGCGCGAACTCGGGTTGAAGGATGCGGATTTGCTGTCAATCTCCAAGAGCGGGGAACTGGCGATCCTTCAGAACGCGGTCTCGTTTGGGGGCTATTCGCGCGCCGGAACCCTGGCGCGGGTGCCGCTGAGCGGAGGCACGCCCCGCGAGGTGCTCGACAATGTGCAGGACGCGGACTGGGCGGCCGATGGCGAGCACATGGCCGTGGTGCGATTCGTTCCGGAAAATCGCCATTGGCGGCTGGAGTATCCGGTGGGAAAAGTCCTGCTTGACGGCATCAACTGGATCAGCACGCCAAAGATTTCGCCCGACGGAAAGTGGGTGGCGTTCTCGGATCACGAGAACACCGGCGGAGACGATCTGGGATCGGTGGCCGTCATCGACCTGGAAGGGCACGAAAAGAAACTGGCCTCCGGGTGGGTTTCGCAGGAAGGAATTGTGTGGTCGCCCAAGGGTGATGAGATCTGGTTTACGGCGACCGCCAACGGCAGCGCGGAAAATCTGCATGGCGTGAGCTTGTCGGGCAAGGTCAGAGAGATTGCCAACGTGCCAGGTGGGATGTGGCTGCAGGATATCCGGAACGGAGTGGCGCTCACCATTACCCATCAAACCCGCCTCGGGATTCGTGGAATTGGGCCAGGAGCGAAAGAAGAGCGGGAACTCGGCTGGCTGGGATGGGCGGAATTAAGGGACATCAGCCGCGACGGGACGAAGGTCCTGTTTGAAGAAGAGGGAGACGGTGGCGGCCCGAACTACACCGTCTTCTTGCGCAATATGGATGGGTCGCCCCCGGTGCGGATCGGCGAAGGCGTGGCCCAGGCCATCTCTCCGGATGGCAAGTGGGTGATCACCAAGCCGGCCAAGGAAGGCCCCCTCAGCATCGTGCCGACCGGCGCGGGGGAGGCCCGGCAATTGACCCATGACAGCATCATCTATGACACGGTTCGCTATTTGCCGGATGGCAAGCGTCTGCTGGCAGCCGGAATCGAGCCCGGGCATGGCGTGCGGGATTACGTGATCGAGGTGGCCAGCGGAGACGCAAAGCCGATCACACCCGAAGGGATTGCGGGCGCTACTGTTTCCGTCGATGGGCGGCGGGCGGCGGTGCGCGGGCCGGATGGAAAGTGGGGAGTCTGGCCGCTGGAAGGCGGGGGAACCCAGCCGGTTCCAGGGCTGGATTCGAAGTGGATCGTAACGGGGTGGTCACCGGATGGGAATTCGCTTTATGCCATTGCTAGCCACAGTCAGGAAAGAGTGGCGCGCTTGTATCGCGTGGATGTCGCAACCGGGAAGATGGAATTCTGGAAGACCTTTGGAACGGAGCTGGGGGCGGGCGCCACGGCCATCGCGCCGCTTTTTTCGAGCGACGGAACCGCGTATGCCTACTTGTATTTCCAGGATCTGACAGTGGCGTACGTGGTGAGGGGAATGAAATAGCGAAATTGGGTAGCGGTGCATTTTGAATCGGGTTGTGAAAGGGCACGGCTTCATTGAGTCGTTAAAATGGTGGGTATGAACAAGGTGGTGGTGGCGTTGGCGGTGACGTTCTTGGCGGCGTTGGGGGCGGGCCAGGCGTGGGCTCAGGATGAAGAGGAAGGGCCCATGTCGAACATGAAGTTCGTGGTGGTGCGCGACGCCAGCGGCAAGCCTGTGAAGAATGCGGCGGTGGTGCTGCATCCCGTCAAGAAAAATGGCAAGCAAGCGATGGGCGGGCTGGAACTAAAGACGGATGAAGAAGGCAAGACCTGGATTGATGGAATTCCGTACGGAATATTGCGGGTGCAGGTGTTGGCGCCTGGGTTCCAGACGTTCGGCGAGGACTATGAGATCAAGCAGCCCGAGACCCTGATTACGGTCCGGATGAAGAGGCCGACCGGGCAGTACTCGGTCTATGACTCGCAGAACAAGGATAAGGAGAAGAGTTACGGGGTGCAGGAGAAGGAGAAGAGTACTGGTAAGGATAAGAAGGCGGACCCGCCGACATCGCCGCCTTCGCAGCAGAGTCCACCGCCCGATCAGAAGCCTCAGTGAATCTCCAGGCCACGAGTCGCCAGCCTCGATCTGATTCGTGCTTCCGGCAGACCGCTAGGCGCCGGTCGATTTTGCTCTGGTGATGAGCGGACGGGTGCTCGGCACGTAGGCGCAGGACTTGAAGTCGTAATGATTGCCCAGGCATTCCGGACAGAGATTCAAGCGATGGACGCGGCACTCCACCGCGGACTCGTTTTCTCCGCAAAGATTGCAGATTTTCCGCCTTCCTTTCGAATTCGACTTTGAGGGAGCCGCTTCCGCCCAGTTTCGTGCCTTGATGTAGAAGCCGGCGGCGGCCAGGACCATGCCCGTCGAAAAGATCATGCCGCCAGCCGCGAGGATCGACGCATCGCGCTGCCCGCTGAAGGCTGCCGGGAAGAAACAGAGGCCGACCGCGGCCAGGAAACATCCGATTCCGATCATCCAATTGCCGATTTTTGAGGCCATGGGCATTTTCCCTGGGTAGAAATCCGCCAACACATTTCGCTGACCGGGGGATTCCGGCCCGCGTTCTGGGAAGTTCAGCGCGTACCCAGAGTAGCCATTGGCGGAACTTACTTCCAGATGACCGAAGTTTGGCGTGACGCAGGTAACTTGTGGCGAAAAGGACGCTCTCTTAGCATTATTTCGTTATGGATATGTCTCTGCTCCTCGTGTGTGCCGATCAGGATGCTGCCGGTCTCTTAATGACGGTGCTGGCCGAGATGGAAATCAAGGCAGAGCACACGCCTTCGATTTCTCATGGGCTGGAGCGTATCGAAGAACAGCAGTTTGACGCCATCGCCTTTGATTACCGTGAAGACCAGGTTTCCGACGAGTTCCTCGCGCGACTCCGGCAGTCGAAGAAAAACAGTGGGACGATGATGATCGCCCTGCTCGAAGAAAATTGCAGCTCGCGGCCCCTGTTTGGGCTGGGGGCGAATTTTGTGCTGTATCGTCCGCTCTCGGTCGAGCGCACGCGGCTTAGCCTGAATGCGGCGCGTGGATTAATGCGCCGGGAGCGGCGCAGCGCCCAACGGACGCCGGTGAATTCCACCGCCAATGTCTCCTATCCGGGCGCACCCGACCTCGATGCAACTCTGATCAACATCAGCGATAGTGGAACCTTGATTTCGACCCACGAGCGCAAGCTCGGCGATGGGAAAGTCTACTTTGAATTTGCGCTCCCGGGGCAGGGGCAGCTGGTACGCTTGTCGGGCGAGGTGACGTGGCAGGATTTCTCGGGCCGGGCGGGCGTTCATTTCCTCGATGTGCCGCAGGCCTCCCGCAGGCTCATTCAGAGCTGGCTGCAGAAGCATGGGCTGAAGCCCGGGCAGACGGCGCACTCGGAGCCGGTGATTGAGCGCTTCGCGCTGGAACCCCATCTCGCGACGGCGAAGGGTTCGGGTCATGCGTCGGCGAAAGGCGCGAAGGACGTTGCGGGTGCCTCCGACCGGCGTCAGGATGAACGCGTACCTTGCCAGTTGGGCGCGACCGTGCATCCAGCCGGAACGACGACTCCCAATCATTGCTCGATCTCCGACATCAGCGAGGGTGGATGCTATGTGGAGATGCCATCTCCCTTGCCGGGAAAGTCCGATGTCGAGATTATGGTGCGGACCTTGGATCGAAAATTCAAGATTCGCGCCGAAGTGCTGAGCAGCCACCCTGGATTTGGCATGGGCGTTCGGTTCGTCTTTCAGGATTCAGCCGAGCGCGAGGAAATACTGCGGGTTTTGGCTGTCTTGTCGGCGGCGCGTGCGCGCGACGAGCAGCCCTGCTAGCTTCCTTCCGGAAACGGACAAAATCCATGGCTAAGGGCTGCACCGAGGTCCACCGAGGCCCACCTGGACTTCAGGGTTTGCGCGCTTCTCCCACCGCCCCCCGGAAATAATCCAGCGAAAGTTTCAGGCCGGTTTCCAGATCAACCTTTGGTTCCCATCCCAGCAATTTTCTTGCTTTCGAGATGTCAGGCCGCCGCTGTTTGGGATCGTCTTGCGGAAGGGGCTCTTTTTTGATTTTGCTTTGCGAGCCGGTGACCGCGATCACTTTTTTCGCGCATTGCAGAATCGTGAACTCCATCGGATTGCCGATGTTGACGGGCAGGTGCTCGTCGGAGCGGGCGAGGCGCAGAATTCCCTCCACTTCGTCGCTCACGTAGCAGAAGCTGCGCGTCTGGCTGCCGTCGCCGAAGACCGTTAAGTCCTCCCCGCACAAAGACTGCCACATGAAATTCGGAATCACTCGGCCGTCGTTGATCTGCATGCGTGGACCGTAGGTGTTGAAGATACGCAGAATGCGCGTATCGACATTGTGATAGCGGCGATAGGCCGCGGTCACGGCTTCGGAGAAGCGCTTGGCCTCGTCGTAGACCGAGCGCGGCCCGATGGGATTGACGTTGCCCCAATAGGTTTCGGGCTGGGGATGGACAGCCGGGTCGCCGTAACATTCCGACGTTGACGCCATCATGAATTTCGCATTGCTGCGGCGGGCTGTCTCCAATGCTTCAAATGTTCCGTAGGAGCCGACGCGCAGGGTCGCGATTCCGTGCTTCGCATAGTCGAAAGGACTGGCGGGACTGGCGAAATGGAAGACGTAGTCGAGGGGACCGTAGTCGGCTGGCTCGCAGACATCTTTTTCCGCGAACTCGAAGCGGGAGTCATTCTTTAAGTGCGCGATGTTCGCGAGCCTTCCGGTGAGCAGGTTGTCGGCGGCGAGGACCCGGTAGCCTTCGCCGAGCAGGCCGTCGCAAAGATGAGAACCGAGAAAGCCTGCTCCGCCGGTGACGAGCGCGCGTCGCGATGTCATTCTGCTTGAGCCTGGTCCATGCTCAGGCGCGCTCCTTTTTGGTGGAGCGCGCGGCGGCCGTCTCCTTCACGATGGCGGGCGGCCGGCCCACGCTGTAGTACGAAAATCCATGCGCGGTCATGGTGGCGGGATCGTAGAGATTTCTTCCGTCGAGCACGATGGGATAGCGTACCACGCCGCGCAGCCGATCCAAATCGAGCGCCGCAAATTCCTCCCACTCCGTCAGAATCAGGACGGCGTCGGCGTCTTTCGCTGCTTGATAGGCGTCGCTCGCGTACTCCACCGCCGCGGGAAGAATCTCCCGTGCGCGGTCCATCGCCGCCGGATCGTAGGCGCAGATGTGGCAGCCTTCGCGCGCGAATTCTTCCACCAGGAGCATGGCGGGCGATTCGCGGATATCGTCGGTACCGCCTTTGAATGCCAGTCCGAGTACGCCCAGGCGCTTCCCGCGCAGCGTCCAGAGAACACTGCGAACTTTTTTCAGGAAACGTCGGCGTTGTTCCTCGTTGATACGGATGACCTCTTCGAGGAGCCGGAAATCGTAGCCGCCTTCTTTCGCCACCGCGCGGAAGGCGAGCAGGTCTTTGGGAAAGCACGACCCGCCATATCCGATTCCGGGATTGAGAAAACGCGGGCCGATCCGCGAGTCTGAGCCGATCCCGTCGCAAACCTCGCGCACGTTGGCTCCGACCGCTTCGCAGATGGAGGCCACCGCATTGATAAAAGAGATTTTCATCGCCAGAAATGCGTTGGAGGCGTGCTTGATCATCTCCGCACTTTGCGCGGTAGTGATGATTAAACGCGGCGGCGCCAGGCTCGCGGACATCGCGCGGTCGGGGCGGGGAATGGCGTCGGCGCGGCCGTAATACCAGCCGCCGGTGAGCGGATCGTAGATCTGGCGCATCACTTTGGCGGCCCGTTCGCTCTCGGCGCCGACGACGATCCGGTCCGGATAAAGGAAGTCCGGCACAGCCGTGCCTTCCCGGAGGAATTCGGGATTCGATGCGATGTCGAACAGTTCGGGATCGGCGCCGTTGCGCAGAATAATGGTGCGGATCCAGTTGTTCGTGAAAACGGGGACGGTGCTCTTCTCGACGATGACCTTGTAACCGTCGACGGCCCCCGATATTTCGCGGGCTACCGATTCGACGTACGACATATCGGCGTCACCACTCTCGGTGGGCGGCGTGCCGACCGCGATAAAGATGGCTTCGCTGGCGCGCGTGGCCGCTTGCAGGTCGCCGGAAAACTTGATGCGCTGGCCTCGGTGCCTGCCCAACAGCTCAGGAAGAAACTTCTCGTGGATCGGAACCTCACCGGCGCGGAGAGCCTCCAGTTTTTTTTCGTCGTTATCGACGAGAACGACTTCGTGACCGAGATCGGCAAAACAGACCCCGGTGACCAGTCCAACATATCCCGAACCTACGACTGCGATACGCATGCGAGCCTTCTCCTTCGGTTCTGCCTGATGTATTTGTGCACGACCGGCTCGTCGGGGTGCAGAGTTAACTTTAGCAGTGTTGTGCGGGCTTTCTGGTTGTAAACGTAGGTTACGATCGTGTGTGAGACAGGAATGGGAAAGCAAATCTCACAAGTATCGGTGATTGGCGTCACCGATTGCGCCTGCCCCTGGAGCAACACTTTGCAGAGGAGGGATTTATGCCCGTCCTATTGGTTGCACTGCTCGCGCTCGCCGCTTTTGGAGTGATTGGAATTCTGCTCGGGGCAGCCGTATTCATCGAACAACATAAGATCGGCAAGCATGGGAAGGCTGCGTAGTAGAAATTCTGCTCACCCCGATACCGTCCGTCTTTTCGTCGACGCGGCATCGCGGACGTAGGGATTTCTTCGTCCCCGCAGCGCCGGCGCTTCGCCACCGTTCCGCTCGGGAAACCCCTGTAAGCGAGCTTCTAGACCTGCTGTTTTGCATTCTTGCGCATGAAGTTCCATGCGCTGTTGACGGCTTCAGCGAGGTCGCGCTTCGCGGTCCAGCCCAAAATTTCTTTGGCCTTGCCTGGATCGGCGACCAGCGCGGGAGGATCGCCGGGACGGCGGGGGCCAATCTTGCGGCGGACGGGGTGGCCTGTGGCTGCCTCCGCGGCGTGGATCACTTCCAGAACAGAATTTCCTTTGCCGGTGCCAAGATTCAGGGCTATGGATTCACCGCCTTGTTCGAGGTGCTGCAGGGCGCGGACGTGGGCGTCGGCGAGATCGTTGACGTGAATGTAGTCGCGCAGGCAGGTGCCGTCCGGCGTGGGATAGTCGGAGCCGAACACGTTCAGTTCGGAACCGCCCGGGAGCGAAGCCTGCAGAGCTAGCGGGATCAGGTGCGTTTCGGGGTCGTGCAGTTCACCGATCTCACCCGACTCGTCGGCGCCCGCGGCGTTGAAGTAGCGCAAGCGGGCGCTGCGCAGGTTATAGGCGCGGTCATAGGATTCGAGCGCGTTTTCGAAGGCCAGCTTGGTAGCGCCATAAGGGTTGATGGGCTCCCGCGGATTCTGTTCGGTGATCGGAACCTTGGCCGGAACTCCGTAAACCGCGCAGGTGGAAGAGAAGACAAAATGGCGGACTCCCGCGTCAATGGCGGAGTTCAAAAGCGTAAGCGCATCGCTGACATTGTTGCGGAAATATTTGCGCGGATTGGTCACCGATTCTCCCACGTAGCAATGGGCGGCGAAGTGCATGATGGCGTCGACCCGCGAGAGCACGTGATGAAGTTTGGATTGGTCGGCGATATCGCCCTGCACCAGCTCGAAGCCCTCCGCCAGGCGGCGAAATCCGGTCGAGAGATTGTCGTAAATGATGACTTGATAGCGTGCTCGACGTAATGCGCGAGCGGCGTGACTGCCGATGTAGCCTGCGCCTCCTACTACCAGAACGGCCAAGGGGGACCTCGCTTGAGTTGGTGGAAGAATGTTTAGTCTGCCCGGTCAGTGTACGAGGTTCGGCAGTGCCGAGGCCAGTGGGGGACTTCGCGCGATGTGGAGAGGAAATGGAAATCCTGCACGCAATATCCCGTGGTGGTGGGGCGGGTCGCCCTCCAACTCCGGCGGATCGCCGGCGCTACCGTCGTGCTGCCATTCGAAACTAGAGGACCTCGTCCACCGTCTTAATGTCGACCAATCCATGGCAGCCATAGATTGCCGGCAGCACCTTCTTGGCTGGATGCTTGCGGCGCAGGGCTGCGACTTTTTCCGTGCCCGCTCGATAGGCCGGTAGATACATTCGGCCGAGCAGCGGATGACGTCCCCAGGTGCCGGACAGCTTGTCGGCGCGTTCTTCGGTCACCAGGAAATCGCGGCGCAGACTGGCGGCTACTTCGGGCTGAGGCCTCTTTTCTCCCCATGTCAAATAGGACGACTGGTTTTTGGCATCGTCCTGCAGCAGCGCCAGCAGGACGCCGATCTGCAAGTCTTCGTCGGGAAGTTCGTCGATTTCGGTGACCCCATGGGCGATCAGGATGGCATTGTTGGCGATGCCTTCGAACAGGGTCGCGGCGCGGGTGTTCATGGTCAACACGGTCGCTTCGAAACCCGCTTTGCCGCGTACGTACAAATTCTGGAGGTAGGCAAATGTGGTGACGTGCCCCGGAACCACCTCGTGGCTCACCAGCTGTTCGAACTCGGGATAGGAAATTTGCAGCGAGGCATTGATCTCGTACGTCGCTTCGTACTGCGGCGAGTGGTCGCGGTTGCGGGCATGGCCCAGGTAGTTCATGGAGCCCGAAAACCAGGCATCCTTGATCGCGAGGAAAGCGATGTTGGCGCGCGGGACGGGTGCGAGTTCCTTTGGGAGATAAGGAAGCAGATTCTTCGCGCTCAGCTCATCGAAGTGCGCGATGACGGCCGCTCCCAGCGCGCGGACCGAGGCCATCGGCGAGACCCGCTCGCGGCGCCAGGCGTCAACTGCGGCGAGCAGTGCTCCATTTTTCTCATTTGTGGCCAGGTAGCCGGCCCGGCCCAGTAGTTCGCTCACGCGCGCACGCTTCTTTTCGGGCTGCGACGGCTCCGGCGCCTTGCCCGTGGCGGCTTCTACGCAACGGGCGTACGGGACTGGATCGCCTCTGCCTGCGGTTTCCATGGCCAGCGCCCACATCGTGTCAAGACAGTCGGCCAGGCCGATTAGATAGGACTTGCGCAGCGCAGGGACTTTGGCCGCTTCCTTGCGGATTCCTGCGATTGCGTTGGGAAGGTCGATGTCGCGGAGATATCGGTCGAGCGCTTCGCGATCGACGGACTTGCCCGAGACTCCCCCCGACTGGCGCAGGCGCGCGGCGGCGGGGTGCGTATAGGCGGCAGGGAGCGGCTCGTCGGAAAACCATGAGTCGGCGATGAACCGTCCGGTGCCGGAGGCGCACATCACGTCGCCTCCCCAGAGAGTATCGATGCCCAGGACGGCGTCGGCGACATATCCACCGGCCGGGTCCTTACGCGCTCGGGATTGCCTTGCGCGAGATTTCTCCGCCGCAGCCTTATGGATTCTGTTCGGCTTTTTCAAATTCTTTTTCTGCGCATTGCGAATCATCGAATCTCCTTTGGCTTTTGTACTGAGCCGAACCACACATAAATGCAGAGTGCTATAAAGCAGAGCGCGGAAACGGATTGCGAGACGGGGTCGTTGGAGTAGAACGGCGTCTTGACTAGTTCTTCGCGATACCACGGGAAAAGACGCAGGGCGGCTCCGAGAACGCCGCCCAGCGCGCCGCCTGCCATCAGCCCCGAGGCGATGATG
>Ga0335078_10016264_pt1 | contig 11039 bp, 10 predicted proteins | sample Lox_Sample_32_FD_206711 | JGI IMG/M metagenome (GOLD analysis project Ga0335078, IMG submission 206711) | Soil microbial communities from Loxahatchee National Wildlife Refuge, Florida, United States - Lox_Sample_3.2 | ecosystem: Environmental > Terrestrial > Soil > Wetlands | place: USA...
CTTAACATAGCGGCAATGCCAAAAAAGTGGTGCAAATCTCAATATGAGAACGATTTAGCGCAGAGCGAGCGTGTAGAGCACTGCATCTTCCAAAGGATTGGAGTAGTAGGACTTGCGGCGACCGGCTCCGCGGAATCCGATCTTCTGATACAGCGCTTGGGCCGCGGAATTCGACTCGCGTACCTCGAGAAACACTGCCTCGCTGTGAGTCACACGTGCGGCGGAAAGAAGGGCCTCGAGAAGCCGTGTTGCGACGCCGGTTCGGCGAGCTGAGGGAGCGACAACGATGTTCTCCAGCTCCCATTCGGGCACCAGATGTTTGGCGACGAGAAACCCGGCAAGTTCTGCTTTGGCCGCGGTCGCGACCCAGGCCATCCGTGAAACCGGTTGCTCGCCTGCAATTAGCTCCCTATACTGCTGCGCGCTCCAGTGGCCGGCGGCTGGGCTTTCGCGGTCCAGCTCGAGCATGCCTGCTATGTCGTCGAAAGTGGCCTTACGAATTTTCACCTGCGGCCAGCCCCAGCTGCGATGTTGGTTGTCATTTCGGTTTCGAAAAGATTTCCGCGTCGGAGCGGCGGATATAGTTGGCGTCCAATTGCTGCGGCGAAACGGTTGCGCCCGCCCGGAGCTTGCGCCATCCAAGAGTAGCGATCATCGCCGGGGTTACGCGATCGAAACCGCAAACTGAAAGCCCGGCTGCGCGCGCCATTTCGGCCAAGGCCGCGTCCGGAGTGCAAACGAGAAGTCCGTGCGCCGACGAAAGGAATTCCGCTTTCGGCAGCAATTGTTCCTGCTGAAGCTCCGCCGATCCATGCGCGCATTCGTACTCGCCGACGTATACCTCGCCGCGTCCTGCGTCGAGCGCGGCGAGCGCTCCACCGGCTTTCCGGCTGGCCAACGCAATCACTTCCAGCAGCGACACGGGCACAATCGGCTTCTGGAGGATTTCTGCCAGCGCCTTGATCGCCGCCAACCCGACGCGTAGGCCGGTAAACGATCCCGGGCCGGAGACAACGATGAAGGCATCGATGTCGGCCTTGCGGAAACCGTGCTTTTCGAGCAGGCCTGCGATCTGTGGAACCAGCTGCGCGGAAAATGTTCCACCGGCCAGCGGGACCTCTTCGAGAACCTCTACGGTGTCCGGATTGGCGTCGCTCGCCCGCGCCAACCCTACGAAGCCGTTGTTGCCCGAAGTGTCTGTGACGAGGAGGATCATTTCTTAGATTTATCCGTTGAAACCCGCGTGAAATCCGTGGCAAAGAAGTCCTATTCTTGCACCAGCTCAAGCAGCACGCCGCCGGTGCTCGCGGGATGCACGAAAACGTACTGATGTCCGCCGGCGCCGGTCTTGATTTCTTCCGAGACTAGCCGCACGCCGTCGGCCTTGAGGCGCTCGACCGCTGCCCGCAGGTCGGGAACCTTCATGCAGACATGATGCAGACCCTCGCCGCGCTTGGCGATGAACTTGGCAATGGTCGAATCCTCTGAAGTCGCTTCGAGCAGTTCCAGCCGGCTTTCGCCGATGGGGACCATCACGAGACGAACCTTTTCTTGTTCAACGGTTTCTTCCGCCGACACAGAGAGACCCAGCTTCTGGTAAATCGCTTTGGCCGATGCCAGTGACTTTACCGCAATACCGAGATGATCGATCTGAAACATAAAATGTGTAGTCCCAGACGCATTGTCATGGGTTGCACGCATGGAGCGCTATGAGACCCAGACGCGAGCACGCGTCGCTTTGCTCCCCGGGGCGGATGAATGCATCCGCCCCTACACGTTCCTTGCCTTTCCGGCGATCTCCTCCACTAGCGTATACGGGTCGCGCTTATGCTCGGCGACTTCCGCTGCCAGACGCTCCAGATTGCCGTCGCCGAATTGCGCCCGAGCCTTGTCGAGCATGGCATCGCGCAGCATCTCTACCAGCCGTTCCTGCCAATTCTCGACGCTCTTTTTCAGCACGCGATTCTCTTTCTGCAGATACGATTCGTAGTCTTGAATCGCCGTCGCGAGTTCCTCCACTCCCCTGCCTTCGCTGGCCACAGTCTTCACAATCGGAGGCGTCCAGCCATCGTGTCGCGTCGCTAGCGTCTGCAGCGCGCGAATCTCGCGCTCGACCCGTTCGGCGCCTTCGCGGTCACTCTTGTTGATCACGAAGATGTCGGCGATCTCCATGATGCCAGCCTTAATCGTCTGCACATCGTCGCCCATGCCTGGGACGAGAATCACGACTGTGATCTGCGCCAGCCGCACAATGTCGACCTCGTCCTGGCCAACGCCGACGGTCTCGATGAGAATCACGTCGCGGCCCGAGGCGTCGAGCACGGTCGCGACGTCCGCCGTGGTGCGGGCGAGCCCGCCGAGCGATCCGCGCGTCGCCATGCTACGGATGTAAATGCCGGGATCGGCGAAGTGATCCTGCATGCGGATGCGGTCGCCAAGAATCGCGCCGCCGGTATACGGACTGGTCGGATCGACGGCGATGATGCCGACTGTTCGCTCGTGCTTGCGGTACAACTTCGCCAGTTGATCGACGAGCGTGCTCTTCCCTGCCCCGGGCGCACCGGTCAAGCCAATGACGCGAGCTTTGCCGGTGTGTGGAAACAAAGCCTTCAGGAGATCGGCCCAGCCGGGCGCGCGGTTCTCGACGGTGGAGATCGCGCGGGCTAGCGAACGGGTGTCGCCGGAGCGAAGCGAGTCAAGCCAGGATTTGTGGTCAAGATGCAAAACAGGTCAGTGTAAAGGAGAGAGCAAGAAAACCAAAAGAAAGCTCATGAGGTAGTGGCTCAGTTTGAATTTCGGGCTCACCGGGCGTCATCCCGGTGCGCCCGCGTTTTTTTGCCAGCGGGGCGAGGGATCTCCCCTTGCACACAGCATGCTAGCGGGAGATCCTTCGCTTCGCCTGAAAAACGGCTCCGCTCAGGATGACGCCACAAGAGAGCAGAGGGTGCTGTCGTAATTTCAAACTGAGTCACTACTCTCATGCACGCGGGGCCGTTTCCGTGCCGATTTTCAGGATACTGCGCGCAAGCCGGCCGATCAGGGGATAGTCCGCCCACTCTCCGCGCCCAGCCTTGATCCCATACACAATCGCCACCACCAGGACGAAGACCCACCATCCCATCATTCCAAGCCAGAAGATGGGGAACACAAACAGGAACACAGGTGGAATTGAGGCATTGTGGTCGGTCGGTTGGTGAAATGCGAACCCGGCCACGACAGCGACCATTACCACCGCCATCAGAACCATCATGAGAATGAAGTAGATCCCCTGCAATAAGAGAGCTTGCAGAGCGTGAAAAGAAACGAAGCGTGAATCCCGCTTCACGAAAAAGATGATGAGTGGGGCGATCCAGCCCCCGACGAGTTGCAGCACATGCGCTAGCGTCGCCATGGTTCGCTCGTCCGAGGTCGTTTCGGCAACGTAACTCGCGCCTGTCGCCATGGTGCGAACGGTATCACAAAGATGTTGACTTTAAAACTTGCGATCGCCAGCGGGCGGATATCGACGCATGTCTGAACCGCTGAAATGGATGACTTGACCAAATTGTGTGGAAGATTCGAATCCCCAAGTTGCGTTGCTCTCGCCTGCATTCCCTTGTAGAGTGAACGCACTGAGCGACGGGTATATCGGTCCGCACGATTGAAATCCGACTCGCAGATCGCGTCGAACACCGCCGCACACGCGGCTTCCTGGATTGGTTGGCTTCCCCTATTCGCCGTACCTGCGGTAGTGATTTTCGTCCGTGCGCAGATGGCCGCATGGGTCTTCATGTGGGCCCTATCGTTTGCGATTTTCGCTGCCCTGAAATGGATGACCTGGTGGACGGTTCGCGATCAAGCGCCCAGTGCCGCGCGTTCGGTCGCGTACCTGGCGGCATGGCCCGGGATGGATGCGGACACCTTTCTCGACGCGAGTCGCTGCCCTGCACGACCCGGCGTCCGGCAGTGGCTTGCGGCGACGGCGAAAACGGCGCTGGGAGTTACGCTACTGTGGGTCGTCGCGCGTTGGGTTCCTGCTGCGCATCATCTCGCTCGCGGATGGATCGGCCTGTTCGGCCTGATCTTTCTCCTGCACTTCGGCAGCTTTCACCTGATCGCGCTTTTCTGGCAGACGGTGGGCATCGATGCCGAGCCGATTATGTCGAACCCGCTTGCTGCAAAAACTCTTAGCGAATTTTGGGGAAAGCGGTGGAACCTGGGCTTTCGCCAATTGGCGCACGAATTCATCTTCCGTCCACTGCTCAGGCGTACCGGGCCAACGGTGGCTGGACTACTGGTCTTCGTCGCATCCGGTCTCATTCATGATCTCGTCATCTCCCTTCCGGCGCGCGGAGGTTACGGCCTGCCCACCGCCTATTTTGTCATTCAAGGATTGGGCGTGATCTTTGAGCGATCCACTTTGGCGGGTCGTATGGGATTGCAGAACGCGCTACCATCGCGGATCTTAACGATACTTGTGACAGCCGCTCCGGTGTACTGGCTGTTTCATCCACCGTTCGTCGAGCGGGTGATTTTGCCCTTCATGCATGTGATTCATTGCCTATGAATACTCCTTTCGTTGAACGATGCTTTGATCTGATCCTGTGGCTGGCGGGAGTTGGCCACTTCGTCATTCTTGCGGCGAGTTTCCAGGTTCCGTCGCGTTTGCGATGGAAGCAGGATCTGGCGCAACTTATGCCGTTCAACCGCAAGATGCTCTGGGTGCAGAGCGGATTCACGGTGCTGACGATCATCGCCTTCGGCACGCTGACACTGGTGCTGCACAAAGAGTTGCTGCGCGGCGATCGTGCGGCGCTGGGACTGGCGTGTTTTATCGCGATCTATTGGACGGCGCGCATCCTCGTCGATGCGTTCTACTTCTCGCACGAGGACTGGCCGAAGGGAAAGCAGTTTGTCATCGGCCACGTTCTACTGACTAGCTTGTTTGTTGCGCTCGCGTGCAGCTATTGGGGACTTCTTGTTTGGCAGTTTTCCCAGGGCGCGAGGGCGTAGTTAGCGTAATGGGGATGTTCGCCATTTATCGCTACTGGCAGGGCGCATCCTGAAGTGCACCAATCCCTACCAGGCCAGTTGCGCCGGCAGGAACTCGGCGAACAGATCCTCGTAATAGGGCTTCAATGCGGCCACATTGGGCCGGGCCGCTCCCTTGGAGTACAGGTCGTAAGGATTGAATTTCCGCACCGCCTCAAACATCTTCTCGTCGTGCTTGGACATCAGGTGCTTATACGCTCCTTCGCGATGCGCCGGATAGAACGAGTGGTAGCGCAACATGTAATGCGCTTCCTCAGGCAGATAGTCCTTGACCACGTGATAAATGTATTCGTCGTGGCCCCAGGACATGTGCACCTTGTCCAAGCCGCAATTCGGTTCGTAGATCCCGCATGGCGTCTGGTACTCGGGCACTTTCGAATCAGGATTGGCGGCGAAATATTCGTGATACACGATCTGATCCGACCAGGCGCAGCCCACGGGAAAGGTATCGCCCACGACGGCCCATTGCGGCTCGCCGTAGAGACATAAGACTTTGCCGAGATCATGGAGAAATCCGGTGAGCACCATCCAGCGCGGATGCCCGTCCTTGCGAATGGCTTCCGAGGTTTGCATCAGGTGCTCGATCTGCGAGACATCGGTATCGGGGTCGCTGTCGTCCACCAGCTGGTTGAGGAATTCCGCCGCTTCCCAAATGCTCTTCTTGCCTTTCTGCAAGGCCAGATACTGTTTCTCCTTTTCCAGCACGAAGGCCAACGTTTGATTGGCGTGATTCAGGCGGTAGAACTCGGCCACGCCAGGATTCGCTTGTGGGTCGTACTTACGAAATTCCGACTCTGGCCGGCCTTCCTGATAGCGGGTGGCCACCAAGTCGTCCCATTGGTTGACGTGCTGCAAAGGATTGGAAGCGGTCGGAGTACTCATTTTTTGTTCCCCTTCGGTCAGTTCCACTGGGCTGGCGATTCCCTCACATTAGCCGATTGCCGCGTGGGGCGCAACGAGAATGTCGGGGAGGTTTAGGACGCGGTGTCCAAATGTTGGATCGACTGTTTGATCGAGGCGATATCAACCATGGGCCGCTGGCCCAGCTTGGTTGTACCCGCCACTCCACGCCCTTTGCCGATACTTGAAGCACCAGAAGCCGTGAGATCTGATCTTCTGTATCGTCGTATTCTTCAATAACGTATTGTCGACCACATTTCGCCCAACTCGTGCAAGGTGCGCGGTTCGGCGCTTCGTTCCATGGAATCGATGCCCTTCGCTGCAATTCGGCCATCGCTGCTTCTCGCGTTGGATATGGCGGTCCCTGAACTTCGCAATGAGCGTCGTCTACAATTGCAAATTTCATATCAACATGATTCGCGAAAGGGGTAAATTGCGCCCAAACCTTTGCCGGACGCGAGTCGGGTTCGCTTGCTATGTGTGCCAAATACGCCGAATAGGAACAGGTAGAACGCAGTCCCAAACAAACCGCCGACTGCACTGATCACGCCGAAAGGTACTGATCGGTGATCAACGTAGCTCAGAAGGAAATCAACCACAGCGCAAATTAGGAAAATGAGGAATATCGACCTACCTGAACGAGGTCTGGTCCCGACGGGATCCGCATCCACGCGTGATTTGATCAGGGGATTAATCGGTTTGAGCACTGCCCTGCATGTCCGACAGAACATTAGTCCAGCGTCAGCTGCAGCACCACATTTCGGACAGAAGCTATCGGCCGTCTCGCCCATCCCTGAGCAATCATACGCTGAGTCGTTGATGTAACTAGCGATTGCACAGATTGCCCGACGCCAGAGGCTAGTCCTTCAACAACTGCCTCGCGATCACTAGCCGCTGGATCTCGCTCGTCCCTTCGCCGATCGTGCACAGCTTCACGTCGCGATAGAACTTTTCCGCGGGATAATCCTTGGTGAAGCCGTAGCCACCGAAGATCTGGACACCTTCATTCGCGCAGCGGACTGCGACCTCGCTGGCGTAGAGCTTCGCCATCGACGACTCCTGCGTCGTCTTCATCCCGGCGTCTTTCATCGAAGCGGCGCGCATGGTGAGTAGCAGGGCGGCATCGATCTCGGTGGCCATATCGGCAAGCTTCCACTGGATGGCCTGAAAGTCGCTGATCGCCTTGCCGAACTGACGCCGCTGTTTGGAATACTTCAACGCTGCCTCATACGCGCCTTCGGCCATGCCGAGCGACAGCGCCGCGATCGAGATGCGGCCGCCATCGAGTACGCGCATCGAATCTGGAAATCCCTGGCCTTCGGCACCGAGAAGATTTTCGGCTGGGATCACGCAGTCTTCGAAGATCAATTCGGCGGTGTCGCTGGCCCGCAGTCCAAGCTTGTTTTCTTTTTTGCCGGGACGAAATCCCTTGGTGTCTTTCTCGACGACAAAGGCCGAGATGCCGTGTGTGTGCGCGGTGCGATCGGTCACGGCAAGCACCACCAGCACGTCGGCATAATGTCCGTTCGTACAGAAAGTCTTGGTGCCGTTCAGCACCCAGTTATTTCCTTTGCGGACGGCGGTCATGCGCGCGCTGCCGGCGTCGGAACCGGACGAGGGCTCGGTCAATCCCCAGGCGCCGATAAACTCTCCAGTCGCCAGCTTGCTCACGTACTTCTTTTTTTGCGCCTCGTTGCCCGCGAGAAAGATGTGATTCGAGCAGAGCGAGGTATGCGCCGCGACAATGATGCCGACCGACCCGTCGACGCGCGAAAGTTCCTCGATGGCCGTGACGTACTCGACGTAGCCCATGCCGGCGCCGCCGTACTCGGTGGGAAAGATGGTTCCCAGCAGCCCGAGCTTGCCCAACTCTTTGATCGTGGCCAGCGGGAAGTCGCCCTTCTCGTCCCAATCCATGACGTAGGGCTTGATCTCGCGCTCGGCAAACTCGCGGACGCTCTTCTTCAATTGCAATTGCTCTTCGTTCAATAGGAAATCCACGGCTCCTCCAGCACACGCGGAACGCTGCGACTCGGCAGTCCGCACCAAGGGCCTCAAATGAACCCGGATTTTGATTAAAACACGAGCGCTGGAAGAGGAAGAAGTTACCTCCGGAGGAGAAAGGAGAAGGATGAGCGAAGCCGCATGAACACTGGCGATTCTGCGTTTCTTCGAGCCTCAGCCGACCGACCGGATGGTCTGGCAATTCTGCGCCTGCGACATCTTCTGGAGCCAGCGCGGAAGATCCAACGCGATTATACGCCGGTGGATTGGGCCTCGGCGGTGACGTTGGCCGAGAGGAATGCCTGGAAAACTTCGTTCGAGAGCAAGCGGCCGCGGGCCGTGAGGCGGATGATATAGCCCTCTTGGCGAATCAGGTCTTGATCGATTTTCTCGGTGATCGTAGCCTGCACGCTCGCGAGGGCGTGATCACCAAACTGCCCGGTCACCTCACGCAAATTAACGCCGCGGTTCAGGCGCAGACCTAGGAAAAAAACCTCTTCCAGCGCCTGGGCCGCAGAAACTGGCGTTTTCTCCAGCGGCGCGGCGGCAATGTATTTCTCGAGTGAATCGGGAGTCGCAAAACGGACTGCGGGTGACATGGGCGAACTCGTCACGAGCATGGAATGGGCATCGACGCCAAATCCCAGGTACGGCTGCCGCGTCCAGTACTTCAGGTTGTGGAGCGACTCAAATCCGGCGCGGGCAAAATTGGAAATTTCATACTGTGCAATCCGAGCCGCCTCCAACGTTTCGCACGCGATCCCATAGAAATCGGCGACGGCCTCTTCGTCGGGGACAAAGTGCGCGTGATAGCGCGTGCCCCCGGCGATTAACTCGCGGCCAAGGCGCGAGTCGTCGTCCACTTCGAGCATATAGACACTGACGTGCGGCGCTTGTACGGCGATCGTCTCGGCGAGCGAGTGCTTCCAGCTTTCCTCGGTCTGATGCGGCAAGCCGGCGATCAGGTCGACATTGATGTTGGTGATCCCGGAGGCACGGAGGCGAGCGATGTCATCGACGACGGTCGACCGTTTGTGCAAACGTCCCACCGACGCGGCCTCGGCGTCGACGAACGATTGCACACCCAGGCTGACGCGATTCACTCCGCATCGCAGTAGTGTGTCCAGCATTTCGGGTGTAAGGGTTCCGGGCGCGCACTCGACGGTAATTTCTGCGTCACGCGCCACGTCAAACTGCGCGCGGACGGCGGCAAACATCCGCTGCACTTGATCTGGATCCAGCACTGTCGGCGTTCCGCCACCCAGATAAATCGAGCCGACTTCACGTTCGATCAGCCCGCCCATCTTTTCAGCAGTCTGAGAAGCGTCCCCAATGTCGGGGCACACACGGTCCACGTAGCGCTCGAATACGGCGCGCGAAAAAACATCGGAGGCGAAGTTGCAGTAGGTGCACTTCGTGCGGCAGAACGGCACCGAAATGTAGATACCCAACGGCACGAAACTATTATCCCATTGCAAACCTTTTCCATCGCCTCGGCTGCCTGCGCCATCTATTTGAGGTACCCTGTTGCAGACACCCACTTGGTACGGATTGAATCGCAGCTGAACTGATGGCTCAGGAAGAAGAAGTATTAGGCAAAGCGTATGACAGCCGATTGATGCGCCGGCTGCTCACCTACCTGCGTCCGTATGGATGGCAGGTGGCGATCGCTATTGTGTCGATCGTATTCAAGTCTTTCTGCGATGTGCTCGGACCTTATCTGCTGAAGGTCGGAATCGACCACTATCTGGCCCCGGTGAAAGGGACGGCATCCGCGTTGTGGGGATGGCTCAGTCCAAATCCGATGACCGGAGTCGCTCAGATCGCAGGAATCTATCTGGGTTTGCTGGTGCTGACATTTCTGTTCGAGTTTCTGCAGACCTACTTCATGCAGTGGACTGGGCAGAAAGTCATGTTCGATCTGCGTAGCCAGATTTTCCGCCACCTGCAGCGGATGCATGTCGCCTTCTATGACAAGAATCCGGTCGGGCGCCTGGTCACGCGGGTCACGACCGACGTCGACGCCCTGAACGAAATGTTCACATCAGGCGTCGTTTCGATCTTTGAAGACTTCTTCGTGCTGATTGGCATTCTCGGGATCATGCTCTGCATGAACTGGAAGCTGGCGCTGATGACGTTTGCGGTACTGCCCGGAATCGTTGTCGCTACAAAGATTTTTCGGGACAGAGTGCGCGACTCTTACCGGCGCATCCGAGTCGCGATCGCGAGGATTAATTCTTACCTGCAAGAACACGTCAGCGGGATGGTCGTGCTGCAACTTTTCAACCGCGAGCGCCGAGCCTATAACCGCTTCTCGGAAATCAACCGCAGCCACATGGACGCGTTCAAGGACGCGATCCTGGCATACGCCCTCTACTACCCGGCTGTCGATTTTTTCTCGGCGATTGCGATAGCGTGCGTGATCTGGTATGGCGGGCAGGATCTGATTCGTGGGGTCGTTTCGCGCGGCGTCAGTGTCGACTTCAGTGGTGGACATATTGCCATTCATCTCGTAGCGACCGCGGCCTCGCTGGGTGTGCTCATCGCGTTCACGCAATACGCGATGCGCTTCTTTCGGCCCATCATGGATTTCAGCGAGAAGTACAACATCCTGCAATCGGCGATGGCGGCCAGTGAGCGCATCTTCAAGCTGCTGGATGCGCCGGTTGAAGTGGTGTCGCCAGCAGCCACGAAAAAGCCAGAGGGACCTGGACGCATCGAGTTCGATCATGTCTGGTTCGCGTATCGAGAAATTTCAAACGATGGGGATGGCACGGACCGTGTAGGGACGGACGCATTCGTCCGTCCGGCCGAGCGGAGCTCGGCAGCTTCCGGGAATGGAGATTCCCACCCTTCGAAAACCGCCCTTCGGCTTCGCTCAGGGCAAGCTGCGGGTGGGGAAACGACTGTGTCTCAACCTGACTGGGTCTTGCGCGATGTCTCTTTTGCGATCGAACCGGGGGAGACCATCGCCGTCGTCGGCCATACCGGCGCCGGAAAGACCACGCTCATCTCGTTATTACTGCGCTTCTACGACGTGCAGAAAGGCGCGATTCGCATTGATGGCGTCGATGTCAAAGACATGGACCTCGCCGACTTGCGCG
>Ga0335078_10016265_pt1 | contig 11038 bp, 10 predicted proteins | sample Lox_Sample_32_FD_206711 | JGI IMG/M metagenome (GOLD analysis project Ga0335078, IMG submission 206711) | Soil microbial communities from Loxahatchee National Wildlife Refuge, Florida, United States - Lox_Sample_3.2 | ecosystem: Environmental > Terrestrial > Soil > Wetlands | place: USA...
AGGACCTTGAGGGCGCTGCGGCGCTCATCTACCGGGTCCTGGCAGCCAGGGACCAGGCCACGGAGCAGTGATCAGGATTCGTGGCGCTGCGGTGCGGCGAGCGCGCTCGCTGGCAGGCCGGGGAACGCGACGGTGCTGCCCCGCCAGGCCGCGGCGCGCAGCGCGGCCGCCCGCAACTGCAGTGCGCCGAACTGCCTGATCGCGGTGGAGTTCAGCGCGACCAGGCCGAGGTAGGCCGCCTCGATCCGGTCTTCGAGGATCACGGCGAGAGATACGGCCTCGCTGTCGCTGCGCACGGTGATCGGCAGCAGGTAGCCGGCGGCGGCCGCGGTGGGCTGGGCTCCGCGTGACTGCAGCATGGCTTCCAGCGCGTCCGCCGCCGTCTGGTGGGCCACCCAGCCCGCCTTGGCTGCGGCTTGCGGGCTTCCGGTCAGGTTGGCGCCGACGATCCCGTAGCCGTAGACAGCGGCTTCCTCTGCAGCCAGTGCCGACTGCAGGGCAGCTACCGTGCCCGGCGGCGAGGCCGCGGGACCGCTCATCCGGCGGCCCGCAGGGCGGCGTCGAGAACCGGAACGTGCGTTGCCTCCGACGCCGAGATGCTGGCGAAGAGCTGGGCGACAGGGGCAGGGGCGTGCGGCAGGCGGTTTAGCATGGCCGTCGCGGCCGCCTGCTCCGCGGCTCGGAGGAAGGCCACGGCGGCGGCCGGGGCCGCCGGCACCGTCGGTGTGCCAGGGGAATGCCCGGACGGCGGCGGCCCGGCGGCCCGGCTCCCGGCCGGCACGATCAGGCGGGACCGAAGCTGCGCGAGGTGCGCCTTGTGCTGCGCCAGCAACGGCGCGAGCAGCCGATCGAGGTCTGCGCTCATGGTGGCCGGGCTGCCGCCGCCCGCCGGGCGAGCACTTCCGCTCCCATCGCGCAGCACTGCAGCATAGCGGGCGATCATCAGCTGCTCGGCGGCGATCGCCGAACGGAGCACCTCCACGTCCGGGGCCGGCCGGGGCGGGGCGGCGAGGACGTCGACGCCGCCGCAGCCGGCCATCGCGGCCAGCGGCAGCGTGGCCCCGGCCGCCAGCACTACCCGGCGTGTCGGAAGTGCCGCCACAGAGCCTCCACCTGGTTGTCGCGCCGCTCGCCCGCCCGGCTTCCTAGCATGCCACGCGCTCGTCGCCCGGGCCGGGCCGGCGCGGCATGGCGGGCAACCGTCCCGGGACCCTCTGGCCCGGTTAGGCTAGGGGCCGAGCGGACAACAGCACAGGTCGCGGGCGAGGAGGGCGTGGTGCACGGTAACTCGCGTCACGGGTCGCCGCAGTCGCCATGGAGGGGTCCTTCCGAGGCCGCCGAGCGGATCGCCGGCCTGATTCAGCCGGCCGTCGCCGCGATGGGGATGGACCTGGAGAACGTCAGGATCACCTCGGCCGGGCGGCGGCGGCTGCTGCGCGTCGTGGTTGACTCCGACGGCGGGGTCAGCCTGGATGACATCGCGCTTGTCAGCCGTGAGCTGTCGGCGCTGCTCGACCGGGCGGCGGCGATGGGCGAGGCACCCTACACGCTCGAGGTGTCCTCGCCAGGCGTCGACCGCCCGCTGACGGAGCCGGCGCACTGGCGGCGCGCGGTCGGTCGCCTGGTGACCGTGCCGGTCAGGTCGCGACCCGCTGCCCCTCATCCGGCAACTCATCCGGCAACGGGCGGCGCGGCTGGCGCACTGGCCATTACGGGACGAGTCACCGGGGCGGACTCCCGGGGAGTGCGGATCGACGTCGGCGGAGAGGGGCGCGAGTTCGGCTACTCCGATCTGGGCCCGGGGAAGATACAGATCGAGTTCGCCCCGCTGGACGCCCAAGTCGACCGCGCGGACGAGGAGGGGACCGATGGATATTGACCTGAGCGTCCTGCGCAGCCTGGAAGCCGAGAAGGACATCTCGATGGACCTGGCCATCAAAGCCATCGAGGACGCGCTTCTCGTCGCGTACCACCGGACCGAGGGAGCCGCGGCGACGGCGCGGGTCGAAGTCAACAGGGGGAGCGGCCACGTAACCGTGTGGGCGAAGGAAACCTCGCAGGACGGCTCGGTGACCAGGGAATACGACGACACGCCCGAGGGCTTCGGCCGGATCGCCGCCACCACGGCCCGTCAGGTCATCCTGCAGCGGCTGCGCGACGCCGAGGACGAACTCACCTTCGGCGAATACGCCGGCCGCGAGGGGGACATCGTGGCCGGGGTGATCCAGCAGGGTAGGGACCCGAGGGCGGTCCTGGTGGACCTCGGCAGGCTAGAGGCCATCCTGCCGCCGAGCGAGCAGGTGCCCGGGGAGCGTTACGTGCACGGGGAGCGGCTGCGCTGTTACGTGCTGCATGTCCGCAAGGGTTACCGCGGTCCGTCGGTCACGTTGTCGCGCACCCATCCGAACCTGGTGAAGAAGCTCTTCGCGCTGGAGGTACCCGAGATCGCCTCGGGGGCGGTGGAGATCGCCGCCATCGCCCGCGAGGCCGGGCACCGCAGCAAGATCGCTGTGGCGTCGCGCCAGCAGGGCGTGAACGCCAAGGGCGCGTGCATCGGGCCGATGGGCAGTCGGGTCCGCAACGTCATGACCGAGTTGCACGGGGAGAAGATCGACATTGTCGACTTCTCGCCAGACCCCGCCGAGTTCGTGGCTCACGCGCTATCTCCGGCCAGGGTGTCCCGGGTCATCGTGATGGACGCCCAGGCACGGGTGGCCCAGGTAATCGTTCCCGATTATCAGCTCTCGCTCGCGATTGGCAAGGAAGGCCAGAACGTCAGGCTCGCGGCCCGTCTGACCGGCTGGCGGATCGACATCCGGCCAGACAGCCCGGGGGCGCAGGCGCCGATAGCGTCGGCCGGGCCGGAGGAGCCGGAGCGGGCCGGCGGCGCCGACGCGGGGGATGGCGCCGCGGATGAGTCACTGCCGGGCGCCGCCGGCGATGTCCCGGGCTCGGCGGGTACCGTGCCCGGTGCCCCAGATGCGCGGGCACTGTAAGCTTGACGGAGATGGTCACGCGGTATCCCCACCCGGGCGGGCGCGCGCCAGCGATACGGACCTGTCTGGGATGCGGAGCCCGTGCGGCCAAATCCGACTTGCTTCGCGTGGTGGCAGCCGGGAACGAGATAGTTGCCGATGCCCGGGCCCGAATGCCTGGCCGGGGTGCGTACCTGCATCCCAGCGAGAGGTGCTTCGGCCAAGCGCAGCGCCGCCGGGCGTTCGCGCGGGCACTGCGACTGGCAGGGCCAGTTGGGACTGACAGGATCGCCGAGTATCTTGGTCAGGCGCGGCCGGGTCCGCCGGTCCTGGCCCCGGGAGGACGGCACGAACGGCAGGGCGTGGCAACACGGCCCCAGGAAAGCAGGCTGAGATTGCGATGAGCGACCGATGAGCATGCGGCGATGAACAGCAAAAGCTGACGCCGGACGGAGCACGCGCTGCCCCGACCGGCTGATGGGTCCGGTTAAGCCGGACCGACTAGAGGGAGCGCAGTGGCGAAGGTCCGGGTGTACGAACTCGCGAAGGAGTTCGGCGTAGAGAGCAAGGCCGTGATGGCCAAGCTTCAGGAAATGGGCGAGTTTGTGCGCTCGGCGTCCTCAACGATCGAGGCGCCGGTAGTCCGCAGGCTCAAGGAAGCGTTCGGTGCACAGCAGCCTAGGCAGGCACGGCCGGGCAGCGCCCAAGATGGCGGCTCCGCGGTGAAGTCTCCCGCGGCGACGGCACCCGCGGCGACCGCAGCGGCGGCGACCGTACCAGGCCCGGAGGCACCCGTGGCGGGTGCGCCAGGCCCGGGGACGCCGGGCGCCGCAGCACCGGCTGCCGCGCCATCGGCTGGTGCGGACCGCACCGCCGACACGGGCGGCGTAGTCGGCGCGGCCGGCCGTGGCCGGGCCGTTCCCCCCGTACCCGCGGCGCCCGCGGCGCCGGAGCCAGCGGTCACCCCTTCGGAGCGGCCCGCCCCGGCCAGGCCGGCCGCCGAAACGGCCGCCGACACCGCTGCCGCGGCGGGCCGGACCGCCGAGTCACCGGGGCGGCCGAGACCGCCGGTCCCGTTCCCGCACGGGCAGCCGCACGCGCCGGGAGCGGCAGCGGAAACCGCCGCTCCGGCTGCCGGGGCCGCGGGCGGAGCCGGGCCGTCCGCGCCGTCTGGGGCCGGACGCTCCGCGCCGGGCGGAGCACGCTCCGCGCCGGGCGGAGCCGGGCCGTCAGCGCCGACACGGGGGGGCGCCCCGAGGTCCGCCCCGCGCCCGGGTCCCGGCGCGCCCAGGCCGGGCGGCACGCCAGCCCGGCCGCCCGCGGGCACGCCCGGACCGCCGCGGCCGGGCCCGCGGCCGGGCCCCCGGCCGGGCAACAACCCCTTCAGCTCCACGGCGACCGGGATGGGATCGGCGCCGCGAGGTGGCAGGCCGGGCCAGCCGGGGGCGCCGGGAGCGGCAGGCGGAGGACCTTCCAGCTTTGCCGCGCCTCCGGGGACCGGCCAGCCGGCCGCCCGGCCCGCAGCGCCCGGGGCGCCCAGGCCGGGCGGCGGACGCTACGCCGGCCGGCCCGGCTCCGGTGGTCCCACCGACGCGCCGCGGCCCGGCGGCCCGCGGCCAGGCGGTCCCCGCCCCAGCCCCAGCAGCATGCCGCCCAGGCCTGTCGGGAGCCGGGGGCCCGGCGGCTTCGCGGGTTCCGGCGGGCCTGGCGGGCCTGGTGGCCGCGGCGGGCCGAGCACCGGAACGCGGCCCGGCGGCCGCGGCGGCCCGGGCACGGGCCCGGGCGGCGGCCCGCGAGGCGGCGGCGGCGGGCCGCGGCCCGGTGTGGGCCCGGCCCGGCCCGGCGGCGGTCGCGGCAGGAGCGGCACCCAGGGAGCATTCGGGCGGCCGGGCGGACGGCCGTCACGCGGCCGGAAGTCGAAGAAGCAGCGGCGCCAGGAGTTCGACAACATGCAGGCGCCGTCGATCGGCGGCGTGCAGATCCCGCGCGGGAACGGTCAGGTGATCCGGCTCTCCCGCGGGGCGTCGCTGAGCGACTTCGCCGACAAGATCGGCGTGAACCCGGCCTCGCTGGTCCAGGTGCTCTTCCATCTCGGGGAGATGGTGACCGCGACGCAGTCGGTGAACGACGAGACGCTTCAGCTGCTCGGCGCCGAGCTGAACTACACGGTCCAGGTGGTCTCACCGGAGGAGGAGGACCGGGAGCTTCTCGAGGCGTTCGACATCGAGTTCGGGGAGGACCAGGGCGAGGAGGGCGACCTGGTGGCCCGCCCGCCGGTGGTGACCGTGATGGGCCATGTCGACCACGGCAAGACCAAGCTGCTCGACGCGATCAGGCACACGAACCTGGTGGCGCACGAGGCGGGCGGAATTACCCAGCACATCGGCGCGTACCAGGTCAACACCAAGGTCGACGGCCAGGAGCGGAAGATCACGTTCATCGACACCCCGGGTCATGAGGCCTTCACGGCTATGCGCGCCCGCGGTGCCGAAACCACGGACCTGGTCGTGCTGGTCGTGGCGGCCGACGACGGCGTGAAGCCGCAGACCACCGAGGCGCTCAACCACGCCCAGGCGGCCGGCGTGCCGATCGTGGTGGCGGTCAACAAGGTGGACAAGGAAGGCGCCGACCCGGCACGGGTGCGGGCCCAGCTCACCGAGTACGGGCTGGTGGCCGAGGAATTCGGCGGCCAGTCGCTGTTCGTCGACGTCTCCGCGAGAGAAGGCACCGGCATCGAGGAGCTGCTCGAGGCGATCGTGCTGACCGCGGACGCCGAGCTCGACCTGCGCGCCAACCCGGACCAGCAGGCGCAGGGGGTGGCGATCGAGGCGCACCTGGACAAGGGCCGGGGACCGGTGGCGACCGTCCTGGTGCAGCGCGGAACCCTGCGGGTGGGCGACTCCATCGTCTGCGGCGAGGCGTTCGGCCGGGTGCGGGCCATGCTGGACGAGAACAACGACCAGGTCGGCGACGCGCCGCCGTCCCGGCCGGTGCAGGTGCTCGGCCTGACGGCCGTCCCGGACGCGGGCGACAGCTTCCTGGTGGTCGACGACGACAGGGTGGCCAGGCAGATCGCCGAAAGGCGCGAGGCCAGGGAGCGGAGCGCGATGTTCGCGCAGCGCCGGCCGCGGGTCACCCTGGAAGACCTGGAGTCGGCGCTCAAGTCCGGCGAGCGGGAAGAACTGCTGCTCATCATCAAGGGCGACGTGTCCGGCTCCGTCGAGGCACTGGAAGATGCGCTGCTCCAGCTTGATGTGGGCGAGGAGGTCGCGCTCCGGGTCATCGGGCGCGGCGTCGGCGCGATCACCCAGGACGACGTCAACCTGGCCATCGCCTCCGAGGCCGTGATCATCGGCTTCAACGTCCGGCCGGCGGGCCGGGCTGGCGAGCTTGCCCAGCGCGAGGGCGTCGATATCCGCTACTACTCGGTCATCTATCAGGCCATCGAGGAAGTCGAGGCCGCGCTCAAGGGCATGCTGAAGCCCATCTTCGAGGAAGCCCAGCTGGGCACCGCGGAGGTGCGCGAGGTCTTCCGGGTGCCCCGAGTCGGCAACATCGCCGGCTGCATCGTCCGCTCCGGCACGATCACCCGCCACAGCAAGGCCCGGCTGGTCCGCGATGGCGTGGTGGTCTCCGACAGCCTCAGCGTCGAGTCACTGCGCCGGTTCAAGGAGGACGCGACCGAGGTCCGCGAGGGCTTCGAGTGCGGTATTGGCATCGGCTACAACGACATCAGGATCGGTGACGTGATCGAGACATTCGAGATGCGGGAGAAGCCCCGGACCTGACGCATTCGGATTCGGCGCACGTATGTTCTGTGCAGAGAGACAGGCACGGCTGCCGGGTGCACCGGTTTGGCGAGCACGGGCCTTAAGAGCACGGGCGAAGGAGGCGGCGCCGTGTATGTGGGCGCCCTGACCCTGGACGTGCTGCTTGGCGACCTGCGGTCGCTAAAGCAGAAGCGTTCCGCGGTCCGCCCGTTGATCGCCGAGGTTAAGCGCCGGTTTCCCGGCGCGTCCGTGGCCGAGACCGGGCACCTGGGCCTGCACAGGCGGGCGGAGATCGGCGTCGCGGTCGCGGCCTCGACGGCGGCGCACGCCGTCGAGGTCCTCGACGCCTGCGAGCGTCTCGTCGCCGCGCGCCCCGAAATCGAGTTGCTGTCCGCGAGGCAGCGGCTGTTCAGCGAGGAGGAGTGAGCCACCCATGGACGCAGGCCGGGCGCGCAGGCTAGGCGAGGCAATCGCGCAGATCGTCGCCGAGATGCTGGAACGGCGGATCAAGGACCCGCGGCTCGGCTTCGTCACGGTGACCGAGGCGAGGGTTACCGGCGATCTGCGCGAGGCGACGGTCTTCTACACCGTCTACGGCTCCGACCATGAGCGCGCGGAAACGGCGGCAGCGCTCGCCAGCGCCGCCGGTGTGATCCGGTCGGAGGTCGGTCGGCAGACCGGCGTCAAGCACACTCCCTCGATTGCCTTCGAGCAGGACACGCTGCCCGACACGGCGCGGAACATCGAGGAACTCGTGGCCCGGGCCCGGGTTGCCGACGCGGCCGTCGCGGCCGCCCGAAAGGGTGCCCAGCCCGCAGGTGACCCCGATCCTTACCGGGTCCGGGTCGAGCCGGACGGCAAGCCAGACCGGGAGCCGGATAACGCTCCTGACGGGAAGCCCGGGCCGGGCCAGCCGCTCGGCCGCTATCCGCGACCTGGGGCAGGACGGTCGGACGGAGCCTAGATGCCGCGGCGTCGCGGCTGGGACAATGGTCGCGGCCAGGCGCGCTCTGGGCGATTACCCGGCGGCTGGCGATGGCTGCGCGAGATACTCACGGTCGTGACCGACGATCGCCCGCCAGTCCCGCGCCAGGGTTCAGGTGCGGAGGCCAGGAGCCGGGGCGCGGACGCTGGGGCGTCCGGGGCCGCTGGCCTGCCCGGGCCGGGGCAGGACATCGACGCGGAGTGGTCCCGGGCCGTCAGGGCTCTGGGCGGAGCCACCGAGGTCTGCCTGGCCTGTCACATCCGGCCGGACGCGGATGCCCTCGGCTCGATGCTCGCCGTGGCGCACGCGCTGTGCGCCCGCGGCGCTTCGGGGCGGGGCGGCGCCGCCGGACGGCGGCCGGGGCCGGCCCGCGTCGTGGCCTCGTTCGGCGACATGCCGTTCGAGATCCCCCGCATTCTCCGCTTTCTTCCCGGCGCAGACCTGCTCAGCCCGCCGGACGCCTTTCCCGAGCGGCCGCGGGTCATGGTGACCTTCGACGCGGCCAGCCCGGACAGGCTCGGCCTCCTGGCGGCCAGCGCGGCGGCGGCGCAGGAGCTGATCGTGCTCGATCATCACGCCTCCAACAGCCGGTTCGGGACCGTGAACCTGGTCGACCCGGCCGCCGCCGCGACCGCCATGCTGGCGTTCGAGCTCATCGACAGGATGGGCTTGGGCATCTCCCGGGACATCGCGCTCGGCCTTTACGCCGGGCTGGTCACGGACACCGGCTCGTTCAAGTACCCGACCACCTCGCCTCGAGTGCACCGGATGGCGGCGCGGCTGCTGCAGACCGGCATCGAGCCGGGCGCTGTGGCGCGCGAGCTGTGGGACCGCAGCTCGTTCGGATTCCTGGGCCTGCTGTCGCAAGCGCTCGGACGGGCGCAACTCGAGCCGGTCGGCGCGGGGGGCGGCGGACTGGTGTGGACCACGGTCACCCGCGCGGACCGGGCGGCGCACGGCCTGCCGTTCGAGGCGGCTGAATCGGTCATCGACCTGGTACGCCGGGCCGACGAAGCCGACGTGGCGGTCGTGCTGAAAGAGGACGACGATGGCCTCTGGCAGGTGTCGGCCCGGTCCAAGGGCCGGGCAGACGTCGGGCGCGCGTGCGTGGCGCTGGGCGGAGGCGGCCACGCCCTGGCGGCCGGCTTCACCGGGCACGGCACCGCTGCAGAGGTCATGGCCGCGCTGCGGGAGCAGCTCGCGGCCGTACCGGGCGGCCCCAGCGGCGGCGGATGACGACCGCCGGCCGGCAAGTACCCATCAGCGGCCTGGTCATCGTCGACAAGCCGTCCGGCCGCACCTCGCACGATGTCGTGGCACAGATACGCCGCCTGGCCGGGACCCGTCGCGTCGGGCACGCGGGCACGCTGGATCCCATGGCCACCGGCGTGCTCGTGATCGGGGTGGAGAAGGCCACCAGGCTGCTCGGGCATCTCGCGCTGACCGAGAAGGAGTACTCCGCGACGATCCGGCTCGGCCAGGCGACGGACACCGATGACGGCGACGGCGTCACCATCGCCGAGGCCTCGGCGGCCGGAATCACCGATGCGGCCCTCGGTGCCGCGGCGACGGCGCTGACCGGCGAGATCGAGCAGGTCCCTCCGGGCTTCAGCGCCATCAAGGTTGGCGGGAAGCGCGCCTACCGGCTGGCCCGGCAGGGTGCCCCCCCTGACCTCGCGGCCAGGAACGTCACCGTCCGCTCGTTCACCGTCGAGGCGGTGCACCGGCTCGGGGACCTGCTGGACGCGGACGTCATGGTGACCTGCTCCAGCGGGACCTACATCCGGGCACTGGCCCGTGACCTGGGCACGTCACTCGGCGTGGGCGGGCACCTCACCGCGCTGCGGCGCACCCGGGTGGGGCCGTACGAGATCGGCCAGGCACGCACCATGGAGCAGCTTGCAGCCGCATTCACCGTGGTCCCGCTGGATCAGGCCGCTGCCGAGGCGTTCCGGCCGGTGCATTTGACTGCGCAGGACGCGCGCCTGGTCGCGCACGGGCGCAGGCTGCCGGGCGCCGTCCTCGAAGCTGTGCCCGGAACCGGGCCGGCCGCCGCGTTCGCGCCGGACGGCTCGCTGGTCGCGCTGCTCACCCAGGAGGCCGGCCAGGCCAGGCCGCTCGCCGTCTTCGTCCCCTGACCGCGCCGGCGCGCGCAGGGCACCGGGCCGACAGCGCCGCTGACCCATGGCAGGCTTGGAGCGTCACCGAACAGCGACGGGGGAGGATCCGCCCATGCACCGCTGGGAGAGCCTGGACGAGGTACCCCGCGGCTGGGGTCCGTCTGTGGTAACGATCGGGGTCTTCGACGGCGTTCACCTGGGCCACCAGCGCATCGTGGGCCGGGCCACCGAGGTCGCCGCGCAGCTCGCGCTGCCGGTCGCGGTGGTCACCTTCGATCCGCACCCCGACGAGGTGGTCCGGCCCGGCTCGCACCCGCCGCTGCTGTGCACGGTCCGCCGGCGCGCGGAGCTGCTGGCTGTGCTGGGTGCCGACGCGGTCTGCGTGGTGCCGTTCACCCGCGAGTTCTCGGAACTGGACCCGGACGAGTTCGTCCGGGTGGTGCTCGTGGAGCGGCTGCGCGCGGCACGCGTGGTGGTGGGGGAGAACTTCCGGTTCGGCTACCGCGCCGCGGGCGACGTCGCGCTATTGGCGGAACTCGGGGAGAAGTACGACTTCACGGCCCAGGGAGTGGCGCTGCTGGCCGACGGCGGCGTGACGATCTCGTCCAGCGGGATCAGGCAGCGGCTGTCGGCCGGGGACGTGGCGGGCGCGGCGCGCGACCTGGGACGCCCCTACCGGGTAGAGGGCGTGGTGGTGCGGGGCCAGCGGCGCGGCAAGGCCCTCGGCTTTCCCACCGCCAACCTGGAGACGCCGCCGCACACCGCGGTTCCCGCGGACGGGATCTATGCTGGCTGGCTCACCAGCCTGGACGCCGGCGGCCGTGCGCAGGAACGCTGGCCGGCCGCGATCTCGGTGGGCACCAACCCCACGTTCGACGGGCGGGAACGCAGCGTCGAAGCCTACGCGCTGGACCGCGATGACCTGGACCTGTACGGCACGCATGTCGCGGTGGACTTCACGGCCAGGCTCCGGGGCATGGAGCGGTTCGATACCGTCGGTGAACTCGTCGCGCAGATGCACCGGGACGCGGACGCAGCGCGGGCGATCTGCTCGAGCGGCTTCTAGGCGGTCGCCTTCGCGAGGCCGAACGCGAGCGCTCCGTCTCACCCCTGGCCGGCCCTGCGGCTGAGCCGATGCCTGCCATTGGCCGCTGGTGTCGTAAGGCGGCCGACATGGTACGGTAAGTA
>Ga0335078_10016267_pt1 | contig 11038 bp, 7 predicted proteins | sample Lox_Sample_32_FD_206711 | JGI IMG/M metagenome (GOLD analysis project Ga0335078, IMG submission 206711) | Soil microbial communities from Loxahatchee National Wildlife Refuge, Florida, United States - Lox_Sample_3.2 | ecosystem: Environmental > Terrestrial > Soil > Wetlands | place: USA: Florida...
GTGAGACGGCGCCCGCGGCGGCGACGCGGGACATGTACCTGGGCCCCGACGGCAAGGCGACGCGCGACTCGCGCGAGGGGTGGAGGTCGGTCGGCGTCCCCGGCAGCGTCGCGGGCCTCTGGGAGGCGTGGCACACCCTCGGCTCGAAGAGCAAGACGTGGGCGGAGCTCATCGCGCCCGCGATCGACCTGGCCGACAAGGGCTTCGTCGTCGACGCCCCGTTCGTCCAGGGCATCCAGTACCTCGCGCAGCGGCTCGCGAAGTTCCCCGCGTCGGCGGCGCTCTTCCTCCCGGGCGGCGCGCCCCCCGCGGTGGGCACCACGTGGCGCAATCCCGAGCTCGCGGCCGTGCTCCGGCGAATCGCGGCCGAAGGGCCGCGGGCCTTCTACGAGGGGCCGGTGGCCGAGACGATCGCCCGCGCGATGAAGGAAGGCGGCGGCCTGGTGACCGCCGACGACCTGAAGGCCTACCGCGCGAAGTGGCGAACGCCGATGGACTACCAGTACCGCGGCCGCCACGTCGTCGGGATGCCGCCGCCGTCGTCGGGCGGGCTCACGATGGCGATGACGGCGCACATCCTCGAGGGGTGGGATCTGCGGTCGCTCGGCTGGCACTCGCCCGCGCAGGTGCACCTCGTTGCCGAGGCGATGCGTCGCGCGTTCGCCGCCCGCAACGCCAAGCTGGGGGATCCGGACTTCGTGAAGAACCCCGTCGACGAGCTGATGTCGGACGCCTGGGCGAAGGAGCAGCGGTCGACCATCGTGCTGGACAAGGCGACGCCGACGCACGACCTCTTCCCGAACATCGTCACGGGCGCGAGCAGCGGGCCCCACACGACGAACTTCGTGGTCGTGGACGCCGACGGCGGCGCCGTCGCGCTGACGACGACGCTCAACGCCTGGTACGGCAGCGGCGTGACGGTGCCGGGGCTCGGGTTCGTCCTCAACGACGAGATGGACGACTTCGCGAGCGTCCCCGGCACGGCCAACATGTTCGGGCTGCAGCAGGGCGAGCCGAACGCCATCGCGCCGGGCAAGCGCATGCTCTCGTCGATGTCGCCCACGCTCGTGCTGGACGAGCGCGGCGGCGTCGAGCTGGTCCTGGGCGCCGCGGGCGGCTCGCGGATCATCACGGCGGTCTTCGAGGAGCTGTCGAACGTGCTCGACTTCGGGATGAACGCGGCGGACGCGGCGCGCGCCCCGCGCTTCCACCAGCAGGACTCGCCCGACACCCTCTACCTCGAGCCGCACGGGATGCCGGAGGAGCTGGTGCGAGCGCTGCGAGCGATGGGCCACGAGACCAAGGAGGTCGAGCACCTCGCGGACGCCCCGGGGCTCGGCCGGGACCGGGGGCTCTGGATCGGGGCGCCCGAGCCGAGGCGGGAGGGCGGACTGGGACTGGGCCTCTGAGCGCGGCTGCCGGCCGCTCAGAGCTTGAGGTCGCGGGCCTCCGCGTTCGCGGGATCGAGCTTGAGCGCCTCGTCCCGCTGCGCCTTCGCCGCCGCCGCGTCGCCGAGCGCCAGCCGCTCGCGCGCCAGCAGGGCGTGCGCCGTCGCCTTCTCCTCCGGCTTGCCGTCGCACAGGAGAGCGCTCTCCAGCTCGAAGGCCGCCGTCTCGTGCTCGCCGAGGGCCGCGAGGGCGCGCGCGTACCCGACGTGCACGCTGCCCTTCTCGACGTCCACGTAGATCGCCGACTCGCCCACGCGCCGGGCCTCGTCCCACTTCTTGCCCTCGACGAGCGCGTCGAGCAGCTTGCTCCATGCGCGCCGGTCGTGCTGGTCGAGCCGCGCCACCTCCCGCAGGGCCGCGAGCGCGTCGGCCTCGCGCTTGTCCTCCTTGGCCAGGTCGTAGAGCCCGCGCACCGGATCGGGCTGCGTCGGATCGAAGTGCCGCGCGGCCTCGAGGGCGGCCCGCTGGGCGGCCTTGTCCTTGCGCCCCTCCGCGACGTCGGCGAGCGCCATCTCGACCAGGTAGCCGTCCCCCCCCGCGCTCTTGATCGCGCGCAGGTGCTTCTCCTGACCGTCGGCGTCCTTTCCGCCCGAGGCTAGCTTCGCCGCGAGGAAGTGCGCGTCCATCTCGTTGGCGTCGATCTTCAGCGCGGCGTCGATCTCCGCCGTCGCCTCGTCCAGCTTGTGCGCGCGCAGCAGCGCATACGCGTAGTCCACGTGCGCGGCCGCGCTCGCGGGCGACGCCCCGGCCGCCGCCTTCGCGTCGTCCAGCGGCTTCGGCCGGAGGTCGAACATGTACTGCCCCTCGTACCGCGACAGGCGCGCCAGCGCCCAGGCTCGGAAGCGCGCGTCGTACTCCTGCGGCGTGACGCCGAACGCCGTCCGGATGACCTCCGCCGTCCGCTTGCCCTCGCCCCAGAGCTGCAGCGCGCGGGTGATCCCGTCGAAGCCGAACTGCTGCGCCGAGAACGCGACCATCTGGCTGGCGGCGTAGTAGGCGACCGTCACGTCCACCTCGCTCTCGGCGTGGGTGAAGACGCGGTTCATGTCGAGCGCGCCGGGCAGGTGGTTCTTCTTCAGCGCATCCCAGAGCTCCGGATCGAGATGCCGCTGCCACTCGGGCCGGCGGATCATCGTCTCGTACTCGCTCAGACCCTCGGTGAACCAGCGCGGGACGTGGTTCTTCGACAGCTGGATCGCGAAGACGTGGCCGAGCTCGTGCCAGAGCACGTTTCCCCAGTTGAACGGCTCGCTCTCGGGGCTCATCGCGGCCACGACGTGCCCGAAGCACACGCCCTGGATGCCCACGTTCGGCAGGCCGCTCGTCCGCACGCTGAACTGCTCGCGGGTACCGTACATCTCGACGTGCACGGGCACCGTCGGCGCGAACATGTAGTGGACCTTCATCTGGCCCCAGGCCTCGCCGAGCATCCGCGGTACGTACCGCTCGAGCACGGGCCGCTCGGCCTTGGGGTAGCGGATGTCGAAGATGCCCTCGGTCCCGGACTCGTACTCCGCGGGGATCCACTGCCGGTACAGCTTGTTGAGCGTGTTGTGCGCCTGCACGTCGAAGTGGTCGAGCTTCCACCACTGCTCGAGCGACTGCACGCCGTCCTGCTCCAGGCCGGCGCGCGTCTGCCACATGCCGAGCTGCGCCCAGGCCTTCGCGTCCTTCGGATCGAGCGCGACGGCCTCCTTCATCATCGCGATGACGTCGTCGTACCGGTGCTCCCACTCGGCGAACTCGCCGATGATGCCGAACGCGCGGGAGTACTCCTTGTTGCGGGCGAAGATGGCCTTCTTGGCGGCCTCGTAGCCCGGCCTGTCGTCCGCGAGAAAGCGCGCGGCGGCGCGCAGCGAGAGCATCTCGAGGTCGGCGGGGTCCACGGCGAGCCCCGCGTCGATCGCCGCGTTCGCCGCGTCCAGGTCCCCGTCGCGCAGCGCGATCCCTGCGCGCACGGCCTGCGCCCCGACGTTCTTCGGGTCGACCGCGAGGGCCTCCTTCACGAGCTTCTCGGCGCCGTCGAAGTCGAAGTTCTGGTCGAGCTTGAGCCGCGCGAGCATCACCGTCGCGTTGGCGTTCTTGGGCGCGAGCTCGAGCGCCGCCTTGAGCTCCTCCTCGGCGTGACCGGGATCGTCGTAGTCCTGGAACAGCTCGGCCCACCACAGGTGCGTCTCGAGCCGGCGCTTGTCGGCGCGCATGCTCTCCTTGAACGTGTTGTTGGCGTCCTTCGGGTGGCGGAGCAGGTGCATCGCGCGGGCGACGAGGGCGAGCGACTCCGCGTCGCCGGCCGGGAAGACGTCGTTGTTGTAGTCGTCGGCGAGCGAACGGAGCACGGGGTCCGCGTCCGCCCGACGCCCCGCGCGGATGAGCAGCTCGCCCAGCTCGACGCGAGCCCGCCGCCCCTCGGTGCCGGGCGCGCTCTTCTTCGGCTCGAGCAGCGCGATCGCCTGGTCGACCTTGCCCTGCGCCGCCAGAGCGCGCGCCGAGTCGACGACGGACGGGGGCTGCGCCGCGACGGGCGTCGCGCGCAGCGAGAGGAGCAGCAGGGGGAGCACGGCGAGGGCGCGTCTCATCGACTCTGTGAGGTGTAACACCAGGCCCACCGGAACGCTTTGCGCCCGTGGCGGCAGCGGCGGCCACGGCGCCCGTTCACACCTCGAGACGCACCTCGTCGGCGCGCGGCACGACGGCTCCGGTCTCCGGATCGAGCGCGAGCACCATCTCGACCGCGTCCTCGTCGTCCGGGTAGTACCGCACGCGCACCCCGATCGCGAAGAAGCCGACGCCCCGGTAGAGGGCGATGGCCGGGCGGTTGGACCGCCGCACCTCGAGCAGGACGTGGGCGACGTGTCGGGCGCGCGCGTACTTCACCGCCTCGTCCATCAGAGCGCGACCGAACCCCCGGCGCCGGCGGTCGTCCCGCGTGGCGACGTTGAGCACGTGCAGCTCGTCGGCGACGTGCCATGCCACCAGATACGCCACGACCCCGCCGTCTTCTTCCCGGGCCACCCACAGCCGCGACCACGGGCGCTGCATCTCCTCGCGCAGGTGCCCGGGGTCCATGCGCGTCGGGCCCGCGATGGCGGCCACGGCGGGCACGTCGTCCTCCTTCATGAGGTCGATCCGGGACGGCGTGTTCATTCGGCGAAGAGGACGATGGTACCTCAGCGCTTGCTCGACGGCGGGTGACCGCTTCCTCCCGACCGGGTCGCCGAGAACGCCCGGGCCCACGCGTCGAGGGCCAGCCGGAGCGACCCGTCGCCGCGGACGATGGCGCCCGCGTACGGGCCGAGCTCCGCGACGAGCGGCCCCAGCGGGCGCACCAGCAGCTCTTCCGTGCGCCCGACGGCGTCGACCCCGACCGCCACGACCGGCGCCGGCGTGTCCTCCCCCTGCAGCTCGAGCTCGACGACGTAGGCCGAGCGGCCGCTGGCGCTCGCGTCGAGGCAAGCGAGCAGGTGCGGCACCCGCGCCTCGTCTTCCCCGGCGAGCCGCACGCGCCGGACGTTCACGACGGGCAAGGCCAGCTCGTCCTGCCCTGCGACGACCCACAGGATGGTCACGAGGCCGCTCTCGATGGGCACGTCGATGCGCGCACGGAACCCCGCCCCCGCCTGGCTCGACAGACGGACGGCTCCGCCCATCCGCTGCACGACGCTGCGCGCGATCTCCAGGCCGATGCCGCGGCCCGCGAGCAGGTCGCTCGACTCGCGCGTGGAGAAGCCCGGCACGAAGAGCAGCGACAGCAGCGTATCGTCGTCCGCCGCCTCCGCGATGGCGTTCGTGACCAGGCCCGCGTCCAGCGCGCGCGCCCGCACGTCGGCCACGTCGACGCCGGCCCCGTCGTCGTCGATCGCGATGCAGAGCCGGTTGCCGAGCTTGCGCGCGTCCAGGGTGATCGTGCCGCTCGGCGGCTTGCCGAGCGCCGCGCGCGCCTCGGGCGTCTCGATCCCGTGCGCGACCGCGTTGCGGACGAGCTGCAGGCACGGCTCGACGAGCTGCTCGGCGATGCGCCGGTCGATCGCCTCGTCGGCCCCGCGGGTGCGCACGATGACGGCGCGCCCGCTGCGCCGCGCCTCGGACTCGATGGCCGTAGTGAGGCGCGCGAACAGGCGGCCCACCGGCGTCTGGCGCATCGTGGATAGCTGCTTCTTGGCGTCCGCCACGTCGTCGCGCAGCGCGTGCTCGATGGTCGCCAGGCGCGCCGAGCCTGCGTCGAGATCCTCGCCCGAGACGCCGAGCCGGGACGCGACCTCCTCGACTCGTCGCAGCGCGGCCGCCGGGGCGCCCCAGGGCCGCGGCGGTCCGATGAGGCGCAGCGCGTCCACGAGCGACGCGCGCAGGTCCCGCAGCGAGGCCGCGGTGTCCCGGGCGCGCTCGGCCCACGAGGCGATCCCCTCGCGCATGAGATCGACGCCGTCGAAGCGCTCGAGGAGCCGGTCGACGTCGAGCGCGGCGACGCGGATCGTCGTCGTGCTCTCGTCGAACGCGCTCGAGCGCGGCGGGTCCGAGTCGAGCGGCCGCGCCGAGGCCAGGCTCGGGATCGTCCCGCGCGGCCGCAGCGATGGGCGGCCGCGGAGCGTCGCGAGGGCGGTCTCGGGCTCGTCGAGCAGCGCGCCGAGGATGACGCGCCAGTGCGCCACCTCCTGCAGCGCCGCCCGCGCGGTGTCGCTCGCGTCCGTGCCCTTCAGGCGCTCCTCGAGGCCGTGGCAGAACCAGCTCATCGGCTCGTCGCCGACCGCGCTCGCGGCCCCCTTCATCGAGTGGACGTGCCGGTAGACCGCCCGCGCGGCCTCGACGACGTCGCCGCCCGTCGCCAGCGCGTCGTCGATGCGCGCGAGCCGATCGCCGACCTCCGCCGCGTACTGCGCGCGGACGAGCGGGTCGAGAGGCCGCGCCGCGAGGTCGTGGGGCGGCACGGGCCAGCGCGCCTCGACGGCGCTGTCGCCCGCCGAGAGCCGCTGCACCGCCGTCCGCACGAGCGTGGCCGCCTCGTCGACGGCCCCCTCGTCCCCCTCCTTCACCCTGCGGTTCAGGCGCTCGAGCCCCGCGGCGAGCTCCCGCTCCCCCGCGAGGCCCGCGCTGCCCTTGAGCGCGTGCACGGCGCGCTGCACCGCGGGGACGTCCCGCGGCGTCGCCTCGAGAGCCACGAGGTGTCGTTCTAGCTCCAGGATGAGCAGACGCAGCAGCTCCGGATCGGTCGCCGTGGAGACCATCGCGCGCTACTCGCTCCTCCCCTCCTCTTCCGGCTCCTCGTCGGCGAGCACGCGGGCGAGCGGCGCGAGCACCGGCGCCAGCGCGCCGGCGACCAGGGAACGGGGCACCTTTCCGCTCAGCGCCGTCAGCGACGTCACGAGCGCCCGCGCTCTCTCGCTCGCCTCGGCGATCGCGCGCACCGTCTCGGGATCGCTCCCGGTGGCCTTCTTCACGCGCTCGCCGATGTCGAGGAGCGCCGCCTCGGCGTCGCTCGCGGCGCCCGCGGCGCGCGCCGAGTCCTGCGTCACCTCCGCGACGACCCCCTGCGCCATCGCGACGTGCGACTCGAGCTGCGCGAGGTCCGACCCCAGCTGCGTCAGGGCCGCCCCGAGCTCGCGCGCGGTCTCCGCGCCTCGCGTCGCGTGCGACCGCACCTCGTCGCTCACCAGCCCGAGCGGACGGCCCTCGGCCTCGCCGAGGCGAGCCCCCTCGAGGCCCGCGTTGAGCGCGACGAGGCCCAGCCGCTCGAACGCGTCGACGACGCGCGACAGCGCCCCCTGCACCTCGCTGGCGCGCGAGACGAGCCCCCGCGCCCGGTCGGCCACCGCGTCGATCGAGGCCCGCTGCCGCGCGGCGCTCGAGGCGATGCGCTGCGCCGCGGACCCGGCGTCGCGCGCGCGCACCAGCGCCCGCTCGTGGGCGCTCCAGAGGGCGCTCTCGTCGGCGGTCGTCCTCTCGCCCAGCGCGCGGGCGCCCTTGGTCGTCCTGCGGAGCAGGCGGAGCAGCCGTTGCTTCGGGGGATCCTGGGGCATGCGCGGGATGATAGCGCGGGTGGTCGGCCGGTTGGGCTCGCCCCTCCGGTTAGTTGGCCCTCGCGCGCCGGCGGAGCATCTTGCGAGCGGTGCGCCGTCTTCGCCAACCCGAACGCCGCCGCTCCGGGCGGCCCGATCGCCGCGCAGGCGACGACCGCCGCGAGCTGCCGCCTCGCCCCGAGGGGCGTCGCACCGGCGGAGGCCGGCGCAAGAGCGACCCCCGCGAGGCGTGAGGCTCGCGACGACATGCCGTTCGTGGCATCGGAGACCCATGCTCCACCGGACGAGGTTTCCCGCCCTCTGCGCGACCCTGCTGTTCGGCTCGGCCCCGGCGCTCGCGCAGGACCAGGCCCCGCCCGAGCTGCCCAAGCTGCAGCCGGAGGTGGGCGCGCCCCCGACGATCGACCTGAAGGGCGCCGTCGCCAACGCGCTCGCTCGCAACCCGACGAACATCGTCGCGCAGGCCGAGATCCGGCGCGCGGAGGCGATCGTGCTCGAGACCCGCTCGTCCGCGCTGCCCACGCTCTTCGGCACGGGGACCTTCACGCAGCTCGATGGCGCCCGGGTCTACCAGGGGAGCGTCGTGACCCCCGCCACGACGCTGAACGGCACTGCGACGCTGACGGTCCCCCTCGTCGTCCCCAAGCCGTGGGCGCAGTGGTCGCAGTCGAAGGACGCGATCACGGTCGCCCGCGCCTCGGCGGACGACGTGCGGCGCACGCTCGCGGTGTCGGTCGCGCGCGCGTACCTCGCGGTCGTCGCGCAGAAGCGCGTGATCGACGCGGCGACGCGGGCGCGCGACACCGATCGCGCCCACTACCTCTACGCCAAGACGCGGTTCGAGGGCGGCATCGGCAACCGCATCGACGAGGTGCGCGCCGAGCAGCAGCTGCAGAGCGACGAGGCCAACGTGCTGGTGCAGCAGACGAACCTGACGCGCTACCGCGAGGCGCTCGGGGTCCTCGTGGGCGCGGGTGGCCCGCTGGACGCGGAGGAGCCCGTCCTGCAGCCGCCCGCGGATCCCGCGCAGGCCATGCGGGACGCCGAGCACCGGACCGACGTCGTCGCGGCGACGACGCACCTCGAGGCCACCGCGCACGCGGTGCACGACAACTGGACCGACTACTCGCCGTACCTCGCGGGCGTCTTCGCGCCCTTCGTGCAGACGCCGGCCACGCTGACGGTCCCCACGTCGGGTTGGCAGGCGCAGCTCGTGCTGACGGTGCCGTTCTACGACGGCGGGCTGCGCTACGGGCAGGAGAGGGAGCGGTCGATCTCGCGCGACGAGGCGCAGGCGACGCTCGACCAGACGCTGCGGCAGGCCCGCTCGGACGTGCGGACGGCCTTCGACGAGCTGCGGCGGGCGGACGCCGCGCTCGCCTCCACGCGCGACGCGGCGCGCCTGGCCGAGAGCGCGCTGGACCTCGCCAACGTCGCGTACCGCGCGGGCGCGTACACGAACATCGAGGTCATCGACGCCGAGCGCACCGCGCGCGACGCGGAGACCGCCGTCGCGGTGGCCGAGGACAGCGCGCGCCAGGCGCGGATCGACCTGCTCGCCGCGACGGGAAGGTTTCCGTGACAGAGTGATCCGGCGGGATCACTGCAAACTTCGGCGGGAGCCCCTTCGATCTCGGCGGGATCGACGCTGGCTCGTCTGGGATCACCTCGAGCTTCGATGGGAGCGACTCCCGCTTCGACGGGATCACCGCGAACTTCGACGAGAGTGACTCCCGCTTCGATGGGATCACCGTGAGCTTCGACGGGAGAGACGTAGGCGCGTACGATTTCCAACGTCTCGCCGATGTAGATGTCACCGAGCGCTTCCTGGGGGGCCCATTCGGTCCGGATCCACCGGGCCGTTCACCACGAGCGCTCCGAACTGCACGTCCGTCCGATCCCTGGGGCCCTCGACGAGCAGCGCGCGCGTCGGGCGCACGAGGTCGGGGGCGAGCGCAAAGCGGATGCTCGCGAGCGGGGCGACGCCGGCATCGGGGCGAGCCGTCGCCTGGATCTCGGCTCCCGTCGCGTCGTCGCGAAGGACGCTCAGGTCCCAGCGCGCGCGCAGCGAGCCGATGTCCCCGCCGAGCAGCGCGCGGAGGTCGTCGAGCGCGCCCGCGAGCCGCGCGCTCGACGGCGCCGCGGCCGTCTGCCCGTGCGGCCCGCGGTAGGCGACGCCCTCGGGCCCGACGAAGAAGCTCACGTCGTCGGGCGGATCGAGGTCCCAGCGCAGCCGGTCGGGGCGCACGAGCGTGAGGGTGCCGCGCGAGCGGACGTCCGTGGCGAGCAGGCCGATCGTGCGCGTCTGCGTGAAGGGGCCCTGGAGCGTGCGGACGGGGGCTCGAGCACGAGCGATGCGCGCGAGAAGATCGTCGATCGGAGCGTCCGCCCGGGCAGCGCGGGGGGCGAGGAGAGCCGCGACCGAGCCCGCGAGGAGCGCCCGCCGCGACACCATCTACTGCCCCCGCAGGCGCAGGTCGACGACGGTCGAGACCACCGTGGCCACGATGCGCGTGGGGTCCATCACGACGCGGAAGTGACTGACGCTCTCGCCGGAGGAAGGGTAGACGACGGCGATCGGCGTCTCGACCACCGGCATCCCCGCGGCGAGCGCCCGGAGGATCACCTCGGCCTCGTACGCGTAGCCGACCGCCCGGGTGCCCAGGTCGAGCGTCGCGGCCACGGGGTAGCGGCGCAGACCGCACTGCGTGTCCCGCAGGCGCCTGCCCGCGAAGAAGGAGAGAAAGAAGTTGGAGACGTCGTTGCCGAAGCGGTTCGGCCGCGGCGCGCCGTCGCGCGCGAGGTCGCGCACGCCGAGCACGAGCGCTGCGGGATCGTCGCTGCCGTCGAGGACCGCGCGCGCCGAGTCCACCGGGTGCTGGCCGTCGGCGTCGACCACGACGGCCACGTCGATGCAGCGACGGAGCGCCTCGCGGAGGCCCGTGCGGATGGCGGCGCCCTTGCCCAGGTTGCGCGCGTGGACGATCGCCGAGGCGCCCTGCGCGCGCGCGACGTCGGCGGTCGCGTCCGTCGAGCCGTCGTCCACGACGATGACCGGCGCGTCGATGCTCCCGAGGAGCCCACGGACGACGTCGCCCACGGTCCGCGCCGCGTCGTACGCCGGCACGAGGATGCACGAGCGGCTCACCGTGCCGTTTCCTTTACCACCTCCTCGGGACGGGGAAGTAGGCTCGCGGGTGCCGTCGATGAAGCCGCCTGCCGCCTCGGTCCGCCTGCACGTGGAGGGCGGCCCGTGGCCGGACGTGTCGCGCACCGAGGTGGCCCGCCGCGTGCGCGCGATGCTCGCCGCTCTTCAGATGGACGACGTCGAGGTATCGATCCTTCTCACCGGCGACGATCAAATACGATACTTGAACCGGCTCTATCGCCGGAAGAATCGTCCGACCGACGTCCTTGCCTTCGCGCAGCGCGAGGGCAAGGGGGGAGACCCGTCGGACCGCCTCCTCGGCGACGTCGTCGTCAGCATTCCGACGACGCGCCGCCAGGCAGCCGCCGCGCGCCGCTCGACGGCCGCCGAGCTGACGATGCTCCTGGCGCACGGCCTCCTGCACCTGCTCG
>Ga0335078_10016269_pt1 | contig 11037 bp, 20 predicted proteins | sample Lox_Sample_32_FD_206711 | JGI IMG/M metagenome (GOLD analysis project Ga0335078, IMG submission 206711) | Soil microbial communities from Loxahatchee National Wildlife Refuge, Florida, United States - Lox_Sample_3.2 | ecosystem: Environmental > Terrestrial > Soil > Wetlands | place: USA...
TGGTCGACCCCGAAGAGGTAGATGTTCGTGAGCAGGAAGTACAGGAGCAGGATCCCGAGCGTCCAGAACAGCTTCGTCCGGAAATGCACGTGGCCCTTCGGCTGCGAGACCGCCGGCATCCGGGTCGTCAGCGGCTTCAGGCCGTACAGCTTCGAGCGCGAACCGTTGTACGAAAGACCGAGGTAGAAGATTGCGACGATGGCTGCGATCGCCGCGGTGAGGATCGCAAAGGCGATGAGCGTGGGCTGGCCCCAGAACCAATAGAGCGCGAGGACACCGGCGCCCAGCAAGATGAGCGGGACCGCCCACCGCCGGTCGCGGGGGATTTCCTCTTCCGCCATGAGGTGCACTCGGAGCCGGACCGCGAGTTATATAGTCTACGGCACGGCGGCGGAGGAGCCGCCTCCCGGGGCCGCATCCAGGACGGTCACCTTGTCGCGGGCGTGCTTCGAAGCGTGGGCCACGAACACCTTCCACGGGCGCGCGACCGACCCGCCGCCCAGCAGGCGGTCGACCCCGGCCTTCGACAGGTCCGCCACGAACGTCTCGCCGTCGCGCGTCAGTGCCTGGGCGGCTTCGAGCGCCGGAACGAACCGGTCGAGCTCCCCGACGTTGAGGCTCATGGGACGGGCCACCACCTGGACGGGCCGCTTGAACCCGTGCCGGCCGAAGTGGTCGGGCGCGTAGATCAACATCGACTTGAACTTGTACTTGTGCAGGCCCGCGTTGCCGCGGCCCCCCTGCTTGCCCGCGCCCCGGCCCGCCTTGATCCCGCGGCCGTGGGTGCGGAGTCCGCGGAACTTCCGGGTGCGACTCGGCATCGTGAACCTCCTAGATCATCCGGCGAACGAGCTCGTTGATCGCGCGTCCGCGGTACCCGAGCGCGCCGCCCAGGGTGAACGACTTCTTCGTCGACCGCCACCCGCCCTTGGGGGCCCGGAGGCGGAAGAGCGGTTTGAGGCCGGGCACTTGGATCAGGCCCCGCTCGGCGACCGACCGCGTGAGCGCGGTGAGGTCCTTGCCGGGCGTGATCTCGTCGACCGACTCCGGAGTGAGCCGAAGACCGCTCGCGGTCTCGCCGCGCTCCTTCAGCAGCAGCGTCACCGTCTCGGGCTCGGCCTCTCCCCAGGTCACGTACCCCTGGACGGTCGTGAGCATCCCCCGGACCGAGGGGACCTCGGGGACGACGGTCGCATGGTTCGGCCGGGTCAGGTGCAGGTAGCGCAGCGTCTCCACCACGTCGTGCCGGGCGTGCACGGTGCCGCGGACCCGTACGATCATCCACGCCATCGTTAGCTCCCTCCGGTCGCCGGCCGCGGGGGACCGGACCGGGGAGCGCCCGGTCCGCCCCGCCCGGGACCCCCGCGGCCCGGCCCACCGCGTCCGGGTCCACCGCGCGGCGGACCGCGACCACGGCCACGACCGCCCCGCATCGGGCGCGGTGCGTTCTCGTCCTTCGGCGGGAGGATCGAGGTCCCGACCGGACCTCGCACGATCTTGAGCCGCGACGCGTCCTCTCCGGGGACCTTCAGCTCGGAGAGCGCCACCAGCGCCTGGAAGGCGGACTGGGCGTAGTTGACGGTCGTCTTGGTGTGGCCGTCGGTGAACCCCCACGCATCCGTGATCCCGGCGAACCGGAGGATCGGCTTCGCGACGTCGCCGACGGCGAGACCGACGCCCCGGGGAGCGGGCTTGAACGTCACGACGACGGAGCCGGCACGGCCCTGGACCTGGAAGGGGAGGGTATGGGCCCGTCCGCAGCCGCACTCCCAGCTGCCGCAGCCGCGGAACACCTCGACGATCTCGAGCTTCGCCCGGTCGATCGCCCGACGGATCGTGGGCCCGACCTCGCGTCCTTTCGCACGGCCGAGCCCGACGAACCCGTCTCCGTTCCCGACCACCACGGTGACCGCGAACTTGAACCGGCGACCGGAGTCGGTCATCCGCTGCACCATGTTCACGTCCAGGACCTCGTCGTGGAGTCCCGGCAGCAACTTGTCGACGATCTGCGGCTCCCGGAGCGGGAGTCCGCTCTCGAGGGCCCCGCTCATGCTCGTGATCTCGTCCGACGCGACCCGCCGCCCGAGCTCGGTCTTCGGGACCCACGGCGGCGGTGCCGCCGGGCTGCCCGGACCGCCCGGGCCCCGCATGCTGGGGCCGACCGAGGCGGCGCTCACGGCTTCGCCTCCGCGCGCGGCACGAGCTCGGGGAGCTTCATCTTGTACGACTCGAGCGGTTGGGGAAGCGGTTTCGGCAGGTGGGCGCCGTTCAACCGGTCGGCGCTCGGAAACCCGCCTTCGCCGTGCGGCACCGCAACCCCCGCATCCAGGAGACCCTTCAGCGCCGCCGCGAGGCGGCCGCCGGTGGTCGGGTGCCGGAGGCCGGTGTCGAGGACGACCGACTCCGCTCCGGCGGTCTTCGACCGGAGCCCGGCAAGGTACGCGGTGAGGTACGCCGCCGGGGTCGACGAGAAGCTCGACTCCGGGAACCCGAGCGACCCGAGCTCCTGGCTCTCGGCGGTCGCGAGCACCCGGTCGCCGACGGGGTCGAAGCGGACGATCGATACGCGTACCCGGCGGTCCGAGAACCGGACGACCGCCCGGGCGGTTCCCGACTTCAGAAGCCGGAGGCGGACGCGGTAATCGGTCTTCCCTTCCCGGCGACGCCGGAAATGGACGCGGTAACGGGGACCGGTGCTCACGACGACCCCTCCTTGAGGTGGCCCGCGAGACGCAGGTTGACGATAAGGTGCGCGCGGCTCCGGAACATCCCGCCCTTCGCGCGACGGTAGAATTCCCGGTAGACGGACGCCGGGATCTTCCGGTCGGTCCTCAGCTCCTGGAGGAGCTTCCGCTGGGCGCGGATCCGCCGCATCCAGCGCTCCTTGCGGGGGATACGGGAGGACGGAGTACCGCGGCGCGACCCGGGGCCGGAGTGCCGCCCCTTGCCGACCTCGGTCGCGTGCTGTTTCGCGCGCGCCCGGGAGACGCCCTGGATCGGAGCCCGTCGGATGACCCCGGCCTTGATGGCGCTGCGCACATCCGAGCGGGTGACCGCGTCGGCCAGCTCCTCCTGGCTCGCCGGGTCGATCCACACCCGGCCCTCGCCGCACTTCAGAAGCGCGGCGGCCAGGCGGCGTTGGTTCGAGAGGTCCGGCATCGGTCTACGCCTCCCGCTCCGACTTCACGATCGGGTTGAGCACGCGGATCCCGAGCTTTCGGGCCGTCTCCTCGAGGACCAGGCGCCGGCGCGTGCCGACCGTCCGTGCGATGATCGCGGCCTCGAGGTGCGCGTCCATCTGCTCGAGGTCTCTTGGAGTGTGGACGAGGATCGGCCGGAACCCGCTCGGGACGAGCCCCCGGACCTTCGCCGGGGATCGGTAGCCCACCCGGACGACCTTCGGGCGGTACCCGTAGTGACGCCGCTGTTTCGACTGGAGACCCCGGGGCCGACGCCAGGCACCGTCCCGACCGATCCGGTAGTACCGGTAGCGCGCCTGCCGGCCGAAGATCGGACGGCGTCGGTCGATCTGGAGGCGGGCGCTGAGGAGCGTGCGTTGCGCCGCGGGCAGGTCGGCCCGCCGGGGGATGCGCGGGCCCTCGGGCTTCTTCTCGGGCTCGGGCGCGGGAGCCTCCACCTTCTCCGCGGGCTTCGCTCGCCGGCGGGGGGTCTTCCGGGGCGCGGCGGCGTCGGGAACCTCGGGTTTCGCCGGGGTCGTCTCCTCTTCCGCCATCAGTTCGCCTCCTTCAAGTGGGCGCGCTCGACGAGGTAGATGCCGTCCTGGAAGACCCGCGGGTCGTAGTCGCGGATCCGGCTCGCGCGTTCGATGTTCGCCGCGCTCTGGCCGACCTGCTCGACATCGTACCCCGACACGATCACGAACTCGCCCTCGACCCGGGCGCTCGTGCCCGGCACGAGGTCCGAGGAACGGGGGTGCTTCTCCCCCAGGAAATTCTCGATCAGGATGTGGCTCTCCTTCACCTGGACCTTCATCGGGAAGTGCGCGGCCACGACCTTGAGACGGGCCTCGACACCGACCGTGAGCGAGCCGGCGAGGTTCCTCAGGTGGGCCGACCACGTCTTCAGGAGCGCCTGGGACCGCTTCCGGTGGGCCGGGATCCGAAGGGTCAAGGTCGCCACCGACCGCTCGACGGCCAGCTCGAGGGCGTCCGACGGGAACGGCCGCTCGACCGTGCCGAGCGGCCCCTTCGCGACGAGTCGTCGGCCGCGGAGCGTGAACGTCACGCCCTTCGGCACGTCGACGGTGTCGTGGCTGCGGTCGGGCTCAGTAGACATAGGCGAGCAGCCGACCTCCGATCTTGAGCTCCCGGGCCTGCTGGTGGGAGAGGACCCCGCGGTTCGTCGAGAGGACCAGGATGCCGAAGTCCTGGGCGGGCAGGAACCGCGACTCGAACCGCTCGAGGCCGTCGAACGCGACCGCGATCCGGGGCTTGATGACCCCGCAGTAGTTGATCCGTCGGCCGAGCGAGACGTCGTACTTTCCGCCACGACCGGTCGGGACGAACGTGAACTCCTCGATGTAGTGGTGCTCCCGGAAGATCCGAAGCACTTCGGCGATGAGCTTCGAGGTCGGAGCGATCTCGACGCGGGGCTTGCCGTCGCGGTCCGCGTGGCGGAGCGTGACGAGCGCGTCGTTGAGGAGATCCATCTGCATCGTTCCACCCTCCTACTGGTACTTCCTGAACCCGAGGTCCATCGCGACCTCGCGGAAGCACTGGCGGCAGAGATGCAGGCCGTATCGGCGGACGATCCCGCGTTTGCGGTCGCAGCGCAGGCACCCATCCTTGCGCCCAAAGTTCTTCTTCGGCTCACTCAAGGATCGTCACCCCCAGCTGGGAGACGAGGAAAGCCCGGGTCTCGTCGCGGGTCGACCGAAGGGCCTTCGGAAGGGGTCGCGCCTGAAGCCGTCGGTTTCGGATACGGTGGCCGGCCCGCCCCATCTCGACCGCGATGTCCATGCCGTGGATCCCGATCGCCGGGTCGTACTTCATGCCGGAAAAGTCGGTGTAATCGGCGATCCCGAAGGAGAAGTTCCCGTTGCGGTCGATCGAATCGATGTCGAACTGCTTGTCCCGGGCCTCGAACGCGCGCTGGAGGAACTCGAGCGCGGTCTCCCCGCGCAACGTCACCTTCGCGCCGATCTCCTGTCCCTGCCGGATCCCGAAGTCCCGGTTCGTGGAGTGGGATCGGGTCGCGACCGGCTTCTGGTGGGTGACCATCTGGAGGACCTTCTCGGCCTTCGTACGGGGCTCGCCCGATTCGCCGACGCCGGCGTTCACCACGACCTTGATGACCCGCACGGTCCGGTACGGGTTCGTCCGGCTCGGCATCGTCGCGCCGTCCCCGGGCACCGACGAAGGGGCGGCGCTCATCGGTCCACCCCTTCGGCGAGCGTGACCTCGGGGGCGTTCTGGCCGACGACGTAGACGTACTCCTTGACGGTCGAGAACCCCTCCTTGAAATGCACGAGGTTCGGTTGCGAGGAGTTCCGGACCTCGACGCGCTCCACCCGAGCGAGCTCGCCGACGTGCGAGCCGCCCGCGACGTACGCGAGCGCCCCGGGGGCGAGCGGAAGATGTTCGACGACCTTCTGGGTGGGCACCGAGATCTTGACGGAGTCCCCCACGTGGTAGGGGGTCGATGCGGCGACCAGGAGGTTCCGGCCATCGTGGAGGGTAACGGCGACGCGGCCTCCGTGCACGGCGTGCTTGAACCGGACCCGGCCGATCTTCACCGCCGCCTCCGTGGACGGGATCGTGACGAGCGTGAGCTTGCCGCGCCGGTCCTTGACGATCCGGTAGTGCGCGTCGAGCGGTGCCGCGAGCGAAAGGGTGTCCATGAGCCCGAGGCCCCGCGAGAGGTCGCGGGCGATCTTGCCGTCCACCTTGACGGCCCCGGAGCGCAGCAGGATCCGGGCCTCCCGGGTGCTGGCGACGACGTGGCGGAGGTCCCGGAGGACGAGCAGCAGCGGGATCGACTGGTCCTGGGCGTGCGGGCCGGGCGCCGGACGCTTCAGCCACTTGGTGCCCTTGCGCGGTACCGTCCAGCTCCGAGGGGCCGCCCGTCGCTTCAGTCGGAACGTCATGCGTCCTCCTCCGGGTCGGGCGCCTTCGCGCGGGTGCGGGCGGAGCCCTTCGCCGGGACCGGCGGGGTCGCGCTCGGCTCTTCCGGTGCATCATCCGCCGGCGCTTCGTCGGTCGGGGGCTGCGGGGCGGGGAGCTCGGCCGGCGCCGGAGTCGCCTCGTCCGCCTCCGGGGTCTCACCGCGTTCCTCGGGAGTCACGTCCTCGTCGCGCACGCGCAGGCGGCGGCGCCGCCAGGCGTCGGAGAGATTGAGCCGAGTGATGACGAGGTGCGCGGTGCGGAGCGCGAGAGGTTTCAGCTTCTCGTCCGCCATCTTGAGCGTGACGTTGTCGAGGGTGACCGAGTAGTCCCGCCGGTTCACTTTCGCGACGCGCTCCTCGCGCCCGACGAAGCTTCCCGAGAGCACACGGACGGTGTCGCCCTTCCGGATCGGGACGGACCTCCGGTGGAACCGCGCCTTGAGCTCCCGCGAGAGCGGGACGGTCATCCGCTGGCGCCGCTCGAACGTGTGCGCGGTATAGAGCGCCTTCCGCTGGCGCCTCGGAGAATGCGGAGAACCGGCCATGCGAGGAACCCCCTACAGGATGATCGAGGAGGCCGCGGCGATCCGCGGCCAGCGCTCGGCGGCCTCCTTCGCCACCGGGCCCTTGATCTGCGAGCCTTTGATCTCCCCCGTCTCGGTCGTGATGACGGCCGCGTTGTCCTCGAACTGGACCCGCGTCCCGTCCGCGCGTCGGAACGGCGAGCGGGCGCGGACGATGACCGCGTGCAGCACCTGCCGCCGCATCTCGGGGGTGCCTTTCTTCACGGACACGATGATCAGGTCGGCGATGCCGGCCCGCGGGTAGCGCCGGTGCGTGCCGTGCCAGTTGCGGACGGCGATGATCTCAACGATCTTCGCGCCGGTGTTGTCGACGCATTCGAGCCGCGCACCCTTCGGCAACGAGCGTCCCCGGCGACCGGCGAGCCCTTTCATGCCGCCTCCTTGGGGGGCTCCGAGGCGGCCTCCGTAGGCTCCGGCTCCTCGCCGCGCACCCGGTGGGCCGCCTCGCCAAGGTCCTCCACGATGCAGAAGGAGACCAGTTTCGACAGCGGCCGGGTCTCTGCGATGCGGACTCGGTGGCCGACCGGCACGTTGAGGCACGGAGGGGCGTGGGCGAGATACCGGCGTCGCCGCTTCTCGTACCGTTCGAACTTCGCAACGAAGTGCAGGAGCGTCCGTTCGACGACCGCGGTCCGCTGCATGCCGGTGGAGACGACGGTGCCCTCGAGGACCTGGCCGCGCACGGGGAGGCGACCATGGAAGGGGCAGTGCCGGTCGTCGCACCGGGCCTTCGGTGCCCGCACGTCGAGCCCGATGTCCCGGGCCCGGCGCGCGTGCGACGTACGGGTCGGTGTCATGCTGACCTCCGAGAGCCGCCCGTCAAGAGGCGCTTCGTGCGGTCCTCGGGCCGCACGCGTAGGGCGTCTCCTCTTAACGGTAACTCTCCCGAGCCGAGCGCGATCGTGCCTTCGAGCCCCGCCTTCGGGAGGCGCACCGTGCGCGCCGAGCCGGAACAACGTACCACGACGGTGGAGAGGGACTCGTCGACGAGGGTCCCCGTGATCGGGACGCGGTGTCCCGGCGACGCGGCGATCGCGACCGATGCGCCCAGGATCTCGCCGGCGAACGCTTCGCGCTCGACGCGGGAGAGCGGGGCAGGAGGGTGGGATCTCTTCGACATCGGCTCACCTACGCGCCTCCTACGGACGGCGACCCTCCCGGGCGGCGTGGGAACGCTCGTTGAGAACGGTCAGGGCCCGCGCGACGTTGGTCCGAAGGGCGCGCATGCGACCCGGGCTCGGCGGCGCACCGCCCATCGCGGCGACGCCCCGCTCCCGCAGCAGCAGGTTCTCGTCGTCGGCGATCCGACGTTTCAGGTCGTCGTCGGAAAGCTCCCGCAGGTCCTTCATGCGTTGGAGCGTCATGGTTCGTTCGGTGCCTCCACCTCGGGTCCGGGGAGGACCGCGACGGCTTCCTCGATCGGCGGCAGCTCCACGGGGACCGGCTTCGGCCGGTCGGCGACGCCCTTCACGACGATCTCGTCGGGCAGCTTCGCCGTCGGGCGCATGATCCAGACGTTGACGCCGATGGCGCCCGGCTTCAACCGTGCCTGGTAGAACCCCTTGTCGATCCAGAGATGGACCGCTTCGCCGCAGTACTTGATCGTCCCGGCTTTGAACCGCTCGGTGCGGTGACGCTCGCCCGTGAGCTTCCCGGAAAGGATCACCTGGCAGCCGCGGGCTCCCGCCTCCATGATCCGTCGGACCGTCGAGTGTCCCGCGCGGCGGAAATGCCACCCGCGCTCGAGGGTCGAGGCGAGCTTCTCGCTCATCAGCTGAGCGTTCAGGCTCGGCGCCCGCTCCTCCTGCACCTCGATCTGAGGGTTGTCGAGCTGGAAACGGGCATGGATGTCCTCGGTGAGTCGCTTGATCAACTCTCCGCGGTGGCCGATCAGGATACCGGGCCGCTCGCAGATGAGCGTGACCCGCGTCCCCATCGGGGTCCGCGTGATGTCGAGGCCGCCGAATCCGGCCCGGGCGCTCTCCTGAACGAGGTAATCCTTGAGGAGCACCCGACGCATCTGCTCCTGGATCACTTTGCGTTCGGCGGTCATTCGGACTCCTTCTGCTCGGCGAGGACGATCTCGATGTGGGTCGTCTGCTCGTTCCACGCCGTGGCGCGCCCCTGCGCTCTCGGCATGCTCGTCTTGCGGATGCGACCGCGGCTGCTCGCCGCGATCTTCACGTAGAGCCGGTCGGCGTCCATCCCTTCGTACTCCGCGTTCTCGCGGGCGTTCTGAAGGACCTGGAGGACGTTCTTCGCGACCTTCTTCGCGTAGCGTCCCGGGCCGGTGCCCGTGTGGTGGGCGGTCTCCTGATTGTAGCGCCGGAACGGGATCGCGTGCCGCAGGGCGATGGCGTCCTCGAGGACCGTGGTTGCCCGCTCGACGGGCAGGCCCCGGATCGCGTTGAGCACCTCGTAGGTCTTCTTGGGGGAGATCGGCAGCTCGACGCCGCGCGCGCGGGCGACGCTGACCCCCGATTCGGTCCGGTACGTGTAGCCCCGCATCGACCGAACCTCCTCACTTCAACGGCATGAACTTCGACGAGCGCGTCGCGCCGACGCCCGGCCCCGAGTGCTTCTCGAAGCGGCGGGTGAGCGAGAACTCCCCGAAGTAATGCCCGATCATCTCGGGCCGGACCTCGATCTCCTTGAACTCCTTCCCATTGTGGATGGCGACGTGGCGCCCCACGTGCTCGGGGAGCACGAGGGCGTCGCGGCAGTGCGTCCGCACGACCTTCTCCGCCGGCGTGGAGCGCATCGCTTCGAAGAACTGCGTCGTTTCGGCGTTGAACCCGCGGCGGATCGACCGGCGCGCCCGCGCCGTCAGGACCTTGGTGAGCTCCTCGAGGCTCATCGCCCGGAGCTCCGGCAGGGTCTTTCCCCGCAGGGTGTACTCCCGCTTCCGGCGGGCCTCGACCTTCTTCGCCCGTCGACCTTTCGGCATCGCTACCGGCCCCTCCCTTCGCGAAGCTGGCGCTTCTTTCGGGCCGAGCGGGAGAACCGACCGACCTTCGCGCCGGGCCATGTGCCGCTCGAGACGGTGCTCGGGCGCCCGACGTGCTGGTGCGCGCCCCCGCCGAACGGATGGTTGACCGGGTTCATCGCGACCCCACGGACCTTGAAGGCGGCTCGCGCCAGCGAGCGGGTCGCCCAGACCTTCTTGCCGGCCTTGATGATCGGGCGCTCCTTGCGTCCGCCGCCGCCGACGGCCCCGACCTGGGCGCGGCACGTCGCGAGGAACTGCTTGAACGCTCCCGAGGGGAGCTGGACCGTCACTTCGCCGCCCGAGTGGGCCGTGACGAGCGCGCTCGAACCCGCCGACCGCACGAGTCGGCCGCCGTCGAACGGTTTGACCTCAAGATTGGAGACGAGCGTCCCGTCCGGGATGCTGGCAAGCGGAAGGATCGAGCCGCGGTCGACCTTCCCTTCGTGGAACGCGACGGTGTCTCCGGTCGCGAGACCGGCGGAAGCGAGGATCCGTACGGTGCCGCCCTGCGGAGCCTCGACCTCGGCGACGGGGGCGGTCCGCCCCGGCGCGGGGACGATCGCGACGACCGTTCCCTCGCCGACCACGGTGGGCGCGGGGTGGTAGACCGGACCGTGATGGCGGTGGCTCGGTGACCGGTACGTGCCGGTGCCGCTGCCGCGCCGCCGGGAGATGATCCGCTTTCCCATCAGAACACTCCGGCCCGTCCGCCGATATCCTCGGCGGAGAACTCCTTCGAGAACCGCACCGTGGCGATCTTTCCGACCCGCACGATCTTGACAGTGATCTTGGCGACCTTGCACTGATAGGTCGATTCGACCGCGGTGCGGATCTCGGCGCGGCTCGCGCGCCGGTCGACCACGAATTCGAGCTTGTTCTGTCGTTCCATTTCGTCCATCGATTTCTCGGTGACGTAGGCGTGCAGGATGATCCGATGGCCGAGCTCCGTCATGGGGCCGCCTCCCCGAGCCGCTCGCGCAGCGACTCGACGGCGGCGCGAGAGAAGAGGGTGAGTCGACCGGCCGCTCCGCCCGGCGCAAGGTCCTCGGTCGCGAGTCGCCGGGCCGGAACGACCTCGACACCGGCGAGGTTCCGGAACCCGAGCGCCTTGCCCGGTCCGCTCGTTACGACCAGAAGGCTGCGGGGCGTCCGCCGAACGCGCCCTCGCCGGCGGGCGCGGCCGGACGCCTTGAGGTGCGTCCCGTCCCGGGCCCGCTCGACGTCGTCCCAGAGCTTCAGACGCTCGAGGAGCAGACGGGCATCGCGGGTGTGCTCGATCTCCTCAACGGGGTCGTCGAGGACGACCGGAAGATGGAGGTTGGCCGGTACGGTGTGACCGC
>Ga0335078_10016271_pt1 | contig 11037 bp, 5 predicted proteins | sample Lox_Sample_32_FD_206711 | JGI IMG/M metagenome (GOLD analysis project Ga0335078, IMG submission 206711) | Soil microbial communities from Loxahatchee National Wildlife Refuge, Florida, United States - Lox_Sample_3.2 | ecosystem: Environmental > Terrestrial > Soil > Wetlands | place: USA: Florida...
ACGTCATCTTGCAGCGCATCAATCTCGGCCTGTTCGCGGTGCTGGGTGAGCTGTCCGCGACCGCGGACTGGCGGGCCATCGCCGAGGAGATCTGGCCTTTCATCCAGGGGCCGCCGGCCACCCCGCTTGGCGCGGCAGAGGCGGCGTGGCGGGCCAGCCGCCCGGGCCGTCCGGGTATCCAGCGGCTGCCCGCCTGAACCCGCTGCCCGGGGTTGCCCCAGCGCGCCGGGATGAGCGCAAAAGTTATCAAATTGCCTGGTGGAGTCCGCGGGTGCGCCTGCGGCGGCCCGGTCCAGGGCGCATACTGGAAAGGATGAAACCTTCCCGCGCCGGGACCCGGCGTTACCTGCCTGGAAGTCCCTTCAACAACATTCCTCAGGTGGTTCGGCCGGCGAAAGAGTTCGCTGTGCACGACCAGGTGACCCATGACCGCTACGGTCTTGGCCGGGTCATCAGCGCCGACGAGAGCGGCGTGCTGGTGGACTTCGGGACCCAGCGGGAGCGGATCTCCGCTCCTTACACCAAGCTGACCAAGCTCTGACCCGGCCCGGCTGTGCTCAGCCGGGTGCCGGGCCGCGGCTGGCGGCATTCGCTCAGCTGGTGCTGTGCGCTGCGGCCCCCGTGCCGCGCCCGGCCGCTTCGCGGCCGGCGGCGGCATCGGGCGTGCCCCCGGACGCTGACGCGGGCCAGGTCGCCAGCGCGATGGTGACCGGCGCGGCCACCCCGTCCAGTGCGGTGACGGTGCACGCTACCGTGGCCGCCCCGGCGCGCACCTGGATCCAGTCGGCATCTCCGGCCTCGGCCAGGGTCACCGGGCCGCCTGCCTTTTCCCGTCCCGCCGCGGCCAGGCAGGCCGCGATCGCCCGCAACCGCGAGCTGACCTGCTCAGGCCGCCCGGCCCAGCGGTCACGCAGCTGCTGGGCCAGCCCGTCCAGCCCGGCTGCTGGACGGCCAGCGTCCCCGCCCGCCGCCTCCCAGTAGCAGGCCACCGGCCTGCTGGCCCGCACGCTCAGCTCGAACCCGGCCAGCGGCCCGGTACCAGTGCGCGCGTCCAGCCAGGGCACACCGTCCGGCCGGGGCGGACCGGCCCGGCTGGCCTGGCCCGGCTGGCCGCAGCTGAGCGTGACGCGCAGGGCGGGATCCAGCCCGAGTTCCACCGCCCGCCCCGCCACCATGGCGGCGAGCAGCGCCGGGTGCCAGGGCGCCGGGTGGGCGAGCGGTCCCACGCCGCACAGCCGCAGCCCGCTGAGCGTCGCCGTGGCCAGGCCGGCCGCGTCCACCGCCGTCACCGTCCAGCCCGCGGCGCCGTCCCGTTCCGCACGGACCTGGACGGCCCCGCGCACCTCGGCCCCGCTGACGGTGAGCGAGCGCAGCGCGGCAGGCAGCACGCGCCGGTGCGGGACGCACGCCTGGAGCATGTGCATGATCGCGTCGTTCAGCCCGGGACTGCCCAGGATGAGCGGGGCCGCCACGTCGTCCGGCCGGGCGAACCAGGGCCGGTCGTCGGCCCCGCGGACCAGGGCCTGGCATGACCGGGCGGTCACCTCGGGCAGGAAGGCGAGCCGCCGGAATGGGCCATCCTGGAAGCAGACGGGGCCGTACAGGTCGGTGCCGTCCACGATCCCGCCTGGTGCGGCGGCCATCCGGGGCCGGTGTTCGTGGCCGCCTGGCGGGCCCGCCGGCCTGGCCGGCCGGCCAGCCGCGGCCGGCAGCGGGAACACGGCCCGGAAGTGGTCGACCCGGAAGTCGCTGCCCGCGTAGCGCAGCACGGTCTCGACCGAGTCCGGTTGGCGCAGCGCGCAGACCCGGACGATGCTTTCCCGGCCGGCGGGCAGCAGCACCGGCGCGGGCATCCGCACCTCGGCCAGCTGCCGCAGCGGCTGGCCGGCCAGCGCCGACGCGGCCTGGGCCATGGCTTCCAGGCCGATGGCCGGCGGCAGCACGGTCAGCCCGTCGAGCTGGTACCCGGCCAGGTAGGGGTCGGTCTGCTCGGATAGCCGCGCCTCGGCGATCAGCTCCACACCGGGGCAGTGCACCGGCAAGGTCTCCAGGAAGCGCCCAGCCAGCCCGGCGCTGGCCGGCCCCGCCGCGGGGCGCCGGCCGTGGATGGCGATCCGGCCCGGTCCGGGCGGCCCGCCCAGCAGGGCCAGCAGCAGCTCGCCCTGCCTGGCCAGGCCGGCTGGCGGGTCCGCGGCGGCCCCGGTGGGCTCCAGGCCGGCCAGGTCAGCGTGCATAATCCGGCACCCGGCCAGGCCTGGCTGCAGCCGCTGGGCCTGCTCGGCCAGCGCGGTAACGGTGAGCGCGGTGGCGCAGTACCCGGTCGCCCCATAGCGGGCGGTGGCCGGGCCGAGCGTGACCAGCAGCCGCAGCCCGGCCGCGCCGACCGCGCCGAGCACGTTGCTCAGCTGGTCGGACTGGTGCGCCACCTGGCTGCGCAGGTCAGGCCCGGACAGTTCGGCGCATGCCGTCGGTGGTCCCATGCTGGCCAGGTGAAATACCGCTGATACCGGGCCGGTCTGCTGTTCCAGCCGGGCGATGGCGGTCTCCGCCTCGTCTGGGTCACCCAGGTCGGCTGGCAGGTAGCTGACCTCGGCACCGGCCCGGCGCAGCCGGCCGAGGGCGGGGCCGATGGCGGCGTCCGTGTCCGGGCCCGCCGGGCCGATCAGGACCAGCCGCGCCCCGCTGGCGGCCAGCAGTTGCGCGGCGGCCAGCTGGTCGCCCGCTGGCCCGCCGGTGATCAGCGCGGCATCGCCCGGCCCCAGCCCGGCCGAGGGGCCGGCCAGCCCGTCCCGCTGGGCGGCGGCGCCGTCCGGCGGGGTCTCGCCGTTGCCGGGGGCGGGGCCGCGGTGGGGCGGCCCGGCGGGGGCCGTTACCCGCTCGCCGGGCCCAGCCGGGCCCGCGGCCGGGACGGCGGGCGCGACCGGGACGGCGGGCGCGACCGGGACGGTGACCGGCTCGCGGGGCTCGCCGGTCGCCGGATCCAGGACCAGCTCACGGAACTGGCCGGGCTCGGCGGCGGCGAACCGCTGCGCGGCGAGCAGGCCGGCCATGCTGTCCGCAGTGCGGATCAAGGTAATGCCCAGCGCCGGGTGCTCGGCGCGCAGGCTGGCGCAGAAGCCACCGAGCCCAGCCGCCGGGGTGATCACGACCAGCCGCCCGCTGGTGACCGCGGCCTGGGCCGCGGTCACCAGCGTGCCGCTGCCATCCGGATCGGCCAGGTCACCGATGACGGCCAGCACCCGCGCGGCCGCCGGGTCAGCTTCGAACACCTCCGCTGCCATCCGGCCGAACGGCTGCCGGGTGGTGGCATGCAGCCGCCACGGCTCCTCCTCCACCGGCGGCACCGGCGGTACCGGCCGGGCCGGTGCCCGGAGTTCCTCGGCAAAGCAGCGGACCCACGGGGCCACCCCCGGGTACGGTGCGCCGCTGCCCCGGCTATCCGGCCCGGCGGCCTGGCCAGCCCCCCGGATGGCCGGCTGCGGCTGCACGGTATCCGCGGCCGCCGCGGCGCCCGGGCCAGCGTTCCCCGCCGCCGTGTGGTCCAGGGACGCCACGGCGACGGCGCACGGGTTGCTGAGAAAGACCCGGCGCCGGGCGAGGTCCACCGGCCGGGACGGGCGCCCGGCCAGCAGCGGGCCGAGATCCGCGATCGCGCCCACGGCGAACAGCGCGGCGGCCGCTGCCGGGTCGGCGGCCCGGCCGGGGCCAGCCGTCAGGCTGACCGCGGGCACCGCACAGCACCCGGCGGCCAGCGCGGCCATTGCCTGCCCCGGCCCGACGTCCAGCAGCAGGTCGGCGGCGCCCGCCGCGGCCCGCACCGCCTCAGCCAGCCGTACCCGCGAACTGAGCTGCTCGCGGAGCAGTTCCGGCAGGTCCGTGCCGGCGGTGACCTCGCGCCCGGTGACCGTCGAGAACAGCCGCCGGGTGGGCGGTGCGAAGCCGATGCCGGCCAGCACGCCGCGCAACTGGGTGGCGTGGCCGGTCATGGCCGGGGTGTGCAGTGCGTTAGGCAGGGTAAGGACGCGGGCCGCGATACCGGCAGCAGCGGCGTGCCGGGCCAGCGCCTGCACCGCATCCGCCGGGCCAGCCAGCACCTGGCACCGCGGCCCGTGGTCGGCGGCGATCACCACCTCGCCGCCGGCCGGCCAGCCCAGCGCGGTGGCTGCGTCGGTGGCCACGCAGATCATCGTGGCCGGTGGCCCGCTGGCCGGGCCGGGCAGCGCGGCGCGCTCCGCGACCAGCCGGGCCGCGTCCGCCTCGGTCAGGCTGCCGGACCAGACCAGGCCGGTAATCTCGCCCGTCCCGTGCCCCACGGCGGCGGCCCCGTGCAGGCCCAGGCGATCCAGCCCGCGCGCCGCGGACAGCGACGACTGCACGATCTCCGCCGCGGGTACCGGCCCGGGCTGGTCCGGGCCGCCCGCCGTGGCCGCCAGCTCACCCGGGAACAGCAGCACGACCCGGCCCGCCGCGCCATCCGCGGCGAACAGCCCCGGCTGCCGGGCCAGCCGGCCCGCGGGCAGGCCGGGCAGCAGGCTGGCCGCGGCCTCGCCCAGCCGGGCGAGCTCATCCTGGTCACCGGCGACCAGCGCGACCCGGGCCGGCCCGCGGCCCGGGTGCCGGCCGAGCTGGCAAGCCAGATCGCTGAACTCGGCGTCGGACAGCCACCGGGCGCCCCTGGCCACCTCGGCCAGCTGCCGGGCCAGCTGGCTGCGGTCCGGGCCGGCGAACGGGAACACCTCGGTGCGCGGTTCACCCCGTACCGACCAGGAGCTGAGTGCGCGGCCGCGATGAGCCGCGGCCGGCTCCGGGGCAGCTGGGCCGCCCGGCTCAGCCGGGGCGGGCCGGCTGGCCGATCCGGCCGCCGGCCCCGGCCCATGGTGCGTTTCCCGGCGCAGCACCACATGCACGTTGCTGCCCGCCGGGTCTACCGAGCTGACCCCGGCCAGCCTCGTCCCCGGCGGCCACGCCTCGGCCGACCTGGGCACCCGGAGCACGGCGTCGTCACCGGACAGCAGCTCGTGCGGCTCCGCACACCCGGTCACCGGCGGGATGACCCCGGCATTCACCGCCAGTGCTGCCTTGATCAGCGCCGCTGCGCCGGCCGCCGCCTTGGTGTGCCCGATGTTGGCCTTGACCGAGCCGAGCGCGGCACGGCCGGCTGCGCCCGCACGGATCCTGGTCAGCGCGGTCAGCTCGGCCAGGTCCCCGTCGGCGGTGCCCCGCCCGTCACCCTCGATGAGCTGGATATCGGCCGGATCCACGGCGGCTCGCTGGTAGGCCCGCTGCAGGGCCAGCAGCTGGCTGTCCGGGTCGGCGCCGGCCGGGTCGCGCCGCCCGGCCGAGGACACCCCCCAGCCGACAATGTCCGCGTAACTGGGCATGTCCGCGGCGCGGGCGTCCGCCGCCCGCATCAAGGCGAGCACCCCGCAGCCCTCGCCGGGCAGGAAGCCGGTCGGCTTGGTGTCGTAGATGCGCATGACCCCGGTGGCCAGCAGGCCCTGCTCGGCCAGGCCGCCCAGCTCGAACGGGTCCAAGCTGATGTCCACGCCGCCAGCCAGCACGAAATCGAGCTCACCCGCGGCCAGCAGGGTACTGGCCATGGCCACGGCGAGCAGCGCGGATGAATGGGCGGTGTCCACCGCCTGGCTGCCGCCGCGGAACCCGAAGTGCCGGGCGACCCGCCCGGCGATGGCGCCGGGCTGGCTGCCGGCCAGCGTCCCGGCACCGGCGGCCGGGAACGGCGCGCCGAACGCGGCCGCCGCCCGCTGCAGCAGCCCGGCGTGCCCGGCGGCCGGGACCTCCCCGGTGGCCAGGGCGGTGGCGAGCACGCTGCGGATGAACGGCCAGCGGGTGCGCAGGGCCAGCGCCCGGGAGATCTCGCCGGTCAGCGTGTTCCCGATGATGACACCCGCCCGGTCCCGGGCGAGCCCCTGCCCGCCCGGGTAGCCGGCATCGGCGAGCGCCCGGCCCGCGGTCTCCAGGGCCAGCCAGTGGGCTGGATCCGCGGCCAGGAACGCGGGCTCGGCGATGCCGAACTCGTCCCGGCTGAACTGCCATCCCTCGAGCAGCGCGGCCCGGGGCGCGGCCCCGCCCGGCCCGGGCGGGGCCGCGGACGCGCCCGACCGGCCGGGCGGCATCCGGCGGAACGCACGCCGGCCGGCCAGCGCACTCTCGAACAGGGCCAGCGGGTCTTCGGCGTCCGGGAACCGGCAGGCCAGCCCGACGATGGCAATTGGCGTCGGGTCAGCGCCCTGCCCATCGGTGCCATCGGTGCCGCGATCGTATGCACCAGCCATTATCTCTTTCCTGGTCACGGGAACTGCCGGCCGCCCCCGCAACGTGCATTGTTTTTTCCGGAACAAGCCAACTGCGCCGCGTTTTGCCTGCATCGGCGCCGGCCCTGGCTTGTCGCTGCTAGCGGCCCAGACAGGGGATAAAGGCCCCGTTGCCGGACTGGGCAGGCGGGTGCGCCAGCCCGGCGTATCGGCCATCTGTCCCGGCGCATGCCGCGCTGGCCACCGCGACCTTATTAAGGTTCACTTCCGCCGGTCAACGCGTTTGCAGGAGTTGTAATAATGTATGGCGGAGTCCCATTTCGCGGCGATATTGACCACTGCGTGGCGCTGATTTGCGGCCTGCTGGTGGCGATCGGGAGCCACCCGGCCGGGCCGGTGCGGGTCGGCCGGACCAGCCCGGTCATACTCGAGATGAGCTGGCCGGGGCGGCCGGCCGGCGGTCGTGGAGGTGACGTAATGGCGGCGGCTGGCCTGATTACCGTGCCGAGTAACTTCCCGGTCGGGGAGACCATCGACCGGCTCGCCGAGGCGGCCACCCACGCCGGATTGACGATCTTCGCCCGGGTGGACCACGCCCAGGGCGCCGCGGCCGTGGGCCTTGCCCTGCGGCCGACACAACTGCTGCTCTTCGGGCAGGCGCGCGGCGGCACCCCGCTCATGCAGGAGCAGCAGACCGCGGGCATCGACCTGCCGCTGAAGGCGCTGGCCTGGACGGACGGCAGCGGCCAGACCTGGCTGAGCTACAACGACCCGGAATGGATCGCCAGCCGGCATGGGCTGGGCGAGGCGAGCGCGGGGGCGGTGCAGGCGATGCGGGGCGCGCTGGCCCAGCTGGCCTCGGCTGCGGCCAGCGGCTGATCCCGGCGGGGTTCGCGGCAACCGGTCCCGGCGGCTTCATCTGCGGCAGCGCCCGCCGGGGTGCGCTACCCTTATGTCATGCGTTCCGCCCGGCTGTTCCTTACCTAGCCGCGCTGACTGACCCGTCGTTGGTGCGGCTGCCCCTCGTGACCGGGGGGCTTTTCTGTTGCCGGAGCCGGACCGACCAATTGCCGAGGGAAATCATGACAGCCGCCGAAAGTGCCGAGCGGGCCGCCCACTACGACCCGCGCGACGTCCAGGAGAAGTGGCAGGCGCGCTGGGACGAGCTGGACCTGTTCCGGGCCAGCGACGATCCCGCTGACCCAAGCCCCCGTACCTATCTGCTGGACATGTTCCCGTACCCGTCCGGGGACCTGCACATGGGACACGCGGAGGCCTATGCCATCGCCGACGCGGTGGCCCGCTACTACTTCCAGCGTGGGCACAACGTGCTGCACCCGATTGGCTGGGATGCATTCGGGCTGCCCGCGGAGAACGCGGCGATCCGGAACAACACTCACCCGGCCGACTGGACCTACGCGAACATCGAGACCCAGGCGGCCTCGTTCCGGCGTTATGCCGTGTCGTTTGACTGGTCCCGGCGGCTGCAGACCTGCGACCCGGCCTATTACCACTGGAACCAGTGGCTGTTCCTGCGTTTCTACGAGCGCGGGCTGGCCTACCGCAAGGACGGCTATGTCAACTGGTGCCCGCACGACCAGACCGTGCTGGCCAACGAGCAGGTCATCGCGGGCCGGTGCGAGCGCTGCGGCACCGAGGTGATCCGCCGGGCGCTGACCCAGTGGTACTTCAGGATCACCGAGTACGCGGAGCGCCTGCTGGCCGACATGGCCCAGCTGGAGGGCAAGTGGCCGGACCGGGTGCTGCTGATGCAGCGCAACTGGATCGGCCGGTCCGAGGGCGCCGAGATCCGCTTCAGGATCGAGGGCCGCGACGAACCGGTCACCGTGTTCACCACCCGGCCGGACACGCTGTACGGGGCCACGTTTTTCGTGGTCGCGGCCGACTCGATGCTGGCCGAGGAGATCTGCGCGGACGAGCACGCCGACGAGCTGGCTGAGTACCTGACCCAGGTCCGCAAGCTGACCGACATCGAGCGCCAGTCCGCGGACCGGGAGAAGACCGGCGTGTTCCTGGGCCGGTACGCGGTCAACCCGGTCAACGGGGAGCGGCTGCCGGTGTGGGCCGCGGACTATGTGCTGCCCGACTACGGGACCGGTGCCATCATGGCCGTGCCCGCACACGACCAGCGGGACCTGGACTTCGCGCGGAAGTTCGGCCTGCCGGTGCGGGTGGTGGTGGACACCGGGCAGCCGGACCCGGCCGAGACCGGGGTGGCCACGCACGGCGATGGGCGGCTGGTCAACTCCGGGCCGCTGGACGGGCTGGGCAAGGCCGATGCCATCGCCAGGATCACCCGGATCATGGAGGGCGAGGGCGAGGGCCGGGCCGCGGTGAGCTTCCGGCTGCGCGACTGGCTGCTGTCCCGGCAGCGGTTCTGGGGCACCCCGATCCCGATCATCTACTGCTCGCACTGCGGCGAGGTGCCAGTCCCGGACGACCAGCTGCCAGTCGTGCTGCCCGACCTGCGCGGCCAGGACCTGGCGCCTAAGGGCGTATCGCCGCTGGCGGCCGCGACCGACTGGGTGAACACGCAATGCCCTAAGTGCAGCGGGCCGGCCCGCCGGGACACCGACACGATGGACACTTTCGTGGACTCGTCCTGGTACTTCCTGCGCTACTGCTCACCGGCGGATGAGCACGGCCCGTTCGATGTGGCCTCGGTCCGCCGGTGGGCGCCGGTCGACCTGTACGTGGGCGGCGTCGAGCACGCGATCCTGCACCTGCTGTACAGCCGGTTCTTCATCAAGGTGCTGCAGGACATGGGCCTGGTCGACTTCGGTGAGCCATTCACCCAGCTGCTGAACCAGGGTCAGGTGATCAACCGGGGCCGGGCCATGTCCAAGTCGCTGGGCAACGGGGTGGACCTGGGCCAGCAGCTGGCCGCGCATGGCGTGGACGCCATCCGGCTGACGATGATCTTCGCCAGCCCGCCCGAGGACGACATCGACTGGGCCGACATGAAGCCCGAGGCTATGGTCAAGTTCCTGGGCCGGGTATGGCGGGTGGCCGCCGACGTGGGGACGGCCGGGCCCGGCCCGGAGAGCAGCGGCGGGGCCGAGCTGCGGAAGGTCACCCACCGGACGATTGACGAGGTCACCCGGCTGATCGACGCCTACCGGCTGAATGTCGCGGTGGCCCGGCTGATGGAACTGGCCAGCGCGGCCCGGAAGGCGATCGACTCCGGCCCGGGGGCAGCTGACCCGGCGGTCCGCGAGGCAGCGGAAACGCTGACCGTGCTGCTGTCCCTGTTCGCGCCGTACACGGCCGAGGAGTGCTGGGAGGTACTGGGGCATCCGCCCTCGGTCGCGCTGGCCGGCTGGCCTGCCGCCGACCCGGCGCTACTGGTGGAAGACCTGGTGACCTGTGTGGTGCAGGTCGGCGGCAAGGTCCGGGACCGGGTCGAGGTCCCGCCCGGGATCAGCGACGATGAGCTGCGGGCGGTGGCGCTGGCCACCCCGGGGGTGGCCCGGGCTCTCGACGGCCGGAGCATCCGGACCGTGATCGTCCGCGCGCCCAAGCTGGTTAACGTCGTTCCGGCCTGACCGGGCAGGCCGGCGGTGGATCCCGCAGGCGGGCGGTGGGCCGGGCCAGCGCGGGCGTCCTGGCGTCAGACCCGGCGCAGCACCGCCACGACCCGGCCCAGGATTGCTGCCTCATCGCCGGGGATCGGTGCGTAGACCGGGTTGTGCGGCATCAGCCAGACGTGCCCGCCGGACCGCTTCAGCGTCTTGACCGTGGCCTCGCCCTCGATCATCGCCGCCACAATCTCGCCGTTCTCAGCGTCCTGCTGCTGGCGCACGACGACCCAGTCACCGTCCGCGATGGCCGCGTTGATCATCGAGTCACCGGACACCTTGAGCAGGAACAGTGTGCCCTCACCCACGATCTGCTTGGGCAGCGGGAAGATGTCCTCCACCGCCTGCTCCGCGATGATCGGGCCACCGGCCGCGATCTCCCCGATGACCGGGACGTACGTCGCCTCCTGGGACGGGATGTCCAGCGCGGTGTCCTCGTCGATCTCGGCCTCGGGGCGCACGGCGGGATGCCCGGGCAGCCGCACCTCGACGGTGCGCGGGCGGCCGGCGTCCCGCCGCAGGTAGCCCTTGCTCTGCAGCGTGGACAGCTGGTACGACACGCTGGACGTGCTGGTCAGCCCGACCGCCTCGCCGATCTCCCGCATCGACGGCGGGTAGCCGCGGCGCTGCACGGAATCCCGGATGACCTGGAGCACTTTGCGCTGCCGCCAGGTGAGCACGTGGTCCGGATCCGGCCGGTCGGGCAGTTCGGTGACCACGGATGGCACCGTTCCCTTCGGCTTCCGGCCGGGCCGGCCCTTAGGTCTCGGCGCCGGCGTGTCGGCGCCCGGCCCGCCTGGGGGGACCGGCGCGCCGCCGTCGCCGGTGTTGTTATCCATCGATAGACCTCCGGATCTGGTGGCTGACTGGGTGGTCGCTGAGTTCAGAGCCGACGCTAGCGCTTTCGCCCGGGGATCTCAAACATCTGTTCGAGCAACAAAAAAGTGTCGTACCCCCGCGGTAGACCAGTACCGTACAGTCATTCGATCGAAACCGCGATCGATCGAACGGGTGTACTATAGAAAAACCGTTCGAACTAAGGGGGCTGGCATGAGCGTCCTGAGCTTGGGCAGGCGGCCGGGGTCGGTGAGCCGCCCGCTACGTGGCAAGAATCCTTGTCCGCCGGCGCGCCGGCCCGACGCCGGTGTTCGAACTCCGGTGCT
>Ga0335078_10016272_pt1 | contig 11037 bp, 12 predicted proteins | sample Lox_Sample_32_FD_206711 | JGI IMG/M metagenome (GOLD analysis project Ga0335078, IMG submission 206711) | Soil microbial communities from Loxahatchee National Wildlife Refuge, Florida, United States - Lox_Sample_3.2 | ecosystem: Environmental > Terrestrial > Soil > Wetlands | place: USA...
CAAATTAAAATAGTCCCCGTTGCGGGGTGATCGTTGATAGCCATAATCGTCTCGGGGTCCTTTCATCCCCGCTTTGACGACATGCCGCGAATATGATTCCATCGCGATGCCGTGGCGCGACTCCTGCGCGCTCCGTATTTGGGCGGAGCGGGGGAGGATCGAACTCCCGGCCCCATGCTCGAACATGGGACTACCGGCTGTAATACCGGCCACCTTGCCACTCGGTCACCGCTCCGGTTGCGATGCCCCTCAGGACTCAGTTCTGAGGGCTCGCAACGGTTGTACGCTAACCATCATTTACTTCTTTGTCAAATAAGGAGAGAATGTCTTAACGCCTGCGCCCACATATTTTACGAACAGTATGCTTGATACTGTCGCTAAAATATGCCAAAGTGGTTGAAATCAGTCTTTTTAGCTGACGTAAATGGCCGCTGACGATCCCGGGGATGCTGCATTAATGAATGTCTTGAAGCGCCAAAAGGAGCTTCAAGATACGATTAAGTCTGCCACGAATACAATCAAAGACGCAATGCAAGAGCTTGAAAGAATTAAGATATTCTTGGAAGTTCTAAGGACTGCATCAGCACAATCTGGGTTTGCAATAAGTGGAGGAAGTGATTCGGCGCGCCCCGTGTCCGCAAAACTAAAGGGCCGCGCGCATGGCCAAACCCAAGACGTTTTCCAAGCGCTGGCACTCGACATCCTGCGGGACATTGGCCGGCCGATGAAAAGCACCGAGTTCATCGAAGAGTTTCGCAAGCGCGGCCATCCGCTCGGGGGCAACGAGGTCCGGACAGCATGGAATCGTCTGTGGCAGTCAAAAAGAGCGGGCTTGCTCACGTATGATCCGAAGTTCGGCTACTGGATTTCTGGCGAGCACCTCACTGAGGAAATGAAGCAGAGCGCCTTCGCAGCGGGAAAGCGAAACCGCGGGAAGGCTCCATCTCTGCGGGATACGAAAGGGAAACGGAAAGGACCTCCTGCGGCTTTAACGCCCGATCAGGTGAAGGAGGCTGAGCAGCTCTTGCTTTCCGGGAAATCGCGCAAAGAGGTTTGCGATTTATTCGGCGGAATTAGCATGGCCACATTGGCCAACTATATTGGCCGGACGGCCGAGTTCGTTGCCAGCCATCCTGGGTTCGTTCCGCCAAAGCCAGTTTACCGGCCACCACGCCCTGGGCAGAAGCCTCGTGGCAGGCCTCGCCGGGTGACTCCAGAGCAGGAACGCCAAGTGCTTGAGATGCGAGCGGAAGGAAAGGCCGTCCGGGAGATCATGCAAACGACAGGCGTTAAGAGGGGCACCATCTACAGCATCTTCGATGAACATGGCGTTGAGGTGCGCAAATCTAATGACGAGAATGAACCGTCAGATTGAAAACCGGCCAGTGCGGTTTTCAAAACCGGCCACTAGGCTCGGAAACCGGCCAGTACCCGGCTTGGGGTGCTGTCCTAACTCCGAGCCTTTTGTCCTAATTTGATTTTCCCGCTGTCCTAATTTCCGTTAACCAGTCGTCGGATTACGGAGCGCTCGATGCGACACACCACACTCAAATGTCCCCCAAAACGGAGTGCGCGCGTGTTCCGGGGGATGACTGGATTTATTGGCGCGTTCACTGACGCGGAAACCCGCGAGCAAATCGGCCACATAGAGCTAAATTACAGTGGCTGGGACGGCAGTAATCGCAAGCGATCTGTTTCCCTGTTCGGCGGGAAATACTATGCGGAGTTTGATTCATACGATGAGTGCTGCGCCTTCGCAGAGGGCGTTGTGGCGGTGATAAATCAGGTTGCCGCGCCCCGCGTAGAAAAATCCGAATCTAGCGCGGCATAAATGGCGGGCCGCCTCAGTTGGCGGCCTCTTTGATTCGTCGTGTGCGCGGTGACCGATCGGCGCGAGCGCTCGGTTCGAGCTGTTGGGCCAGGCACAAAACCGATCGAAAAGCCCCGGCGGCGAACAGAAAAAGAAAGGAAGAGGAAAAGCGCCGCAATTATTCAGCTGGTTATTCAGCCGGCAATGACGGCGGCGCGGTCCAGACGATCAATTGATTCAGGCATTGATCCAAAAGCTGCCGGCGCATGGTCCGTGGCCGCTGGATGATCGCAGCACATGGATGCGGATACTTGTCATGGCCTTTGATCTTGCCTATGGCGCCGACGGATAAATTGTGGTTGGACGGCATGGGCGATTATATCTCTTGCGCAAAGCCAGCGACAAAGCCCGATGAGCCTCCGCGTCGCCGCACTCTGTCTGCTCTTGACGGTCTACGCCGGCCCGCCTGCATACGCAGACAACGTAGCGACGTGCATTAATCGCTGTGATGAACTGTGCGGATATTTTCCGGACAACCCCGAGTGCAAGCGTCAGGCCGCCAGGTGCGTCCTGAGGTGCAAAGGCTCCAAAGTGCCTTATTAGGGTGCGTCGGCGGAAACGCCGGTTTGCCAAAGATACAATCGCCCTGCCAGGGGTAGCGGCCCTTTTCCGCCGCCGCTGGTCCATTTGAATGTTCCGGACGGTCCCTTTTGTTCTGGGCTGTCTTAATTTTGATCAGGATCAATTTCGATGGGATATGGCTCAAATAGTGTCATTTCGCGCAGCGGGGGCGACGGAACCCAGACGCCGTGCCATTCTTCGGAGGTTTATGCCGACGTTTTTATATCGTTGCCCAAACACCGGCCAGACAGTCCAGGGCTTTGTCGCTGAGGAAGTGTCCAACGAAGTGTCCAAGGATCCCAATAACTACGAGTCAGTTACTTGCCTGGCTTGTGGGCGGCTGCACATGGTCAACCCGGCGACCGGCAAAGTGTTGGGAGCGGACAATGAATGAGGCCGCCTCAGCGGCGTGACTGATTTACCCAAAGCGCGCGGCTGGCGCTTGCGGGCGCGGGCGATCCACCAGGAAATATTTCAACGCTATCGCGCCTTCGCGCCCGTGCAAGGGGGCGCCGCAGCTTCGGCAGGTGATTTGCCGATCCAGCGACTGTGGTTCGGCTTCGACGCGGATCAACTTGTACTTGGCACCGCAATTCGGACATTCGAAAGGCGATAGGTCGGATTTCGTCACGACGCTCTCCCGCAATGTCGGCTTACCAGCTCAACCTAGCAAATGGCGCTCGATCCGGCAATTGAGGCGGTAAGCCGCATTGACCGGCCGTCGGCAAAACTTCGCCGATGCTCACATTCGCCGAGCGGTGTGGACGCGCTCCGATCTCTGAGTTGACCGGCAACATGCAGCCAAAGTCGAAATGGGCCGCGCGCGGCTACCGGCAGCGAGGAACTTCTGCTCACGTTGCGCGTTCTGACTACATTCCCCCATGAAAAAGCGGTTGTGATGAGCGCAAAACATCGCGAAGTGGCCGAATCCATATTCGATAAGAACGAGCGTCGGGAGGCGGAGATTAAGAATGCCCTCCAACAAGAGCATGCCAGGCAGGAGACGGTGATCAAAAATATGCACCGCCTGCGATCGCTGCGGCTGCAGCGCGACGCGCAAACCCAAAAGCCGCACTAATTCAGGTCGAGGCCGCCGCGCTTGGCGGCTGCATCATTTTCGCCGGCACGGCCGACCATCGGCCGCTTGGCTTTTTGCCGCCAGCGAAAATCTCCGCATGCGGCGCGATTTTCGCCATCGATTTTCCGGCCATTCTAACAGTTTCGTTGCCTCATATTCATGTACCCTCTGCTATGAGGCGCGGGGTAGCAACGTATGCAAGGGAGTTACAATGCTCAAATCGATGGTGTTCGTTTCTGCCGCCGTCACGCTGGGCTTCGCCGCATCGGCGGCGCAAGCCATGCCGCTGGCAGGCAGCGTCGGCAGTGTTTCGTCACCGCCAGTTGTCTTGGTGGCCGGCGGATGCGGCGTCGGCTTTCATCGCGGCCCGTACGGCGCTTGTCGCCCGAATGTGGGCGTAGTCGTGCCGGCGCCTGTGCCCTATTGGCAGGGCCCCGGATGGCGGTATTACAACGGATGCTGGCGCGGTCCCTACGGGCGAGTGCATTGCGTCTGACGGAAACCAAAGAGGCCGCCTTGCTTGGCGGCCTCTTACCTCGCGTAAATTTGCAGCCGTGCCGATTTCCCGGCGCCGGCCGGAAGTCCGTTGAGCCCGCCTAGCTCGAAGGTAGCCCGCGACTTGGCCGTTTCGCCGGCGAACTTTATCTAAGCGGGCATGAAGCGCCGCGCAGTTTCAGGCCGTTTTTCCATTCCGCCCGCGTCGCCCCCCGCATTAAGTTTCTGTTGTCCTAATTACACTTTTACTAGGTGAATTTACGAATTTGCATCACCTGACCCGCATAGTCCGGCCGCGCACGGGTTCTTAGGAGCATAGGGAGCTATTTATGTCTGGACTTCTCGCGCGATTCTGGAAGGATCAGTCGGGAGCGACGGCCATCGAATATGGCCTGATCGCCGCCGGCATTTCCGTTGTGATCATTGCTGTCGTGAACGGCATCGGCACCAAGCTGAACACGAGCTTCGGCAGCATCTCCACTCAGTTGAAATAACTCCTGGCCGTACGTGGCTGAGAGCGAGGGGGCCGCCTTACTTGGGCGGCCTCTTTATCTATTTGTATTCGCCCTATTTCGCTCAGCCTGCGCAAGCGCCCTTCTTGCTGCAAAACATCGTCCGGATTTTATTCATCGGCCGTTACTGATTTGCGTTAGACTCCGGCCAAGCGGACGAGGAGGTCCGCGTCCGTGCTCTACAATTTGAGTGAGCAAGTCCGCCGCTGTCACCGGCAAGCGCACGAATGCGCGCGCAAGGCGCAAACCGCCCGTACCGAGCACATGCGCCGGGATTTCCTGGCGCTCGAGCGGAATTGGCTGGCGTTGGCGCGCAGTTGCGACTTTTCCGAACGGGTCGCCGACTTTGCCGGCGAAGCCGAGCGCCGGCGCCACCACTGGCGCCAATTAGACGCCGCTGCAAACGCTACCGCGGCCGTCGTGCCGTTTCTTGCCGGGCAAGCCTTCACGCCAGAAATCATCAGAGAACTTTTCAAGGCATTCGACCTTGCCTGTGAAACGCTCGAGGTCTCGCCTCGCTCCGGCGAGATGGCCGAACGGATTGGGCGAAAGATCATTTATCTGGCGCAATGCGGCTTGCGCGATGGTCACCAACTGGCCGGTATCGTCATCGAAGACTTCAAGGCGAACGGCTGATCCGCGCAGATCTCCGCGCTGGCGGCGAGCCAAAGCGTTGGCGATTCCGCCGTTCGGCCGTCACCGCCGCCCTGCGTCAGACGTCCAATTTTCGCCGTGATAATCACGTTGAAAGCCGACCGGCGACGGGGACTGGGGACCTTTCATGCCTATCCGCATCGCGACCGTGACCGCGCTCCTTTTGGCCGGCATCGCGCTTTCTTCGTGCGCGCCGCCTTACGCCTGCCCTCCGGGCTACCATCTCGGCCCCTATGGACGGCGCTGCTGGCCGAACCCCGGCTATTATCCGCCGCCTCCGGGCTATCCACCGCCGCCGCCCGGCGCTTACGGGCCACCGCCGGGAGGACCGCCGCCCGGCGCTTACGGGCCACCGCCGCCCGGCTATTCCGCGCCGCCGCCAGGTGGGCCATCGCCGCCGCCTCCTGAAGGACAGCCGCCGCCACCGCCGCCGCCTCCGCATTCATAAGCGGCTGAGGGCTTGCTTTCCTCCATAACGATTTGAGGCCGCCAATCCGGCGGCCTCAAAGGAAGTTTGCGTTCGCGACGTGTCCGCTCACCATTCCATCCAGCGGCCGCCCTGCCAGTAGCCGCGGCCTGCGTGCTCGCGCCAGCTCAAGTGCTCGCTGGGGGCCCAGCGCCAAGTATCCGGATGTACGATCACACCGGCCGACGGCGATGAACGAAGTTCCGTTCTTCGGAACTGGCGGAACAAACAATTCGCCGCGCGCCATCGCGCTCACGCGCCGCGAACGCAAAGCGGAAAAAATCGGCGATGCGTTTTAGGCTTCGATGACGATCTTCGGCGCCGGGCGGCTTTCCGCCTCCAGACCTAAACGCACGCGCGCGGCGATGTCGCGGAAAATTTTCGCGTGCGCGCCCTCGGCTTCGGCCGCAACCGGCGCGCCGGCGTCGGATTTCTCCCTGATGTCGAGCGCAAGCGGCACTTCGCCCAAAAACGGCACGGAAAGCCGCTCGGCTTCGCGCCGCGCCCCGCCGTGGCCGAAAATGTCCGAGCGCTCCCCGCAATGCGGGCAGATGAAGGTCGACATATTTTCGATGATGCCGAGGATCGGCACGTTCACGCGCCGGAACATGGCGATGCCGCGCCGCGCGTCGATCAGCGCCAGATCCTGCGGCGTGGAGACGATGACCGCGCCCTTGAGCGGCACCTGCTGCGCCATGGTCAATTGCGCGTCGCCGGTGCCCGGCGGCATGTCGACCACCATGACGTCGAGCGCGCCCCATTCCACCTCGCGCAACATCTGCGTCAGCGCCGACATGACCATCGGCCCGCGCCAGATCATCGGTGTCTCTTCTTCGACGAGAAAGCCGATCGACATCACCGGCATGCCGTGGCGCACGATCGGCTTTAGGCGGGTGCCGCCGGCGGTCTGCGGCTTCTCGTTGATCGCGAGTAACCGCGGCAGCGACGGCCCGTAAATGTCGGCGTCGAGAATGCCGACCTTGAGGCCCAAATCGCGCAAACCGAGCGCGAGATTGACCGCGACGGTGGATTTGCCGACGCCGCCTTTTCCGGAAGCCACCGCGATAATGGCAGCAACGCCGGGAATGCCGGCTGGGCCGCCCACGCCGCCGGGGCTGCGCGCACGCGCGGGCGGCGCCGCCGCTTCTGGCCGCGGCGGGCGCGCAGTTTGTCCGCCGCTTCCGCCGCCACCGGCCGCGCGTTCAGCGGTGAGCGCAATCATCACCGAGCGCACGCCGCTTAGTCCGCGCACCGCCTTCTCGGCTTCCCCGCGTACGCTCTCCCACTCCTTGACCTTCGCGGCATCGACGGTGATGGAGCAAAACACTTTACCGTCGGTAACGAGAATGTCGGATAGCTTGCCGCTTTGCGTGAGCGCTAAACCGTCTGGCGTCGGCACGGCGGCAAGCTTCCCGAGCACTTCGTCCTTGAGCGACGCCATTTGCGAACTCTCCGCGATCTTTGCCCACTAGATAATCCGCCGCGGCAGAGCGCTCAATTGGCATCGTGCATGTAATCCGTCATCCTGAGGTGCGAGCGGGCGCGCGTAACGCGCGATGGCGAGCCTCGAAGGATGTCGGCCCAGACTTCGGCCGCTCATCCTTCGAGGCGCGCTTTCAGCACGCAGCTCAGGATGACGGAATAAATCAGGAGAAACCAATGGCGAAAGTGGCGTTTGTCGGTCTTGGCGTCATGGGTTACCCGATGGCCGGCCACCTCACAACCAAGGGCGGCCACGAGGTGACCGTCTTCAACCGCACCGCGGCGAAGGCGGAAAAATGGGCGGCGCAGCACGGCGGCAAAACCGCGCCGACGCCGAAGGCCGCCGCCTCGGGCGCGGACTTCATCATGGCCTGCGTCGGCAACGACAACGACGTGCGCGAGGTGATGCTCGGCGCCGAGGGCATTTTCGCCGGCGCGCGGAAAAACGCGATTGTCGTCGATCACACCACCGCGTCGGCGGAGATCGCGCGCGAGCTTTACGCCGAAGCAAAATCCCGCGGCTTTGCCTTCGTCGACGCGCCGGTATCGGGCGGACAGGCCGGCGCCGAGAACGGCGTGCTCACGGTGATGTGCGGCGGCGACGCCGAGCCGTTCGCGAAAGCGGAAAAAATCATCGCCGCCTATGCGCGCGCCTGCAACCTGATCGGCGCGTCCGGTTCCGGGCAGCTTGCCAAGATGGCGAACCAGATTTGCATCGCCGGCGTGGTCCAGGGTCTCGCCGAGGCGCTGCACTTTGCGGAGAAGGCCGAGCTCGACATCGAAAAACTCATCGCCACCATCGCCAAAGGCGCGGCGCAATCCTGGCAGATGGAGAACCGCTACAAGACCATGGCCGCCGGCAAATTCGATTTCGGCTTCGCCGTCGACTGGATGCGCAAGGACCTCGCCATTTGCCTTGCCGAGGCGCGCAGAAACGGCGCGCATCTGCCGGTCACCGCCTTGGTCGACCAGTTCTACTCGCAGGTGCAGAAGATGGGCGGCCGGCGCTGGGACACGTCGAGCCTGATCGCGCTGCTGCAGCGGTAACGGTCGTGAGGCTGATATAATTCTAACCCTCAGCTACAAGGACGACATCAAGGCAAGGATCCGATCCGACCCTGAATTTCGGCGGGCTTTGTTTCAGGAAGCCGTGCAGACCTTGATAGAGGGCGACGTCGGCACCACGCGTAGCGTATTGCGGGGTTTTATCAATGCGACCATCGGTTTCCCGGCGCTGGCCAAAGCCACGGGCATACCGTCGAAAAGCTTGATGCGCATGTTCGGGCCGAACGGCAATCCCACCGCAGCGAATTTGTCGGAAGTTATTCGGGTGTTGCAGAAGAAAACCCCCGTGCAGCTCGAAGTCCGCGCGTCGGCGGCTTAGATGGGCGGCCCGCAAATGGCCTCGCGGAGGCCGCTTCGTCCTTCTTGTTGGTGAGCAAGACTCGGGCGCAGATGATGCGTGGCGAGAAGGAGTTCGTATGACCCCTCTACCCTTGCGGGAGAGGGTGGCGAGTTCGCGCGGCAGCGCGAGCGAGCCGGGTGAGGGGTTAGACCAAGCCGCTCGTTTCACTCGCCCCCTCACCCGCTTCGCTCGCAAATGCTCGCTCAGCTCCCTCTCCGACCGGGGGAGAGGGGAAGAGGAGAAGAAGCATCGCGGGACCGGATTTGTTTTTCCTGCCCCGCGAAGCGGGGAAGGGGGACCATCCGCAGCGCGATAGCGCGAAGGATGGTGGAAGGGGCGTCAACGCTAAAGAGCGCTCGTGCTTCGACGCCCCCTCCACCATGCTTCGCATGGTCATCCTCCCCCGTTCCCACGGGGGAGGATGAAAAAGGGAGCCGCCCTGATGACCGAGTTTAAGCCTTCGCGCTTGGGCGCGCAGAGACGTCCGCGTACCAGCGCCGCACGTGCGCGAGCTCGTCGGGCACGGCAAGCTTGGAGGGTTTCATGAAATCGACCGCGACCAGCGTGGTGATGTCGGCGACCGTGAAGTCGTTGCCGGCGACATAGGCGCGCGCGGCAAGCTCGCCGTCGAGGAATTTGAGGAAATCGAAAATGCGCGGCCTGTTGGCCTCGCCCCAAGCCGGGATCTGCGGATCGACCTGCGCCTTCATCGCCGGGTGCAAATGCTGAAAGACCGTCGCCACCGGCACGTAGAGATGAAGCTCCGCGCGCCGGTTCCACATGTCGATCAGCGCGATCTCCAGCGGCGTTTTGCCGAACAGCGGCGGATCGAGGTTAAGCGCCTCGAAATACCGGCAGATGGCTATCGATTCCGCGATCGCGGTGCCGTCATCGAGCACAAGCGTCGGCACACGGCGCATGGGATTGATGGCCGCGTAACCCTCGGCGCGGTGTTCGAGTTTGCCGAGATCGATCTGTTCGACCGGAACGCTGATGCGCTTTTCCGCGAGGAATATCTTCACCCGCCGCGGATTGGGCGCCCGGCCGGCGTCATAATAGAGTTTCATGGCAAAAGACCCCCGTATCCCGCTGAGCCGACTACCTTATCGTGTCGCCTCCGCGGCCGCCAGCGCCGGCCGATCGGCGCGGCGATTCGGCAGGGTGAACGCGCCCTTAGCACCAGCCGCGAAAACACGGGCGGCCTTAAGTCAGGTCTTAAGGAATTTACGAGACCTTTACCGCGAATTATCCGGCCGCGAGCAGTAATGCCAAGGACGCCCGGCGCAGCGCGCGAGGAAGGCTCGCCCGGTGCCGCCAATACCCCCTCGACGATGCGGCGCCTTGCCACCCAGCACGTGCGCGAAGCGCGCGACCGGCTGACTTCGACCAGCGGCACGCGGCCGGTGTTCGATTACGAATTGCTGCGCCAATTCGCGCAAAACCGCCTCTCCGGCTCGCTGGTGATCACGCTGCTGGTGGTGACCATCGGCCTTCTTTCCGGGCTGTGGACCGGCGCGCTGTCGTGCGCGACCTGGACCGCCGGCGCGCTGATCATTCATCTGATGATCGTGCGCGCCTGCCGCGAGTTTCTCAAGACGTCGCCGGCGACCGTCAATCTGCGCTCATGGCGGTTGCGCTTTATCCTGCTCGATCTGTTTTTCGGCGTCGCCTGGACCTTCCTGCTGGTGCAACCGATCGGCGCCGACGAGCAGGCGAGCACATTCCTGCTGTTCGTCATGCTGCTGGTGGTCGCCGTCTCCAGCATGCTTGCCGCGAGCCTGCCGGTCGCGGTGCTCGCGCTCACATTGCCGGTGACCATCGCCATCGCGCTCGACTTCATCCTCAAGGGCACGCTGCACGCCTATATTCTCGGCGTCATGGTGCTGGCCGCGGAGGGCTGCTTTTCGCTTTTGGCCTATCGGCTTTACTCGAGCATGCTGGCTATGCTCGAGGCCCGCGCCGAAAAGGAAGCGCTGTTCGGCGAGCTCGAGCAGTCGAAATCGATTTCCGACGAAGCGCGGCGGCGCGCCGAAGCCGCCAATATCGCCAAGTCGCGCTTTCTGGCGCAAATGAGCCACGAGCTGCGCACGCCGCTCAACGCCATTCTCGGCTTCTCTGAAGTCATGAAGGGCGAGATCTTCGGCACGCACACGGTGCCGATGTACAAGGACTATGCCGCCGACATTCACAGCTCCGGGGTGCACTTGCTCAACCTGATCAATGAAATCCTCGACTTGTCGCGCATCGAGGCCGGCCGCTACGAGCTCAACGAGGAGCCGGTGTCGCTCGCCCGCGTGGTGGAGGATTGCCATCACCTGCTCAAGCTGCGGGCCGGCAATCGCGGCATCACCATCCACGAAATGTTCGAGCCGGATATGCCGCGGTTGTGGGCGGACGAGCGCGCCGTGCGCCAGATCTGCCTCAATCTTTTGTCCAACGCGATCAAATTCACGCCGCAATACGGCGAGATCTGGTTGAAGGTGGGATGGACCGCTTCCGGTGGACAATACATGA
>Ga0335078_10016273_pt1 | contig 11036 bp, 9 predicted proteins | sample Lox_Sample_32_FD_206711 | JGI IMG/M metagenome (GOLD analysis project Ga0335078, IMG submission 206711) | Soil microbial communities from Loxahatchee National Wildlife Refuge, Florida, United States - Lox_Sample_3.2 | ecosystem: Environmental > Terrestrial > Soil > Wetlands | place: USA: Florida...
GCGGAAATGGTCGATCGCCCGGTGCCGGGCGATGGCCGCCAGCCAGCCTCGAAATGCCGTGGCCGTCCGTAGATCCGCGATTCGCGCCATGGCGGTCATGAACACATCCTGCACCAGGTCCTCGGCGATGCCGGGCGAAACCCGCGTTAAAAGAATTCCGTGCACCATGCGCGCATAGCGGACATACAGCTCACCGAACGCCTGCCGATCGCCCGACGAAGCCGCGCGTATCAGCAGGTCGTCGGCGGTTGGCGGTTCGGCATGCGTTGTTCCGGTCGAGGCCGGCATCGGTTGCGGCGAAAACACGATCGCGATTCCTGACATACGACGTTCCCCGGCCCCGGACTGTTATCCGTCCTCCGCGGGATTCCGGAAACGCTTCAGTATAAGATACGAAAATGGTGCGGCTCATGCTGATGGGGTTGTTTCTCACGGGAGCGCTGATGGCGGATTCGGCATTCGACCAGACGCAGGCGGCGCGGTTTGCCCGTCTGGCTCTCGATTGCGTTCACAAGGAATACCCCAATAAAATCGCGCATTCTCTGAACTCCGATGCGGACGTCAAGCCGCCGCGCGAGCTCACCCCCGCCTTCTACGGCTGCTATGACTGGCATTCCTCGGTGCACGGCCATTGGCTCCTGGTGCGGCTGATGCGCCTGTTCCCGCAAGCTCCCTTCGTCCCCGATGCGCGCCGGGCCGTGGGGCAGAGCCTTACGCCGGCCAACATCCGCCAGGAAGTGAAATATCTCAACGAGGACGGCCGCAACACCTTCGAGCGGCCTTACGGTCTGGCATGGCTGCTGATGCTGGCGGCCGAGCTCAAGGAGTGGAACGATGCCGACGCGCGCCAATGGTCGGCCGCGCTGGCGCCCCTGGAACAGGCGGTTACCGCGCGCATCGGCTCCTGGATGCCCAAAATGGACCACCCCATCCGTACCGGCGAGCACAATAATACAGCCTTCTCCATCGGCTTGATGCTGGATTACGCCCGCATCGCCGGAAACACGGAATTCGGAAAGCTGGTCGAATCGCGCACCCGCGACTATTACCTGAAAGACAAGGCCTGCCCGGTGGCGTACGAGCCTTCCGGCGAAGATTTCCTTTCGCCGTGCCTGGCCGAAGCCGACGCCGTGCGGCGCGTCCTGCCGGAAGCCGAGTTCGCCGAGTGGCTCACCGCCTTTCTTCCCCCTCTGAATTTCGAGCCGACGCGCGTGGTCGATCCCACCGATGGCAAGCTCTATCACCTGGCGGGGCTCAATCTCAGCCGCGCCTGGATGCTGCAGGGAATCGCCTCGCGGCTGCCCGCGAACGATCCCCGCCGAAAGAGTTTCGCCGCGCTGGCCGCCCGCCTCCAGGCCGCCGGCATCGAAAGTATCAGCAGTGCACATTACGAGGGCGGCCACTGGCTGGGAAGCTTCGCCGTCTATCTGGTGAGCGGGCGCGGGCTGCGGTAACCTGGCCTCACCACAGCTTGACCGTCCGCCGCAGGTTCCCGATATCCTGGCCGGGATTGGCGGAAAGCAGCAGCATATCCGCCGGCTTCCCAGGCAGAATCCCTCCGCCGCGCGACTCGGCCACGATTACATCCAGCGGTGGAATGCCGGCCTCGACCAGAAGCTCGGCTTCGTGCACCATGTCGCCGCCGCTGGATGCCACCGCGATGGGAACCTGGGCCTCGAATAGCCGCCGCGCGTTACGGCGGGCGATTTCGCTGGGTGGATCGGCGGAAAGCGCGGGAGCCACCACGATCCGCAGATCGCGCATCTTCGTCACCAGATTGTCATCCAGATCCGGCGTGTCGCGGATCATGCCGACCAGGCGCGTGGCTCCGCCGTCCACCAGGAGCCGTGCGTCCGCCTGCGTCGAGATGTGGCCGGTGATGGGAATCTCAGCATTGCGTGCCGCCTCGAGAATCGCTTCCGCGACCGGTTGCGCCATCTTCTCCGGCCAGACGTGTATGGCGGCGGGCTTGCGCGATTCCAAGGCGGCGACCTGCTGCCGCGCCTGGTCCGGCGTTGCCGGCTGCAAAGCGCCGGCGGGAGAAGCGCCCGGCGCGGTGAACGCCGCCTTCAAATCGGGCGATTGGTACGCATCGATGGGCGCCGGCACCAGGTACTTGCCATAGCCATCGATTTTGTCGGCATTGGGCGGGATTTCGGCGGCCGTGCGCGGTCCCGTCCATTCGATGCGATCCTTGGCGACGATCACCACCGAATCGGCCAGCGGAGGCCCTCCGCTGCCGTCGATAAGGATGGCCCCGATGATCGCTTTCGAGTGACCTTCGTCGGCCGGCTGGCAGCCGCTCATCATAACCAGGATTGCCGCCAGAGGCGCTGCCAGGACAAGCCGCGATGTCATGCAGCATTCATGATAGCGGACCAGTAAATATCCGCGCGCCGCGTAAGAAACTGGAGTACAATCCACCTAATTACGTTATGACTCCCGAAACTGTTCTCCCCGCGGCGCCCGAGCCGGCGAGCATGGGGGCCGCTTCCCGCGTGGCCGGAGTATTTTTCGAACCGAAAAAGACATTCGAGGACATCGCGCGGCGCCCCACCGTCCTCTTCCCGCTGATTGTGGTGATCCTGATCGGGGTTCTGGCGTCGTTTGTGATCGCGCGGCATGTCGACTTCGCCACCATTATCCGCCAGCAGATGGAATCCAACTCCCGCCTCCAGCAACTGCCGGCCGAGCAGCGCGAGCAACAGATTCAAATGTGGACCAAGCTGGGGCCGGTTTTCGCGTATGTGGCCGCGGTCGTATGGCCTCCGCTGCGGGCTTTGATCGTCGCCGCCGTGCTCATGCTCACCGCGGCCGTCCTCATGTCGGCGCCGATAAAGTTCAAGCAGATGTATTCGCTGGTCTGCTTCGCATGGATGCCGGCGATTGTCTATTCCGTGCTGCTGGTAGTGGTGGCGTACCTGAAACCGCCGGATGAATTTAACCCGCAAAATCCGCTGGCGCTCAATCCGGCGGCGTTTCTCGATCCCAACACCACCTCTAAGTTTCTCTACTCGTTCGCCTCGTATTTCGACCTCATCAACTTCTGGTATATCTTCCTGCTGGCCACCGGCATCAAAGCCGCCGCCGGCAAGAAGTTCGCGTTCAGCAACGCGTTGTGGGCCGTGCTGCTGCCCTGGATCGTGATGGTGCTGGCGGGCTCGGCCTGGGCCGGAATTTTCAGCTAGCCGGCGAGCGATAGAATCGTCCGCCCCTCTCACATGAAAGTGGTCGTCCTGGTCGGCCTGCCGGGGTCGGGAAAATCTACTTATCTCGCCCAATTGGGCACATCCGGTATTTCGAGCGACGCCGTTCGCAAGCTGCTGGCCGACGATGAAATCGACCAGACCATTCATGTCCGGGTGTTCGAGACGGTACGCTTCCTGCTTCGCCAGAGGTTGGAGATCGGCCGCCCGGTTTCCTATATCGACGCCACCAACCTCACGCCCGAGGAACGCCGGCCTTACATCGAAATCGGCAAGTCATACGGGTGCGAGATGGAAGCCGTTTTTTTCGATGTTCCGTTGAAAGTCTGCCGCCTGCGCAATTCCGGCAGGTCGCGGGTCGTTCCGGAGGACGCCATGGCCCTGATGTCGTCGAAACTGGCGCCGCCCGCCACCGCCGAAGGATTCGATCGCGTTATAGTGGTTCGATAGCGCACGGCCGGTTTAAGCGTTTTCTTTTTGTTGTGCGTCTGTAGTGAAAAGCGGGGCGTGAACGGTCTTAGAAGCGTAGCGTCCTGTTGCGAACCGGAACAAGGGCCGCCCAAGAATGGACGCGCAGCTGCAAGTTTCCTTTCCTCGATACGTGGCAGGCGATGCGCAAGGCGCGCCTGCCGCTAATGCCGGCCGTTCTCGGAGGGAACGACTGCTGGTGGCGGGGGTGGCACTGGCCGTGATTCAGGTATTCTTCCTCGAATATCTCTTGTCGGCGCGGCCAGTGCACTTATGGTCCGACGCCGCCGGCTATCACTATCCCCTGCAGCGGGCTGCGTTCCGCGCCTTGAAAGAAGGACACCTGCCGCTTTGGGATTCCTCGATCTATTGCGGCATCACCTTCGTCGGCAACGTGCAGGCGGCCGTCCTTTATCCGCCCGCCTGGCTGCTGTACGCGGTGGAGTGGCGGCTTCCGGCGCTTCCGTTCAAGGCCTACGAAGAGTTCATTTTCCTGCACATATGGCTGGGGTTCGTGCTGGGCTACCTGTGGCTGCGAGGACGCGCCGCGCTGCTGCCGAGCATCTTGGGCGCCGCCGTGTTCGCGCTGGGCGGTTACATGATGTGGCTGGTTTTGCACCCGGGGATGCTTGCCGCCATGGCCTGGATGCCGCTGGCGTTTTGGGGCGTCGATGAAGCCGCTGACCGGGCGAATTGGCGTCCTCTCTGGAAGGTCGCGGCCGCCGGCGCTTTGGCCTTCCTGGCCGGATATCCGGCGGCCTGGCTGGTGGTCTGCCTCATGGTGATGGTGTATTCGCTGGCGGGCGCCGGCCACTGGAGAACCGCCGCGCGCGCCTGCCTCGCCCTGGCCGCATCCGTTCCCCTTTTCCTGATGCAGTTGCTGCCGGCGCTGGATGCGCGCGCGTTCATGCTGCTCGAAGAAAAATACGGTCCCGGCGCGTACGGCTGGCGAGCCTTGCTGGAAGCTTACTTCTTTCCGAACTGGTTCAACTTCAACCCCGGCCATCCGACGGATTTCGAGCCCGGCTGTCTCTATCTCTATCTGGGCGTCCCGGCCCTGTTCGCCATTGCCTGGGCGATCGGACGGCGCCGTCTGCGGCCGTACTTGCAGCCCGTTGCGGGAATCGCCGCCGCGCTGCTGCTGGCCAATCCTCCGCAATGGCTCATCGATCTGGTGCACCGGATTCCGCCGCTCGATAACACGCTCCAACCCTATAATTTCTACTCCGGAGTCGCCCCCATGGCGGCGTTGATCACGGCGGTCGGGTTGAATGATTTTCTCAAACAGCGTGGCAGGACGCCGATGCCGCTGGTGGCGGCCGTCGCGGCCTCCGTGGCGGCGGTGGCATGGGCTTTGCGGGAGATTGGCATTTGGCAGGACGGCGGCCACTTTGCGACTCGCGGCGATTGCGCCCTGCAGACGGCCACCGCGGCCGCGCTGTTTTCCATTTGCTTCTGGGGTATCCGCCAGTCTTCCGGGCCGCGCAAAATTCTGTTGGCGGCTGCCCTCTTGTTCGCGGTTGCGGTCGACTACCGGGTCTATGGCGCGGCGCGATGGTTCAGCGCCACCCCCGGCGACGTCGACGACGAGTATCCGAGTTACGGAATCGGCGGGCTGGATGACGATGGGTATCGGGCGATGGAGGCCAATCGCCGGTTTCGCGTGGTGTCCGCTCATGGCGAGGGGCCCCATCCGCTGCAGTACCGCATTTACGGCCTGGCCACGCCCGAGGGCTTCGATCCCTTCGTCACCGTGCAGTACCGCGAGCGGATCGAGCGCTGGAAGCCCTTCCGCGATAACCGCCTCTTCGAAACCGACGTGCAGAACGACGACATGATGCAGGGTCTGGGCGTCCGCTATGTGACGGCGCGCCAGGATTCGCCCATCGATGTCTGGCTTCGAACCAGCCCCAAATTCCGCCTGATCGGCCGCTGGTTCGTGTTCTGCCACGTCTTCGAATATCTCGAAGCCAAGCCTGCCTATCGCTGGGAGGATGGCGCCGCCAAGCCGCTCGCCTGGGTTTCCGGGCGCCGCGATTTCCAGGTGCAATCCGAAAATGGCGGACGTTTCGTGCTGCTCGAGCAGTACATGAAAGGCTGGAGGGCGCTCGTGGACGGCCGGCCGGTGAACATCCAGCGCTGGGATGGCGCGTTCCAGGCAATCCAGGTCCCCGCGGGGCCGCACCGCGTGACCTTCGAGTTTCGGCCGATGAGCTTCGCGATCGGCGCGGGAGTCAGTGGCCTGGCATGGATGTGCCTGCTCGCGGTGGCCTGGTCCGGCCGCACGCGACCCCGCGGAGAAGTTCAAACCTGACCAAATGGCCGGGTCGATAGCGGTCGCATCCTCTCTTGTAGTCGCCGCATGAGAAGGTTCATTATCACGGGCGCGCCCGGCGCGGGGAAAACGGCCATCATCCGTCAATTGGAGCTCGACGGCTTCAGTGTGGTCGAAGAGGCGGCAACGGACGTCATCGCCGCGGCGCAGGCCCGGGGGTCGGCTCAACCCTGGACGCATCCCTCGTTCATTGATCTCATCGCCGGTTTGCAAAGGGACCGTCAGATTCGAGGGTCTTGTCAACGGGATGACGTTCAGTTTCATGACCGCTGCGTGGTGTGCACCGCGGCCTTGGCGATCTACCTCGGATACCCTGTTTCACCCTTCCTCGCCGGCGAACTGCGGCGCGTCAAAAATGAAGCAATCTACCAGAACCGGGTCTTCTTCATTCGCAATCTCGGCTTCGTCACCCCAACCGAAGCGAGGCGAATCAGTTTTGAGGATACGGTGCGTTTCGAGAAGATCCACGAAGAGACTTACCGCGGCTACGGCTTCGAGCTGGTCCCGGTCGAGCCGGGAAGTCTCGCGGAACGCGTCGCCACAATCAAAACGGCCATTCGTTCCTGGTGACGGTACCTGGACGTCGACCTGTCAGCCCGCAGGATGGGCGATGCTCCATCCGCTCCGTGCGCAATCGTCAATGGGCCGCGGGGCGCTCGATGTGCTCCACGGTGTATACCGGCAGCGTGTCCTCTTGCCGCTTCAGTTCGAGACCGAGTTTGCCCAGGACCGTGAAGATTGTGGGCAGGCCGGCGAAGGGGTTCGCGGCCGGAGTGGCGTTCGGCGGCGGCGGGGGTAGCCGCATGGGAACCCAGCCTTGCGTGTTTACGGTGAACAGCCCGCTCAGCCCCGTACGATTCACCACCGGTAAATCGGTCCAGTTTCCGATGTAATGGGCAAGGTCGTCCATATCGATGGCTTTGGCATTCAGGGGATGGCCCAAACCGCCCGCAAAGCTATGGCAACCTTCCGGGTCTGTATCGAAAATGCAGTCGTCGTCGGTGGTGGCCGACTTCAGGAGCTTCGCTCCGCTGTTGCCTACGGTGAGGGCATACACTGCCATCGTCTTGTCCTCCATCCGCATCACCAGCTTGAAACGATCGGCCAGCAATCCGCGAATCATTTGCCGTATTCGGTCTCGCACTTCGCCGCCCGGAAGACCGCGCGGAATGGCGTTGACCGGCGCCTTCGCTTCGATGTCGTACCTCTCGCGCATCGTCCAGTCAGGAAGACCCGAAAGAAGCGGCGAGGGATTGGATGGTACGCCGTAAACGTAGCGCAGCAGCGCGAACGCTGAGACCGCGCTTGCAGTCACGTCACCCGTTCTCTGCACTTGCATGCGCTGGCTGCGCGGATCGGCTGAGCCAGCGGGCTTGATTGTGATCGCGTCGAACGATTGCGGCTGCGCGGCGGCGGGCCAAGCCAAGACCAGGTATGCCGCTGCTTGCCGGAACCAGAACGTAGTCGACCCTCCTTTAGCGGGATTGGACGGCGATCATGCGGAATTTGTTTCCGGGATTTGATCTCCGAGATTCGTGATGCGGAGGAGGGGGCTTCTACGCGGCAGTTTCGTTGCACTTCGAGAATGCCGCGGCGCGGCGGCTTCCGCTCAAACAGCCGCTCGAGTCCTGGATATGCCGCCAACCCCGCAGTCCTCTTCCGCGTGGCGGATCTGGCCAATCGAACCCGGAAACCGTCGAGCCAAACAGCGTGGATCTTCGATCTCAGAATGTGATTGCCGCAATGCAGATGCTGGACGCGGCCCAATAGAGCGACCGCCTGAAATCACCAGCCACAGCGTAGCAGATTGCCGATGCCACGTTGCAAAACAAAAGAACCAGCGGAAATACTTTAGTGAGAACTCGCAAGTCTAGGACTCCGAAACATAATCGCCTCTCGGTGATCCATGCACCCCCGCCCAGCGGCGGCCCCGGTTTGAGACGGAAAGGCTTCATACGACCTATTCGACAGGTTGCCGAGACGCTACAGGGGGCTTCAACGTAAAGGTGCTCCGACCGACCAAAGGCGTAGTTGGCAGCAGGGTGAATTCAGCATTTCATTGCAACACAGCCAGCACTGCAACCAGCCCAGCCCTGCCTTCAAAATGCATCATAACACACGGCGCCCTGATTTTAGGAGTTTATAGTCTGAAATAAGGCGAATTGGCCGGATTGTGTGCAATTTCGCGCATAACGACGGTGAAGCCTTCAGGCGGGACCTTCGCTGCTTTGGCGATTCCGCGGGATCACCGCGCTTCGTCTTTGAACGAAAATACCGGCTCGATATCCACCGGAATATCCTTGGTCGCCGACAGCGCCGCCGTCAGCTCGGCGGGCATTTTGTCGTATTTCGTGAACCAGGCTTCCGCACCCGCCCGATCGCCTTGGGCTTCGAACAGCAGCAGCGTCCGCGCCAGGCGTGCGATGGTTGGAGCCATGCGCGTGAAATCGATGCTGTAGCGGCCGGCTGAGTACGACAGGGAGCGGTTCTCCAGCAGGTAGTTGAATTCCATCATCTCCGCGCGGCCGTGAGCCTCGCCGGTGCCGAATCGCAGTGTCCGAAAAAGCCCCGCAACGTACGATGCGTAATATTCCTCGGACCGGTCCTTCGGCAGCGCACCGTGCGCCATCAGCCAATCCAGGTTGAGCATGCCGGTAACATCGGCCTTGGCTTCCTCCAGGCCGGAATAAACCGGCCCCATGGCTTCGCGGATGTCGACTTGCCTGCCGTTCACTCGCGACCAGGAAGGTCCCAGCTCGTGCGAGATCTCGTGCAGCAAGGTGCCGGCCAGGTAGCCGTCGCCCGACGCTTTGGCGGCTTGCGCCGGCGGCATGAGTTTGCGCGCGATGGGCAGGATCACGAAGTTCACGCGGGCGTCCATGAAATTCTTGAAGAAGATTTTCTTGGTGCCTTTCTCCTGGTGGATGCGGGCGTCGTTGGGAAGATTGTCGGCCACCGCCTGGTAGCCGTGAAGCAGGTCGCCGGCACGATACGGTGCATCCATCACTTCCATGGGAGTCAGATGGCCGTGCTTGGACGGGCGGTCGATCGCATCGAGCGGCAGCGCGTCCTGCATGTCGGGGACGTATTTCTGATAGACCGCCAGCTTGCGGCTTTCCTCCTCGCTGCGGATCAGGATGGAGGCGCCGTAGGACGTCTTCACACCGAGCAGGTCGTCGAGATACGTTTCGTAAGGCGCGAAAATGACGTCGAATTTCGGCTCCTGCTCGTCCAGCCACGCCAGGTCGCTCGGGTAGTAGTCATCGCTGAGGAGAGCGTCGGCGCGGAGGTGGAGAAAGTTGGCGAAGCGCGCGTCGGCGGCAAGGGCGGCGGCGTCGCGCAGCGCCTTCGCCATCGGAACCAACTGCTCCTTGTAGGCAACATGATACGGCACGCCGACGAGACGATCGCCCTGCCGGCTGACGACGGTGTACGGGTTATAGATCGCGGCTTTATCGGAGGGATGCTGCGCCACGTACTGCTCGATTTGCGCGCGCGTGAGATCGCGCGGGTAAAGCTCATGCCCGGGCGGCATGGGATCCGCCCCCACAAATGGCCGGTTCTCGTCCAGCAGGTCCCAGCGGCTTCCCATAATGACGAGCAGCCGTTTGATCGCTGGATCCTTGGTTGTCTGGAGCAGGCGATAACCGGCGATGTCGCTCTGCCGCCAGTAGACTTCGTCGAGCAGGCGGCATGCCTCGACGAGTTTCTCGACCATCTGCCGCTCCGCGGGGGAAAGTCCCGCCGCGTGGAACGGCATGTCCACGGGCTTCCATTTGGCCAGCCGTTCGGCCGGCGTCTCGGCCGCTGGCATCGCGATGGCGAGAATGGCCGCGGCACACAGGATGCGTCTTTTCACAAAGGTTATCGTAGCGCGCGGTTCACAAGAGGCGGAACGGCTGGTAGGTGTAAAGATTCTCCGCCATCACCACGCCGTTCACGATATGGCGATGCCGTACCGACGCCGGCATCAGGAAGCCGTGCTCGGATTGGGTGTACACCACCGTGGCTTCGTCGCGGATCTTCTGCTTGTGCTGGACGTCTTCGGCCCAGACTTCGATGCGCAGCGGCAGCAGGTCGGTGCGGCGCACCAGAAGCCGTCCGAAGAGCGGCAGCCGCGCGGCGTTGCGGCCATGGAATTCCAGCTCGCCGCTGGCCGCCGTGATTTGCTTCCAGGCGATCGACCGCACGGGCACGCCTTCGATCTGTCGAGGCGGTTCCTCGCTAAATTGCAGGTTGGCCATGCCCTGCCTGGTGAATGCCAGCAGAACCAGCCCGTAGTCGGTGCCGATATCGACCAGGCCGTAGCTGGCGAAATCTTCGAGCATGCGTTTGCGGGCGCGCTCGTCGGCCGAAAGAACAGTCATGGTCAGGGCATGGCGGGCGCTGGCCTGCGATTGCACCGGAACGCCATCGACGGAAATCACCTGGCGAAACTCCACCAGGTCCGGCGAGTTCGAGTCCTTTAACGTCCCCACGGTGTACTCCGAGACCACCGTATGCGTATGGACCAGTGGCGGCGCGTCCTTCTTGGCAAGGTGGGGCTGGAAATGCGCCGACGGTATGGCGCGTTGCTCCAGCCGTTCTTCGGTGGCTGCCTTGGCGATGTTCTTCTGGAAAGCCGCGGCTTCCTCGGCCGCGCGCGCGAGGACCGGCGCCAGCGGCCCCGCAACCGGGGATGGCGCTTGCGCGGCGCCGTTCGCCGCCAGTACGAGAATCGCCGCCGGAGCCAGCAATGGCCGCATACTATCGATTTTGACGCCTTGTCGCCGCGGTTTGCCAGTTGGTGCGCCGCCAACCACCGGCGGCGTATGATTGCAGTGTGCCGCCGTACAAGTACGTCCTCTCGCTTCCCGAGCGGGTGGTGCGATCGTTGGCGGCACTCTCGGGCGGCTTGCTCCGCGAGTTCGGCAACGTCGCGCTTCCGCCCGCCGTCCGGCGTACCACGCTTTACAAAACCATGGTCGGAGTGGCGCTGCGCTTCATGATCGAGGAAGTCGGCCAGGTGGACGGCGTGTATCCGCCCG
>Ga0335078_10016274_pt1 | contig 11035 bp, 7 predicted proteins | sample Lox_Sample_32_FD_206711 | JGI IMG/M metagenome (GOLD analysis project Ga0335078, IMG submission 206711) | Soil microbial communities from Loxahatchee National Wildlife Refuge, Florida, United States - Lox_Sample_3.2 | ecosystem: Environmental > Terrestrial > Soil > Wetlands | place: USA: Florida...
CTCTGATGCGATGAAGGAGCGGAGCCTCCCGCTCCCTGGCGGATGCTGGAAGTTGCGAAGCATCCGTCTCCACCAGGTAATAGGGAGGCCCCAATGGAGACAGCGTATGACGGCCGTCAGGTCGTCGGGATGGACCTGCACCGGCGCCGGTCGGTGCTGGTGCGCATGACCGAGGACGGCACGCGGCTGGGGATGGCGCGGATCGCTAACAGCCCGGCGGAGTTGTGCAAGGCGATCGCGGAGGCGGGGGAGGCGCCGCGGGTGGTGCTGGAAGCCACCTACGGGTGGTACTGGGCAGCCGATGTGCTGGCCGCGGTGGGAGCCGAGGTGCATCTGGCGCACCCGCTGGGGGTCAAGGCGTTCAGCTACCGCAGAGTCAAGAACGACGAGCGGGACGCGGCCGATCTTGCTGACCTGCTGCGGATGGGCAGGCTGCCGGAGGCGTGGATCGCGCCGCGCGAGATCCGCGAGCTGCGCGAGCTGACCCGCTACCGGCATAAGCTCGCCGGGCTGCGGACCAGCTGCAAAGAGCAGGTGCACGCCGTGCTTGCCAAGCTCGGCATCCCGGTCACCGCATCGGACATCTTCGGCGGCGGTGAGCTGTGGCTGGAGGGGCTGGCGCTGCCGCAGCCGTATGCGGGCAAGGTTGCCTCGCTGCGGATGCTGGCCGGTGAGCTGGCCGGTGAGATCACCTTGCTGGATGCCGTCATCGCCAGCCTGCTCGAACAGCATGACGGCTATCACGCGATCCAGGCGCTGCCCGGCATCGGCCCGGTGCTGGGCGCGGTGATCGTGGCCGAGATCGGCGACGTCCGCCGGTTCAAGAAAGCCGGCCAGCTGTGCTCGTGGGCCGGGCTGACCCCCAGGCACCGCGAGTCCGACGTCAAGGTCACGCGCGGCCACATCACCAAGCAGGGCTCGCCGATCCTGCGCTGGGCCATGATCGAGGCGATCCAGCGGCTGCCCGCCGATACCCCGGTCCGGGCACGCCGCGACGCGATCATCGCCCGCCGCGGCACGCAAGCCCGCAACATCGCCAAGACCGCCGCCGCCCGGCACCTGCTCGCGTGCGTGTTCTACGCGCTGCGCGACGGGCATGTCCGGGCCCTGGACCGGCAGGCGGCATGAGACCCGCCCGGCCGCGGGCAGCGCGTGATCGCCTCCAGGTCTGGCCCCCGCCCCGGCGGCGCGGTCGCGCCTCTGATTGATCCCGCTGCCCGCACGCGGAACGCCCCATGCCCTCGCGGCCGGCAAGCCGCGAGTACCCGAAGGGATGACCGCAGCCAGGCGCTGCCCCTCACACGAGGCCGCCGCTGGGGCGCACGCACAACCACATACCCGGCATCCCGCCACCCCCCATGATCGGAGCGCGGGCACCCCCGCCTCAAGGACGCCTTCGGCGCCGCTGCGCGGCCGGGCTGCCACCCGGTCCTTGACCCGGGCCCGCCCGCTCACCCAGAGGGCACCAGCCGGGAAGCAGGGGCACATCCAGGCCCGCAGCCACCACGCCGACGGGCTATTCAAGCGTGCCTGAAACGAGCCAGGAACCACTCAAAACAGGGCAATCAGCCCCTTGACACGGCTCCGCTCCTTCAGGGATGACCTGGACCTTTGGTCGGGACGGCCGGATTTGAACCGGCGACCCCTTGACCCCCAGAGGAAGTGGGGTTTGGCGTCTGTCCAGGTCAGTCCTGAGCACCTCGAGCCTGTCGAAGGATGCCTCCTGGCGAGCACTCCGGAGGGCCGCGCCTACCGGCGGTTCGCGCGGATGTTGTCCTCATCGGAGGAGTCCGCGACGATCCAGCGCGACCTGGACCAAGTGCTGGTCGCGCCATTCGTACGTGACCACATCACCCCGGTCCAGCGGCAGTCGCTGGAAGCGGTGTTCTCAACGCTGATGAGTGCCGAACTGGATGTTCAGGATGCCTACGTGCGCTGGACCGCGTCGTTGCGGCGCGTGCTCGCCAGGGCCGCGCACGGGCAGCACGCGCGGCTGCTGTCCATGTCGTCGCCGGCGCTCGATGCGGCAGCAGAATGGGTGGCGGCCACTGCAGGCACATCAGTACCCCCAGCAGCAGCACCGCGTCGTAAACCTCGCCGCCAGTCACCGCGCCGAGGCTGCCGGCCGAACCCTCGCGCAATGTGACGCGGCCCTGCACCTCGGCAGGCTCGGCGGCACGCGCGGCCCGGAAGACGCCGCGCATGTTCGGGTCGGGCTCGACCGCGAGCACCTCATGGCCCGCGCGGGCCAGCCGGATGGACTGCGTCCCCTGCCCGGCGCCCACATCGAGGACTCGCGCGGAAGGCGCCCGCAGGTGCTTATCGAGCTGGCGGGAGATCATCTCTTGCCGGACCACGTTACGCACGTTTCCCAGCCGGCCGAGCCAGGCCATACGACCATCACCGAACGTGCTGCCAGCGCCCGCGTCGCGAGGATTCACCATCGCGACGACATCATATTGATCGTCGGCCCGTTGCGGACCCAGCGGGCGCTCGGTCCCTCCGGGCGGTTATCGCGGCGTCCCCCGCACAGGGGATGCGCCGCGCCCGCGTCCCTCGTGGAGTGGCCGCGAAGACGGCTCCGTGGCGTGACGACCCGGCCCGCCCTTGCGTCCTAACCTGTGGCGCATGGGAGCAACCATCGGTTTCAGCAACCTGCACAAGCGTTTCGGCGCGACAGTGGCGCTGGCGTTTCCGCTCAGGCTGCCCACGGTGCCGTCATGATCCCGCGATCGCGCCTCCTCGCCCCTGCCACAGTTCTGTGCGTGGTCGCGACCATGGCGCTGGCCACGGCCTGCTCATCGAGCGTCAGCAGGCCACAAGCGGGACCTGCGAGTGGGCCCGCCCGATCCGCGAATGGCCCCGCCCGGTCCGCGAGCGGGCCGGCCGGCTGTGGCTCCTGCTACACGCCCCAGCAGCTTGAGGCAGCCTATGGCGTCCAGCCGCTCCTGCGGCGGGGGATCGACGGTCATGGCGAGACCGTGGTGCTGCCAGAACTCGCCGAAACACGGCTGGACCCGCCCTTGGTCACTGACATGCGTCAGGACATGGCGGCCTTCGACGAGATGTTCCACCTTCCGGGCGCGCGGCTGCGGCTCGACACCGCGCTCGCCGGCGCTAGCTCTCCCTGGCTTGCCTTCGGGGAGGAAGTGCTGGACGTGGAACTAGTGCACGCGCTCGCCCCGGACGCCACCCTCGTCATCCTCCTGCTCCCGTCAACGTCCCTGGACAACACGCCGGACGCGGTCGCCGCCGCCGTCGCCGACCTCCGGCTGGGCCCGGCCCTCGGTAGCGTCATGTCGATCAGCGCCGCGGGACAGATCGGCGGCGAGCACTGCGTAAGCCGCGCGCAGGCCGACCGGGTGAACGAGGCGCTCCGGGCGGCCGTCGACCGTGGCATGACGGTAGTCGCCGCCTCGGGCGATATAGGAGCGGCGGCCTATCAGTGCGATGTCTACTCGGCCCTGACCGGCACCGTGCCTGTCACCCCAGTCAAGGGGGTCAGCCTGCTGGCCTCCGATCCGCTGGTCCTCGGCGCCGGGGGCACCAGCCTGACCGCCAGCCATGCCACCGGCGCCTGGATCAGCGAAACGGCGTGGGGCCTGGCGTCTGGAAACCCCGGGAACAGCGGCGGGTCCTTCCAGGCCTCCGGCGGCGGGTTCAGCCAGTTGTTCGCGCGGCCCGCCTACCAGGCCGACGTCCCTGGCATTGGCGCTGCCCGGGGGGTTCCCGATGTGTCCGCCGATGCCAGCGACCGCACGGGCGTGGCGGTCGTCTTCAGCAGCGGAACCCAGGACACGGTCCAGAGCCATGGCGGGACCAGCGCCAGCGCCCCGATCTGGGCAGCGCTGATCGCGCTAGCCGACCAGTACGCGGGCCGCCACCTCGGCTTCATCAACCCGGCCATCTACCAGATCGCCCGCGGTCCCCACTACCACCAGGCATTCCACGACATCACCACGGGCAACAACACCGTGCAGTTCCCGCCCACGACGATAACCGGCTACCAGGCCGGGCCGGGCTGGGATCCCGTCACCGGCTGGGGCAGCCCGAACGCGCAGGTGCTCGTGCCCCTGCTTGCTTCCCACTGACGAAGCCGGCCCTGGTTCCAGCGTGGTGCTGCTGGGCCTGCTGCGGTCGTGCTTGCGCGGCCTGAGCCGCGGCTGCAGGCGGGAAGTACCTGAGCGCGCTGACTGTCGGGCTGCTCAGGCCCAATGGGTGGAGCAGGAGATGGCCGAACTGCTCGGCCAGTGACGATTGAATGGTCGCCTGCGGTTAGGGCCTCGGCGCGGCACTTTATAGAGGATCAAGACGGGATGCGCGCTCTTGGCGTGGCTGTCGCCCGGTCGGCGTTGACTGGCGTTGACCCCCAGGCACGAATCCAGTATCTGACCCGGTCCGGAGGAGTCGGATGCTGAGCCTCTGATCTGCGGCGACGTTCCGCAGGTGTCGCAGTGGGCCGAGGCGAGTCTGAGCACGTTGGCTCCCGGAGTTGGCTCCCATGAGCCTCTGGCGGATCAGGCTCCCTGGGGGAGTCTTGTTCCGCCGCATGAGAGGCGGTGATCGCGGAGGTTTCGGGGGCAACGAACGCATCAGCCCGGGGTGTGCGGGCCATCGAGGTCGCTACCGGTTAGCAACGGCCGGGGACGGTCCAGCAGTATGCGCGGTCCGCAGAGCCTATGAGCCGACGAGGCGGCCCTGCGGTCCGGGTCGAAAGAGTTATTCGTACAGGTCAGGAGACTACGCAACGCGCTGTGATACTCCCGCCATCAGCACCACAGATAGCGCGTTCGTGCCGTTCGGGGAGGGGTGCGTCGGGCGGTCGGTTACAGCCGGAGTTAACGATCTTGACGAAACCTTAACGGCTGCCCTCTCAGTCCTAACAGCTCTCATGCAGCGGGGCCGGGTGGGAGATGCCTAACGTCGAAAGTGATCAAACCGCTGCTCATCAGCGGGGCGTCGTCCAGGCCACGTGCCGGGCCTGGGTTGCCGGCTTGGTCGGAGGTGGCGCGCCGTGGCCCTGCGCAAGGCGGCCAGCCTGCCCGGCATTGGTGGGGCCACCGGCCTTCCAGAGAGTTCCTGGTATTCGGTCAAGCGGCGGCTGCTCGGGCCGCCGCTGGCCAGCGAGCAGCTGCAGGTGGAGCGGCTGTCCAAGCCGCTTGGCCTGGGCGTGCTGTCGTGTGACGGGATCTCGTCGGCGAACTACGGCTCCGAGCTGATCCTGCACGAGTTGCTGCCCTTTTTCGGGCTGGCAGCGTTCTCGCTGCTGCTGCCGATGACGGGCGTGATCTTGCTTGGCGTCACCTTGGTGGTGCTGTCCTACCGCGAGGTGGTGACGGTCTACACCCGGGCGGGCGGCTCGTACGTGGTCGCCCGGGAGAACTTCGGCCCGCGTGTCGCGCAGGTGGCGGCGGTAGCGCTCATGGTGGACTACGTGGTCACCGTCGCGGTGCAGACCGCCGCCGGCAGCGCCGCGATCTTGTCAACGTTCCCGGCCCTGGCCAGGCCCCTGGGCGATACAACGACGCTGCTGCTCATCGCGGTCACCGCGACCCTGGTCATGTGCTACGTGAACCTGCTCGGGGTGCGGGAGAACGGCAAGACATTCGCGGTCCCGACCTACCTGTTCTCCGCCTCGGTGGGCCTGATGATCATCGCCGGACTGTACCGCGAGGCGTTCGGCGGCGGGCTGCCGCACGTGACCTGGCAGACCGGGACGGTGCCGGTCGGGCACCACCCCGGCGGACTGCTCACCTTCATGGCCATCTACATCCTGGGGCGAGCGTTCGCCAACGGCGGCTCCTCGCTGACCGGGATCGAGGCAGTCTCCAACGCGGTCAGCGCGCTGCGCCCGCCCGAGGGCCGCAACGCCCGCCAACTGCTGGTGACCCAGGGGGCCATCGTCGCCTTCCTGATCGCCGGGATCTCCTGGCTAGCGCACATCACCCATGCGGTCCCCTACGTGAACGGCTTCCCGACCGTGCTGTCCCAGGAGGCCAAGCTCATCTTCGGCCCCTCCGCCGCAGGCCGGGTGCTGTACTTCCTGGTCCAGGCCGGGGCCATCTCGATCCTGTTCACCGGCGGCAACACCAGCTTCAGCGGCTTCCCGTTCCTGACCAGCTTCGTCGCCGGGGACTCCTTCTTGCCCCGGTGGCTGTCCAAGCGCGGCCACCGGCTGGTCTTCTCCAACGGGATCATCGTGCTGACCGTGCTCGCGCTCGCGCTGCTGCTGGCGGTCGGCGCCAACACCAACAACCTGGTCCCGTTCTACGCGATCGGCGTGTTCACCGGATTCTCGATGGCCGGGTTCGGCATGGCCAGGTACCACCGCAAGACCAAGGAGCCTGCCTGGCGCCGCCGACGTGTCATCAACTTCACCGCCGGGGTATACACCGCGCTGGTCGTGGTGATCTTCGCGGTCGTCAAGTTCACCGAGGGCGCCTGGCTGGTCGTGGCGGTGTTCCCGGTCATGGTGTTCCTGCTCATCCGGCTCAACCGGCAATACCGCCGAGAGGCCGGCGTTGTCGAGGCCATCAGTGCCGGCAAGCCGCCCGATCCGCCGAACTTCGCCCGCCGGACCGTGCTCGTCTTGGTTGACGACTTCGACCTGGCGGCGATCGCCGCGCTGCGTTACGCGCGCAGCCTGCGTCCCACCGCGCTGCGGGCGGTGCACTTCGTCATCGACCAGCCCAAAGCCGACTACCTGCTGGCCCAATGGCAGCGCGCCCACCGGGGCATCCCCCTCGACCTGGTGGACTGCCCACACCGGCGGATCGAACGGGCCGCCGGCGAACTCGCCGCCAAAGAGGCCTGCCTGCCCGGCAGCCAAGTCACCGTGCTACTGCCGCGGCGCAGTAGCCGGCCGCTGCTCGGCCGGCTCCTGCACGACCGGACCGCCGACAAGATCGCCGGGGTGGTAAGCCGGATACCGCGCTCCGCGGCCATGATCATCCCCTTCGACATAACAGCCCGGATCGATGTACTGCACGACCATGAGGCCAGCCCTAACGGGAAAGCCGAGCTCGCCCAGGCCGTGTCGGCCAACGGCGACGTTCACCGGGCGGCCGAGGCTTCAGGCGTTATCCAGATCTCCGCTCTGACCAGCACCCGCCGGGCCACCGTGACCGGCCGGGTGCACACCGTCGAATTCCGCCCAGTGGAAGGCAGCTCCGTCCTGGCCTGCGTGATCACCGACACTAGCGGCGAACTCACCGCCCTGTTCTACGGCCGCAGCCACATCATCGGCCTCCGGCCCGGCAGTAACATCCGGCTCCGCGGCGCAGTCGGCATCACCAGCACTGGCGCCGTCATGACCAACCCCGCCTACGAACTACTCGACTGATATCGGGTGTGCGGCTCGTCCGGGCCGCCGACGGCTCGGTGTGACTCGAGCCGGCTCTCGGCCACTGTTTGGCGCACTGACTCGGCCTCGGCGTGGACAAGGGCGAGATCGGCCGGCTGTGCGACCTCTCGCTCGGCGTCGGCGAGGACGATGCGCGCCTGTTCTTCGATCGCTGCGCACCGGTCGGGATCGTCACCAGCCACGGCAGCGCAGCTACCTAGCAAGCGAAGCAGCGCGTGAGCGACGGTGGGCTCGCGGGCGCCGTAACGACGGATGAGCCCGCACATGACGGCGAGGTAGTCGGTAAACCGCCGCCCTGGGACGATCACCATGGCGCCGTGGTCACCCCGGAGGACATGGTTTCCTAGTGGGCGCCTAGCAAGGGCACAAAAGATCACCGACAAGTGATCGACAGCCTGAACCGCGGTGTAGGGATCGTTGACCGCCGGGGATAGTGCTTTGCACGCGACGTCGACCAGTTGCCGGATGCCGAGCGCGGCATCTTGCTCGTGGGTTCTCTCGAAGCCGACCCGGACCGCGGCATCCAGGACCGGCGAGAAGACCCGCCAGTCAGGGGCGGGATCGCCTGGCGAGTCGTGCCAGATCCATGCCAGCGTCGTGCCGGCCACCACATGCTCACCGACCCGGGGCCGCAGCCGCAGGCAGACCCCGTGCTCGTCGGCATAGGCGAGCAACTGGCGAGGACGTACCTTCTGCACGTACCCGGAGTGCGGGGACGTGACCGGCACTGCCCGCGCGGGGGTTTCGGGTGCATCCTGGCCGCCGGCGAACAGCCCGTCCCGGATCACCGAGAGGGTGCTGCGTTCCACCACGTTCATGATCGCATCGACCTGGATGGAGTGGACGAGGTGGTCGGCGAAGTACACCAGCAAACCGAGGCTGGCGAACAGCAGGACAAGCGCACCGCTGACCGCCAGCCGGGGAAAGCTGGCGGTGTCGTGACCACCCGAGATACCGACGGTGTACAGCCCGGCCGCGCTGTAGGCGAACGTCGCCACAAAAGCGCTGAGCACGATCTGATTCGGCCGGTCCCGCAGAAAGTTGCGCAACAGCCGGGGCGAGTACTGGGTCGACGACAGTTGCAGCGCCACCACCGTCAGGCCCAGCAGCAGCGCGATGACCGTCACCATCGTCCCGGCAATTCCGATCAGCAAGGTCCGGGCATCGCCAACAGTCCCCTTAAATGCCAACGGTGAGTGTAGGCCGACGCTCACAAGAGACAACAGGGAACCGGCTGCCAAGGCGACCAGTACCGACAGCGTGGGCAGCACCCACAGCGACCCGCGAGCATACTCCGACAACGCATCACGACGGATCATCTCCAGCCTCCCGCCCGCCGGGTGCTTGCCCCGCCGACCAGCCGTACAACCCAGTCTCCGCCAACACCAGGGCCGAGGGCTAACAACGGCCCCACCCGGCCTGGCTGCCGGGTGACGACTCTGCGCTCCAGGTGGAGAGGGTCAGCCGGCTGCTGCTGGCAGAGCAGGCCCCGCCGCGCCCCGTTGCTGCCCGGCAAAGACGCGGTGGCTTTCCTCGATATCGACTCGATGCAAAACGGGTCTACGGGGCACCACAAACAGGGCGCGGCGTTCGGGCACACCAAAATCCAGGGGAAGAGCCTGCTGGTCAGCGGGCTGAACGCGCTGGCCGCCACGATCAGCACGCCGCTGGGCGCACCGGTGGTCGCCGCCACCAGGCTGCGCGGCGGCCACGCCGCCTCCTGCCGCGGCGCCGCCACCTTCGCCACCCAAGCGGTGTGCACGGCCAGGGCGTTCTTCTCGGTGATCGTGCAGATGAACCCCCACGTCAAGGCGGCCATCGCAGCCATCGGCGATGATGCCTGGACGTCGATCAAATACCCTCGCGCCCTTGTGGACAATCAACTGCGCTGCTGGGTCTCCGATGCCGCTGTGGCCGAGGTGAAATACACCGCGTTCACCTCCACCGATCAGCCCATCACCGCACGGCTCATTGTGCGGCGAGTCCAGACCTCAACCGCAAGGCCATCGAAGGCCACGACGAGTTGTTCCCGGTCTGGCGTTACCACGCCGTGTTCACCGACTCCCTTTCGTGATGCTCCGGGCCAAGGCCCAGCACTGTGACCACGCCCAGGCAGAGCAGGTATTCGCCGATCTGGCCGATGGCCCCCTGGCACACCTGCCCTCTTCAGTTCAGAAGGAGGTGGGCTACCAAAGCGCTGCTGTACCGCTGTGCTGTACTAGTCGTACAGGCATTCGAAAAACTCGTCGGGACGGCCGAATTTGAACCCGGTGACCCTTGACCCCCAGGCACGAATCCGGTGTCTGCCCAGGTCTGAGGCAGTCGGGCGGGGAGCCTCTCACATGCGGCAACGGTCGGGCTGGGTCGGGACCGGTGGAGGAGAAACTGAGTGTGTTGGCTCCCGTAGCTGGCTCCCAGGGGATTCCTGGCAGACAGTGCTTAACCCCGAACGCCGGGGTCATCTGACCAGGCTGTTCGCTCCGTGTAGCCTGGTTCGCGGGAGGAGGTGGCCGCAGTGTCAGAGGCTGACGCACATGGGACGGGTTCCGGTGGGACAACCCAGGAGCGTGACAGGGAAGAAGTCCTAAATGCGGCGCGGCCCCTGCCCGCCGATGAGGAAGTGCTTATCGGTGACCTCACCGAGGAAGAGGATCGCCTCTTCCTCGAGGCCATCATGAGCGCATGAATCTGGGTGCGCGCGGGCCCGTCGTCCTTGATACCGGAGTGTTTGGCGCCCGGCTGACACCGAGCGGTCGGTTACTCGCCGCGCTGTACCGGCCGATGCTGGAAGGCCGGCCGACAATTATCTCCTTCGTCACCGTTGCCGAACTTGAGTACGGAGCCAGGCTGGCCGACTGGGGCCCCGACCGGCTCCGGCGGCTGGAGTACGAGGTTGGCCGGGCAGAGATCGTCTGGCTGGGCCGCATCTCACCGAGGTATATGCCACGTTGCGGGCCTGGTGTGTCAGGACGGGGCATGGCTTGGGCCAGAAAGAACATGAGGCGGATCGCTGGGTGGCGGCGACAGCGCTGTGGCTTCAGATCCCTCTGGTCGCCCACGATCGGATCTTCGCCAACGTCAACAACCTTGAGCTGCTAACGAAGCTCGGCGAGTAGGCGACAGCTCGGTCTCGGGCAATTCCTCAACCAGGGGAGCAGCTACTCACGCTGCGCGTTCATGATCCATTCCAAATGGTCGGGCCCTGCTCCTTCAGGGATGCGGAACCACACGTAATTACTCAGGCCTGTGACCACGGTTCGGGTTGGGATGCTGCGGTAAAGCGCCCGGCGCGTCTGCGTGGAGCTGCGCGAGAATATCGGCGGCGGCAGACATGATGTTACATGAGTTCGCCCTGGGTCATTCTCGCCGACACCCGTCCGGCCTTGGGGCGGTGGTTATCGACCCGAAGCACCTCTGGACGACGTCAAGCCCCAAGCTGATCTCCGGTGAGTCGGCGGGGGTCGGCTGAGGCACGCCGTCTACCGGTAGCCGCAGGTCCCCAGCCCATTGGTGGGGCATTTGGTGAGACTCGCCTTTTGTGGGCCGCTATCTTGTTGGATTTTTAGCCTTCTACTTAGTGGGTGACCCCATATGTTCGTCGGGGGCTGTCAGGCGGCCTCTGGCAGGGGGGTGGGTTCCTGGTGGGCGCTGATTCGCTGGAGGAGCCCGGCC
>Ga0335078_10016275_pt1 | contig 11035 bp, 7 predicted proteins | sample Lox_Sample_32_FD_206711 | JGI IMG/M metagenome (GOLD analysis project Ga0335078, IMG submission 206711) | Soil microbial communities from Loxahatchee National Wildlife Refuge, Florida, United States - Lox_Sample_3.2 | ecosystem: Environmental > Terrestrial > Soil > Wetlands | place: USA: Florida...
GTCGGCGAGCGGCACCGCCAGGTTCGCGCCGCGGCCCAGGCAGCTGACCGTGGCGACGGCCAGGCCCAGGTAGAGCACCGCGGTCACGGTGAACGCGATGCCGATGACCCGGCCCAGCCGCCCCGGGCGCAGCCGCCCGGTCAGCGGGGCCACGGCCTCCCAGCCGACGAACGAGAGCATCAGGGTGGAGGCCGCCCGGCCGACGGACAGCCAGCCGTGCGGGGCGAACGGGGTCCAGTTGGCCGGGCGGGCCGCGTGCGCCGAGCCGGCCACCGCGGTCACCACCACCGCGATCAGCAGGGCGACCAGCAGCAGCTGGGCCAGCGCGCTGGCACGGACCCCGCCGAGGGCCAGCCCGAGCACGCCGAGCAGCAGCCCGGCGGCGATGGCGGCGCGGGCCAGCGGGCCGCCCCCGGTCAGCGCGGTCACGTAGCTGGCGCCGATGAGGCAGACGATCGGCGCCCCGGAGATGACGCCGGCCAGGAACCACCACCGGGTCACCGCGGCGGCGCGGCGGCCCAGCCCGGCCGCGGCGTAGCCGGCCGCGCCGGCCGCGCTCGGCACCTTCCGGCCCAGGGACGCGAACACCGTGGCGAGGATGGCCGACAGGCCGAGCAGGGCCAGCCAGGCGATGATCGAGGCCGGGCCGGCCTGCTCGGCGGCCAGTCCTGGGAGCAGCAGGAGTCCCGGCCCGAGCAGGGCTCCGATGTAGAGCGCGGTGGCCCGCGGCACCGACAGCGGGAGGGTCTGTGCAGGTGAGGTGCTCATGCATCCATGATGTGCGAAAACCCATCGCATCCGATGGCAAAGATTGTGCTGCTTGGTTAGTGTCATGCAACTCTGTACGGCAGATCTGGCGATAGGATCATTTTTATGCCACCGCCATCGGGAGACCGCATCGACCGGGCCATCCTGGCCGCGCTGCAGCGCGACGGGCGCATCGCCAACATCGATCTCGCCGAGGCGGTCTCGCTGTCCCCCTCGGCCTGCCTGCGCCGGGTCAAGGCGCTGGAGGCCAGCGGCATCATCGAGGGCTACCACGCCGAGATCAGCCGGGCCAAGGCCGGCCTGGGCCTGACCGCGTTCATCGGCCTGACCGTGGCGGGCCACTCGCGCGAGACCTCGCTGCAGGTCGAGCGGGCGCTGACCGCGATCCCGGCCGTGGTCAGCTGCCACGTGGTCTCGGGCACCGATGACTTCATCGTCGAGGTCGCGGTGCATGACCTGGCCGACTACGAGCGTGTGCTGCTGGACCAGGTGCTGGCCATCCCGGCGGTGCTCCAGGCCCGCACCACGTTCGCCATCCGCACCGTGCTCAGCCGCGGCCCGGTGCCCCTGTCTCACTGGCGCTGACCGGTACCTGGTTTCGGGCATACCTGGTTTCGGGGCGCGGCGGGCGGGGAGCCTACAGTTCTTTACGTGCGTAGCAGGGCAAAGTAGCGTCGGAAGCGTTCGGTGCGCAGAAGGGCGTGATATGACCGCACAGGAAACGGCGTGGCAGGCTGCGGAATCGGCGGCGGCGGTGCTGGCCCCGGATGCCGACGTGCTCGGATCGGTAGACGCGGCGGGTCTTGGCACCTCCACGTTCGCGGTGATGCGGCGCGCCGCCGCCAAGCCGGGCGCCACGGCGTCCGCGGCGCTGCGCTTCTGGACCAGCATGGCCACGGCCGGGCCGGTCGCCGCGGCTCGCTGGATGGGCATGGACGCGCCGCCGCCGGTCCCCGTCCCGGACGGCGACAAGCGGTTCGCCGACAAGACCTGGACCGACAACCCGGCCTTCTTCGCCCTCAGGCAGGTCCACCTGGCCACGTCACGGCTGGTCAGCGACCTGCTCGAGGCCGGAGCGGGGAACGCCGTGGACGACGCCAAGGCCGCGCTCGCGACCGGCTTCCTGATGGACGCGCTGGCGCCGACGAACTTCCTGTTCACCAACCCGGCCGCGCTCAAGCGGGCGTTCGAGACCGCCGGGGCCAGCGCGGTCGCCGGGGCCAGCCACCTCGTCGACGACCTGCTCAACAACAACGGTCGGCCGCGCCAGGTCGACACCCGGCCGTTCCGGGTCGGCGAGAACCTCGCCGCCACCCCGGGCAAGGTGGTGTTCAAGAACCACCTGATGGAGCTCATCCAGTACGCGCCGCAGACACCCCAGGTCCGTTCGGTTCCGGTGCTGGCGAGCCCGCCGTGGATCAACAAGTACTACGTCATGGACCTGGCGCCCGGCCGCAGCTTCCTGGAATGGGCGGTCCAGCACGAGCGCACCGTGTTCGCGATCTCCTACCGCAACCCGGACGCCTCCATGGGCCGCACCACCCTGGATGACTACCTCATCAACGGCCCGCGGGAAGCGCTCGACGTCATCGGCGAGATCACCGGCGCGCCCAAGATCGACATCATCGGGCTGTGCCTGGGCGGCGCGCTCACCGCCATGCTGGCCGCCTACCTGGCCGAGAAGGGCGACGACCGGATCGGCACCATCACGCTGCTCAACACCCTGCTCGACTACAGCGAGCCCGGCGTCCTCGGCGCCTTCACCGACGAGAAGACGGTGCGGCGGCTGGAGAAGCAGATGGCCAAGAAGGGCGTCCTGGACGCCAGCCAGATGTCGGGCACCTTCGACATGCTGCGCGCCAACGACCTGATCTTCAACTACGTGGTGTCCAACTGGCTGATGGGCCAGGACCCGCCGGCCTTCGACATCCTGGCGTGGAACGGTGACAGCACCCGGATGCCGGCCGCCATGCACTCCTTCTACCTGCGCTCGCTGTACATGCGCAACGAACTGGCCCGGGGCGAGCTCGAGCTGGTCGGCGAGGAACTGTCGCTGTCGTCGGTCAAGAACGACACGTACGTGGTCGGCGCGATCAACGACCACATCGTGCCCTGGCACGGGTCCTACAAGACCGGGGCGCTGATGGGCGGCGACGTCCGCTACGTGCTGTCCAGTGGCGGGCATATCGCCGGCATCGTCAACCCGCCCGGCCCGAAGGCCTGGTACGAGGCGGCGGAGGACACCGGTTTCGACGCCGAGGGCTGGCGCGCCGCGAACAGCAAGCACCGCGGCTCGTGGTGGGAGGACTGGACAGAGTGGTCCAGTGCCCGCGCGGGCGAGCACATCAAGCCGCCGCACATGGGGAGCAAGCAGTACCCGGCCATCGCGGACGCCCCAGGCGAGTACGTGTTCGGGTAACGCAGGCTGCCCCGACGACACCGATCGATCGGAGGTAAGAACGTGGCAGACATGACCGGGCAGGTCGCGCTGGTGACCGGAGGGACCCGCGGCATCGGGCTGGCGATCTGCGAACGGCTGATGAACCGCGGCGTCACGGTCGCGGCCGGGTACGCCGGCAGGCACGACCTCGCCCAGCAGTTCGCCGACAAGTACGCCGACCACGGCGTGAGCATCCACCAGGGCAACATCGGCCGCCACGATGACTGCGCACGGGTGATCGACGAGGTCCTGAGCCAGTACGGGCACCTGGACATCCTGGTCAACAACGCCGGCATCACGGTGGACAAGACGGTGCGGAAGATGTCCTGGCAGGAGTGGGATCACGTCATCCACGTCAACCTGTCCGGCGCGTTCTACCTGTCCCAGGGGGTCCTGCAGACCATGCTCGACCGCAGCTACGGGCGGATCATCTACATCTCCTCGGTGATCGGCTCGTCCGGCGGGTTCGGCCAGGCCAACTACGCATCGGCCAAGTCCGGCCTGTTCGGGCTGACGATGAGCCTGGCCCTGGAGACGGCTTCGAAGGGCATCACGGTCAACGCGGTCACGCCCGGGTACATCACCACCGACATGACCGCGGCGGTGCCGCCGAACGTGATGGAGAAGCTCGTCGCGAATATCCCGGTGGGCCGGCTCGGCGAGCCGAACGAGGTCGCCCGGGTGGTGGAGTTCCTCGCCGATCCCGAATCGGCCTACATCACCGGCCAGGTCTACCCGGTCAACGGCGGCCTGTACATGTAGGTGGTTCGCCGGGGCCGCTGCTAGGTTTCAGAGATGGCTGAGGCACAGGCGGGGGACCCGGCGGGGTTCGCCAGGCGGATGCTCGGCACCATGAACGAGGCCGCGCTGGCCCTGATGCTGAGCGTGGGCCACCGCACCGGGCTGTTCGACGTGATGTCCGCGATGCCTGCGGCGACGAGCGCCGAGATCGCCGCCCGGGCGTCGCTGGACGAACGGTACGTCCAGGAATGGCTGGCCGCGATGACCACCGGGCGGATCGTCGACCACGACGGCGCGACCGGGTCGTACTCGCTGCCCGCCGGGCATGCCGCCTGGCTGACCCGGGCGGCCGGCATGCACAACCTCGCGGTCGGAATGCAGTACATCGGGCTGCTGGCGGGGGTGGAAGACCAGATTGTGGAGTGCTTCCGCCACGGCGGCGGGGTGCCGTACTCGGCGTTCCCGAAGTTCCAGGCGCTCATGGCCGAGGACAGCGGCGCCGTTCACGACGCCACGTTGATCGGCGTGACGCTGCCGCTGGTCCCCGGCCTGATGGAGCGGCTCAGGGACGGTATCGACGCCGCGGACGTCGGATGCGGTTCGGGCCACGCGGCTAACCTGATGGCCGAGGCGTTCCCCCGATCGCGCATCACCGGCTTCGACTTCTCCGACACCGGGCTCGCCGCGGCGGCGGCCGAGGCCGAGCGCAAGGGCCTGGCCAACGTGCGCTTCGAGAAACGCGACGCCGCCCGGCTCGGCGAGAGCGCCCGGTTCGACTTCATCACCACCTTCGACGCGGTGCACGACCAGGCCCGGCCGGACCTGGTGCTGGCCGGGATCGCCCGGGCGCTGCGCCCCGGCGGGGTCTACCTGTGCGTCGACACCTCCGCCTCCAGCCAGCTCGCGGAGAACCTAGACCACCCGCTCGGGACGTTCCTGTACACCGTCTCGTGCATGCACTGCATGACCGTTTCGCTGGCCGACGGCGGTATGGGCCTGGGCACGATGTGGGGAGAGCAGACCGCGCGCCGCCTGCTCCGCGAGGCGGGCTTCACCTCGATCGAGGCGAGGCGCCTGGACGACGACATCGTCAACGCCTACCTCATCGCCAGCAAGGATTTAAGGCGGCCCGGGCCGGTGCGGCCAGTGCAGCGGTGGCATTGGTGATCGCCGGGACCATCACCGCCCTGGTCCTGATGCGCCAGCAGAGCCAGCGGCTAGAACGCGCTGCTCAGCAGGGCGCCGTGGAGCGGAAGATCTTGGCGCCGCTGCCGGTCAGCGGGCCCTGGACGCCGCCAAGCGGCACGCCGTCGTCCCACCGGTACACGATGACCCAGACGTCGGCGGCCCGGGGGCTGATCTCGAGGTTGGGCGCGATGAGGGTGACGTTGCCGTCCTGGTCCGCGGTCGCGTCCGCCAGGTCCGATGAGGCGATGTACTGGCCGCCGCAGGTGCCCTCGAACAGGCCGTAACGCTTGCCAGGACTGGCGTGCCGGCCGTACACCAGCAGCCAGGTAAGCGGCGCCGAGCCCGGCCGCAGGCCGATGGACATGGCGACCACGGAGAACGATCCGCCCGGGAGCGTGAACACGGCGTTGCCGGAAACGGCGGGCAGGTCCGGCCCCGCGGCGGCCGCCGCCGGGGCCGGCGTCTGAGCCGGCGTCTGAGCCGGCGTCTGGGCCTGCGCCTGGTGGCGGGCCGTCCCCAGGGCGGCGCGGAGATCGCTGATCGTGTGGTCCCGGTGGGCCAGGAGCAGCGCCAGGTAGCCCGTCACGGCCAGGCTGGCGAGCACGATCCCCAGCGCGGCGATCGCGATCCAGCGGGTGCGTCCCGGCCGGGGCCACCGGACGCCGGGGCGCCAGTGCGGCCCGGACGACAAGATATCCGGTTGCTCATCCATGACCCACCACCAGCCGCCTTCCCGTCCCTACCAGTCTTTCCTGGTCAGCCGAGGCTATGCGCGAGTTTCCCCGGCCGGGGAACAGAACGTGACCTCGGGATACCGTGGCGACGGCTGGTCCAGCAGGGCTTGCGGCGTGCCGCGCAGGTGCTGGTCGAAGAAGGCCCGGACGTAGGCGCGGGTGATGTCCAGGGACCGGGCTCCGGACAGGCCGGCGTCGGTGTCGATGCCGATCTGATCGGCCAGCAGCGCCAGGTCGGTGAAGGAGGCGTGTACCGCGCCGGACACCACGAGCCACCGCTTCCACCCGGTCAGGAGTTTCCAGTCGCGCTCCCAGGTGGTCACGGCGCCTCTCAGGAGTTTCCAGTCCCGAGTCCCGGGTGCTACGGCGCCTCCGCCTCCCGGGGTGTAGTTGGATTGCTTGCCCAGGAACAGGAATGGCCGGGACAGGCCGTGGTCCGGGATCGGGGCGTCAGTGGCGCCGTCCATGTCGATGCCCGCGCGGATGCGGGAGTCGGCCACCATGGCGGCGATGGCGGCGGCGCCGCCGGCGGAGTGGCCGGCCATCGCTATCCGGGACGGGTCGATCAGCCCGGCGCCCGGCCAGGCCGGGTGCGCACGGGTCAGCTCGCCGAGCACGAAGGAGACATCGGCGGCCCGGCCTGCCCCTAGCTTCTCCTTGAATTCCTTGTCCCTGCGTCGTGCCTCACGGGCCAGGCAGGTGGTGATCCGCCCGTCGGGAAAGGCCGTGCCGAAGCTCTCGTAGGTGTGATCAATTCCGGCCACGACGTAGCCGTGGCTGGCCAGGTCCTCGGCCAGGGCGGTTAGCGTGCTGCGGGAGTTGGTGAAGCCGGGCGAGAGCACCACGAGGGGGAGGGCGCGCTGGCGCCCGGCCGGCGTGGCGTCGACGGCCGCGTTAGTCCGGACCGTGCTCAGCGCGTCTGGCGCGACGCCGGTGATGCCCCTGCTCGTGAGCTGGAGTTCGGATTCCGCTGGCGTCATGTACGGGGCGCGGCGCCCGTCCGGCGAGGTTGCCGGATACCACAGGGAGATCATCAGCTCTCGTGCGCTGACCCCCGCGGCCCAGGGATCGGGGCGGGAGGTGTCTATCAGGCGCAAGGACGTGGTGCCGACCGGGCCCGGGCCGGTCGGCTCAGGCAGGTACGGCGTGCTCCCCTGCGCGGCCGGCGCGCCGCCGGCGTCCGCGGACGTTCCCATGCCGCCCATCATCACCGGCCGGCCGCCGCCCGCACCATCCGGATAGCTCCATAGCTAGACCGGGTATTGGGTGGGGGCGGTGGCGCGGGGGCCGGGGGGAACCGAGCCACGGCCCGCGCCACCGCGCCGTCCGCCGTCAAGGGCGTGGCCGCCCGGCCCCGGCCGGGGCGGCAACTGCCTGCCATAGCGTCGCTGCTCCATTGAGGTGGCCACCCCGGACCGCAAGATCCACAGTCCCGTGATCAAGGCATACTGGGCCAGCAGGAGCATCAGGCCAGCCCAGGGGCGATCGACGCCGGGGCCGCCCGGATCGAGGATGAGGCTGGCCCACACGGCGGCGGCCGCGAGGGCCAGGCAGCCGCCCGACCAGGCGGCCGCCCTGACCAGCGGCCGCCGCCAGGCCGGGACCAGCGGGCGGGTCAGCCCGGACGCGGCCCGGGCGGGCGGGATGTCGGCGGTGAGCGCGGCCAGCTCGGCGCAGGTCCGCGCGGCCAGCGCCCGACCTGCCCGCGCGTCGAGTTCGTCCTTGGTCAGCCGGCCGTGCACGAACGCGTCCTTCAACGCCTCGACCACCTGCTCGCGGTCGGCGTGCGACGCCCGCATGGGACCGCCGCCTGCCGCGCCTGCGGCCATCTCGCCTCCCGGATCCGCCATCGCCGGCACCCTCCCCCACCGGACGTAATCCAAGGCCCAGGGTAACGGGATTGCCCGCCGGCAGCTACACCGTCGACGCCCGGGGGGCACAGGGCGTGCAGATCGGCGATCACAACCGGCAGGACAACGTGTTCAACGCTCCCGCCGACGGCGCTGGTCCGCGGTGAACCCCGGGTTAGCGCGGACCGCGAAAGGTTCGCGGTCCGCGCATCAAAGTCAGTTCGATGTCCTCCTTCTTGTTGAGGGGAGGGTCGGCTGGTGACTTCTGATCCCGACGATGGCACACGCCCGGTGCAGGCCGGGACGGACGGCAGGTATTCGGTTGATGCCCGCGGCGGCATGGGCGTGCAGGTCGGTGAGGGCAACACCCAGATCATCTACACCTATAACCGGTTGACCTGGACCGATGGGGTGGCGCCGCCGCCGCTGGTGAGCGTCTCCGGCGCGGTCGATTCTCCGTACCGGGGGCTGGCCGCATTCGAGGAGCAGGACGCCGCATTCTTCTTCGGCCGGGAAGAGACGGCCACCGGACTGCTGGATCGGATGTCGCGACTGCTGGCGGGCCCGGGCCTGCTGGTGGTGTCGGGTGCGTCCGGTGCGGGGAAGTCGTCGCTGCTGCGGGCAGGGGTGCTGCCGCGGATCCGCGGGGCGGGACTGGCCTCGGCGCCCGGCGCGGCGTCCTGGCCGTGCCTGGTGTTCACCCCGGGCCGGGCACCGCTAGATGAGCTGGCCCTGCGGGTCGCGGTGCTGGCCGGGGCGGACGCGGCCAGCGTGCGGCGCGGCCTGGACGCCGATCCGGGCGGGTTCGCGCTGACCGTCCGTCAGGCGGCCCTGGCCCCGCCGCCGGGGGTCGGCGGTGAGTCAGGAGGCCCGACAACCCGGTTGCTGATCGTAGTCGACCAGTTCGAGCAAGTGTTCACCCAGTGTGCCGATGACGGCCAGCGTCGGGCGTTCATCACGGCCCTGTGCTCGGCCGCCGGCGTCGAGTCCGGGCCCGATCACGCTCCGGCGGCGTTGGTGGTGCTGGGGGTACGCGCGGATTTCGAGGCACGGTGCGCGGATTACCCGCCGCTGGCGAGCGCGGTCCAGGACCGCTATCTGGTCACGGCGATGACCGAGCGGCAGCTGCGGATGGCCATCACCGAGCCGGCCAAGACGGCAGGCTCGCGCGTAGACGAGGATCTGGTCGAGGTGCTGCTGGCCGAGGTGCGGGCCCGCCAGCCCGGGGTCGCCGGGGCGGGAGTACTGCCCTTGCTGTCCCACGCCCTGGACCAGGCCTGGCGGTCCCGGACCGGTCAGGGGCTGACCGTGGCGGACTATGAGCGCACCGGCGGCATCGAAGGGGCCGTGGCCGACAGCGCCCAGCGTGCCTACGACCACCTCACCCCCGGCCAGCAGGCCGCGGCCCGGCAGGTATTCACCCGGCTGACCGCAGCCAGCAGCGACGGCCTGGACACCGCCGACCGTGCCGCCCGGACGGAACTGATCGAAGGCAAGAGCCCCGACGGGGCAGGCGATATCGAGGCCGTGCTCGAGGCCTTCGCCGCCGAGCGGCTGCTGACCCTGGCCGCCGACAGCGTGGAGATCAGCCACGAGGTGCTGCTCACGGCCTGGCCGCTGCTGCGCGACACCTGGCTGGCTGAAACCCACGCCGACCGGATCGTCCGCACCCGGCTGCACAACACGGCCGCCGAATGGGCTCGCCACTCCCGGGATCAGTCCTACCTGTACCGGGGCACCCTGCTAGACGCCGCCGCTCAATCCGCCGTCCGGACCAGCGCCGATCCCGCTCATAATCCGCCGCTGAGCCAGGCCGAGCGCGATTTCCTGCACGCCAGCGACCGCGCCCGCCACCGGACCGCGCGCTGGCGGCGAGGGGCGATCGCGGGTCTCGCCGTCCTCACTCTGATCGCTATCACAACCGCCGGGATCGCCGCGCACAACGCCGCCAACGCCACCCAGCAAGCCGCCGAGGCCGCCCAGGCACGTGCCATTGCCCTATCCCGCCAGCTCGCCGCGGAAAGTCTCGTCGCCGATCCCTCCGACCCGGTGACCGCGCGTCAGCTTGCCGTGGCCGCCTGGCGCGTCTACCCCACCGACCAGGCCAGCTCGGCTATGGTCACCCTGCTTACCGAGCAGCAGCAAGACGGCACCCTACCCATCACCGACGTCAACGGGGTGGCGTTCAGTCCCGACGGCAAGCTGCTGGCCACCGCCGACAGCGACGGCACGGTCCGCTTGTGGAACCCGGCCACCGGTCAAGCCATCAGCGCCGCACTCCGCGTCGACCCTGGCAGCCTCAACGGCGTGAACGGCGTGGCGTTCAGTCCCGATGGCAAGCTGCTGGCCACGGCCGACTCCGACGGGACCGTCTCGTTGTGGAACCCGGCCACCGGCCGGCCCGCCGCTAGTCCCCTTCACGCCGACGCCAGCGGCATTGGCGGCGTGCTCGGAGTGGCGTTCAGTTCCAATGGCACACTGCTGGCCAGCGCCGACGCCGACGGTGTGGTGCGGCTGTGGGATCCGGCCACCGGTCGGCCCGCCGGTTCTATCACCCCGGCCAACTTCGATGGCGGGTTGGAGGAAGTGGCGTTCAGCCCGGACGGCAAGCTGGCCACCGCCGACGGGGACGACACGGCACAGCTGTGGAACGCGACCACCGGCCGGCCCATCGGTACGACCCTCACCACCAGCAACAGCGGCGACACGGCAGGAGTGGCGTTCAGCCCCGACGGCAAGCTGCTGGCCATCGCCGACACCGTCGGCACGGTACAGCTGTGGAATCCGGCCGCCGGCCGACGCGTCGGGATTCTCCCCGTCGGCCTTGACGGCGGCGTGCAGGCGGTGGCGTTCAGCCCCGACGGCAAGCTGCTGGCCAGCGCCGACACCTCCGGCATGGTACAGGTGTGGGACCTTGTCACCGGCCGGGCCGTCGGCGTACCGTTCCCGGCCGACACCGGCAGCCAGGGCGGCGTGAATGAGGTGGCGTTCAGTCCCGATGGCACGTTGCTGGCCAGCGCGGACAACGACGGCACCGTGCGGCTGTGGCACCCGGCCAGCGGCCTGACCGTCGCCGAGCCGCTCCCCTCCGCAGACGACAGCGGAGTGAACGGCGTGGCGTTCAGCCGGGACGGCACGCTGCTGGCCACTGACTACTCCGATGGCACGGTGCGGCTGTGGAATCGGACGACCGGCCAGGCCGTCGCCGTTCTACCTCCCACTGATACCAGCAAGGACGGTGGCGGGAACGGCGTGGCGTTCAGCCCCGACGACGCGCTGCTGGCTACCGCTGGCAACGACGGTACCGTTCAGCT
>Ga0335078_10016276_pt1 | contig 11034 bp, 14 predicted proteins | sample Lox_Sample_32_FD_206711 | JGI IMG/M metagenome (GOLD analysis project Ga0335078, IMG submission 206711) | Soil microbial communities from Loxahatchee National Wildlife Refuge, Florida, United States - Lox_Sample_3.2 | ecosystem: Environmental > Terrestrial > Soil > Wetlands | place: USA...
GACGGCGCTGGTGAATTCCGGCACGGTGAGCGGGTCGGCTACCATCACCAGCGGAACCGGCAGCTATGCCGGCTATACCAGTTCGACCTTATCGGCGTCGGGAACGGTTACAGGTTCCGTTATTTCCGGTGGTACGATCAGTTTCTCGATTTCCGGCGCCGTCAATACCGGGTCCGCTACGACCACTAACATCACTTACAACGTTAACGTGAAGATCACAAGTTCCAATCCGACTGGGAACCCGCTTCAGTCGGATGCCGTGCTGGGCGCCATCACGACGGACGGCGCCATCGGAACCATCCTGGCGCACAACATTATCAGTTGGGATCTTCTGTTGATTGACTCCTTGAATTCCGCAAATAACATCGAGCTCACAACCGCCAATTCCGTGGTGGTGGAGGATGGGGATGGCGCCGGCCAGAAGATAGGGGGCGGCGGCCTGACGGCCACCGCGGCTGGGCTCTTCTATGACTTCAGCAATAAGACCGCCGAGTTTGGCTTTCAGGCGAGCGCCAACCTGTACAGCGGCTCTCATTACTTCTGCTTGTCCGACGGGTTGTATGCCTGTGCCGCCGGGGAATCCATCGCTCCAAACAACGTGTCCACCGATGGAGTCATAGCCACCGGCGCCGCCGCGCCCGTCGGCAATCAACCTCTAAACGTAAATACTCCCACCATTGCCAATGTGGTGAGCGGCGCCAGCTACGGGATAGGCGTTACCGGCTTTTCCGGCACGGTCATCACCCCTTTCGATACCGGCTCCTGGGTGACGATCACCGGCCAGAATCTCGCCTCCGATACCCGAATCTGGCAGGCTTCCGACTTCGTCGGGTTAGGCAATGGCCTCCCGGTGTCGCTGGATGGCGTCCACGTGACGATCAACGGCAAGCCGGCCGCGGTCTACTACATCAGCCCGACCCAACTGAACGTTCAAGCCCCTCAGGATGCGACGCTCGGTTCCGTCCCGGTTGTGGTGACCAACAGCTTGGGGCAATCCAACAGCATGAATGCGACCCTGCGGCAATATGCGCCCGGATTTTTCCTGCTCAGCCAGCCTGGAACTCCCTCTCCCACGGCTGCCATCTATGTAGCGGCCGTCCACAGCGATGGGACCGTGGTGGTGCCCGCCAATTACTACGGATCGACTGTGAGTACCCGGGCCGCCAGGTCAGGCGAGGTTCTGCTGATTTATGGGACCGGATTCGGCCCGACCAATCCCGCGGTTCCGGCCGGATTTCTCGTGAGCGGGGCTTCGCCGCTGGCGGATCCGTCTCTGTTGACCATCACAATCGGCGGCCAGCCAGCCACGGTGCAGTTTGCCGGGCTGGTGGCGGCGGGCGAGTATCAGTTCAACGTCGTCGTGCCCACTCTTTCCAATGGCGACCAGCCGATTGTCGCGACCATTGGGGGGGCCACCAGCCAGACCGGGGTTTCGATCCCGATCGGGAACTGATATTCAGTCGCCTCGAATTGCTTGGCCGTAGTGCCCCTTGATTTTGTGGTGCGCCCGGACAGATTCGAACTGCCGACCTTCTGGTTCGTAACCAATGCCCAAAGGCTGCCTAGACGGTTGTATTGCTACGTCTTTCGCGTTCAGCAGCTTAGGCGGAATTCGGCGTCACCAGTGTCAACGCCGAAAAGGGGTGGGTTTTTCCGCCACTGCTGCCACGGGTGCTGCCACCCGCCGTCGCTCAGGACCGGGTTACAACCAGTGGCACTACGTTGGAGAAGCGTCGAACGAGCCTAAGAGAATTCAGGTCCACGCCCGGCCGTGGATCCCGTGTTTCCAACGATCATCTATTGGCATCTGAAGGAAGGATGAACGCTCCATTACCGGGGCTCGCGCTTCCACTAAAAGCCCTTGCGTTTGGTGTTACCCTACACTTTCAGGCTTGTTCCGGGCGCGTTTCAAAGAAATCACGACGTAGAAAGTTGGGTATCCCTTCATAAAATGCCGCTCTCAAACGAGGCGTGTCGGCTGATTCGCGCGAATCTAGAAGACCTTCGAAGCGGAAAAAGAGTGCGGTTGGTGGTGATCGGAACACTCACAGAGGTGCAGCTTAGGGGTATCAATCAACAGCGGCAAGGTCCCAATCGCCCTCCTATAGTAGCTGAGATCGTTTTTGTCGGTAACCACGTTTACAAGAGCCGCATTCTTGGCGATGGATATACCATCGACGACGTCATTCAACAAATTACAAGCGGTATGGACAGCGCGGCCGTAGTGCTCCAGAGTTACAAGATGACAGCGATGGAGAACCCGAACCAAAGGGCAGATCGTTATGGAAACTCAGTACGAGACAGGGTCGTGTTCGAGTGCTCGGTCCGTCACCCAAGGCCAGAACTTTTTTCCGTCATACCCAAAGGCGACTCCATAAAACCGAAAAGGCCACCCACAGAATGAGTGGCCTTTTTAGATTTTAGCGGCTCGCCCGGGTAACTGTTGCATCCGGCAGCACCAGCCGCCACCTACATCCTATACCCAAATGGAGTTTTATGTCAAAAAATCGACCCAGCATGCGTACCACTGCCGAAACCGGCTTCGTGACCTTCGGTACGTCCGCAAGCGGACTCACGAAGCCGGTTTCGGCAGTGGTACGCATGCTCTTTACAGAGTACAACGGTGAAGCACAAAATATACGTAATCATTTGAAAACATTCTGCATATAGGACTTGACAAGACATCGGTCCAAGCGCTGCGATCGACGGATCCGCCGCTCCCGATTAAACCCTGGCTCTCTCGCCAAGCGTCCCTCACGCGCGGTACCCCACCCGAACGGGCGAGGAAGGTGCGTCTTCCGATTCTACTCGCCGATCCGATACGTGCGCTCGCCCTTCACTGATTCGAAGGGACCCGACGGTGTAGCCGGCCTTCTTCAACGCGCCAGCCACGAAGCCCCGAATTGTGTGCCGCTGCCAATTCGCGGTCTTCATGATCTCACTCAGGCTGGAGCCACTCTTCCGCCGCAGCATGGCGACCACGCGGGCGGCCTTGCTGCCCTGGCGCGGCGCCTTCGGGGCGGCGGACGGCCTGCTGGCCTTACGGTGGCCGCTGTTGGCGCGTTTCAGGGCCTTAGGGGCCGCCTTCCGCTGGGTGGTCGGTTTCCTCGGGGTGGCTGGCGACGGCGCCACGGGCGCGGCCTGTGCCGGAACGGCGGCGGGTTTTTTGGTATCGGTGGTGGTCATGGGTGATCCTCCTTCTGGCCGCGGTACCGCGACCACCACACTGATCGCTCGGGTGGCTCAGAAAAGCAAGTCGGCTCCGTTTTGCCGTCCTGTCTGCCCACGATCCAACCCGTGTTCCATCGCCTCGGCTTGATACGGCAGCGCTTAATCCGGTTCGATCCCTGGCCTCCGTGGTTGTGATACCCTTTTCGTTCCTAGACGAGGTAGAGCAATGACAGATGAAAGTAACAGCGGACTGCCTCCAAAGCTGCGCGGTCTTCCGGGCACGGAGTTGCGTCTGGTCCGAGAGCAACCTCCGTGTTGGGAGTACCTCCTCTTCAGTGAAGTGCTGGTTCGCGAGATTGCTGCTCTCTCCGATATGAAGCGAGACTTGCAGTACGGGATCGCGTCCGGGGCCGTTGTCAGTATGACCCCCAAGGCTTTTAAAGCGTGGATGCGGAAAAGAATCGACGAGGCCAGGGGATTTGCCGTCACCATGGATCAAGTCGTGACCCGTGCACTGCCACAGGCGTTTGGCGCCGAAGGCCAGGACGGCGACCCCGAAGCTATTCTATATTGCGCAAAAAAACTGGCAGGGGTATATCGTAGCGCTATGAAGTGGCGATTAGAGTTCTTAGGGACCAGTGTTCCCCCCGAGTTAGAGAGGCTCAAGGCTGCAACTATGCGGTTAGGTGAGCGGGTAGCACCTCAGATTGAGGAATTTGCTTCTAGGGTCAACCGCGAACTAAAGCAAGCAGTTGTCGATATGCAAGCAGGCAAGCCCGTGGCTCTTAATTTCAATCTGGAACTCACTAGTTCAGGCACTGCAGAGATAAGCCACGAGGTGGAGCGGTTGAACGCCTTAGTGAAAGCCGGGAAACTCGCCTGGGATTAGACCCTGCAAACTTCCAGGCGGGGATCGCGCCGAATTCTGGCGCATGAGAAACGGCGGTCCGCGCCCGCAGCGCGAGTTTCGAAGCAATCGGGATTGTGTAGGCGTCGGATGAAAGAGTCTGTTGACAATGGCTAGACGCCGCGTTTTTAGAACGAGGGTCGCATGTCCGGGCCTAAATCCGGCGATACCACGGGCCGCGATCGGTAAACCTGCCAGGCTCCATAAGTCGGGAATTGATCTCTTTTCGGAAGAATGCGATGCACTCGTGCCGAAGATCGTCGTCCGTCAGATCGCGGAGGGCCACCCCTTTATCTACGGACACGCTCTGCCGAAGATGCAGCAGCAGGCGGTGACGGAAATGGACGCGATCTTCGAGGCCGCGCGGAAGGCGCGGGCGGAGCGGGAGGAAAAGGAGCGGGGTGCTGCCACGGCCGAAAACGCCGGGGTTCCGCAGGTTGTGAATTAACTGTAAGTATTGGAGTGGGAAACCTTTAAATGGTGCGCCCGGACAGATTCGAACTGCCGACCTTCTGGTTCGTAGCCAAGAACCCACGAAGAATCAATAACTTACACGTCCTGTCACAACCCGTCACTTCCTATTATTTTCAATGGCTTACCAGCAATCCGTAGCAGGTGGTGACACAAGGTTTGTGCAGGGGGTGGGCACACTATAGGGCACACCTTACTCCGTCCGGCCGCTGATAATGAACCGCGCTTTCCAGGCTTCCCACTCCTCATCTGAGCCCGTCCACTGCTTCCAGTTCAGCTCCCCGAGACGATGCGCATATTCAGAGTAAAACGGGGCATTCCTAACTGTTATTTCTGCGCTTCTCATCGCAGCCTCTGCGGTGCTTGCGCTGAACACTTGGGGTTTGACTTCAATTGGCGGTCCATCCTTTATCAACGGCCCCATTGGACGGCGCTGAACGGTGCCTTTCCACGAATCGGGGGCATCCTTCAGATGATTTGGTACCTCTTCCACCCATAACAGGATGGTGCTAGCCAGTTCGCTATACCAGAGTTTACGATCCGACATGCCGGTATCGTAGCACCCGGCATAGTCGTAGCACCTGGCGTAGCACCTAGCAAAAGCCCATCACACGATTTCAAAAACTATTTGGTGTTGAAAACAAGCCAGTTATACTTGGTAGCACCTGGGGACGTGGAGTAGCGCGCGGTACGATCAAAGTAGGTCTCACACAAGCTACATCCCAAAAGGTACAACACAATGGAACAGCACGACACAGCTACGCCTGTCCAGTCGGAATATCTGGACCGCGAGCAAGCCGGAATCTTTATCAACATGTCCCCGGCATTCATCAGAAAAATGGAAAGGTTGGGCGCTGGGCCCGAACGAATTCGCGTTGGCAAATGCGTACGTTATACGCGTCAATCACTGCGAGCTTTCATGGAAGCCCGGAAAGTGAAGGTATAGCCATGGGAAAAGGCATCGCAAAATTCGGGGGCCCGTCGTCTGGAGTGTACACCGGGCCCAGCTATTCGGGTGCGATAACCGCGATAAGTGCTACCGAAGATCTCACCAGCCTTGCGCAGGATGGCCTTGGCAACGTCCTGGTAAACATTGATGAAACGATTACTGTTGCAGCCATCAATACCATTGTCACCGTTTGGCTCGATCATGCAGATGGAAACGGCCCGATAATTCAAGGGACGTATAACACTCCAACCACAACTATAAATCCCATCTTCAACGTTCAAGTTCCTACGGACCCTACGTCAACGTCCTGGACGATGTGGGCAGCCGTGGGCCAATACAGCGGCAATGCCGTTCCTGCTGGCGCTGTGTCGTTTGTCTTTACGGTGTCCAACGTGGGCGCGGTAAACCCTGGTGATATCACTACAGCGCAATTTCTTGCAGATCCAATCAGCGGCCAGCTAATCGACTACCCGCAGCAGGCCGGTGGCCTTAGCGCGTGGCTGCCGTACATGCTACAGCTCACCCAGCCCTCAAATCCCAATCTCTGGTATTGGTTCCTGACGGTCCAAAAAGGCAACCTGGCTGCTGGCGTGTGGACGCCTGCGCCCGATGCGGAAGGGGCAAATGAAGCCCCTGGTATTTACGTTGGCCGGATGGTTTATTCGAGTCAAAATGTACCTGGGGCCGGTCCGGGGGCAATAATCACCGTGCCGGGTGCTTCAATGGCTTCGTCCGGAAACTACCCAGCGAATAGCGCAACTTACCGGACTTTTCGCTACCTTATTTATGAGGTCTCCAGTGCTAATACCAATCCGCAAGGTGGTCCCCCGCCCGTACAGCAGGCATCGGCATTTACAGGCGCGGACCATTTTGACCTGACTCCGAACAACCAAGCAGCTACCTTGGATGGTTCCTTGCTTGCATCAGCATCAGTGGTGGCAAACGCTTTGAATGTGGCTGCCATCAATGCCAGCACCGGCGCGCTGCAAGCTAATGCGGTGGTCAATGGCTTGTGTACTTTGCCGGTCAACCAGCTTGTGTACGGGTCTGCGATCTTCACCGGGCCGGTGTATCTGTCGCAGGGTAGCGGCTATCCGGTCATGGCGCTGCTGAATAGTGGCATTTTTTTGTATGGGGTTGCGGCTTCGGGCGGCGGCTCCGGCCTGACTTCCAGCCCCTACGTCGCCATTCAGAACACTGGCATAGGTCTATTCGCGGGCGGCTCTGCACAATCCGTGACCTTGCAAAGTGGAGCGGTAACCCTGTGGTACAGCAACGGTGTCCTGTCGCAGCCGTACCTTCAGCTACAATCCGGGGGCATTGCTATTGCGAATGGCCAGTTCGGGGTGACAATTACGTCTTCCCTGGTGGCGATTGGATATTATTCGGGTGGCTATAGTATTGGTGCAACACCAACGTATTACACGTCCGTAACCCCAAGCGGGGTTAGTGTAATAGCAGGGTCTTATACTACCAGCATTCTTGCCACTGGTATTACGCTGTCCTATTCGGGCGGGGCTGCCATGACCTTGAGTCCAAGTGAAATCGATTTGTGGACCGTGAACGGTAACACGTCGGACCCCTATGTCAAGATCAATACATCCGTTGGTGTTCAGATTGTAAACGGGACTTATTCCCTTCAGGCCGGGTCCAGCAGTATTACGCTATCAGAATCCGTTAGCGGGAATCAGTTGAAGCTGACAGCAACGAATGTGACACTTCAGGCGGGCAGTGGCAGCTATAGCAAGCTCGTTCTGGACAGTAGCGGTAACGCCACATTCACCAATACCAGCGGTGCCAGTACCAGCATCAACGGCAACTCAATCGCAACCGGCACAATTAGTGCCCAGCAATATACCGGCGGAATCAGTGGTATCGCCCCGTTCAACTTGGTATCCACGGTTTACGGCAGCGCCGGTTCAGTTGCCGGTTATCGCACCGAAATCATCAACGGCACGACCTACAAGGTTGCGCTTTACAACTTCTAAAGGAAAACAAAAACATGTTTAAATACGGGCTTATTGCCCTCTTATTCCTCGTGTCTCTTGGCACGGTATACGGCCAGGTCGTCTCAGCGGCCCCTGGCCAAACGGCAATCGCTGGTGAGTTGACGCTTTCCGTAACCGCTAGCGATCCATGCAAAATCATTGGCCCGGCGTTAGGCTGCGCCACTCCTGAAACCACCGTCTTCGTGACGGTGACCGCTCCAAGTTCATGTACTGTTACGGTGACTGCGGGCAGCACCATTCTGAATCGGCACATAACCGAGGGCACCGAAACGTTGGTTTTCGAAGTGCCTGAGACGTCGGGGCAGATTGTGGTTACAGCGACTGTAAATTCCGAGAAAGCAAAGAAACTGACGCGCGCGTAAGTCCTACGAATCCACAACTACCGCGTTTAAACATTCAGGTCCGCATGTACCCAAAAACCCGGCCGGTAGCTTCCGTAGCACGTACGGAGTTACCGGCCGGTCTTCTGTTTTATGCCGTTCATACGATTCTGCGGGCAGCCCCCCGATCCAAGTTACCCTCTGCCAGGCTTGCTAAGTCGTTGTAATGGCAGGGGCTGACTCATGCCCGGTTACGGAATCCGGCATCCTGTAGCTCGTGGGCAAATCTGGGCAAAGGCAGTTAGCATGAGACAATGAAGTTGAGAACGGAAATCGGCCAACGCCGGTTTTCGCGCTTGCACCACTCACGTTCGCATTCCCTCAAGGTTTTTTCACGTGTCCCCCGAAGTATCCTCACCCTTAGGCCCCATTTGCCTTGATCAAAAGCAAGCGGCCGTTTTTATTGGCATGTCGGAATCCTGGCTCAAGCTCCAGGTGCGCAAGGGCAATGGCCCGCCACGCTTAGAATTGTCCGGCAAGGTCAAATTTCCCATTGCAGAACTGGTCACATGGATGGCCCAGCACCTGGAAAGGACGAACAATGCCTCATCTAAACCAATCGACCTATCAGCAACCTAATCCAACTTTACTTCAGTCTCACGAAATCGCTGACTCGCGCATCTTTGAAATCTTTCCGAACACCTTTTACAGCCCCGAAGAATTTGCAGCACTGCAGGAGCGCGCCAAAAACTTGGGTCTGAAGGTTCAAGCTTCTGAGGCAGCGGAACGCGCTGCCGTTGCAGATGAAGCCGCGCTCAATGCCACTCTCGGCAATATCATCGCTACCCTTGATACTGTTGGGGCAACACGCAACAGCAAGCTAATTTCAGCGTGGAGCGAGATCGAAGAAAATCCGGCAGCGGATAGCTTAGCCCTGGCCACGCAGTTCCGCCCCCTCGAAGACCAAATGGCCTTGCTTGGGGATGTCATCAATGTTATTAAGGAAGTCCGGTTACCGGCTGCGAGACTTCGCAAGCTGGAAACGCGTGTGGACTCTACCAAGGATCTGGCGGAGTTTTTATGCGTTTCCACAACCTTATCTTACGCGGATACCAGGAACAAAGTTCATGCGTCCGGAATTCCGCAAGAGAGTATCGTAATTGATCCCCGCACTACACAGCTTCGGGACGCAGCCGAAAAGGCAGTTAAAGAAGTTACCTTGGCAGAGCAAGCCCTGAACGACGAAAAGAAGCGGCAATTGACTAGGCAGCAAACGCGGTTAGCGCACAACCTTTTGACGCGCGCCGAAGTCGTCTTACAGACAGTTAAAGCAAAGGACTAACATAATATGGAAACCAAAGATCTCATGGCGCTCCTCAGTGAGGCCATCCAAAAGCAACGTACAAGTGGAATTGGAAACGGAACTGGCATACCGCGTCCTAAGGAGTTAGACGAGGCCGGTACGGACCCCACGACGCGCGCGAAATGTCTCGACATTTACGCAGCACAAATAACCGACAAACCTCAAAACACATGGGATGCGTCGGAAAGGGCTGCCGTGCGCGAACGTATTAACCAGGTCTTGAAGAGTGATTTGGGGTACTGAATCATGACCGCCATTCCGTTAGGATTAGTCGTGGTTCCAACTGCAGGAACGCCTGTGCCTTTAACTCTTACGGCCGCGCAGCAAGCCCTGCTTAACTCGCGCGGCCAATGCTGGAAAGTCGAAGTGTGGCCGAACCCGGCCGCTACCGGCAAAGTGTACGTTAAAAACACTGCCACTGGCAGCATATTGGCCACGCTGCCGGTGCCATCCGGCGGGTACCCTATCCCGTGGCAATCATCTGCCCCCGACATGGTTAATGTGCAACTGCCTGGGGCTTTTGCTCTGGATGTAGCGACGAACGGGGATGGTGCTTACGTGACCCTCTGGGTGATCTAATGGCGCTACGCGCTACGTGCCACGGCATCCGGTTCCCGCGTTGTCCGGGAAGGGAACAAAAAAAAGCGGGGGTTGGCGACCAAACCAACCCCCTAGCTAATAAGGCAACTTAACGAAGCAAGTGTGAGTGTTTACAATGGGAAACGCAAATGATTCCGGCAGAAAGTGGCGGGCCTTCTGAGGAAAGCCCGCGAGTAATTGGAAAAAAGTTGGACGAAGATCCGTATACTTTCATCTTACCACGAGAAACTGTTCCTGCGAATTGTGGGGCTGTAGCAGCTACCCTGCGAACGACGCGCGCGGAAGCGTTGGCATTTATTCGGGACGCGAGGCGGAAGCTACCCGGCCTTGGCCAATACGGAAATTTTGGCGATGGCAAGCCCGAGAATGACCCAAAGCGGCTACTTGAGGATAGCTTTGTCCAAGACGTTCGGCGCGTGGCGGACTGGATGGCAACCCTCAAGCGAACCTCGAAATTCACTGATGATAGCGGAAGCTATCGGCTGAAACACTTTGCGGAAAATGCAATCGGTGGTTACGTTCCGAATGGCGCGGTAATTGTCGCGGGTTTAGGGTTAAAGATCCCCTGTTCCATCGATTCGCCAAACTGCCGTTTTAAGGTGCGCGCGAAGGGGAACATTTATGGATAACCTGGCCCTCTGTGATGCGGCTCTCCAATACGCCAAAAACGGCTTCAGGATCTTCCCCCTTCATTGGCCCGTAGGCGACGGTTGTTCTTGCAATGATCCGAAGTGTATAGAACGTGAGAAACAGGGGAAGCACACTTGGCTTAAGGATTGGCCAAGTGAGGCATCGGCCGATCTTAATAAGGTGGCAGGATGGTGGAAGGCGTCCCCTCACGCAAACATTGCGCTTCTTCTTGACGGACTAGTCTGCCTTGACGTAGACCCTCGACATCAAGGTATCGAGTCACTTAAGAAGCTGGAAGAAAAGCACGCCAAACTTGCAGAAATAGCCGTTGCTCGTTCCGGCAGCGGCGGGCTCCACTATTTATTTTGCCCCGGCGACCAGCAAGTAACCCGCGCCTTAGGTTTTAAGCCAGGGCTCGATTTGCTCTCTGGCGGGGGTGGTTACATTATTGTAGAGCCTTCACTTCACAAAAGCGGCGACAACTACAAATGGATACACGAACCTCACCCCTTATCCGTAACCCGTGATAGAGCCGAATTTCCGCCCGTACCGCGCTGGTTACTTGAAGAAGCCGGTATTGAGGTTCAAGAGAAGCCCAAAAAAGGCAGGCCAGC